>Ga0315281_10000693_pt1 | contig 47723 bp, 48 predicted proteins | sample YL17G07_0_MG_FD_204540 | JGI IMG/M metagenome (GOLD analysis project Ga0315281, IMG submission 204540) | Sediment microbial communities from Yellowstone Lake, YNP, Wyoming, USA - YL17G07_0 | ecosystem: Environmental > Aquatic > Freshwater > Lake > Sediment | place: USA: Wyoming | collected...
TTCTTGTGACGCACGACCTCGGCCTTGAATTCGAGGGTAAACACGCGTCGCTTCAGTTGCTCTTTCTTGATGCCTTCCAGTGCGTTATGCTTCTTGTTCGCTTTCATGTTTTCGCTTTCGTTAAGTAGACAACGAAAAGCTTACAGGATCATGGTATCGTAAAGATGGGGATCATCTTTGTGGTTAGAGGGAGGTATTTTAAAGATTACTCCAACGTAGCCATTCCTATGCACTTCCAAGATCATTGTCGGGTTGGTCTTGTCATCCACAGCCCGGATTCCACGAAGAGGGGGGGAGCGCCTATTGGGAGAATAGAAATCTTCCCTCTCTGCCCGTCTGTTGTTCCCGAGCATTACATTGCTGAACTCACCGTTGGTAACATCCCAAGCAGAATCCAAGCGCAGCAAAGGTGCTGCCTGTAACAGGAATACTGGTTCAGATGAAATCAGTTCGTCCTTTTGCTCCTCACACACTTCCCTAGCATACGCACGCGCCTGCTGCTCACCGGTCAATGTCGAGAGTGCGGCATCACGAATTTCTTGCGTGGTCATCATCCGGATCGATTCTCCATGCCGAATAAAAAAAGTCCAATTCTTGGAAAGATCGTGGTTGACTCTATGCGAACGACTCTCACCAGGAGGGATATGCACAATCAAGACATGGCCGCCCTTTTCCAAAAGTAACGGAACGACTTTGAACCCTGTAAGCCTAGGATCAACCCACCGCGCCGCGACACTCTCAAGCGCCTGCGCTACGGCGTCACCGTTTTCAATTCCAACGATCTCCTCTCCCACCTCTTCAGATTGCATCAACTTTGTCGGATCGCGGACACCAATGAAAATGTGGCCGCCTTGCGAATTCGCGAAGCCGGTGATGTCTTTCAGAAACTCACCATGCGCCTCGTCTTTGCTTTTCCCCTCTCCGTAAATCGTCTGTTTATAGTCTAGAAAGCCGGACGCTTCTGAGTGGCGCTCTTCGAGAAATGCCTTAAGTTCCGGCTCTCTCATTCGCAACACTTCATCCAATGAAAGTAGCAAAGGCTTCCCCCATATATTTGAACTTACTCATATCATTTCCGAAATTGAATCACGTTTCAGGTCATGCATTGCTTTCGCTTGCCGTCGGTGGATAGCAAAACTCCAGCCTCTATCCTACCGCCGACCCATCTTGGCGTGCCCAATGAGTTGTCACGGAGGCATCAAGTACAAATCCACCCGCCGTCATAAAGCTATAAGGGACCAGCGTCGATTGGTTTTGCCCCTAACCAAGTATTTTCGCGCAGCGTCGCCTCCTATGCGGCAAGCCGCTGCACGCGCGGCATGGGCTTTTTCATTACCTGCCATAAGTCGTATTGCATCTGCAACCCTAACCAAAGATCGGCACTCGTACCCAGCGCTTTCGATAGGCGGACCGCCATTTCCGCGCTCACGCCGGCCCTGCCATTCAGAACGGCCGACAGCGCTTGGCGCGTCACGCCCAGCCGGGTGGCGACCTCAATCAAAGTCAACGTCTCGGGCAAATATTCTCGTAAAACTTCGCCAGGGTGCGGGGGATTGTGCATTTTGCTCATAGTAACCTCAGTGATAGTCAAGGTAGTTAACCAATTCAACATCCATACCGGCAAATCGAAAAATGATGCGCCAATTTCCATTCACGCTAATCGAGTGGTAACCACGAAGATCGCCTTTTAATTCGTGCAGTCGCCAACTGGGCGCGCTGAGATCACGCGCTGACTTGGCTTGATTGAGCGCAGCAAGTTGCGATCTAAGCTTGGTGGCATGTGTGGGTTGAATACCTTTTTTGCTGCCCGTCCGGAAGAATGTTTCCAACCCCTTGTGCGCGAACGACTTGATCATTGGCTGAGTGTAAAGCAGCGCTTTACATGCGTCAAGCAACTGCATCTCACGCTCTCGTTTCTTCGAGAGGGAACCAAGGAACCAAAAAGGAGTTTGGTACTATCTATCCTGACCTGCGTGGCTGCTGTCAGCCTTGCCGAACAATATGGCGGGGAACCCATGTCACGTTGAAACGTTCCAACAAGTTCACCAACGAAATCATTTCGCGGTTTCCAGCCCGATCACCAGACGCTTGCCGAGTAACTGTATGGCCTGTGCGATACGGGGCAGCTTTGAACCATAGTGGGGATCAAGCAGGCGGCGCAGAAACCACTCCGGCAGGTGTCAACTCAATCAAATATCGCGGGATGAAAGACACTTGCGTCGCCTCGGCACTCTGAATTCTATCAACCCGGTAGGATCGCGGTTCGCTCGTTTGGTGTTTCACCGCGTACAAGAGAAGGTTGCCATCTTGGGTGCGCCGCAATGAATATGGCTCGATCAGCCTTTTACTTACGCGACCATTTTCATCCCGATACTCCAGATTCACGCACAAGCGGTTGGCGGCCGCAAAGCGAATGATTTCAAAGGGTGTGGTGGTATTCCACGCTTGGGACATGGAAGGCGGGCGCCATGTCTTATCAACCGTGCCAGCCCCGGGTGTGTGCATTTGAAGCTGCGGCTTGGCGACTTTTTCCACGACACCATGCAGCCAGTCAAAGACGTTGGGAAGCTCCTGCCAGAATTGCTCGAATGGTGGCAATACCGGCAATTGATGCGCCAACATGTTTCCCCACTCCGCTTCCAACTCACCCCGGGCAGGTTGATTGTCGACTGTCTGCATGGTCGGCACTTCAATGCCCTTGAATACACACTTCTGTTCCAGCGTGCTGAACACTAATGATCGGTCTGGCCTGAGTTCGTCGTGACGATACAGATGAACCACGTCATACAAATCACGTGGCCTTTCTCGCTCAGCCAATGCCCGAATTTTCTCCGCGAAAACTTCCTCGAAGGAATAGCAGCGAACATGGATGCCATCAGCCGGCTTATCCGAGTATGGGTGGTGAACCTCTCTTGTTGCAGGTTCCAAAACCAGCAACTCATCGTTGGTTAAATCCAGCTTGATGCGTGGTGTATCCCCACGCCGCTGCATCGGGCCGAGATATCCGACTCTCCCCTCTGCCGACGTTTTACCGCGTGGATTCGTATAAATCTCGAATCGCATAGCTTCGGCTGGCATCTCAATGCCGGTCTGGTCATAAATCCATTCGGATATCCGATTGAAAGTCGCCAGCAGAAACGGCTCTGCAAGATGATCGGGATTCGTGAGCGTGAAATCAAGGTCTTCCGAAAAGCGGTAAGTTTCAAAGTAGCATTTCTTCAAACATGTGCCGCCTTTGAACACCCAGCTCTGGCCGATCTCGGGATGCGCGGCTATACCGGCAAGCACCCAACCGAGTACATAGTCTTTTTCAATGACATTCCCCGCGAGACCAAACTCGCGCGAGAAATCCATGATCTCCTGCCGATCGATCAAAGCGCTACTCCTTTAGCCATCGCTGCGACACCCACAACCGCCATCGCGTCACCAGCTTGTCGGTTTTCAATGCGGGATCGAGTTTGGCGTTACCGGTAGTCAGGCGTTCACGGCACTGCGCGATTGCATCCACGTCAGCGGGTGAAAATTTTTCCAGCAAGAATCCGAGTCGCTTGAAAACAGCCCCGTTACCCAATTGGCTCGCGTATTCGATCAATAAGCTGAGGTCTTTTTTTTCGGACTTGAGGTAATTCTTGAACATGTCTGTCGTTGAACGAATACCCCCACCCAATAGAGGATCGCTTAGCATATCAAGCATCGTACGCGTCGGATCGGAAACATTGACCTTCACCTGTCCTCGCCACACCGGCTTTAATCCAAACAGTGCTTTCTTCTGCATCGACCGCAACAGGAAATCAGTTTGTTTGATAGTTGGTGTCCGGTCTCTTGGATTCCGAGTTGTCACCACCACCACTGTGCGGAAAATTTGCTCTGTCAGATCCCAATATTCGGCAGCGCTCCAGCCACCGATATAACAAGGGCCATAAATCTGCGCCGCAATAATCCAAGCATCATCCAAAGGTACATCTGCGGTTCTGGATTCCAGGGGAACCGGTACATACAAGCCTCGTTGAACACGCGACAACCATCCTGCCTTGGCCCACCGCGCCAGTATCTTGGCAGCGGGCGTCGTAGCCATAGCAAGAATCTCGGCTACTTGTGCAACCGATACCGTACCCTTGGTCGCACGCAGCACTGCCGATAGGCGCTCACGATCTGCTTTTCCTAAACCTTTAAGCGGTTCCATGGTGATATTGTATGTGCTTGATTTCATCATATAGACGAATAATGGCACATATAATATACTTATTTGCCAAGAAAAACTATATCAGATACGCCTCAATTCACTTATTCGGCGAATTATGGCGTGACTTATATATCTATTGGAGTGGCCAACGGCGTCCTCGCGCGTGCATTTTCGCGAATTGCGCCTGATCGATGCTTCCGGCGCGCATTGCCTTGATTGCCGCGATGGCTTCTTTTGTCCGCTGCGCCGCGCGCCCTGCGCTTGGAACCAGATCCGCCACCGGCTCACCGCAATTGGTGATCGTGACGCGCTCGCCCTGTTGCACATGCTTCATCAGATCCGCCAACTTTGCTTTTGCCTCGTACACCACGTATTCACGCATGACCTATCCTTTGCTTCGATTTTGCATGGCCCAGGCTATACACCAGACCAGGTTGATGCAAGAAAAAACTATCCGGTTGATTGCCAATATTTCCCCTACCTGTAGGGCGCAATAAGCGAAGCGCATTGCGCCGCATGGCGGAAACATTCGGCGGATTGCGCTTCGCCAATCCGCCCTTGAAAGCTGATGTCACCTTGGATTCGCAGCCCTTCGTACAAGCTCATGTGTAATTGGATAAGGCGGTTGACAAGCTATTTAACGGGGCGTAATGTTCCGCTATTAACTGACCAGTTAGTCATTAATACCCACGCGAGAACGTCATGTCCAAACAAAAACAGTTGCTTGCCGCTATTCTGGCTACCATCGCCTTGCTATTGACCGCCTGTTCCAAGGGCGAAGACCAGCCTGCCGTTGTTCGGCCCGTACTGGTCTTCGAGATCGGCAAGGGCGCCGGTATGGAAGCCGATGTCTATGCCGGTGAAGTGCGCGCGCGCGTAGAAACGGACCTCGCATTTCGCATCGGCGGGAAAATGGTCGCGCGCCTGGTCGATCAGGGCGCCAGCGTCAAAGCGGGCCAACCATTGGCGCGCCTCGATCCGCAGGATGTGAAGCTCGCCGCCGACGCTGCTCATGCACAAGTCAATGCAGCCGATGCCGAGTACCGCTTTGCCGAAGCCGAAATGGAACGCTACCGAAGCCTGCTGCAAAAGGGCTTTATCAGCCAGTCCGCTTTCGACGCAAAGCAGAATGCCTACGATGCCGCTAAAGCGCGGCATGAAAGCGCGCGCGCGCAAGCCGCAGTTATTTTGAATCAAGCCGTCTACGCAACGCTGATTGCAAGCCAGAATGGCATTGTCACCAACGTCATGGCGGAGGCGGGGCAAGTGGTGGCGCAGGGGCAACCCGTGATGCGCATCGCCAACCCGGCTGAAAAAGAAGTCGCCATCAGTATTTCCGAGAGCAAAATCTCCGAATTCCGCGCCGCGCTGCAATCGCAGCAACTTCTCGTTACCCTCTCCGCCCAGCCCGGCAAAACCTACCCCGCGCGCGTGCGCGAAATCGGCGCCGCGGCAGATACCGCAACGCGCACTTACCCGGTGCGCGTGAGTATTCCCGCGGCGGATGCCGATGTCATAATCGGCATGAGCGCCAATGTCGCATTTGTGAACGCCACAGCCGGTGACGTGATCGCAGTGCCGCTTTCGGCCATTCTCCAGCAAGGCGATAGCACCGGCGTATGGCGCATCGGTGTGGACAACAAGCTCTTCCTGCAGCCTGTGACAGTGGTGAAATTCCGCGAGAACGCTGCGATCGTCAAAGGCAACCTCAAGCCAGGCGACAAAATCGTCGCAGCCGGCGTGCACAAGCTGCGCGAAGGGTTGCTCGTCAAGCCTGTCACCGACCCTTACATCACCGGCGACGGCAAGGTCGCAGTGCACCCCGCCGGCGCAATGCAGCACATCGTTGCGCGCTAGTGAGGCTCTGATTCTATTTCCAGTTCAGAAGTTGCATTCAAAAGGCTCGCAAATGCTGGCGGTGTTGAATGACAAGTGTACTCGTCGTCCCAGCCTCGAATGCCTAAATCGGGGGCTGGGACGACGCATATTTGAGATTGCGAGTATCCCCCACCAACAAATGAATGGTTGAGAAATGGAATGACAGGCATACCGAACGCAATGAAAAACTTCAATCTCTCCGAATGGGCGCTGGCGCATCGCCCGCTGGTGTTTTACCTGATCGTCGCGCTGGGCATCCTGGGCGCCATCTCATGGGGCAAGCTTGGTCAATCCGAAGACCCACCCTTCACGTTCAAGATCATGACCATCCGCACCGCCTGGCCGGGCGCGTCGGCGCACGAGGTGGAGCAGCAAGTTACCGACCGCATCGAGAAGAAACTGCAGGAGGTGCCCAATATCGACTTCATGCGCAGTTACTCGCGTCCGGGCGAATCGATGATCTTTTTTGTCGTCAAGGATTCGGTGCCCGCTGCCGAAGTACCCGAAACTCAGTACCAGGTGCGCAAGCGCGTCGGCGACATCAGCCAGACCTTGCCGCAAGGCATCAAGGGCCCCTACTTCAACGACGAATTCGGCGACACCTTCGGCAATATCTTCGCCTTGACCGGCGACGGATTCAGCCCCGCCGATCTCAAGCTCTATGCCGACCGGCTGCGCCGCGAATTGCTGCGCGTGCCCGATGTGGCCAAGGTCGATATCATCGGCGAGCAGGAAGAAAAAATATTCATCGAGCTTTCCAACGTCAGGCTCGCGACGCTCGGCATCGACGGCGCCACCATCCTGCAGGCGCTGCAGGCGCAGAACGCCATTGCGCCGGCGGGCGCTTTCGAAACACCCACCGACAAGGTGTACATCCGCACGTCCGGCGGGTTCGACAGCGTACGCGCGGTGCGCGATTTCACGCTGCGCGCCAACGGCCGCGTTATCAAGCTTGACGATATCGCCACAGTCAAGCGCGGCACCATCGATCCGCCTACCTCGAAAATGCGTTTCCAGGGGCACGACGCCATCGGGCTGGGAATTTCCATGCGTCAGGGCGGCGACATTGTCATGCTCGGCAAACACCTCGACGCGACCATTGAACGCCTTGAAACGACCCTCCCCGCCGGGCTCGAACTGCACCGTGTCAATGACCAGCCCAAAGCGGTGCGCAATTCGGTCAGTGTATTTGCGCGCTCACTGACCGAGGCGGTTGTGATCGTGTTGTTCGTGAGTTTTCTCAGCCTGGGTATGCGCACCGGTTTCGTCGTGGCGCTCTCCATCCCGCTGGTGCTCGCTGCGACCTTCCTGTTCATGAACCTGCTCGACGTGGGGCTGCACAAGATTTCGCTCGGCGCGCTGATTCTCTCGCTGGGCCTGCTGGTCGACGACGCCATTATCGCGGTGGAAATGATGGCTATCAAAATGGCGCAAGGCTACAGCCGCGCCAAAGCGGCGAGCTTCGCCTACACCTCGACCGCCTTCCCCATGCTCTCGGGAACGCTGGTCACCGCGGCGGGTTTCCTGCCCATCGCCACCGCCAAATCCGGGACGGGGGAATACACGCGCTCTATTTTCCAGGTGACCTCGCTGGCGCTGCTGATATCGTGGATCGCAGCGGTGATATTCATTCCCTATCTCGGCTACAAGTTCCTTCCCGATTTCCGCAACGGCGTCGCGGCAGCCTCGGCGCGTTCGCAGCGCTGGGCGAAATGGATCGCGCGCCATGTGCCGCTCTTCGGCGCGCGCATCGCGCGCCGGCTCGCGCCCGCGAGCGCGCCGCACGACGAACATTTCGGCGAACACTCGGTATATCAAACGCCCTTCTACCAGCGCTTCCGCAGTGTGGTGACCTGGTGCGTAACCCGCCGCAAGACGGTAATCTCAATCACGGTGCTGCTGTTTGTCATCGCAATGGCCATCTTTCACAATTTCGTGCAGCAGCAGTTCTTTCCCGGTTCGACGCGCGTCGAAATGCTCATCGACCTCAAGCTTCCGGAAGGATCCTCGTTTCAGGCCACCGAAGCGCAGGCCGGAAAAATGGAACGCTTCCTCGACCGCGAAAAGAGCCTGTATGTGAATTACGTAAGTTATACCGGCTCCGGCAGTCCGCGTTTTTATTTTCCGCTCGACCAGCAATTGCCCGCGGCGAGCTTTGCCCAGTTCGTCGTCACCGCCAATGGCGTCACTGAACGCGAAGCGCTGCGCAGCAAGGTGCTGACCCTGTTCGACACCGATTTCACCGAGCTGCGCGGACGCGTGCTGCGTCTGGAAAATGGCCCGCCGGTGGGATTCCCGCTGCAATTTCGCGTCTCGGGCGAGGACATACCCACCGTGCGCGCCATTGCCGGAAAAGTCGGCCATGTCATACGCGCCAATGCGAGCGCCGCCAATGTGCAGTTCGACTGGGATGAGCGCTCGAAAGTGGTCAGGGTCGAGATCGACCAGAACAAGGCGCGTCTGCTCGGCGTGAGTTCGCTCGAACTGGCCGCCTTCCTCAACACCTCGCTTTCCGGCATCGGCGCGACCTATTACCGCGAACGCGACAAGCTCATCGAAGTGCTGGTGCGCGGCGACAAGGAAGAACGTGCGCGCCTGTCGCTGCTCGAAAGCCTGGCCGTGCCGACCAAGGCGGGAAAAAGCGTGCCCCTCACCCAGTTCGGCAAAGTCACCTACGATTTCGAGGATGGCGTGATCTGGCGCCGCGACCGCCTGCCCACCATCACGGTGCGCGGCGATATATTGAGCAGCGATATACAACCTGCCACCATTGTCGCCGAAGTTAAGCCGGAACTCGACAAGCTGCGCGCCGGCCTGCCCTTCGGCTACCGCATCGATGCCGGCGGATCGGTAGAGGAAAGCGCCAAGGGCCAGAACTCGATCAACGCCGGCATACCGCTGTTCGTGTTCGTGGTGTTCACGGTGCTGATGATCCAGTTGGGGAGCTTCCAGCGCGTGATCATGGTGGTGCTGACTGCACCGCTCGGCATGATCGGCGTCACGCTGTTTCTGCTATTGCTAGACAAACCGTTCGGCTTTGTCGCCATGCTCGGCACCATCGCGCTGTTCGGCATGATCATGCGCAATTCGGTGATTCTGATCGACCAGATCGAGCAGGACATCGCCGCCGGCAGCGCGCCTCATACCGCGGTGATCGACGCCACCGTGCGCCGCTTCCGTCCCATCGTGCTGACGGCGGCGGCGGCGATCCTCGCCATGGTCCCGCTCACGCGCTCGGACTTCTTCGGCCCGATGGCCGTGGCCATCATGGGCGGACTGTTCGTCGCCACTTTGCTGACGCTGTTATTCCTGCCCGCGCTGTATGCGGCGTGGTTCAGGGTCAAACCATCAATTGGTTAGGCAGGAACAATCTCGCGCTCGATGCGTTTTGAATTTTCTATCTCGGCCACGCGCAAGTCATATGCAGCCTGCAAATTCAGCCACGAACGCGCATCGCCACCAAAGTATCGCGCCAGACGCATGGCGGTATCGGCTGAAACACCGCGCCGCTCGCGAACAATATCGTTGATACGAGGCGCAGGGACAATCAGCGCCTTGGCAAGCGCATTGGCGCTTAGATGAAGCGGCAACAGATAATCCTCGCGAAGGACTTCTCCCGGATGCACCGGTCGCATGCCATTCTTGAACATGACGATTTCCTTTAGTGATAGTCCACAATTTCAACATCCTCCGGCCCGGCCGAAGTCCAGCGAAAACACACACGAAACTGATCGTTAATGCGAATGCTGAACCTTCCGGCACGGTCGCCTTTCAAGGTTTCCAGCCGATTGCCGGGTGGAGAACGCAGGAACTCCAGTGTCTGCGCAGCATCGATTTGCGCCAGCTTACGAGTGGCAACAATTGCGATGCGCGCAAACTTCCTGTTTCTTCCTGTCTCGAACAACTCCTGCGTATCGGCGCAGCGGAAGCTCTTGATCATTATTAAATGATATAACGCTAAACGTTAAACGTCAAACCTGCTCGCCAAGCCTGAGAAAGTTATCGCGGTAGTACCTGAGTTCCTCGATCGACTCGTAAATATCGGCAAGCGCCTCGTGCTTGCCGTGTTTGGAGAAACCGTTCAGCAGCGCGGGGCGCCAGCGTTTGGCGAGCTCCTTGAGGGTGCTGACATCGAGGTTGCGGTAGTGGAAATAAGCTTCGAGCTGCGGCATCCAGCGCGCCAGAAAACGCCGGTCCTGGCAGATCGAATTGCCGCACATCGGCGAGGTATTGGCGGGGACATGCTCCCTGAGGAAGGCGAGCATCTGCTCCTCGGCGCCCGCCTCCGGGAGCGCCGATGCCTTCACCTTGTCGATGAGGCCCGACTTGGCGTGCGTCGATTTGTTCCACGAATCCATGGCATCGAGCACCTCGCCGGGTTGGTGCACCACCAGCACCGGCGCCTCGGCGACGGTTTCGAGGGCGGCGTTGGTGATCACGATTGCAATCTCGATGATGCGTTCGCGCTCCGGAACCAGCCCGGTCATTTCCATGTCTATCCACACCAGATTGTTTTGGTCCTGTGCCATGCGCCGCTTTCTTATTGCCGTAAATGATTGAAATTCTAACAGTCCAACAGGTTAAAATTACCATATGAATATCTTCACGCTCATTTTTCTTGCGCTGCTCACCACCATGACCGGCCTGAAATTGTGGCTCGCCATGCGCCATATCGCGCATATCCGGCGCCATCGCGAGGCGGTACCGGCCGAATTCGCCACAACCGTCACGCCCGAGGCGCACCAGAAGGCCGCAGACTACAGCGTCGAGAAAACCCGCCTCGGCATGAAAGAAACGCTTGCCGATAGCCTGTTCCTGCTGCTCGTCACGCTCGGCGGCTGGCTTGCGTGGATCGACGCCGCGAGCGCCGGCTGGCTCGGCGACACGTACTGGCGCGGCATAGCCACCGTGTTCGGGGTGATGCTGATATCGGGCATCGTTTCTCTGCCTTTCGACCTGATACGCACTTTCGGCATAGAAGCGCGCTACGGCTTCAACAAACTGACCATGCGCCTGTACCTCATCGACGCTTGCAAGAGCGCGCTACTCGGCATCGCCATCGGCACACCGCTGCTGCTGGTGACGTTCTGGCTCATCGAAAGGATGGGCGCGTACTGGTGGTTTTACGTGTGGCTGTTGTGGCTCGCCTTCAGCGTGCTCATGATCGCAATCTACCCGGCTTTCATCGCGCCGCTGTTCAACAAGTTTTCGCCGCTCGCGGACGCAGGCCTCAAGGAACGCATCGAGGGCTTGCTCGCGCGCTGCGGCTTCCGTTCGCAGGGACTGTTCGTGATGGATGGTTCGAAGCGATCGAGCCACGGCAACGCCTATTTCACCGGATTGGGCAAAGCCAAGCGCATTGTGTTTTTCGATACCCTCATCGAGCGCCTCGCGCCCGAGGAAATCGAGGCGGTGCTCGCGCACGAGCTCGGGCACTTCAAGCGCAAGCATATCGCCAAACTCATCGCCTCGCGTTTCGCCATCGCCCTCATCATCCTTGCAGGCATGGGCTGGATTATCGACAAGCCGTGGTTCTATTCCGGAATCGGCGTGTTTACCGGCTCCGCTTCGGGCATACCGCATATCGGCGTATCCGTGATCTCCTTCTTCATGCTGCTGCCGGTATTCATCTTCCCGCTCACGCCGCTCGGCAGTTTCATATCGCGCAAGCACGAGTTCGAGGCCGATGCCTACGCCGCGGGACAAACGCGCGCCGCCGACCTCATCAACGCGCTGGTCAAACTGTACCGCGACAACGCCTCGACGCTGACGCCCGATCCGTTGCACTCGATGATTTACGATTCACATCCTCCCGCTGCGGTGCGCATCGCGCACCTCAATAACCTCCCCGCGGCGCCATGACCACGACGCTTGCCGATCTCGCGCGCGAACGCTGCGCGCGCGGCGCCAAGGCCCTCCACGAAGCCGAGATACAGCAACTCATTGCGTTGCTTCCGGGATGGGAGAGCGCAGGTCTGGAAATCGTCAAGACCTGCCGCTTCGCCAACTACCACGAGACCATCGCGTTCGTGAACGCGGTGGCGTGGATCGCGCATCGCGAAGATCACCACCCCGACCTCAGCGTGCATTACAATCGCTGCCAGGTCGCCTGGTCAACCCATGACGCGGGCGGCCTTACCCGGAACGATTTCATTTGCGCCGCGAAAATCGAAACACTTCTCGCGAACTGAGGGGCACGCCCGTTGTGGGGCGAGTCATAGGCGATTTCGGCCGCGAGTTCCTCGTCGAGATGAGCCAATCCTACGAGCTGTCGCATCTGTCATGCTCGCGCCGCGGCAGAAAGCAGGACGTTGCATGCGGCGACATGGTGGAAATCAACATCGCTTCCCCCACGCAAGGCAGCATCGAAACCATACTGCCGCGGCGCAACGTGCTGTACCGTTCCGACGCCTTCCGCGAAAAAACGCTGGCCGCCAATCTCGACCAGGCGATTATTATAATCGCCCCAAGGCCGAGCTTCAGCGAGACCTTCCTCAACCTGTGCCTGGTGGCGTGCGAAGCCGCGGGCATACACCCCATCATCGTGCTCAACAAAATGGACCTTGCCGAGGAGCACGCCATAGCGCGCAAGCAGATCGCCTATCTCGACCCGCTCGGCTATACCATCCTGCCGCTGTCGGCCAAATTCGATATCGAGCCGCTCAAGCCCCATCTCGACGGCAAGGTAAGCCTGCTGGTCGGCCAAAGCGGCATGGGCAAATCCAAGATTGTCAACGCACTGGTGCTCAACGAAGTCACCAAAGTGGCGGAGTATTCCGAAGCGCTCGACAGCGGCAAGCACACCACCACCTTCACGCGCCTCTACCCTCTCGACAAGAACACCGCGATCATCGACTCGCCGGGCCTGCAATCGTTCGGCCTGTTTCATCTCGATGACGATTCCATCGCGCACGCCATGCCCGAGTTCCGCCCCTTTGCCGGGCGCTGCAAATTCAACGACTGCGTCCACCTGAGAGAACCGGGTTGCGCGGTCATCGCGGCGGCAGCAGCAGCAGCAGCGGGCCATATCAGCCTGACGCGGCTGGGTTTCTATCAGGCATTGGTCGAACAGCAGCGCGAACTTCGCGAAGCGCATCCGGAATGGAAACGATGAAGGACATTGCCAGGTGATAAACAACCCCGCAGCAAGCTACGGGGTATTGATGGGTAGGTTGGCGCTGAACAACGTGAAGCCCAACAGCATCCAGCCGCCATGTCGGGCTTCGGCTTGCCGCCTCAGCACCAACCTGCATAATCTGCTACGCCGCAAGCGGCGGGGAATTGAACCCGCAGAGATTAAATCCCGCTTCTTGAACGCGTACGTTCTGCCAACATGCTGCAATTGCCGAGGAGTTCTTGCGCAGCCGGTCGCCGGTGAATTTGCCGCGCACATCAAGCGGTAGTAGTATGGCAAGCCAGACGGCTCATCGGCCGCCTACCAACCAACAGGAGATGAAATCGATGAAATTGAATACCGCAATCGCTGCTACCATCCTGACGCTCGCAAGCAGCGCCGCATTTGCGTTTCACTGCCCGGCCGACATGAAATTGATTGACGAGGCGCTCGCCAAGGACCCGAAGATCACGGCAGAGCAACTGGCCGAGGTCAAGAAGCAGCGCGCCGAAGGCGAAGTCCTGCACAAGGCCGGCAAGCACCAGGAGTCGGTGGACTCGCTCGCGAAGGCGATGAAGATATTAAACATCAAGTAACGTTGTAGCCCGATAAATCCCCCGCCAATCCAGCGGGGGATTTTTTTTGCCTCGGCGGGAACGAGAGCGCACTTCCGGCGTTGCCCTTCAATCCACGGCTCCGCTGGCCAGCGAATAATTTTCCGCGATGCCGCTGCGGAAACAGCAGGATATTCAACCGGGGTGGTGTATTCTTTAGGGCACCTCTAAATTCGTCATTCCCGTTTTCACGGGAATGACAGATAAGGGATTTTTAGAGGTGCCCTTTAGCAATAGCCGTATTCGCATTTACGCAATATTTAGCGCAGGAACCGGCGGGAACCTGGCATTCGATGTCTTCATTTCCCGGCTGCATTCGGAGTATCGGACAATGGTTGAAATCGATGGCGCGGCACTGGTGATCTACTGCCTGGCGATCCCGGGGTGGTTATACGTCTGGCACTTGCTGGTCGGCTATGACTGGCTGGCACGGCACCGCTTGCTGCGGATTGCATTTGCCGGCGCGCTGTTTGTGCTTGTTGCGAACATCGCGCTCGCCTTCGCGTCCAAAACGCCGAACTATGCGACGGAACTGAACATCTATTCCTATGTGGAACAGAACGCCAAGACGGTGGCGGGATTCGCCCTGGCCATCGCGATATTCACCCTGCTCAAATTCGACAAGCAAACCGCGGTCATGGAACGCTCCGCCTCGCAAAAATTCCTGTCATTGATCTTCTGGTCGTTCCTGTTCGCCGTCGTGGGTTGCCTGCCCCTCTACTGGATGCCGCCCATCGATGGCTGGCTCACCATACTGCGCCACCTGAAAACCGTTCCCTTCACCTATTCGCTGTTCATTCTGGCCGCGGCCATCATCATTTTCATTCGCGAAGTGAATAAGGAATGAGCCAGTGGTTTTCGAGCAGAGTTACGAAAATAATAGCGGCTGCATGCGCACGCATTGAACGCAGCCATGGGACGCCGCTACCACTACCACGTCTATGTAATCGAATTGTCGAAAGACGTTCTTTATGAAGCCCGCTTCAGGAAAGCCAATCCTGAATACGTTCCGGGCAAGCCATGTGTTTATGTCGGCATGACGGGTTTGAATCCCGATGTGCGTTTCGATAAACACAAGGCAGGTATCCAGTCCAATCGGTACGTACAACAATTCGGTTTGCGCTTATTGCCGCACCTTTTTGAGATGTATAACCCGATGCCCTACGACGGCGCGCGCGATATGGAAGTGGAGCTGGCTATCGGTCTGCGTGAAGCGGGGTATGGGGTGTGGCAAGCCTGAGTGCCCAGGCAAGGAGCCTGCCGGTTGCCTGAACGGTCTTGCCGCTTTACGGCGATGTGCCCGCCGTCCTGCCGTAGTTGGCTATCCAGACAGGCAACTCTTCCGCCGGCATGGGGCGGGCGATGCCGAAACCCTGGGCAATATCGCATTCATTGCTCGCCAGCCAATCGAGATCATCCGTTGTCTCGGCGCCTTCCGCTACCACGGTCAGACCCAATGCGTGACACAGCACGATAGTCGAACGAACAATAGCGGCGTTCCTGGGTGAATCGGCAATGGAGCGCACGAAGGTCTGATCGATTTTCAGTTCGTGCACGGGCAGTGTTTTGAGGTAGGCGAGCGATGCCTGGCCGACGCCGTAATCGTCGATCGAAAGCTTGAAGCCCAGCGCCGCCAATTCGCCAAGGTGCGCCAGAGCCAGTTGCGGATCTTCCATCAGCGCGCTTTCGGTAATTTCAAGGCACAGCCCATCGGCAGGAATGCCGTGCGAACCGATCAGTGTGCGCATGTGGCCGACCAAACCGGGATTGAGCAGGTCGCGCGCCGAAAGGTTGATCGACGGCACGATGAAAAGCCCGTCTTTGCGCCATTGCGCGGTGTGCGCGGCGACCGTTTCCAGCACCCAGGGGGTGATCTCGCGGATGAACCCAGTCTGCTCCGCGAACGGGATAAAGCGTATCGGCGGCACCAACCCCCGCTCAGGGTGCCGCCAGCGAATGAGCGCTTCGGCGCCAGTGATTTTCCGGGTGACCAGATCAAGCTTGGGCTGGTAGTGAAGCAGAAACTCGTTGTGCGCCATGGCCTCGCGCATTTCCCCGATCAGGGACAATTGCTCATGCGGTGGCTCGTCTCCGGCATCCCCGGCGAAGGCCACACTATTGTGGCTGCGTTTGGCGGCGTACATCGCAAGTTCCGCACGCCGCAGCAGTGTCGCGCCATCCTGGCCATGCCTTGGATAGAGGGCAATGCCGATTCCGCCGCCGACATCGAAACGCTGGCCGTCCAGGGTAACCGGATCGCGCAATATTCTCAACACCGTTTCCGCGAATTCTGTAGCGGCCGCCTGATCCACCCCTTGCAGCAGGAAGGCGAATTCGTCACCCCACAGCCGGGCGACCAAACCGGTCCCGGACAGGAAATGCGCGAAACGCAAACCAATCTCGTTCAACAGCCGGTCGCCGATCGAGTGCCCAAGGGCGTTGTTGATCAACGCAAAACGATCGAGATTCAGCACGGCGACGGCGCCCTGGCTGTCTTTGGGAAGCTGGCTGAATACTTCAAGAAAACGCGTGCGGTTGGGCAGGCCCGTGAGAGTGTCCTCGTATGCCAGCTTGAGGATCTCGTTCTCGCGGCTCGCAACCATTACCCGCATGAGATCGAAGCTTATTGCCAACTGGCCGATTTCGTCGGGCGGCAGACTGGGTACGGGTTCCGCATAGTTACCCGCTTCAATGCGGCGCGCCGCCATTGCCAACTGGTTTATCGGTCTGACGATGCGCCGCGCCAGCATCAGGCTGCCCAGGGCAAATATGACGATGCCAGCCAGCACGATAGTCCACAACACAGTCTGCAAGGATCGGAACGGGGCTTCCGCCTGTTCGATCGAGCGTTGCAGCACGACCGATGCCTCATGGCCTAATGGTACTTGAATCGTCTGGAAATGCTCATCGCCGACTGGCAGGGCCCGGGTGACATTGTCCGGCCACTGCGTCAAAGCGCCGGACAGCGCGGTACGCTTCGCGCCGTCAAGCGAGGAAGCAAAAACCGTCACGCCGTTTCCTCTGTGGCGTACGACACTGACCGCCAGGCCGGTCATTTCGGACAGGTCGCGCGCCCACTTGTCGTCCACCAGGAAACCCATTGCCACCCAGGCAATCACCTTGGGCGCCGATATCGGCACCAGGACAATTTGGTAAAGACGGCCATCGCGCATCTCCCTGAAGCCGCTGCTCTTGCCGGCCGACGCGGCATCCGGCAACAGTTCCGGAAACGGAAATGGGCGGGACTCCAGGGCGTCGCTCTGCGTATCGGCAATGAGTATGCGCTCCGGACTGATCACCATCATCACCTGGGCGTTGATGCGCAAGCCGTGATTGCGGATGACCGAAAGTATCGTTGGCCGGTCCTGGGTGGCGATGGCTTCGCGGAAACCGAAGTCCGCCGATAATACCGTGGCCGCCGTTTCCAGTTGACGCTGGTTCTGCTCGATCAACAGCGTGAATACATGGGTACCGGCGGAGAGTTCCCGCTCGATTTCGGCTGCGACAATGCTGCCGTTGCTGCGCGTGACCAGCGCCAGGATCAGCGCCATCACCAAGGCCAGCAGGCCGACGAACACCAATACAATGCGGCGCTGAAGGGACCTGAGAATCATCGCTTAATAGTGGTCGGCTTCGACCGGCGGTTTTGGCTTGACGATGCGCGGCGCGATATCCAGCACCAGATCGAGCCTGGTTGGCGCAGCGCCCACATTGATTATGCGTGGCGCAAGCTCGCTTTTCTGTTGCGGGTGCCATAGCCGGAGTCGATAACGCCCCGGCGGCACATTGGCGAAAAGCGCCAGCCCCTTGCTTCCGGTCTTGGCGAAATGGGGTGAATCGACCACCAGCACATAGGCTTCCATCCAGTCGTGGATATTGCAACCCAGTGCCACCTCCCCCGGCTTATCGAAAACCACGGGCTGGGACGGCTTTCCGGCATAGAGCTTGATCTCGAAGCTTTTTGCTTTGGAAAACGAATAGAGGTGATGCTTGAACGGGTCGCGGTTGGGAAAATCGATCGCCGTGCCGGTCTGCACGATCGTGACATACGGCACGAGCTCGCGGTCCCGTTGCTCGATAGTCGCCGTCGCGCGGCGGGCGCGAGGGGCAGCAGGCATGGGTTCGATGATCACCGCGGCATCCGCCACCGGCGACCCTGCCGGCGTCGCGACATACGCCTCGATCCTTGCGGCAAGCGCAGAGCCGGAGAAGGTCAGGAGCGTAGCCAGCCAGACGGCGTGCAAACGGATCACGGCGAGACCTTGAGTGCGGGTGCTATCTGCCAGATCTCGGTAGCCAGCCTCGCGTCGCGATAAATCAGCACATGCCAGACATTGACCGGAACGGCGCCGCCATATTCCGCGCCGGCTTCCACGGAGGCGCCCTTCGGGTTGGCATAGGGTTCAAGTTTTCCGAACTTTGCCGGTCGCGGTTTGCCTGCGTTGGTGGCGATGAATTTCTGCCACACGGCACGGATGGCCGCCTTGCCATGATAACGACCGTCGAGGGGGCCGCCGACCCAATCCATGTAGGCGTCCTCCGTGTAATCGCGCATTAATGCCTCCAAATCCCCGGCGGCCACCGCATCGAGATGCGCTTTGGCCTTGGCTTCATCGAGCGCGCCGGCCAGCGCAGGCTGGGCAAGAGCGCACAACAAAGCGAACGCGGCGATCAATAGTCGAGTCATGGCATTCTCCAGATGGATATTGTCGGTAACCCCTACTATAAAGTATACGACCGATTCGATCGCTTTCTGGCCGGTTTCGTCATCATCGCGAGGTCATCAACGCTTCTGGTCGAAGCCTGACAAACCCGGATTCTCCTCTGCGCTTAAGTTCCCCGCCGCCAAGTCGATAAGAGTAGAATTGCCCTGCTCCGGGTAAACCTGCCGCCAGGAAAACCAATGACAACGCGCAGTGTTCATATTCTGCTGGTAGAGGACAGTCCCAACGACGCCGAACTGGCGATTGCCGCGCTGCGCGACCATCGTGTCGCCAACCGCATCGACGTGGCGCGCGACGGCGAAGAAGCGCTCGATTACTTTTACTGCCGCGGCAAATTTTCCACGCGCGCCAACGGCAATCCCGGCCTGGTGCTGCTCGATGTGAAAATGCCCAAGATAGACGGCATCGAAGTGCTGCGCCAGATCAAGGCGGATTCCAACCTCAAATCCATTCCGGTGGTCATGCTCACTTCCTCGCGCGAGGAACGCGATGTGGCGGAATGCTATCTCCTCGGCGTGAACGCCTATGTGGTCAAGCCGGTCGATTTCAGCCAGTTCATGGGCGCGGTCAAGCAGATCGGCAATTTCTGGCTGCAGGTGAATGAGCCGCCGCCTGCATAAAGATTGCGTATGGCCCGTCATCCCGCTATTCGAGTTTCAGTTCCACCCTGACCGCACCCGCCCTATCGTGTTTCGCCAAGAGCTTCAGCACACTTCCCGCTTTTGCCTTCACCACCCACTCGACCTTGACGCGATCCGCGGTCGGCGTGGTGTCGATCCAGAAAGACATCTGCGACTGCTTGTAGGCGCGGCCCTCCAGCTCTTCCAGTAATTCACGCGCCTTGCCGGTGACCAGTTCGGCGCCATCCGGCAACTCGATTTCGGCCACCACGCCGCGCGTCATTTTGCGTTTCAGGGCGAGCTTGGTGACATAGCTCGGCAGCCAGCCGGTGTTGTGCACGGCGAGACGGATACGCCAGGTATCGGCGCCGATTTTATCGGCCTTGGCTTCGAGCAGTTCCAGCTTGGGAGAAATGAGCGCCTGATAGATAAGCCAGTCGGGAAACTTGGCGAGCTCCTTTTCCAGCAGGTGCGGCGGCGGGTTGCGGAACGAATAAATCTTGTCCCATCCGCCCAGCTCGACCTCGCCCAGTTGCGGATGCGTAAACTTGTACCAGTCGATGTAGCCTTTCCCCTTGAGTTCGCGATCCGCCCATTCGAGCATCTTGAGGTCGTCCTCGACCGGATGATCGCGGAACCAGTCGATGTATTTGTAATCCTTGAGACCGGCCTCGCGCATCGGGCACCAGATTTCGATGGTCCACTCGAACATGCCGAGGTGTTCGTAGATCCAGTCGAAGGTGCCGGTAATGACATCCTTGGGGTGGTAACGGAACTCATGATAGACGGAGATGTTCGGATAGCCGGTGATTTCGGTGCCCTTCTTGCCGACCTTCTGATACGTCCATAAATCCTCGGCGGGCATTTCGTCGTCGGACTGTATCGAATAGGGGCGTAATAACACGCCGCTCCAGGTGTGAAACGACAACCCCGAGCCGATGTTGTTGTGCCGGGTGATGAAGTCCACCACCGCGCGCACTTCGGGTTCCGAAGCGGGATAGGGTCCCGCGCCCGTCTGCTCGAATTCCTGGCGCCAGCCCGCGGGAAAGTTGCGGTTGAGATCGAGACCCTGCTTGTCCTTGTTGACCTTGATGCCGATGCCGTCGTAATTGGTCAGCGTGCCCTCGGGAAGAATGCGGTAGTAGGTACCCCCCGCTTCGGTGGGCTCGCGCGCGATCATCAGGCGCGGTTCGCCGGGGTGCGGCTTCCAGTGTCCGTTGGGATCCTGAACACGCATCGAGAGGATGCGCCCGTCTCCGTCCACGTCGCCGATATCGAGTCCATCGATCTGCTCTTCGTCGTAGGGATAGGGGCGCGTCGATGAGCGGATGATTTTGGGCGTGTCGGCTAGCGCCCATTCGGCGCCGTCGGGATTGATACGCGGGCAAATGTAGAGCGCGCGCGTGTCGAGGCAGCGCGTGATATCCGCATTCCTGCCGTATTCCGCGGTCAGCCTGTTGATGAAATACAGGCACGCCACCGATCCGGCCACCTCGGAAGCATGGATGTTGGCGTCGATCCAGAACGCGGGCTTGTCCTCGGCTGTGCCGGTGGCGGTGTTGGTTGCCGTGACAAGCCAGATGTCGCGGCCCTCGTAACTCCTGCCGATGCTTTGCAGGGAGATAATGTGGGGAAACTCGCTGGCGAAGTCCTGAAGGATTTTGGTGAAATCGGCGTAACGGTAAAAACGGTCGAATTGGATATTCATTGTTTTGGATCAAATGGCGAAATGGAAACGCGGTGCAGGATTCTCTCATATCGCGGCGTTACCGTTGTGTGTGCGGAATTGCCGGTAACAACGCCGGCGCCCGCCAGTTTGAATTTCGTTGTACACTTTTGTCATTATGATTTTTGGCATTTCCCTTTCCCGTACGCGACACAGGTTGTTGGCCTGTGCGGGCCTGTTCGCCGTGGTGTTTGCGCAACTGGCGGTTTCGGCCTACGCCTGCCCGATGCTTGTCGGCGCGATTGCGCACGTGCAGGCTGCCGAAACTCCGCCTCCCTGTCACGACATGGACAAGGGCGGTCAGCCCGCACTTTGCGAGCAGCATTGCGAGAACGGGCAGCAGAATGTCGGGGACTTTCTCTCGGCGAACGATACCCACCCCTTTATAGCCGCTTTTGTCGTCACCCTCGATGCCGCTTCACCGGCGGTTCGCGAAAGCGTCTTCGCGCCGCTACATCTTCGCTACCCCCATCTCCCTCCCCTGACCCTGCGCAACTGTTGCCTGCGCATTTAGCGTAACGCCTCACGCTTTCGTCCGGCCCGGTTTGGGCCCGGTTTCGATGTTTCCTGTGTGGAGGTTTTATGCTGTCTCGTTTCGTTCGTTGTTTAGTCTTCGTACTTGGAGTTTTCCACCTGCCGCTGACCGCTGCGGCGCCGCTGTCGCTTGCAGAGGCGCAGATCATCGCGGCAGGCGATGCGCCGCAAGTCCTGGCGCAGAGTTCCAGCTTGCGCGCAGCGCAGCAGTCAAGCCTGAGCGCCGGCGAATTGCCCGACCCCAAGCTCATCGTCGGTATCGATAACCTGCCCACGGAGTCATCGGACCGCTTCAGCTTCACGCGCGATTTCATGACCATGCGCAAAATCGGCTTCATGCAGGAATTCACGCGCAACGACAAGCTCAAGCTGAAAAGCGAGCGCGCCAATGCGGAGGTGCGCAGGCAGGAGGCACAACTCACCGTGGTGCAGCTCAACCTCAAGCGCGACGTCGCGCTAGCCTGGATCGACCTGCATTTCGCGCGACGCCAGCAGGAGCTGCTCAGCGAAATGGCGCAGACGACCAGCTTGCAGACCGGCGCCGCACAGGCGGCGCTCGCCGGCGGCAAGGCATTGGCAGCCGAATCCTATACGGCGCGGTTGGCAAGCGAGCAGATCGCGGAGCGCAGCATCGACGCCGAACGCTTGATCGCGCGCGCGCGCGCCAACCTCGCGCGCTGGATAGGAGCGGCGGCGCAGCGCGAACTCGATGCACCGCCCGCGTTCGATCGTCTCGCGCATTCGCACGCCGTGCTGCTGGATGGAATCGACAGCCATCCGCATCTGGCCATGCTTTCGCCAAGCGAGGCGGTCGCCCAGAGCGAAGCCAGGCTTGCGCAGGTCGCGGCGCAGCCCGACTGGAGCGTTGAAGTCGCCTATGCGCAACGCGGCCCTGCCTACACCAACATGCTGTCGCTGGCGGTGAAAATCGACCTGCCGATTTTGCAGAGCAGGCGCCAGAATCCCGAGATCGCCTCGCGCCTCGCGCTCGTCGAACAGGTGCGCGCGCAAAACGAGGACACACGGCGCGCCCACGCGGCCGAAGTCAAATCCATGCTGGCGGACTGGGTGGCGGCGAAATCGCGCTTGCAGCGTTTCGAGACTTCACTTCAGCCGTTGGCGCATGAGCGCGCCGAAGTGACGCTCGCGGCATATCGCGGCGGCAAAGGCGAGCTCATACCGCTCATCGAGGCGCGCAAGGGCGAGATCGAAACACGCATGAACCGCCTCCAGGCCGAGGCCGACCTTGCGCGCGCCTGGGCCGGCCTCAACTTCCTGCTTCCCGACAAGAAGGAATCACCATGAATCGCAATCTCATCATCGCGCTGGGCGCGATAGCCGCACTGGCTACGGCAAGTTTCGCCGCCTACCGGTTCGGCATGAATCGCGGCATGAACATGACGGCGCCTGCGCCGGCAGTATCGGCCGCATCAACCGCGAGCGGCAACATCGACCCCGAAACCGGCAAGAAAGTCCTGTTCTGGCACGACCCGATGGTTCCTGGTCAGAAATTCGACAAGCCCGGTAAATCGCCCTTCATGGACATGATGCTCGTGCCGGTCTTTGCCGATGAAGGGGGCGACGATGCAACGGTGAAGGTCAGCCCGCGCATGGCGCAGAATCTGGGCATCCGCACTGCCGAAGTCACCCGCGGCACGCTCACTGCCCGGATACAGACCGCGGGCGTGATCGCATTCGACGAGCGCGCGGTGGCGACGGTGCAGGCGCGTGTCGGCGGCTATGTCGAGAAACTGCTGGTGCGTGCACCGCTTGATCCCGTTATCCGCGGACAACCCCTTGCGCTGCTGCTCGCATCCGACTGGGTTGCTGCCCAGGAAGAATATCTCGCACTGCGCCGCGACCCCCATGCCGATGCCGCTTTGCGCGATGCGGCCCGGCAGCGCCTGATGCTGCTCGGCGTACCCGAAACCACCATTGCCGCTCTTGAAGGCGATGGCAAGGTACGCGCGCTGGTTACGCTCACGGCGCCGGCTAACGGCGTGATCGGCGAACTCGGCGCACGCGAAGGTATGACAGTGATGCCGGGGAGCATGCTGTTTCGCATCAATGGCCTTGACACGGTCTGGGTCAATGCCGAAGTGCCCGAGACGCAGGCCGCCGGCCTCGCACCGGGAGGCGCCATCGAGGCCACGGTAGCGAGTTATCCCGGCGAAGTATTCAGGGGGCGCATCGCCGCCCTGCTTCCCGAGGTGAATGCGGCAACGCGCACTCTCAAAACGCGCATTGTTCTCGACAATCCCGGCGCGCGCCTCAAGCCGGGCATGTTCGCCACGGTGTACTTCACGCCGCCGCCAAGGCGCGATGCGCTGCTGGTGCCGAGCGAAGCGTTGATTCAGACCGGCAAGCGCAGCGTGGTGGTAGTGGCGATAGCCGATGCCGATGGCACGACGCGCTTCAACTCCGTTGATGTCGAGGCGGGAAGCGAAGCCAATGGCATGACGGAAATCCGCAAGGGGCTCGATGCCGGCATGAAAATCGTCGTGTCGGGGCAGTTCCTGATCGACTCCGAATCCAGCCTCAAGTCCACGGGTCTGCGCATGAGCGATATGCCAGGCGGCGCCGAGGGAGCGGCAAAATGATCGCGCGCCTGATACGCTGGTCCATCGCCAACCGTTTTCTGGTTCTGCTTGCCACCGTCATGGTCAGTGCGTGGGGGGTGTGGGCAGTGTTGCGCGTGCCGCTCGACGCCATCCCCGACCTTTCCGATGTGCAGGTCATTATCCGCACCACCTGGCCGGGGCAGGCGCCGCAAATCGTCGAAAACCAGGTCACCTACCCGCTCACCACCACCATGCTCTCGGTTCCCGGCGTGAAGGCGGTGCGCGGTTATTCTTTCTTCGGCGATTCGTTCGTTTATATCCTGTTCGACGATGGCACCGATCTGTACTGGGCGCGTTCGCGCGTCCTCGAATACCTCAATCAGGTGCAGGCGCGCCTCCCGGCCAATGCCAGGGCTTCGCTGGGGCCTGACGCCACCGGCGTGGGCTGGGTGTACGAATACGCCCTGGTGGACAGGAGTGGCAGACACGACCTCGCGCAACTGCGCGCGTTGCAGGACTGGTTTCTCAAGTACGAACTCAAGACCGTCGCCAACGTCGCCGAAGTCGCCAGCATCGGCGGCATGGTCCGGCAATACCAGATCGTCCTCGATCCGGACCGCCTGCGCGCCTACAACATTCCACACGGCAAGGTGATCGCCGCGATCCAGAATGCCAATCAGGAAACCGGCGGTTCGGTGCTCGAGCTTGGCGAGGCCGAATACATGGTGCGCTCCTCCGGATACCTGAAATCGCTCGACGATTTCCGCGCCATCCCGGTGATGACCAGCGAAGGCGGGGTGCCGGTGTTGCTCAAGGACGTGGCGCGCATCCAGATCGGCCCGGAGATGCGCCGCGGCATTGCCGAACTCAACGGCGAAGGCGAGGTTGCGGGGGGTGTGATCGTCATGCGTTCGGGAAAGAATGCCCTGGAAACGATCGCCGCCGTCAAGGCCAAGCTGGAAACGCTCAAGCCCGGTCTGCCCGAGGGTGTGGAAATCGTGCCTGTTTACGACCGCTCAAGTCTCATCAAACGCGCGGTATCCAATCTCAACGAAAAGCTCGTCGAGGAATTCATCGTGGTGGCAGTGGTGTGCTTTGCCTTCCTGTTCCATCTGCGCTCGGCGCTGGTCGCCATCGTATCGTTGCCGCTCGGCGTGCTGATGGCTTTCATCGTCATGCATTACCAGGGGGTGAATGCCAACATCATGTCGCTGGGGGGCATTGCCATCGCCATCGGCGCGATGGTCGATGCCGCCGTCGTCATGATAGAGAACGCGCACAAGCACATTGAAACCTGGCATCGCGGCCATCCCGGCGTGCAACTGGATGCCGGGCAGCACTGGGACGTGATCGCCGAAGCGGCTGCGGAAGTTGGTCCCGCGCTGTTTTTCAGCCTGCTTATCATCACGCTGTCATTCATCCCGGTATTCACGCTCGAAGCGCAGGAAGGACGGCTGTTCGCGCCGCTTGCCTACACCAAAACGTATGCCATGGCTGCCGCGGCCGGGCTCGCCGTCACGTTGATCCCGGTGCTCATGGGCTACCTGATCCGCGGCAGAATTCCCGAGGAAAAAAACAACCCGCTCATCCGCTGGCTGATCGCGCTGTACCGCCCGCTGCTCGCGCGCGTGCTCGCGCACCCGAAGGTCACGCTGGCGGTTGCTGCCGTGGTCCTGGCCGCGACGTTCTATCCAGCCACGCGCATCGGCGGCGAATTCATGCCGCCGCTCGACGAAGGCGACTTGCTCTATATGCCCTCGGCGCTTCCGGGCCTGTCCGCTGGAAAGGCATCCGAAATCCTGCAGCAGACCGACCGTCTCATCCGGACAGTACCGGAAGTGGCCAGCGTGTTCGGCAAGATCGGCCGCGCCGAATCCGCCACCGATCCCGCGCCGCTGGAAATGATCGAGACCACCATTCAGTTCAAACCGCTCGATCAGTGGCGTCCCGGCATGACCACGGAAAAACTCGTCGAGGAACTCGACCGCACGGTGAAAATTCCCGGCCTCGCCAACATCTGGATTCCGCCCATCCGCAACCGCATCGACATGCTCGCGACCGGAATAAAAAGTCCGGTCGGCATAAAGGTCGCCGGAGCCGATCTCAATGAAATCGAGCGTATCGCCACGGCGATCGAGCGCGTGGTCAAGGGCGTACCCGGCGTCACCTCTGCACTGGCCGAGCGTCTTACCGGCGGGCGTTACATCGACATCACGATTGACCGCCAATCGGCAGCGCGCTACGGGCTCAACGTCAGCGATGTGCAAAGCGTGATTTCCGCCGCCATCGGCGGAGACAACATCGGCGAGACGGTCGAGGGGCTGCAACGCTTCCCCATCAATGTGCGCTATCCGCGCGAAATCCGCGACTCGGTGGAAAAGCTGCGCAACCTGTCAGTGGTCACCGAGCGTGGCGCGCAGATCACTCTGGGCACGGTGGCGAACATCAGGATCGCCGACGGTCCGCCCATGCTCAAAAGCGAAAACGCGCGTCTTTCCGGGTGGGTGTATGTCGATATCCGCGGACGCGACTTGCAGTCGGCAGCGAAGGATATGCAGAGCGCAGTAGCGAGCGGAGTCAGGTTGACCCCTGGGTATTCGCTGGCGTGGTCCGGGCAATTCGAGTACCTCGAACGCGCGCAGGCGAAAATGAAAGTGGTGGTGCCGTTCACTTTGCTGATCATTTTCGTATTGCTCTACCTCACCTTCAAGCGCTTCGACGAAGCACTGGTCATCATGGCCACGCTCCCGTTCGCGCTGGTGGGGGGATTCTGGCTGCTGTGGCTGCTCGAACACAACATGTCGGTGGCCAGCGCGGTGGGATTCATCGCGCTGGCGGGTGTCGCCGCCGAGTTTGGCGTGATCATGCTGCTTTATCTCAAGCATGCGTGGGAGCCTCGCCTCGCCTCGGGCAATGCCGGGATCCCGGACCTGATCGATGCCATCGGCGAAGGCGCGGTGCTGCGCGTACGCCCCAAGGCGATGACGGTGGCGGTGATCATCGCCGGTCTGCTTCCCATCATGTACGGTTCGGGTACCGGATCGGAGGTAATGCAGCGCATCGCCGCGCCCATGGTGGGCGGCATGATCACCGCGCCGTTGCTGTCGATGTTTGTGATTCCGGCGGCTTACCTGCTGCTGCGCCGGCGTGAGGCGCGCAAGGTGTAGCGGTCCTGCGCAAATATGCACACGCGAATGCACCCGGGTAAAGAAGTTCTATGGCGCCGCGCACCGGCACGCCTGGCGCGCGTTTTTCTGCTCCTGTTGCTAAGCGCATGCTCGACATTCAAGCCGCCCCTGGCTGTCGATCATCTGCCTGCGTGGGTCGCCCACAGGCCGCTGGATCTCGGGCGCGATCCCGTGGCGCTGGTGCTGTCGGGCGGCTCGGCACGAGGCTTTGCGCACATCGGCGTGATCAAGGTGCTTGAGGCGAATGGCCTGAGGCCCGACATTGTGGTGGGAGTCAGCGCCGGCAGCATGATTGGCGCTTTCTATGCATCGGGAATGTCTGCCGCACAACTGGAGCACGCGGCAAGCCGGCTCGATCTTTCGCTGTTCAATGACCTCACCTTGCCTGCCCTGTTTTTCCTGCCGGGAGAGCTGGGACTGATCCGCGGCGACAAGCTCCAGGAGTTCGTCGCGCGGCAGGCCGGCAACCGCGATATTGAAACGCTGCCGCTGCGCTTTGCCGCGGTCGCAACCGATCTGCAACACGGCACTCCCGTCATATTCAATTCCGGCGACACCGGCCTGGCGGTGCGCGCATCGAGCAGCGTGCCGGTTATCTTCACACCGGCGGAATTCGGTGGAAGGCGTTATGCGGATGGCCAGCTCGTGAGCCCTCTTCCGATTGCCGCCGCGCGAGCGCTGGGCGCCAAGGTGGTGATCGCCGTGGATGCAACCTTTCCCCCCGGCGACGCCTTCCTGGCCAACCCCCTGAGCGTGTTGTTCCAGTCTTTGACGATCGCTACCCAGCGTATCAAGGAGAACGAGCTACCCGGTGCAACCCTCGTGATCACACCGGCTATGCACACCTCCAGTCAGTTCTCGATTTCCGATCGCAAAATGCTGATCGACGCCGGAGAAACAGCAGCACTGAGAATGCTGCCGGAAATCAAATCCGCATTCGCCCGGTCATCGCACTAGGAGTCTGTCGGACTTAGGGAATCGAAGCGAAAAATGAGCTGGGCGAGGGCAGATTTTCACGATTTTCACGATTTTCAAGCGAATAGTTGTTCTATTCGCGCAGGAAAGCGGGGAAATATGAACCGGCCAAGTCATTTTGCAGCCGATTCTCCCTAAGTCCGACAGGCTCCTAGACCCGGAGCAAAGAGCGATCGTTACTGAATCGTTACTCTCGTGTAATTGCCGTCGAAGTAGAGAATGTACAGGTAGGTCTTTGCCGTCGCAGCGTTGAAATTGTAGTTTCCATACATTGCGCTGTAAGTGCTGCTGCCCGACATCATGCCGTTTCCATAATCCGTGGTAGTGACATAGATGCGGCCGCGAGCGGCATCAATGACGGGCGCCGAAGCAAAGCTGCCGTCAATGGAAACTGCAACCGGTTTGGAGGTGGCGGTGAGCGGCAACGAAACGATATACGCCGCCGATTGCCCGCTGGGAGGATTGTTCCCGAGGATACCCCACATCGTGTAATCGCCGAAATTGGGAAGCGATGCGGTCGCGACGAGCTGATTATTGAAAATCACCGGCCTGGAGACAATGCCGCTCACCACAATGGAAGAAATCGCGCCCGCGGGCGTCACCGCGATGATCTTTGACTGAAAAGAGGCACTGGTTGGCGCCGATCCCGGATTGGATCCCGGCATATAGGTCACCAGGTAAGCCGTGCCATCGTCGCCCACAACCGGACTGCCGACCATGCCGTTCATCATGCCGAAGGTTCCGCCGTTCGTCATCGCGGAGCCCATCATGCCTGGTCCCGGCCCCATCATTTGCGCCCCGGATTGTGGCGCGAGCATGAGCCAGGCGAAAGCTGCCAGGAATGCTGTTTTCATGGTCATCTTCATACGTTTCATTTTCGTAGTTCCTCTGGGCAAATGAATCAATAAATATGTAATCGGTTTGCAAGACAGCAGTTTGTCGAATGATGTTGACAGCGTAAGCAGCTTCGAAGTCCCTCGTTTTGATCCACGTCAAATGCATCCAATGGAAAACCATGAGGCTGCACCAAGTGGATCCGGGTATCGCGGGAAGGTTCCGCATGCGCGAGCCGCGTTTAACTTGCGCGAGAGGCTGGCTGCGTTTGCGAACCAGCAAACCTTGCAAGCATTGTATTTGCCTCAAAGGGGTCGCAGCAGTTACCATGCTGACCATGCGACGCTTTCTCCTGCTCTTCCTGATTTGTCTGCTTCCGCTCCAGATATCCTGGGCTGCGGTTACCGGCTATTGCGGACACGAGCAGGGAATGGATTCGCATCACTTCGGCCACCACGACGATGAGCACGAAGCGTTTCCCGCAAAACATGGCCAGGACAAGCAGCCAGGTCAACTCCACCTTGGGTATGATCACTGCCATCTGTCTGGCTTTCTGGGTATTCTGAATGAGACGGTATTCGATACCCCGGCGCCATCCGCACAGTTCTCGTTGCAATACGACGAAACGGCTTACTCCAATCTGGTTCTGCAACGCCCGGAACGTCCCAAGTGGTCTTGTCTCGCCTGATCCGGCGGGACGGTTGCCACATCTCAAGCTAGCCATGCCTTTATAGCCTGCGCGATTCCGTTTCGCCGGATTCATCCTTGTCATTCATGGAGAATTCGATGCGCAAACATCTATTGCCGTTTGGGTTGACGGTTTTGTTTTTCAACCCGGTTTATACACAATCGCTCTCCGGCGCGGCCGAAAGACTGGCCAAATTCGCCGTTTCGCAAAAGCAGATGCAGGCTCTCGGCATACAGACTGCACCCTTGCAGAATCAAGCCGATTCCGTGCGGTCGAATTTCCCCGCGCAGGTGGTGGTGCAGCCGGACCGGGAGTATGTCGTCAGCTCTCAGGTTGCCGGGATGATCTCGCAAATCCTGGTGCAGTCTAACGAAACGGTACAGCGGGGAGCGGCGCTGGCGAGGATCGCCAGCCCGGAGCTGGGTCAGTTGCAATTGCAATTGTTGCAAGCGGCTGCGCGCGCGACACTGGCGCAGCAGTCTGCCAAACGCGAGCAGGCTTTATTCGACGAAGGCATTATTCCGCAGCGCCGGGTGCAGGAAGCCCAGGCCGCGCTCAAGGAAAGCGAAGCTGCGCTACGCCATGCCAAAACCGCGCTGCGCCTGATCGGACTGCCATCCGCGGACATCGAGCAGGTCACGGCTTCGGGTATTCCGCAGGACAGCATTACCCTTCATGCCGCCCAGGCGGGTGTAGTGACTCAACTCGAGGTGAAACCCGGACAACGTGTCGATCCGGCCAGTGCACTGTTGCGCATTGTGCAGATTGATCGTTTGTTGCTCGATATTCAGGTTCCGGCCGCCGAAGCCGGCAACTGGAAGGCCGGCAGCAAGCTCAGGATCCAGGGACACGAGATCGGCGCGCGGCTTGTCAGCACCAGCCCGATGGTTGTGGCCAATAGTCAGACAGTGGCATTGCGCGCGGCCATCGAGGCAGGCGCGAGTCATCTGCGCCCAGGCGAGTTCGTCACGGTGGAAGTGCCGGCTGGCACAGCGCAAGGCGCATGGGATGTCCCCCTCGCGGCTATCGCCCACGATGGGAAGCAGGCCTATCTCTTTGTGCGAAACGCCGAGGATTTCGAGGCTCGGCCGGTTTCGGTGATCGCCGGCGCGGGTCAGCGCGCGCGGGTCCAAGGCGCGATCAAGGCGGGAGAACAAATCGCGATCTCCGGAGTCGTGGCGCTCAAGGGTTCATGGATGGGCATGAAGGGAGCGGAATGATGCTTGCGCGACTCATACAGTTCTCGCTCTCGCAGCGCCTGTTCATGCTGCTCGCGTCATTCGTGGTAGGCGGCTTCGGCTGGCTGGCATTCAGGCAACTGCCCATCGACGCCTTTCCGGACGTATCGAGCACCCAGGTCAAAATCATCATGAAGGCGCCCGGCATGACGCCGGAAGAGGTCGAGAGCCGTATCGCGGTGCCGATCGAAGTGGAAATGCTCGGCATCCCGAAAACCAGCATCCTGCGTTCGGTGACCAAGTATGGCCTGGTCGATGTGACCATCGATTTCGAGGATGGCACGGACATTTACTGGGCGCGGCAGCAAGTGAGCGAACGGCTGGGCGGCATCGCACAAGACCTGCCCTCCGGCATCGGCGGCGGCATGGCGCCGATCACCACGCCGCTCGGCGAAATGTTCATGTTCACCGTCGAGGGAGACGGTTTGTCGCTTGCGGAACGCCGCAGCCTGCTCGACTGGGTGATACGACCTGCATTGCGCACGGTTCCCGGCGTCGCCGATGTCAACTCGCTCGGCGGCGCCGTGCGCGCCTTTGAAGTGGTGCCCGATCCGCTGCGCATGGCGGCAAGCGGCGTTAGCATGGCGCAACTCAAGGAAGCCATCGGCGCGAACAACCGCAACGACGGCGCCGGACGCTTGGGCGAAGGCGACGAGGTCCTGCTGGTGCGCAGCGAAGGCAGCATCGCCAGTCTGGATGACCTGCGTGCGGTCGTGGTCACCACCCAGGGCGGCGTGCCGGTCAGGCTGGGTAATCTGGCCGAAGTCAAGATCGGCACACTGACCCGCAACGGTGTCGTCACGCAAAGCGGCAGGGAGGAAGCTGTCGAAGGTCTGGTGCTGGGCCTGGCGGGAGCCAACGCCCAGCAAGTGGTGGAAGGCGTGCAGAAGAAGCTCGATGAAATCAAACCAACCTTGCCGAAAGGTGTGCGCCTGAACGTGTTCTACAACCGTGCCTCGCTGGTCGATAAGGCGGTTGGCGCGGTGTCCGAGGCGCTGGCCGAGTCAACCGTGATCGTTCTCATCCTGCTCGGGCTCTTCCTCGGCAACCTGCGCGCGGCGGTCACGGTGGCGCTGGTGCTACCCCTGGCCGCGCTGATCACGTTCATCCTGATGCGCGGGTTCGGCATGTCGGCGAACCTGATGAGCCTGGGCGGACTGGCGATTGCCATCGGCATGCTGGTGGACGCCGCCGTGGTGGTAGTCGAGAACATCGTGCAGCACCTGGCGCACGACCCGACCGCGGGCAAGCTGCCAAGACTGCACCTGATCTACCGGGCAGTACGCGAAGTAGCCACGCCGGTCACGTCCGGTATTCTCATCATCATCACGGTGTTCCTGCCGCTGCTCACGCTCCAGGGACTTGAGGGCAAGTTTTTTGTGCCGGTCGCGCTCGCCATCGTGTTCGCGCTTGCCGGATCTCTGGTGTTGTCCCTGACCGTGATCCCGGTGCTTGCGTCCTACCTGTTGCGCGAGGTCAGGCATGAAGATCCGTGGCTGCCGCGCAAACTATTGGCGCTTTACGAACCGGCGCTTGGCTGGGCGATGAAACGCCAGCGCGCCGTCGCGGCAGTGGCCGTAGTGCTGCTCGTTGCGGCCGGCGTGGTGTACACCCAGGTCGGCAAGACCTTCATGCCGACGATGGACGAGGGCGATTTGATCGTAGGCATCGAGAAGTTGCCGTCGGTCAGCCTGGAGCAGACCGCCGCGCTCGACCTGAAAATCCATCAAGCGATCATGCTGGCCGTCCCGGAAGTCCACGGTATAGTCGCCCGCGCCGGATCGGATGAAATTGGTCTCGATCCCATGGGCCTCAACCAGACAGACACCTATCTGCTGCTGAAGCCACAAAGCCAATGGCGCATGAAGAGCAAGGAAGCACTGATCGACGAATTGCGCAAAGTGCTCGACGAGTTACCCGGCATCAAGTACAGCTTCACCCAGCCGATCGAGATGCGCGTTTCGGAAATGATCATCGGTGTGCGCGGCGATGTGGCGATCAAAATATTCGGTCCCGATCTCGGTCAACTCAACCAGTACGCAAGCCAGGTCGAAGCCATCCTGAAAACGGTGCGCGGCAACCAGGACGTCTATACCGTGCAGAACGACGGCGTGCAATATCTGAGCGTCGCGGTTGACCGTCTGCAGGCCGGCCAACTGGGATTGAGCGTCGAAGAAATTCAGGATGCGCTACGCATGCAGATCGAAGGCCAGCGCGCGGGGGTGGTGATCGAGGGCAATCGCCGCACGCCGATTGTGCTGCGCGGCTCCGAGTCGGTGCGGCTGTCGCCGGCCGAGTTTTCGGCCATGCGCATCACCGTGAAAAACGGCGGCACCGTTCCACTGACGAGCGTTGCCAGACTCGAACGCGCCGAGGGCCCGGTCAAGATCGACCGCGAGATGGGCAACCGTTACAGCGTCGTGATTGCGAATGTCAGCGGCCGCGATCTGGTCGGGTTCGTCGAGGAAGCCAGGGCGATGGTTGCGCAAAAAATTCCCTTGCCCACCGGCTATCGCATCAGTTGGGGCGGTCAATTCGAGAACCAGCAGCGCGCGGCGGCGCGCCTGGGCATTGTCGTTCCGGTCGCGCTCGGACTGGTTTTCGTACTGCTGTTCTCGACCTTTGGCTCGATTCGCCAGGCGCTGCTTATCCTGAGCAACATCCCGTTTGCCCTGGTGGGCGGCATTGTTGCGTTATGGCTCACCGGCGAATACCTCTCGGTTCCGGCATCGGTCGGCTTTATCGCGCTGCTGGGTATCGCGGTGCTGAATGGCGTGGTGCTGGTCAGTTACTTCAACCAATTGCGCAGCGAAGGAATGGCATTGGCCGAGGTGGTGGTCCAAGGCGCAAAACGCCGCTTGCGGCCCGTCATGATGACGGCTTCCATCACGGCGTTTGGATTGACCCCGCTGCTTTTCGCCACGGGCCCCGGCTCGGAAATCCAGCGGCCGCTTGCCATCGTGGTGATCGGCGGCTTGATTACCGCGACGGCGCTCACGCTATTGCTATTGCCGATCCTGTACTTGCGTTTTGCCTTCCCGAAACAGGAGACCTCCCATGGCTGAACTGTGCCTGACACTGCTGTGTCCTTCCGCTGTCGAGGAAAATCTTCTCGATGTACTCCTCATGCTCCCCAGCGTAGCGGTTTTCACCAGTGCGCCAACGGCTGCGCACGGCTTGCACGCCGCACGCCTCAGCCAGGCGGAACAAGTGCTGGGCCGCGCATTCGCGACACAGGTGCAGGTGGTGTTCGCGGAAGCCGACAAAGAGACGGTATTCGCAACGATTCAAAATCAATTTGCCGGTGCGGGCTTGCGTTATTGGCTCTCGCCTGTCATCGAGGCGGGAGAATTCAAATGAGAAAATGCTGGCTGATAATAGGTTTTTGTATCTTTGCCGGTAATACCCAGGCAGCGCCGCCGCTGTCCGGGCAGGGGCTTTTGCCAGCCGGAACCGCGCGGACGCTCATCGATCAGGACCCTGGCGTGGTAGCAGCGCGCGCTGGCCTGGAAGCGGCGCGGCAGGAGGCTGGCATCCTCGAAACGTCTCCCTACGAATGGACTGCCAGGTTGTCGGGACAACGCCGCGCCGTGGAGTCTGGTTCACGCTACCGGGAATGGAACGCAGGTATCGAACGAACGCTACGCCTGCCGGGAAAATCCTCGGCGGACCGCAGTATTGGCGAGGCCACGGTTGCAGAGGGCAAGGCGCGCTATAGCGAAGCGCGGCGCCAATCGGCGCGCGAGTTATTGGCCTTGTGGCTGGACTGGCTGGCCGCGGTGCAGGGACAGGAACTCGCCAGCACGAATCGCCAGACGGCGCAGGATATCCTGGATGCAGTGGAAAAGCGCCTGCATGCCGGCGACGCTTCCAAACTGGATCGGAGTCTCGCCCATGCAGCCCTGTCCGAACAAAGGCGCGTGGAGAACGATGCCAGAACTCAGGTCAATGCGTCGTGGAGCCGTTTGAACGCGCGTTTCCCGGAATTAGGCCAACCATCGACGGCATTTCCTGTGCTTGTGCCGCTCAAGGAAAGCGCGGCTTTCTGGCGTGATCGTATCCTGGCGGAGAGCCAAACATTGAAGATTGCCCAGGCGCTGCTGCAAAAGGCTCAAGCTCAGTCGGCGCGCGCGCGCGCGGAGAAGTTTCCGGATCCAACTGTCGGCCTTTACACGGCATCGGAATCCGGCGGGCAGGAACGCATCGCCGGAATCAGCATCAGCATTCCCATCCCTGGCGGGCAGCGCAACTTGCGCAGCATACAGACGGCGCACCTGACCCAGGTTTCGTTGCAGGAAGTGGAGTTGATGAAGCGGCAATTGGAAGCGGATATTGCCGGCGCCGTCGCAACCTCGCAGGGAACCTACGAGAGCTGGCAGATCGCCGAGACCGGAATATCCGCCATGCAGGATAGCGCCAGCTTGATGCAGCGGGCTTACGCGCTTGGTGAAGCCGAGTTGCAAGCGCTGCTGCTGGTCAGGCTGCAAGCGACGACCGCAGCGCAAAACGCGCTGGCGGCAAGAACAGCCGCATTGAAAGCGAACTACCAGTTGCTTGTCGATGCAAAGCTGATTTGGGACTTGGATCAGGAGTAGTCCACATTGAGGTTATTGAAGTCCCGGTAAGCAGGGCAGCGTTTCTTACCGGTGCGTCTGCGTGGGGCAACTGACTGAATTACTGAAAGCAGAAGGCAGGAAAATGTGCTTTGCCCGCGAATCCTCCGTGACAGCAGAACCAAAGACCGCTATGCTTGTCACTTACGGACATGAAAATATTTCGCAAAATATTCATCGCCTGGATGCTCGCATGGCTGCCGATTTCCGGCGCCATGGCTTCCATCATGCCGCTGTGCGGCCATGACGGCGTAGCACAGACGGCGCATGACCACGAGCACCTTGCCGGACAGGGCGCGGCCCACCATGATCACGATTCGAGTCTGCAGGATGACACAGGCGCCGCGCATGACGCGATGCATTCCCTGTGCGACAACTGCAATCTTTGCCATCTGGCCGGTTCGATTCTGCCTCCCGGCAATTCAGCTTCATTCCCCGCCATCGAGGGCAGCGCACTGAACATTCCGCCGAGCCTCGCCTACTCCACGTTCTATCCCGAAACACCGCAACACCCTCCCCGTTCCCGGCGAACCTGATTCGCCGGGGAAACCCGCCGCCCGCCTGACTGGATTGCCGTCGTATCGACGGCGATACGCGTGCGTGCGGTTTCCCTCTCGTGGCAACAAACCCGATGAGAGGAAATCATGCGGTATCCACTATTTTTTGCATTGATCGTCAGCGCCGCCGGCGCCGCGGCTGAACCTGCGGACAAACCCGCCGGCCCCGCGGATGCGTCGGTTCGCGTACCTGCGATCAAATACGAATCAGCATTCGCCGGCTACCGGCCCTTGCACACGGAAGCGCTCATTCCCTGGAAAGCAGCCAACGATGAGGTCGGACGTATCGGCGGCTGGCGCGTGTATGCGCGCGAGGCACGCGAACCCGATCCGGCAGCGGCGGCTGCACTACCGGCGAATGCTCCCGATTCCAAATCCTCGCCCGATGCGGCGCCCAGGCAAGCGCCTGGCGATCATGTCGGACACAAAATGAACTGAGGGAATGACATGAACAAGAATTTTTTCACGACTTCACATAGGCGAGTGATGGCCGTGGCAATCCTTGCCTTGTTCCTCGGCGGGTGCGCGGGTTTTTCGCAGGATGGCGGTTTCGCCACCATCGAACAGACAGCAAAGGAACGCATCGGCAAGGACGTGACGTGGGCGCGCAACGACAGGGAACACGACACGATCGAGGCACGCGTGACCGAACTCCTGAAGAAACCGTTGTCGGCCGATGATGCGGTGCAAATCGCTTTGCTCAATAACAAAGGTTTGCAAGCCTCGTTCTTTGAATTGGGCATCGCCGAATCCGATTTGGTTCAGGCCGGACGCTTGCCCAATCCGGGCTTTTCGAGCGTGCGCGCGAGGGCCGGCGACGAATTCACTATCGAGCAGGCGCTGACGTTCAACATTTTTTCCCTGCTGACGCTGCCCCAGTCCGTGGCCATGGAGAAACGCCGCTTCGAGCAAACGCAGCGCCTGATCGCCATGGAGGTTTTGAGTCTCGCCGCGCAAACGCGCAAAGCTTACATCATGGCGGTATCCGCCGATGAAACGCTTCGCTACACGCGTCAAGTCAAGGATGTGGCCGATGCCGGCGCGGAACTTGCGCGCCGCATGGCGCGGGTCGGCAACTGGAACAAGCTCTCGCAGGCGCGCGAACAGGGTTTTTACGCCGATGCAGCGCTCAACCTTGCCCGCGCCGCGCAGACCCAAACTGCCGCGCGCGAGAAGCTGACTCGCCTGCTCGGACTGTGGGGAGAGCAGGCTGCATTCAGCTTGCCGGAACGCCTGCCGGACTTGCCCAGGACACCCGATGACCTGCCCAACATCGAGCAGATCGCCCTCGAACAACGTACCGATCTGCAGGCGATGCGGCTTGAAATCGAAGCGCTGGCGAAAAATCTCGGTCTCGTCAGAACGACACGCTTCATCAACGTGCTTGAATTCGGTCCCGTGCGCATCAAGGAGGGCGTGTCGCCCGACCCTTATCGCAAGGGCTACGAGCTGCGCTTCGAAATACCGCTCTTCGACTGGGGCACTGCCAGGGTAGCGAAGGCCGAGGCAATCTACATGCAGGCGGTCAACCGCCTGGCGGAGTCCGCGGTCAATGCGCGCTCGGAAGTGCGCGAGGCATACCGCGACTATCGCGCGAGTTACGACATCGCCAGGCATTATCGCGACGAAATCGTGCCCATCAAGAAGCTTATCTCCGACGAGAACCTGCTGCGCTACAACGGCATGCTGCTGGGCGCGTTCGACCTGCTCGCCGATGCGCGTTCGCAAATCATGAGCGTCAACGGCTACATCGAATCGTTGCGCGACTTCTGGCTTGCACAAGCCGATCTCGACATGGCCATGATCGGCAAAACCGTTACCGGCGCATCGCCAAAGGCCGGGATGGTGGTGAGCGAAGCAAATGCCGGACACTAATACAAGGACAACGCAATGACTTCACGACGAGACTTTTTCCGTGCCGCCGGCATTGCAGGGGGTGCGATTGCCACCGCAGCGGTGAGCCGCGTGGCGATGGCGGCACTCCCCGAGCCGGTCATCCAGACCACTCCCGATACCATGCCGCCGCTGATACCGGCCGGCGTGACTGGTGCGGGCCGCCCCTACAACCCGGTAGTGACATTGCATGGCTGGACCTTGCCGTGGCGCATGAACAACGGTGTGAAGGAATTTCATCTGGTGGCCGAGCCCGTGGTGCGCGAAATGACGCCCGGTTTCAAGGCGCACCTGTGGGGCTACAACGGCCAGTCGCCGGGTCCGACGATCGAAGTGGTGGAAGGCGACCGCGTGCGCATTTTCGTCACCAACAAGTTGCCGGAACACACGACCATTCACTGGCACGGCCAGCGCCTGCCCAATGGCATGGACGGCGTCGGTGGCCTGACCCAGCCCGCCATTTTGCCGGGCAAGACCTTCGTGTACGAATTCGTGGCGCGACGGCCGGGCACTTTCATGTATCACCCGCATGCCGACGAAATGACCCAGATAGCGATGGGCATGATGGGATTCTGGGTCACGCATCCGAGAGTCAAGCATCCGCTGATCGACGAGGTGGATCGCGACTTTTGCTTTCTGCTCAACGCCTACGATATCGACCCGGGAAGCTATACGCCGAAGATCATGACCATGCTCGATTTCAACCTCTGGTCGTGGAACAGCCGCATTTTTCCGGGCATCGATTCGTTCAATGTGCGATTGAAGGACAAGGTGCGCATCCGCATCGGCAACCTGACGATGACCAACCATCCGATCCATTTGCACGGCCACGAGTTCATAGTGAGCGGCACGGACGGCGGGCCGACCCCCCGAAGCGCGCGCTGGCCGGAAGTCACCACCGATATCGCCGTCGGCCAGATGCGCCAGATCGACTTTCTTGCCGACGAAGAAGGCGATTGGGCCTTCCACTGCCACAAGAGTCACCACACCATGAATGCCATGGGACACGATGTGCCGACGCTGATCGGCGTCGATCACCGCGGCCTCGCGCGAAAGATCACTTCCTTGGTTCCCGATTACATGGCCATGTCCGAGCGAGGTATGGCGGACATGGCGGAAATGGAAATGCCCCTGCCCGACAACACCGCGCCCATGATGACCGGCACGGGGCCGTTCGGTTCGGTGGAAATGGGCGGCATGTTCGGTCTCGTGAAGGTGCGCAAGGACCAGAAGCCCGGTGACTACAAGGACCCCGGCTGGTACAAACAACCGCCGGGAACGCTCGCCTTCGAATGGACGGGGCCGATGGCAGAGCCTGCGCGTTTCAAATCCGATGCCAAGCCGTCCAGCATAGGCAGAGACAAATCCAGGGAAATCGAAGTGCAGGTACGCAAGCCCGCGGGCCATTCCGGCCACTGAATCCATTATTGTCAACCAGGAGATGTGCCATGAAACTTATCCAACTACTCGTTGTTGCCGCAGCCATGTCGATCGCCGGCGCCAGCGCAGTCGCGCATGGAACGAATGACCACGACAAAGCCGCCGAGGTCAGGAAGGAACAAAAGGAATGGGGCATAGCGGGCGATGCCAAGACCGTGAAACGCACCATCGCCCTCTCGATGAGCGACCAAATGCGCTTCACGCCCGACAGGATAGACGTGAAGCAGGGCGAGACCGTGAGAATTGCGCTCAGGAATACGGGCAACATGTTGCACGAGATGGTGATCGGCACCCGGAAGGAACTCGATGAGCACGCCGCGCTGATGCTCAAGTTTCCGGACATGGAGCACGACGAGCCCTACATGGCGCATATCCCCCCCGGCAAGACCGGCGAGATTGTCTGGACCTTCAACCGCGCGGGCGAGTTCGACTTCGCCTGCCTCATCGCCGGCCACTACCAGGCGGGAATGAAAGGCAAGATCAAGGTGGCCGCGAAATAGTTTTCGAACGTCATTCAAGCAATGTCACGAGGAGGCCGCTTTGCTCACCCCGAACAAATTGCGTCGTACAGCCAATGGCGCGGCAACGATCAAACCGGCGCTTTGCAAACGTCTTCGAATTCCCGCTACGAATCGCATCAAAAAACAGGAGAGAAAGTCATGTTGAAATCACTCATCGTTGCAATCGCACTCGCATTCCCCGCAAGCGCTGCGTTTGCATCCGGCGACCATAAGGAGCACCACGCGGACGAAGCCAAAGCCGCCGTCGCGGACATGACGCAAGGCGAAATCAAAAAAGTGGACAAGGACAACGCAAAGGTCACCATCAAGCACGGCGAGATCAAAAACCTGGACATGCCCGCCATGACCATGGTGTTCCGGGTCAAGGACGCCGCCCTGCTCGATCAACTCAAGCCCGGCGACAAGATCCACTTTACCGCGGAAAAAGTCCAGGGCGCCTATACCGTAACGAAAGTGGAAACCGCGAAATAGCCGGCTACTGGTTTCAACGCTTCACGCCGTCGCGACTCGCGAAAGCGCCGAGGGTGCTCGACAGTGGGGTCAGCGATGGGCGGGAAGTTTGAAGCTGATGCTCGTCCCGGCGCCTACTGTGCTCTCCACCACCACCACAGACGCGCCGTGTAACTCTAGAATACGCTTGACGATAGCAAGGCCAAGCCCGGCGCTGTCTGGCGCCGATGGCCTGTTTTTCTCGCTCCGGTAGAGGCGATCGAAGATTTTTGGCAAGTCTTCCTTGGTTATCCCGCTCCCGGTGTCGGCAACGCGCACCGCGATATATCCGTCCTGGGAAGAGAGTGTAATGTCTATCTTTCCGCCGGCCGGCGTGTAGCGCAAGGCATTCTCGACCAGATTGTCAAGCACCCGCTCGATCAATCCGATGTCGCCGATTACCAAGGGAAGATCCTCCGGAAGAAGCGCGTTAATGGTTACCTTCCTTTGGGCCGAATCGAGTTCGAATTTCTGCACCACGTCCTGCACCAATTCGGACAGCATGAAGGGCTCCCTGGTCAGTTCAGGTTCGCGCGCGTCGAGTTTGGCTAGCTCGAACAGCTTGTTGACGAGCTTGCCCATGCGCTTGCTCTGCTTTGCGGCAATCTCCAGATATCCTCGTTTTTCCTCGTCGCTGAGTTCGTGTTCCTTGAGCAGCAATGTTTCAAGATGGCCGTGCAACGAGGTGAGTGGCGTGCGCAAGTCGTGCGATACGTTCGCCAGCATTTCGCGCCGATTCGCATCGGTCAGTTTCAACTCCTCCATCTGGCCAAGTATCCGGTCCGCCATATCGTTGAAGGCGTGCGTCAAGCGGGTGATCTCATCTTCGGCGCCGGAATTAACCTTTAACGTTGCTTGTTCGGCGAATCCCCCTTTGCGAAAGCGATCCATCACCGACGCAAGTAGATTCAGTCGCCGGGTAAGCACGGCGATGATCAACGCACTCAGCAATATCGCCACGACGACCCCTCCCGTGATTACCCATGCTCCTTCGCGCAGCGCGTAACTCTTCTTCAGTTGTTGCGCACTTGTCTCGCGTTCGTGACCGTTGAGTACGACATACAAATAGCCCTCCGCGCCTCCGCGCAATCTGACCGGAGCGGCGGAAAATATCTCGTGGCGTGCCGGCTCGCGCGGATCGTCGCCGCGAATAGGGAAATTCTCGTCTCCGCTCAAGAAACGTCGTATGGGAGACAAAGCAACCCTGATAACGCCAAGACTGCCGGGATTGCTCGATACGTTAAGCACACGCCCATTGCCGTCGAGGAGGTAAATGTCGATTTCCGGGTTGACACGCATAAGGTGTTCGAACGTGAAACCCAATGTGCTGGCATCCAACTCGCCTCTTTGAGGGGCAATACTTTCACTCAACAGCCGGTTTGCCAGGTTACGGTTCCAATACTGGCTGGCTTCCAGGTGATACGCTTCATGAGAGAAGCGCAGCACCAGAATCGATAGCACGGCGACTGCGGCGCCGAAGCCCAGTAGCACCATAACCAGCTTGCCGAACAGAGAGCGCATTATGTAACGCGCCTAAATTTCGTCGTGTGAAGGTAGAGCACTATTAGTTCGCGGTGTCCGCGAACTTGTAGCCAACACCCCATACAGTCAGGATGTAGCGGGGTTTTGCCTGATCGTCCTCGATCTTGGCGCGCAGCCGGTTGATATGACAGTTGACCGCATGTTCGTAGCCCTCGTACTTGTAACCCCATACGACATCAAGCAGTTGAGCGCGAGTGTAGGCGCGCCCCCGGTTCTGCACGAAATGCAACAGCAAGTCGAATTCCTTCACCGTAAGATCCACTGGTTGTCCCCGCCTGGTGACCTCGCGCCTTCCGGCATCGATCGCAAGTTCCCCGGCAGTGACGACTGTTGGCGCCGAAACAGCGCTGGCGGATAGGGCATCGACACGGCGGAAAATCGCCTTCACGCGGGCAAGCAGTTCCGGAAAACTGAAGGGTTTGGGCAGGTAATCGTCGGCGCCCATTTCCAAACCGAGCACCCGGTCGAGCTCGGTGGATTTCGCCGTCAGCATGAGGATAGGCGTGTACCGGGACTGGCTGCGCAGGCGCCGGCAGATTTCCAACCCGTCGATTCCCGGCAGCATGAGATCGAGAATAATCAGATCAAAGGAGCCTTTTTCCGCTTCAGTCATCCCGGCATGACCGTCAAAAGCAAGCTTGACGCTGCAAGACAAATCCTGCAGATGGCGCTGTACGAGCCTGGCGATTTCCTGCTCGTCTTCAATCACCAATACGTTCCGAGTCATGCGGTCATTCTATTCCGATATAACGCCCCAGGCAGCGGAAGCGGTTCATTCCGCTTCCACGCCACGACCTGCTTCAAGGGTCACCCTTTCCACGGGTGGCGCATCGTCTTAATCGTTTTCTGTTCAACCAAGCCCGAGCGGCCTTTCGCCCCCGCGGATGCGCGCGCGGCCTGCTCCGAGACCGGCGCCAGATAGCCGTCGGTAAGGTTGCGCTGCTCCTGGAACCAGGTCGCCAATTTGCTGTCTGTCACCGCTTCGGCTCCAACCATCCCTGCACGGCCTTTTGCGCCCGCGGCTTCATTCATGGCCTGCTCCGCGGTCGTTGTCAGATAACCGTCAGAGAACTGCAATTGATACAAAAAATCGTCGATTTGCGCTGCATACGCGCCGCTGGCGGCAAAGCCGAGAACCGCACCGATGGCAGCCGCTGTTCTTGCAATGGATGTGCGTGACATTTTCTTTCTCCTTGAACGGGTTAATGTACCGGCCTGTTGCGCCGCTTCAGGCGCCGGGGACAATCCCGCATCCCCTGCACTTGCGTACAGTCTCGCAGAGAGAAATCTCGAAAGTATCGCGCCGGGATACTCTTTGCATCGCTGCGCGGTCACGGCCTGCGCGAACGATTCCAGTGTTATGATTTCCAGGGAATCATCGCCTCTCACAGGGGACGCCAATGCGACTGCCCATCATCATTGCCGCCATAGTCTGTTCGTTCGTATTCGCGCGTCCGGCCGACGCTCACAGCGTTAAGCGCAAAAAGAACTTCTCCAGCAAGCAGACCGGCCTGCAGATTCGCGTTGAGGGCGATGGTTGGGGAAGCGCCACCCAGGGGGAAATAGAATCCGTGCTCTATTCCGTGGCCGACGAACTACTGACGCACGTCCCCCAAAAACTTTCCAAACCCATTGTGGTGACTCATGCCGCGGACAACCCGATTGCACTGTATGAAAAAGGCCGCAATGGCGAATATCTCGTGCACCTGAGCGCCAGTGGTCATCGCTGGGCGCAGTTTGCCTATCAGTTTGCCCATGAGCTGTGTCACATCATGTCCAACTATGAGGAAAACGTAGGCGCGGACACCGCCAAGTACAATCAATGGCTCGAGGAAGCGCTGTGCGAAACGGCCTCTCTCTACACGCTAAGAAGCATGGCCACCACATGGGAAGTCTCCGCGTCCACCCCGGAAAGGGTGCGCTATGCGCCCTCGCTACGCGACTACGCTCAGTGCCTCATTGACGAGGGACACCGCCAACTGCCTCCGAGTACCGCGCTTGCAGCCTGGCTGCGGGAAAACGAGGAGCAGATCAGGAAGGATCCGTATCTGCGCGAAAAGAACGAGGTGGTTGCCAATTTGCTGTTGCCCCTGTTCGAGCAAAATCCGGAGAACTGGGACACGCTCCGCTATCTGAATCTCGAACCGGCCGATGCGCGCAACAGTCTCAAACAATATCTACATAACTGGTATGCCAATGCACCCGGCGAGCACAAAATCTTTATCGCCAACATTCTTGCGATTTTGGGTATCGCGGATGCCATGAGAACCGAACTCGCGGACTCTAACATTAACCCGCCATCCCCCCAAACCGCCGCTCCGGCTCTGGCGAACGTCCACACGGGCCAGGCTGGACGAGCACCCTCTCAAGAAAACCGTTGAGCTTCAGCGGTTGCCGGGCTAGCCTGCCCGCACAACCGATCGGATATGGCCCAACGATAAAACCCATCCCCGGCTCCGCTTCGAGTAACCCTGGCGCGTGTTGAGGCACGTTTGCCTGCCATTTTTTTGACAGGTTTTTTCGCCGCTTTTCCCCAGTTCTCCATTGCGCGAACAGTCTTTAATAGTGAAATAGGCTGTGAGAGCGATGCAATGTCAACCCGCGATACGGAAGCGGCGTTCATTTCAGCATTGCCTCAAGATTATCCACATTGAGCCGAAAGAAATGATTATGAGCCAGACCCAAACCATTTACGGCAGTTCAAGCTTCGGCGTCATCGGTCGTGTCACGCCCCGTTATGGCGAAACCGGTAACGAACAGGCAATGAACCACGCCGCCGGCGTATCCGCAGGCAATGCCCTGCCGCGCATCCTGTCTACCCTCGGCGCCGCGCTGCCGTGGCGTCAAGGTGCGCAAAGCCATCCGGATTGACCGTACCCAGGCCGGGAATCCGGCCTGGTGCGCCTGCCTTTATTTGGCCTTCTTCCCCCGCACTACCCTGTAATAATCCTCGACATAAACGAGATCCGCATCGACATCCCCGGCCGGGTGCAGCACCGGCCCGAAGCCTATTACCCGATTCGCATAATCGAAATAGATCAGCACAACCGGCACTTCGGCGCCAGCTGCAATGTGCAGAAAGCCGCTCTTGAAGCGAGCGACCTTTTTGCGTGTCCCCTCCGGAGCCAGGGCAAACCACAACACCTCGCGTTCGCGAAAGGCGCCGATCATTTCGCCTACCACGCCATGCGACGCGCTACGATCGACCGGGATACCTCCGAGCGACCTCATCCATAACGAGAGCGGCCACACGAATAATGTGTGCTTGCCGAAGAAGGTGAGTTTCAGGTCGAGCGCCCACTTGGCGATCACGCCAATGACAAAGTCCCAGTTGGAGGTATGCGGCGCTACCGCGAGGACAAGCCTTGGCACGTCGGGGGGAGCACCTTCGAATCTCCAGCCGGTTATGCGCATCAGCGCATTGCCCAGCCAGGGCGTAACGACGCCGCCGCAGCGCGGCATGTGCTTGTGTGAGGGAAAGAGCATCGGTACTGCGGTCAGGTGAATTCAGCTTCGCGCATCCACCCTCAGGCGCGCAAGTATGCACGCGAGAGGTTTGCCGAAATTCACAGGTTATTCGAGGTCGATGGTGCCATCGAGTGAAAACGAAAGCTCAATCCCCTCGATATTGAGCGTCATCTTGGCGTAGAGCGACTCGTCCCCCTTGATTTTGCCCGATTCGAGCGCGTGGTGGATGGCCGATTCGATCTCGCGTTGAGAGTGCACGCCTACGGTCTTGAGAAACCTGCGGATGCTCATGTTCATCGTTTCTTGTTCCATGTTTTTCTCCTGATCTCCTGATGTGTGGGCGGCAGAATTTCAACAGGCTGCAAGCACTACTTACGGCTCACGCTCAGCAGCGCCTCGCGCAGCGTATCCTCCGACAAATCGTTGACACTCTCGGCGATGGCCTCGGCCAGAGGTACGGCAGACATCGGCAATTTGGCGATGTTTACCTTGTCGACGAATTTGGCTGCGGTGCCGGCGAGCTTGAGCAGCGCCTGGCGATCCGCCATCAAGAGTTCGATTTCGCTGCGCAGCATGGATACATCGGGACTGTCGGTTGTCGTTTTCATGAATACTCCAATGTCAAGGTACTGTTCTCGCTATTTTACCCTCGCCGCGTTTGCACGGCATGACTACTCGTTATGCGCCCGTCACGAGCCTGGGTGCGTGCGTACGGGGCTTCCGGCTATAATCGGCGCAAGCCGATAGTTCCAATGCCGCCGGAATACATAGTGCAGCCCTGGCATGATGTCGTGCTTTCAAAGAGAATGACAACAAGCGGAGACAAAGCCCATGAAGTACGCAAAGTTCGAGCTGCCGTGCATCCTTGCAGCAGTGCGAGCCGTAATCGAGACACCCGGCTTTCTCCCCCGCCCTGCATGTCGCGCCTGACAAATTTCTTCAAGCGTTTTGCCGCCGAAAGCCGCAAGGGTCAGGGCTTCCGTCTCCTGCTCGGCCTCGTGGTGGTTGCCGCGTTCGCTTATCACGAATTCAGCAAGGTCGGTTTCCCGCTGATCGAGAGGCTGGACCTGTTGACTTATGACATGCGCCTGCGCGCGACCATGCCGGGCACCCTGGACCAGCGTGTCGTCATCGTGGATATCGATGAAAAAAGCATTGCCGCCGAAGGCCGTTTTCCCTGGAACCGAAAAAAAATGGCGGAGCTGGTAACCAGGCTGTTCGACGACTATGGCATCAAAATATTGGGCTTCGACATTCTGTTTGCCGAGCGCGACGAATCTTCCGGCCTCAAGCAACTTGAAGAGCTGTCCCGGCGCGAGCTCGCCGATGATACGGCGTTCAAGGAGATACTTGCCGGCATGCGGCCTTCGCTCGACTACGACGCCCAGTTCGCCAGGGCGCTGCATAAGTATCCTGTGGTGCTCGGTTACAATTTCACCGATATCGAGGAAAAGGAAAAGCGCATCTCGACCGGGGTTCTGCCGCAGCCCTGGCTGACGCGCGAGACTTTCCAGGGCATCGATATCAAGCTCGACAAAGTGACCGCCTACCAGAGCAACCTGGCGATTTTCCAGCAACCCGGCGTTGAAGCAGGCCATATCCGCCCCTCGATCGATGTCGACGGCGTCATCCGGCGCGTGCCGCTGCTGACCGAATACCAGGGCGGGCTCTACGAGGCGCTCTCGCTTTCAATCGCCAAAATGTACCTCGAAGGCAAGGTGATGAAAACGACTCCTTCGAGTTCGGGGGCCAACGGCGAAGAGGTTTACTTCGAGAGCATTGAAATCGACCAGACGCACATACCGCTCGACGACTTCGCGTCGGTACTCGTTCCCTATCGCGGCAATGCGTATTCGTTCAAGTATGTTTCCGCCACCGACGTGCTTCACGGCAAGGCGGATAAAAAGGATTTGCTGGGCAAAATCGCCCTCGTCGGCACCAGCGCATCGGGGCTGCTCGATCTGCGCTCGACCCCGGTGAGTCAGGAGTACCCCGGCGTAGAGGTGCACGCCAATCTGGTGTCGGGCATCATCGAGCAGCGCATCAAATCGAAGTCGTTCGCGATGAACAGACTGCAAGCGGTTGTGTTACTGCTGCTTGCCGGCATCATGGTGTTTCTGCTGCCGCGCATGGGCCCCGGCAAAGCCACCCTGATCCTGGTTCTGATCCTGTCGGCTATCCTGGCTTTCAATCTTTTCATGTGGAAGAGGCAACTGGTTTTGCCTTTGACCGCTCCCGTACTTCTATTCACATCCCTGTTCATTTTCAATATGGCGCATGGTTTTTTTGCTTCGGAGCGAGCCAAGCGCGCCATCGTGTCGCG
>Ga0315281_10000695_pt1 | contig 47708 bp, 49 predicted proteins | sample YL17G07_0_MG_FD_204540 | JGI IMG/M metagenome (GOLD analysis project Ga0315281, IMG submission 204540) | Sediment microbial communities from Yellowstone Lake, YNP, Wyoming, USA - YL17G07_0 | ecosystem: Environmental > Aquatic > Freshwater > Lake > Sediment | place: USA: Wyoming | collected...
TCTGGTTATTGTCTGATGTGTATGCAGGGACAAAGTTTGTCGATGGCGTAAAGGTGAAGCATGAATCAAAGGCACTGGAAAGGATGGCCGCCTAAATGCTATTTACACACCTATTGACAAGACCTCAGCCGAAGCCGTGCCAAAATTAGCTACTGCCACGAGCCCCAGTTTATAGGAAGTTACGTCCTGCATAACTTGTAATGCCATGCTCATAGCCGCTCCATGCAGCGCAGCATCTATAACACCCCAACAGGTCAGCCAAACAAAGAACCCGGCTATTGTTGATATTGCCTTCCCTCCAAGGGGAGTAGGTATGAATAGGCACAGTATGGGAGTCAAAAGTATTGCTGTACTCAGCATGATGCCCTTAATTATGGGTATCCAAGAGTTTGCGGCCATTCCGGCAGAGAGCATCGAGTTGCCGCCGCTCCTGGCCGTTGCAAGAGCCATAGCCTGGTCAGGGGATGCGGTTATTAAAGCATTGTTAAAGGCCTCGGTAAGTAGCATTTGGGTTTGAAATTTAGCTGTGTCCCCTACAAAATTGAGCAGGTTCAAGGTCGTATTATTCCAAACGGTCTTGCATTGGAGCATGTCTGTGGGATTAGTAGGGTCATACCCCATGTTTGCGCACCTATTGTTCAGGTCTGTGGTGTATATGTCTCCAACAGCGAAATCGGTTTCAAGATATATATAAGCCTCTGCACAAGTCTCGTTGCATCCACGAGTCTGAGTGTACCCATCAGGGCTAATACAAGCTTGGTCGGCTTTGTTGTAATAAACGGTATAAATTGCTGGATTGTTCGCTGGGGCAAAAACATCCACTAGAAAATCATAGTTACTCTCTACCGGCGGGCTGCTGCGGGAGGTTGTGAATGGCAAAAGCAGCGATCTTCCTGCGGCGCAGGTATGCCGTACACGGAGAACTCCTCTTTCTGGCCGATGCTGAGGCAGGGGCCCTCCTGAGGCCTGATGCGGCGAACACCCTGTAAGGAGGCAAGTTTGGTGAGGACAAAACGCGAGTCCAAAGGGTTTGCCTTCATCTCACTGATTTTGAATGCTCTTTCGCAAGCTTATAATTGCTTTAAGTGTCTAAGGGCTACTCTGAGCCTTCTCCCTTTTTTGTCTGAAAAACTCCCCCATCGACACATCCGTTGAAAAAATATGACTCCTGAACCAGACCGAGAGCCAGTCAAGTATCTCTAATCCCATTGCATCATCGGCCAATAGGAAATCCTGCTGCTTCTGTTCCAACTGCTCAATAAAATGCTCATGTTGTACTTTGTGAGATTCATACTCCGGGTAGGAATACTTTTCCATATACCACTCTTCCGTGCGAAAATGGAAATAAACATAATCTTTTAAAAAAGAGAAGGCCTGTTCAGCAGTGGTTTCACCCGTGTTTTGATGAATTGAATCGTAGAGACTATTGAAAAGATCAAAAAAAGTTTTGTGCTGCTCATCGATTTCGTCTATCCCAATTGTCAGGTTCTGAGTGAATTTAATCAAAGTTTCCTCCAAACCACGCTTTGCTTATTGATACGTTTTGCGTAACTGACAATTTCACTGTTGCCCGCGGCAGTTGTCGATTTGTAAGCTAAAGGATTATAACAAATTGCCGGCTAACTTGTGTCATGCGCGGCAGCCGCTTTTTTCTAAATACATTTTGCAATCTGGTATAATTGAAAAGATCTGCCGGGCACTTTAGTGCATAGCATATAGAGACTCACACCAAATTACAGGAGGAAGGAAAAAATGATTAAAAAAGCTGCTTTGACAATTCTTATTATCCTCTCTTTGGCTGCATTTCTTGGATGCAACACTGTCCATGGTATGGGCAAGGATATCGAAGGCGCGGGGCAGGCTATAGAGAAAGCGTCCGGCAAAAAAATAAAAGCGGATTGAACAAAAATAAAAAGCCTGTTCATTATATTTCAGGTAAATAGACAGTTAAGGGAGGCCGGTGATGGGCAGGTACGAGAAATTGTTTCAAAAGAGTCTGCAGGATCCCGAGGGATTCTGGGCTGAAGCCGCGGAGGCAATCTCGTGGAGCAGAAAATTTGATACTGTTTTAGATAGTTCAAACGCCCCTTTTTACCGCTGGTTTACGGGCGGCGAAATGAACACCTGCTACAATGCTCTTGACCGTCACGTGGAAGCCGGACGGGGTGATCAGACCGCACTGATCTACGACAGTCCGGTTACCAAGCAGATCCAGAAGTTCACCTATTACGAACTGCTTGAGCAGACACGGCGTTTCGCGGGCGTTCTCAGGGGTCTGGGCGTAGTAAAGGGCGACACCGTGGTCCTCTACATGCCCATGATTCCCCAGGCTGTGGTGGCGATGCTTGCCTGCGCGCGGCTTGGCGCCATACACTCGGTGGTTTTCGGCGGGTTTGCCCCCCACGAGCTTGCCATCAGGATCGAGGACGCCAAGCCCAGGGTGGTGGTTTCCGCCTCCGGCGCTATCGAAGTGGCGAAAATCATCGAATACAAGCCGTTGCTCGACAAGGCCATCGAGCTTTCGAAATACAAACCCGGGAAGTGCGTTATCTTCCAGCGCGACCACGTAAGGGCGCCGTTGGTACGTGACCGCGACTACGACTGGAACGAACTGATGGCAAAGGCCGAGCCCGCCGACTGCGTGCCGGTGCAGGCTACCGATCCCCTCTATATTCTCTACACCTCCGGTACCACCGGCTTGCCCAAGGGCGTGGTGCGCGACAACGGCGGACATGCGGTGGCCCTCCGCTGGAGCATGGAACACATATACGGAGTGGGGCCGGGAGATGTTTTCTGGTCCGCCTCCGATGTGGGCTGGGTAGTGGGCCATTCCTATATCGTTTACGGCCCGCTGATCACTGGCTGCACTACCATCCTGTACGAGGGGAAATCAGTGGGAACGCCCGACCCCGGGGCATTCTGGCGTGTCATTTCCCAGCATGGCGTGAAGGCGCTTTTTACAGCGCCCACTGCTTTCAGGGCCATCAAGAAGGAAGACCCCAACGGCGATCACGTCAAGAAGTACGACCTGTCTAAATTCAAATATCTTTTCCTGGCGGGGGAACGCCTCGACCCCGATACCTACCACTGGGCGCGCAACCTGCTGGGTAAGCCGGTCATCGACCATTGGTGGCAGACCGAGACAGGCTGGCCCATTACGGCCAACTGTATGGGCATTGAGGAGTTCCCTGTGAAGCCGGGTTCTTCCACCAAACCCGTGCCGGGCTACGATGTCTGTATACTGGACAACAACGGCAGGAAGCTGGGACCAAATGAAGAGGGACTTGTGGCTATAAAGCTGCCGCTGCCTCCAGGCACATTGCCGACCCTCTGGCAGGCGGACGAACGGTTCATCCAGTCGTATATGAAGCCCTGTCCCGGCTACTATTTCACCAGCGACGGCGGGCATAAGGATGAAGACGGCTATGTGTTCATCATGGGCCGCGTGGACGATGTTATTAATGTGGCGGGGCACCGGCTTTCCACCGGCGCCATGGAAGAGGTTATCGCCACCCATCCCGATGTGGCGGAGTGTGCGGTCATTGGAGCCGGTGATGAGCTAAAGGGGCAGTTGCCTGTTGGGTTTGTTGTACTCAAGTCTGGTGTGCAGCGTGACCCGGCTGACATTACGAAGGAACTGGTGCATATGATGCGCAACGAGATCGGGCCCATCGCATGCTATAAGCAGTCATGCGTGGTGGGGCGGCTGCCCAAGACGCGCTCGGGCAAGATATTGCGCGGCACTATGCGGAAGATCGCTGATGGAGAGGAATTCCGCATGCCGTCCACCATAGACGATCCGGCCATCCTGGGCGAAATAGAGGCGGCGCTGAAAACCATAGGCTACGCTAAAAAATGAATCCATACGGTGCGTTGGCCGGGCAGGGGCGCAATGCCCTGACCTTTTTTTAGTTTGTGTGTCAGGCGTAGATGGATATACTTTTTAGCGGTTGAGGATTTGCCGGTTTCAGTTTTTCAGCCCGCGCTTTTTGCTCGATGGCATCCGCTGAAGCTGCAACGGACCTGTCCTGCGGCGAGGGATCAGCCGGTGCAAGAGCCGCTCTCTTCACTACTTCCATATTTCGTATAGTGTCATCCGGGGTCCTGCCCTGCGGCATGGAGATGGAGACCTCTCCGCCTGTGATGTACCTCTTGCCATCGGGACCTGTTGTATACTGGTAGGTGACAGCGCCGGTGAAGCTGCCGCCTGCTGATTTATGGGCGCTTTCATGGGCCTTTACCTTTTCTTCGGTGGCTTTGAGACGCTGGACCTCCTGCTGGATCTTCTGCTGCGCGGGGTCGTTTTTTCCAGTGGCTGAAGAAGCGGTCGTTTTGGAGGATGTCTGGCCGTATGATTGACCGTATGCCTGCTGAAGGGAATAGGTGTTGCTATCTACTTTCATGTCAACCTCCCGGGAGGTCCGTACGATTTTAGGATACCACAGCCACCCTGTATTTTCAATGCGGCGGGGGCCCTGTTGAAATGTCCCACGGCATGGTATAGTAAGAGATTACGCAAACATTATTACCCGGAGTAAGACGCATTAGAACGTATATTCTGAAAAGATTGCTGCTCCTGGTCCCGCTTCTTCTGGGCATCACGCTCTTCGCTTTCTTTTTGCTCAAGGCGCTGCCCGGAGACATAGTGGTCAGTCTTGTGGGTGAGCGGGCCACACCTGAGACCATGGAGAGTATCCGCAGGGAGATCGGCGCCGATAAGAGCTTTGCTTACCAGTACTGGGGATACCTGAAACTGCTTTCCCGGGGAGATTTCGGCAGTTCTTATTATACAAACCGGAGCGTGCTCTCCGATATTGCGGCGAAGTTTCCCAACACCATGACACTCGCTTTTGCAGCCATGCTCTTCGCTGTTCCTTCAGGTATTATCCTGGGATTTATCGCAGCGTATAGTAAGGACAGGTTCGCCGAAAAATGCGTCGATGCGCTTTCCCTCTCCGGCCTTAGCATTCCGGTATTCTGGAGCGCCCTTATGGTGATGATACTCTTCAGTCTCAAACTGAAGCTCTTTCCGCCCTCGGGGACCGGCGGTCCCGCGTTCCTTGTCATGCCAGCCTTTGTCCTGTCAATTCCCGCAGCGGCAACCCTTGCCAGGATTACGAAAATAACGGTGAGCGATATCCTGGGCATGCCATATATTAAGACGGCGAGGGCAAAGGGCCTGTCTCCCCTCTCCATACAGGGTGTCCATGTGCTCAGAAACGCGCTTATACCCATCGTTACCATCATCGGGCTTGATTTCGGGAGTTATCTGAACGGCGCGGTGGTGACTGAAACCATATTCGGATGGGACGGTATCGGCAGGTTTACCATGGAGGGGATCATCAAGAGGGACTACCCGGTAATTATGGGTTGTATCATTGTCGGTACGGTGCTCTTTGTCCTTATCAATCTCATCACGGACCTGCTCTATCATCTGCTGGACCCGAGGATACGTTTGCATGTCAGGGACCGGTAAAGCAGCGCTGCTTGTGCTTATCTCCGTCCTTACCCTCTCGGTGCTTGCGCCTTTGCTGCCGTTGCCTGACCCCAACAGGATAGACCTGGACTCCCTGGGAAAACCTCCTTCCGCCGGACATCCCTTCGGGACGGACAATAAGGGAAGGGACATTCTTTCCCGGGTGGTCCACGGGGGTAAATTATCCATAGGCATAGCCCTTGTTGCCGCCTTTGCTTCCGCTGTCATCGGGTTTGCCGTGGGGCTGACCGCGGGATATTTCGGCGGACGCTTCGATGCCGTTATGATGGCGCTCGTTGACTTTGTCCTCTCCTTCCCCTCCCTGCTCATTGCCATCGCCATATCAGTGCTGCTGCCGCCCGGTATGTATACCGTAATGATCGTCCTGGCAGCGGTGGGCTGGACATCCTTTGCACGGCTCATACGGGGACATGTGCTGACGCTCAGGGAGATGCCTTTTGTTGAGGCGGCGCGGGCCGTGGGGTGCAGCAATGCCCGGATCATTTTTCTGCATATAGCGCCTCTGTGCATTCCCCTGAGCCTCGTCCTGATAGGCATAAAGCTGGGGGGCTTTATCCTTACGGAAGCGACCCTGAGCTTTCTGGGTCTTGGGGTGCAGCCCCCGGCGCCTACATGGGGTGCGATGGTGAGCGCAAGCAGAGCTTACGTCTTGTCCTCATCCTGGATGGTTTTTTTCCCCGGCGCAGCGATTTCGCTTACTGCTTTCAGCTTTAATATGCTGGGTGAGTCGTTGAAAAAGAAATACGATGCAATGAAGTATTCGTAGGTGACGGATGGAGGGATTATTGGTTGACTGGCGGTTGTGCTACCGCTCCCGGAGCTTTTCCTCTTCTTCCTGCTCGGTCTTGCATTCGATGCACATGGTGGTGACGGGCCGTGCTTCGAGTCTTTTGATGTTGATCTCTTCGCCGCAGGCCTCGCAGACGCCATAAGTGCCGTTATCTATTTTCTCTATGACTTCATCTATCTTGTTGAGGAGTTTCCGTTCCCTGCCTTTCAATTTGAGCATGAAATTCCTGTCGATTTCGGCTGAGGCCTGATCACCCAGTTCGGGGAATATAGTCTCGTCAGGCAAAGCGTTCAGCGCGATGCCCGCGTCTGAAATAAGCGTGTCCCTCTGTTCGTTCAGCCTCTTCCTGATATCCTGAAGTTTTTTCTCCCGGATAGTGGCTGCCTTGTACGCCTTTATTTTGTTTTTATCTTTCATTTTCCATGCCTCGATTTTAGAAGGGTTGTAAGATATATTTAAATAAGATAACAGAAAAAAAACTTAATAGTCAAACGCGACTGCCCTGTAACGGGAATACATGATTTCTTTCTATCTCTTATGGTAAATTCATGTCAGTGTTTTTCAGGCTGCAATTGCGGGGATTCAGGAAAAGGGAGAGGTGTAAACACTGATGAGCCAGGGTATCACGTTAAAAGTACTGGGGGATTACGGTCCATTTTCACGGATGGGGAAGAGCATCGGCTACCAGGTTACAATAGGTGACGCCAGTTATCTGGTGGACTGCGGCTCACCCATTTTTCAGCAGATAGGGGGGCACGGTCTTAAAGCTATCAGGGGGATGATTATTACCCACTGTCATGATGACCACAAGAGGTGGTTCTCCGATCACGCCCTCTTTAACATGTATGCCCCCGATGTCTCCAACAGGGTTTTCATTATGACCTCGGAGTCGATTAATGAGGACCTCATCACCTCATCCGGCCCCGCCCTCTTCAGCAGCCTCTCCGTCGATTCCAAAAGAGTTGTGGATGTTTCCTATGATGAATATATAGATTTCAGGCTGCTCGGGCCGCGTGCCAAATACCGGGTAGTCAACCGGGTCGTCGGAAATGGGCAATCGCATCTGCAGGTGGTGGACAGCAAAGGCGATGCTGTGGGGCCTGAAAAGGCGAAGGTCATAATCAGCCGGAAGAACGGAAGGTCGCGGCTGCTGTTCAAAGATCCGGATTATGGGGAATGGGTGGAGCCGGAGAGTTTCTACCCCTTCTCTTCGGCAGTATTTTACGAGGCCGACAGGAATATATACCGGGACCCGGAGGGTTTTACCATAGAGGCCATCAACGCGCCGGTTTGGCACGGGGTCCCCGGAATAGGGGTGAAATTCACGACCCCCGGCGAGACCCTCGTATTCAGCGGCGATACGGCGCATGATCTGCAATTGTGGGAGAAACTCCATAGCGAAAAGCGCGAGCAGAAACTTGGCATGCCGAACGATGAATTCGAGGTTGCCCCTGTCATCTACGGAGACTGCAATGATTATGTCGAGCGTATCTGGAGCGAGGAGAGGTTCAGGGCGGCGGTCCGTGCTTTTGATGACGCGGTAGTCATTCACGATATTGCCACCAGGAACAGTGTGGTGCATACCGACTACAAAAGGTTGCACCATACAGTCCTGAACAAGGAGAAGACCATTCTGACGCATAGCCCCGATACCATGACTTCCGCGTGGGTGTTGAGCAAGGCCGGAAAGAGTTTCATAATAAGAGGCACTAACTTTCACGAGATTGTGGAAGATAAATCGTACCCCTTCAATGCTGACATTTACCACAAGGAGGCCGGAAAATATTATGTTGGGTACAGGAATGAGAGCGGGGCATATTTTGTCTGCGAAAAGGACAGACTTCTGACTCTTTCCCGTGATGAGCGACCATCGGCCGGCACGCTGCTCTACCGTGTGGACCTGTACGAGGATATAGGCGGACAGTATTTCCCCAGGATCGAGCGGGCCGGCGCCGAATACCAGTGCCGGGCTGATGGAAAGGTGGAGCTTGTGGAATACTCACGTGAGGGGAGCAGGGGAGCTGTTGTGGAGGGAGTGAGGGAGCGGTTCAAATAGGTCCTGGTGCTTCCCGGCGTGTGTACCCGGGGGACGGCTTATGTTCAGTAAACCCTCTGATATGCTATAGTTATATACCATTATTGACCATGGGGGCAAGGGCATGTACATAAAAAAGGTTATACATTGTTTTCTTATGTTCTTTTTCTGCGTTACTTTTTCCCCGCTGCCGGCCCATGCCCTTCCCGGACCTGTCCCTGCCGTGCCTGCGCCCTCGTCAGTGCCTGCCAAAGGGCAGCCCGAGAGCGAGGGCCTCGATATTGTGCTGCTCATGGACAGTTCGGGCAGCATGAGGAAAACGGACCCGCATAATTACCGGAAGGACGCCGCAAAACTTATGATCTCCCTCCTCGGCCATGATGATCGCATCGGTATCGTGAGCTTCGGAGACGCGGCAAAAACATTGCTCCCCCTCACTCAGAACCAGAAGGAAAACAGGGGGAAGTTCTTTGCCGCTGTAAAGAAAATCTCGTCGAAAGAATTTTCCACCCATATTTTCGAAGGGGTGCAGACAGGTTACGAAGAGCTTAAAAAGTCGCAGAGGAAGAACAGGATACTTCTTCTCATGTCCGATGGGAAACTCACCCTCGGTTCGAAGGAAAAAGAGGAGGCCGCGCATGCGGCCCTGACAAAGCTCCTGCCTGAATTGGCAAAGCAGAACATCAAACTCTATTCAGTGGCTTTTACCGACCTGTCTGATGTAAAACTGCTCGAAAATCTGGCAAAGGAGACGGGAGGCTTCTTCCGTTTTGCCAAAGCGGACAAGGATGTGCATGTGATGTTTGCCTCCATGTTCGAAAAAATGAAGTCTCCGGACTCTATTCCTCTGGAAGGGGAGACCTTTACCATAGACAAAAACATAAGGGAGGCCGTCCTGCTTATTACGAAGAAAGCCGGCACCTCTACTGTCCTTACCGATCCCGCGGGCGGAAAGAGCACGGCAGCGCGGTTTGCGAAGAACATAAAGTGGTATGAGGCAAAGGTCTTCGACATGATAACTATCAGTGAGCCTGCCGTGGGAAAATGGAAGGTGAAGCTCAGCTCTAAGGAGGGTAACAGGGTATTTGTCTTGACGAACCTCAGGCTCAGGACCTCCTTTGACAGGAGTTTTGTGGGCAGGGGAGAAGCGGTCACTATAGATGCATGGCTCGAAAAAGAGGGGGGGGCCGTCACCGAAAAAACTGTCCTGGAAAAAGTGGCCTTTGGGGGTGATCTCACATCTCCGGACAGCAAACCTTCGAAGCTCGACCTCGCCGATACAGGAAGAGAAGGGAAATACGCGGGAAAGATCACTGCATCTTCCAGCGGAGAATATGTGGTAAAGCTGACAGCGGAGGGCAAGACATTCAAAAGGGAGCGCGTCCTGCATTTCAAGGCAGCGGAGCAGCCTGCCGCGCCCCCTGTTGAGAAAAAGGCGGCCCCTGCTTCAGAACCAAAGAAAAAGGCGGCTGAAGAGGCTGTCCCGTGGCGTACTATTATGATTCAGTTCGGCCTTATCAACCTGTCACTACTGGGGATCATCGGCGTTGTGTTCCTAGTGAAATGGATAGCGGCAAAGAGGAAAGGAAAGGGTGGCAGGGAATGACACTGAAAATCAATGCGCTCTACCTCCTCCTTATCGCCGAATCTTTTGTGGTGCTGCTTGGGTTGAGCTTCTATCTCATGTCCAGCAGGCGGAAGCTCCGGAAGCTTTACCGCAAGACGCTGAAAGACCTAGCGAGCGCCCAGGACCTTGCCGGCGATGAGGCGCAGGGAGCTGCTGAGGAGCAAAGGCCCGTGCCTCCTCCTGTGGTCGGGGAAGAGATGCCTGCTGCCGGGGAAAAGCCGGCTTCCATACTCCCGGATATTGTGACAGAGGAGCTGCCCCACGAAGAGGTCCCTGATGATGGAGACCTTGGGGGAAAAGTGCAGAAACTCCAGCGAATTGTGGATTTACAGAAGGACAAGGTTCTTGACCTGATGTGTTACAAGGACATTTTCGAAGGGGCGCAGAGGAAACTGAATGCTATCCAGACAAACTATCAGGAACTGCAGGAGAAGATCAGTTCTTTCATGCAGTCATCCGGGGATAGCGACGAGCTTGCAGCCATGTCGGGAATTCTTGAGAGCAGCAACCGGGACCTGGAATCATACATAAGCATCCTTGCCAAGGAGAATGAAAAACTTTCGGACAAATTCGACTCATGGGAAAACGATTTGAAGGAGATGTCCGAGGCAACCGTAGAAACCTCCGGCGCCGGCAGTTCCGGTTCTGTTGATGAGGTACGGCATGAGGAAATCCTCAGGGAAAAAGAGGAACTGATGGCGAAGGTCGGGGAGTTTGAAGAAAAGCTCTCGCAGAAGGGGTCCCTGCTGGATGAGATTCAAAAGCAGTACGAGGATATGGAGAAGGAATACATGATTCTTTATAATAAGCAGATGGCTCAGGAGCAGCCGACGTAAGGTGCCGGGGTCACTGCTCCCGCCAGCGGGTAGGGAAAGCAATTCTTACGGTCGTCCCTGAGCCGGGCTTGCTGTCGATGGTAATCTCCCCCATGTGATCGATGATGATCTGCCTGACAAGGGCCAGCCCCATGCCTGTTCTCCCCTTGGTGCTGTAGAAGGGCTCGAACATCCTGTGCAGTTCCTCCTGCGTCATTCCCTTCCCCGAATCGGATATGGTGAGAACGATATGTTCGTCTTCGGTTCCGGTGGTGAGTGTTATGGCGCCTCCTGCCGGCGTGGCATCCAAAGCATTATTGAGAATATGCCTGACGACTATTTTAACCAGTTGTCTGTTGGCGTTAAACATGAGGGGAGTTTCGTGCAACTGCGTCGAGAGGGTGATCTTCCTGTCTGTAATTGTCTGTTCGAAGAGGGGGATGGTCCAAAGGACAATCTCGTTGAGGTCTTCGCGCTTGAAGAGGAAACGCTTTGTCTTCACCAACTCGTCAAAATCGGTGACGATTTTCTCGATTTTCAGACATTCTGCCATAGCGTCAGCGATCCTTTCACTGTTCAGCAGGTCCTTCTCATTTTTGAGCAATTGCCGGCAGATACCGCCAATGACCGTAATGGGGTTCCTGATACGGTCAGCTACCCTCAGCCCCACCATGCTCATGGTCCGCTCTGCAACAATATCTTCCATCTCGCGGTTCAGGTTCAATATTTCGGAGCTGATATTTTCTATGGTATTATTGTCCGATTCTATCTTCTCGTAAAACCACGCGAACCTCCTATTTATAAGGTACAGGACAACGCCGAAAAAAATAGTGTAGGTGAGTATGAAGACCAGCACAACCTTTCGCGCATTCTCAAGGGGGACCTCGACGGGGATATACGCAAATAGTGCATCGTTCCTGTCTCCCACTTCCATATTGTAGCCCGAGGTGGTCCCGTACAGGGCAGTGACGGCTTTTGGAGCGTACGCAGCGTCCCCGTGACAGAGCAGACATGACGCATCGATAGGCGACCCGGGGCGGGCGAGCATGTAATACCGGAGCCCTTCTTTTTCGATGAGGCCCTTCCATTCCTTTAACCCAGCTTTGTTCCTGAATTCGCTGATGATGCCGGTCTCGAGTTCGTCGGCCCTGTTTTTCGCATTGAGAGGGTTCAGAGAGGCGTTTTTAAAAATATAACCGGGAAGCCCGCTAAGTATCCTCCTATTGATGTTCAGTGCGACATAGGAGCGCGACATGCCCTCAAGTACAAATTTTCCAGGCAGTTCGCTCTGTAAGCGGGGGCGCAACTCCTCTCCCACATAGTTCCGCGTGGCCTCGAAGGTCGTAAGATAGAGGCGAGCCAGGGTATAGGCGTTATTGATCGCATTTTCCTTCAGGATAAAATAGGTGATAGTGGTTATGACCGGCAGGGAGACCAGATACACGATTATCAGCAGGATGCCGAAACGCTTTTTATGGTCCATGTTTTTCATTAAAGTCCCTTCAGCAGGATGCCGGCTGGAAAACCGGTGTATGATTAAAATTATAACAGATAAGCAGAGAAAGCGGTAACGCCAGCAAAAACCGATAATTAGTCAGCGCGCATTTATTCGTAGTGCGTCCACATGCGTATTACTTTAACTGTTTTAACTCCATCAAGAATCTCATAGACAAGTCGATGCTGTATATTTATGCGTCTGGAATATGCGCCTTCCAGATCACCGACCAGTTTTTTAAAAGGGGGAGAGTCCTGATAAGGATTTTTTTCTAAAATCTTGAGCAACTGCTCTGTTTGAGGGCGCAATCCTGAGGCGGCAATTTTTTTTGCGTCTTTTTGTGCTTGTTTAGTGTATATAACCCTCCATGTCACCAGCGGAGGTCTTTCGAGCATTTTTCGACCGGCGTTTTCAAACCCTTGCGTATTGATTCGCCCATGCCCGGAATCGAAAGCAAATAAAGCGTTTCCTGAATAGAACTCCAATCGCTTTCAGAAACCATTACGGCAGTGCTGCGTTTCCCTGAAATATGTATTGCCTCGTGTGACTCTTCTACCTCATCTATCAAGCGGTACAATTTCTTTCTTGCCATGGTTGCTGTTATAGTCGACATAATTTGACCTCCTCTAATCGTACGATATAGTGTACGCTATGCGCGATGGTTGAGTCAATATTTTGTTGGGATAGCGCGCCCTGAATTCAGCGAGAGCCGGGGCCGTTCCCAGCGATTCGCTGAAATGTGATGTTATGCCGCCGCAAGTTCCAATTTCTCTTTTGTGCTATTAGGCAGGCGCACAGGGGCAAAAAACTTTTCAGGATACAAATAATCTTCGCCCGACTCATCAATTACTCGTAACTGATGATGTGTCTCGGCTACCCTGTCAGTCAATACTTCGTATAGTTTTCTTATCTCCAAAGAAGATTTATAGCCGTGGTTATCTACGCATATCATAAAATGTCTTCTCATAGCAGTCTCCTTATAAGTATTTTTTGATTTTTATTTCTTTTTTGCCGATACCGTGCCCCTCGTACCAATGCACCTCGGCTGCAAGAACAGCACCGTCTTCCAGTTCTACGCGGCAAATGCCTTTCATTTTTCTCCAGTTTGCTTTTCCGTATATCTTGTTTAATCTGTTTAAATTATTTATCCCATGCCCTGTTGCAATGGTTTCAACATTCCGAAATGGATATTGGTGCTATTCTGTATATTAATAAAAATCACGTTATTATGCGGAAGAGGCATATTTAATGATGGTGTTATGTTAGAGGCTTTCAAAAACTATCTTGTCAGAAAAGGAAGGGCGAGAGGGTAAAAAGGTCAGCGAGCTTTTGTCGCCCACTCAGTTATTGCAGCTACCATGGCTTTGATTGTCGCCTCTTTGGGCATGATGGTAACATCCAGCCCCGCCTTCTTCACTGCCTTTGCGGTGACCGGACCTATGACTGCAATGGTCGCGTTCTTCAGACATTGCATTGCATCATCGCCCATTATCTCCATGAAGTTGTCGAAGGTGGCCGCGCTGGTAAAAGTCGCCACCGAAATCCTGCCTTCCCTGAGAAATCTCCTTAATCTTTTGCCGTGTTTTTCGGGCTTCACCGCACGGTAGGCCGTAGGCGTGTCGATCTCTCCTCCCAATTCCCTCACTTTTTGCGGAAAGACTTCACGCGCGCGTTCAGCCCTGGGAAGCAGGATACGTATACCTTTCAGTCCGGACGTTCCGGTTGTGGGGGTAAATGCTTTAATGAGTCCCTCGGCATTGAACTCTTCGGGTATGAGATCAACCTTCATCCCAAACTTGTTTACCGCCTCTGCGGTCTTTGTGCCGATGGCGCATATCTTTATGCCCTTCATGTCCCGCACATCCCTGCCTTGAGCGAGGAGCCTCTGCATGAAGAACCTGAGGCCGTTTGCGCTGGTGAAAAGCAGCCAGTTGTAAGATTCTATCTTTTCAATGGCGCTGTCCATTTCAGCATAGCTTTCTGGGGGAGCAATGGCGATAGTGGGGAATTCGAATATTTCGGCTCCAAGGTCTTCAAGAGGCTCATACTCTTCAGTATAGTCCCTGGTAATCAAAATCCTGTGGCCGAAGAGCGGCATCTTCTCATACCACTTAAGAGTCTCGCGCAGAGTGACCACCTCGCCCACGATCATTACGGCCGGCGGCCTGATGAGTTCTTTTTCAACGAGTGCCGCAATGTCCTTCAGAGTGCTGACAAGGGTCTTTTGGTCGGGGCGCGTACCCCACCGGACAACTGCTACAGGCGTCTCCGGCAGCTTGCCGTGTTCAATTAGTTTTGCGCTTATGGCGACTATATTTTTTACTCCCATGAGGAATACGAGAGTGTCGAAGCCTGCGGCGAGTTGTGACCAGTTCATGGTGCTGCCGGATTTGGCGATGTCCTCGTTTCCGGTGATGACCGAAAAAGATGAGGCAAGTTTTCTGTGGGTCAGGGGTATGCCGGCATAGGCGGGCGCAGCAATGGACGAACTGACACCGGGGACTACCTCGAAATCGATGCCCTCCTGCACGAGCACTTCCGCTTCCTCGCCCCCGCGGCCGAATACAAAGGGATCGCCGCCTTTGAGCCTGCATACCATTTTGCCCTCTTTGGCTTTTTCGACCAGCGCCCGGTTTATCTCGTCCTGGCTCATGGCATGGTGGCCGCCCCGCTTTCCCGCATAGATGAATTCCGCATCGTGGTTCACGTAATTCAGTATCTGCGCGTTGAGGTGAAAATCATAGACCACCACGTCGGCCTTGCGCAGACGCTTCAAACCCTTGATGGTAAAAAGCCCGATGTCGCCGGGGCCTGCACCGATTAGATGGACCTTACCCTTTTTCATTTTATGGGTGTGACGCTTTTTGCATAGACTTCATCCAGTATCTGTTTTGCTCCGCGGGACAGGAGCGCTTCGGCAAGGGCAATGCCGATGGCTTCCGCGTTAGCGGGATCGCCTTCAAGATGCTCCCGAATGATGGTGTAGCCTGATACGCTGCCGACAAGGCCGTCCATTACGAGCCTGCCTTCAACGAGCCGGGCGTGCGCAGCAATCGGCACCTGGCAGCCTCCCTCAAGCTTTTTCAAAAGGGCCCTTTCGGCCCTGACGCAGACCGATGTATCAGCGTGATTCAGAGGGGCGATAAGGGAGTTGATGAACGCATCGTCTATCCTGCATTCGATGCCCACGGCGCCCTGACCTATGGCCGGAAGGCTGGTCTCAGGCTGGAGTATGTCGGTTATCCTGTCTTCCCAGCCTAGTCTTTTTACGCCTGCCACGGCGAGGATTATAGCGTCGAATTGTCCTTCATCGAGCTTGCGGAGACGCGTATTGAGGTTTCCGCGTAGCTGCTCTATTTTAATGTCGGGCCTGAGGTTGAGTATCTGGCAGGAACGCCTGAGGCTGCTTGTTCCAACCGTGGCTCCCTGTGGCAGATTTTTGAACCCCTGAACCTTGAACCCTGAACCCTTTAGCGCGGAAAGAAAAGCGTCTCTCGGATCTTCCCTTTCGCAGATGGATGCGAGATGCAGGCCTGCGGGAAATTCAGTCGGCACATCCTTCATGCTGTGAACGGCTATGTCCGCCTCATTTCTCAGAAGCGCTTCCTCTATTTCCTTTACAAAAAGCCCTTTGCCTCCCACCTTGGCGAGGGGGACATCCAGTATCTTGTCGCCGGTAGTTTTGATCTTGTTGAGTTCTATTTCGAGGCCGGGATTTCGCCTGAGCAGCTCGGCTTTCACCCATTCGGCCTGCCAAAGGGCCAGGGCGCTGGCCCGTGTGCCGATGACTACTTTATTCTTCATTGTCATCTCCGTTGATGCCGTATAATTTCTTTATCATGGCTATCAGCTCATCCCTGTCTTCGGTGTCCTCCTTAAGGGCCGCGGTGGGAGGATGAATGAGCTTGTTGATAATGGCGGTCGCCATGTACTCTACCGCCTTCATTTTCCCTTCGTCGAGGTCAGGACACTTGCCCCTGAATTTTTCGAGTTCCTCCACCCTGATCTCCTCGGCCTTCTGGCGCAGGGCAACGATGGTGGGGACGGAATCGAGAGATGACATCCACCTGGTGAATATCTCCACTTCCTCGCTGATGATGGTTTCGGCTTTTTCCGCCTCTTTCCTGCGTTCGAGCATATTGGTCTCCACAACGTCCTGGAGGTTGTCCACATCGTAGAGATAGACGTTCTCGATTTTATTTATTTCAGGGTCTATATTTCTAGGCACCGATATATCGATTATGAAGACCGGACGGTGTTTCCTTTCCTTCATGATCTTCTGCATCTGTTCCTTCTGGAGAACGTATGTGGGAGCGCCAGTGGAGCAGATGAGGATGTCGGTGTTCACCATTTCGTGAGGGAAGTCTTCGAAGCGCACCGGTTTGCCGTTAAACTCTGCGGCGAGTTCGCACCCGCGCTCATAGGTCCTGTTCACGACCATTACATTCGATACCCCGTTGCTCACGAGATGGCGCGCGGCCAGTTCGGCCATTTCTCCGGCTCCCAGGAGCATGAAGGATTTGCCCTCGAGCCCGTTGAAAATCTTACGCGCCAGTTCCACGGCGGCAAAGCTTATGGAGACCGCGTTTTCGGCAATCTTTGTCTCAGTCCTTACCCTTTTTGCCGTGGATATGGCTTTTTTCATGAGCTTGTTCAGCAGAACGCCGGTGGTCTTTTTGCTGAGGGCGAAATCAAAGACATCCTTGATCTGACCCAGTATCTGCGGCTCTCCGAGGATCATGGAGTCGAGGCTTGAAGCCACCCTGAAGACATGCCGGACAGCTACGGAATCCGAGTGGCTGAAAAGGGACTTCTCGAAAGAGCTTCGCTCTATTTCGTGAAAAGAGGCAAGGAAATCCTTGATCTTGTCCGCTGCCGCAGAGGCGCTGCTCACGCAGGCGAATATTTCGACCCGGTTGCAGGTGGACAGGAGGGCCACTTCTTTTACCTCGGGGATGTTTCTCAGGCCGAATATACCGGCTTCGAGCTTCGGCCCGGGGAAGGCCAGCTTTTCCCTGATTTCGACGCCGGCTGTTTTATGGTTAAGTCCAATTACGAGAATTTTCATGCGAATGAATGCAGACTCTTTAAATAATAATTGACCACGAAAAAGGTAAACAATACGATGAGGAAGCCCAGGATAGACAGCATGGCGACACTCTTGCCCCTCCATCCCGCGGTGATGCGGATATGGAGGATCAGGGCGTAGATGAACCATGTTATCATGGACCAGACTTCCTTAGAGTCCCAGCGCCAGTAATTACCCCAGGCGTCTTCAGCCCAGAGGGCCCCGGTAATGATGGCGAGTGTCAGGAGGGGAAACCCCAGGGTGATCAGGCGGTAATTGATCTCGTCCAGCACCTGAAGGCTCGGCAATCTCTGGAAGAGACCATGCACGTGTTTTGATTTCAGGTAATGCTCCTGCAGCAGGTACATGATGCCGATGCCGAAGGCCACGGCAAAGGCCGCATTGCCTAAAAAGGCGAGGAGCGTGTGTATTCCCAGCCAGTAGCTCTGAAGGACCGGACTGAGGGGGAGGATTGTCCTGGGCAGCACCGAAGAGGAGAGCATCAGGGAAAAGATGACGGGAAGGACGAAGGAACCCATGATGCCTATTTTGTAGCGGTATTCCAGAACAAAGAAGATGACCACAACACACCAAGCGAAGAAGGAGGAGGCGTCGTGCATGCTCGCTATGGGGAGATGTCCTGATATGAGATACCGGGAGACAATGGCGGCAGTATGAAGGAGGAAGCCCGCTCCGGCGGCGAGGAGCATCAGCCTGGATGACTCCTTGCTCCCCCTGAAAAGCTCGACGACGCTTATGATGGTCGCAGTGAAGTAGAAGGTCAGCGCCAGTTCGAAAAGTATGATACCCATCAGAAGCAGCCGAGTTCGCAGTTTTTTATTTTGATCCCCATTGCATCGGCGGCGTCGCCCACTTCCTTGTACGGGACGCCCAGTTCTTCGGCAATTGCACGTGCGAGGGGGCAGGAAATCCTGCCCTCCACGGACCTCTCTTCCAGTAATTCCTTAATGCTCTTTTTCTGAATCGTCATCTCCATGCATTGCACCAATTCCCGGAGGGCCTTTTTATCGGAGGGGGTGAAAGATACCGTGCAGGCTGTAACTCCCTCATGTCCGCCGTTTGAATCGTGGTCTCCGGGGATTATGATTATGTCCGCCTGATGCAGTATCCCCTGTGCAGAAGTTTTTACCTTGTTTGAAGCGCTCAATATAAATAGTACAATATCCGGTTTCAAAAACTCAATTGCGCTGTTCCCTTCGACTACGATGGCGTCAAGATGGGAGAGTCTCTCAACGGCCAGTGGAAGCACTTCAGCAAGGTCTTCAGGCGGCGACTGCACCCAGAGTACTTCCTCCGCGCCCGCCCCGTATAAGAGGGCGGTGTCTTTACCCTCCATGTGGAGCATGGCCTTGTCGTCGACAAGGGATGAGTAAAAGGCGGTCTTAGTGTATTTTATCGCGCCCCACCGTTTGAGCGCGCCCAGGCGGGTGGCGAGGATATCTTCACGGGACTCGGAGGTGAAGTATTTCAGTAAGGATGAGGCGACGGTGGTCTTGCCGACGGAACTGTGGGCTCCGCCGACGCCGATGATCAAGGGGCCCTTCATCTATGCTTCGTTTTCCGCCGCTGTCTCTTCCCCTGTAATCTCTTGCGTGAAGGCGCACTCTTTTACAAGGCAGACATGAAAGGTGTCCCCAGCCTTATTTCTCTTCTCAGCGAGAAAAGGCGCCTTGCACTTCGGGCATTCCTTCGGCACCGGCTTGTACCACATTGCGAATTTGCAATCCGGGTAATTGCTGCAGCTCCAGAAGGACCGCCCCCTTTTGGATTTCCTTTCCACAATATCTCCCTCATCTAGGGGGCATTTCACTCCTGTTGCAATAGGTTTGGTGTTTTTGCATTCCGGATAGCCGGAACAGGCGAGGAATTTGCCGAACCTGCCTGACTTGAGGACCATGGGCAGGCCGCACTTCTCGCAAACTTCATCAGTGGCAACCGGCTCATCCCGCAGGGGCTTCTCGCCTTCGAGAGGTTTTGTGCTCTTGCATTTAGGATACCCGGAACAGGCCATGAACCTGCCGTGCCTGCCCCATTTTATGAGCATGGGCGAACCGCATTTCTCGCAGACTTCGTCCGTGGCGATATCCTGGGGCTTCACCTTTGCCATGTCCTCCGTGGCCGCGGTCAGGTCCTTGCTGAAGGGGGTATAGAAGTCGTTGATGACATCCACCCATTTCATCCTGGCGCTTTCTATCTCATCCAGTTCACTTTCCATTTTTGCGGTGAACCCGAAGTCGATAAGCTCTGGGAATTTGTCCACGAGGAGATCATTGACGACCTTGCCCAGTTCAGTGGGGAAAAACCGCCTGTCTTCGTTTTTCTCAGCGTATTTCCTGTCCTGTATGGTAGAAAGTATGGCCGCATAGGTGCTCGGTCTCCCGATGCCCTTTTCTTCCAGTGTCTTTACAAGGGTCGCTTCGGTGTAACGCGGAGGAGGCTGCGTAAAGTGTTGTACAGGTTTTATTTCCGTCTGTTTCAGTGAGGCCCCTTCCGCAAGCCGGGGAAGTAGGCCGCCTTCCTCTTCCTCTATATCGTCCCTGCTCTCGGTGTAGAGCGCCATGAAGCCGGGGAACCGTATTACCGTGCCGGATGACCTCAATTCAGTCCCTTCAAGGCTCTTCCCGGCATCCCTGAGCCCGATGATAAAGGTGGTCTGTTCGAGTTGGGCCGGCATCATCTGGCTCGCTATGAACCTGTTCCAGATAAGGGTGTAAAGATTGTACTGGTCTTTGGAGAGAAAGGGCTTTACCGTCTCCGGTGACTTGTCGGGGTATGTGGGCCGTATCGCTTCATGGGCATCCTGGGCCGAGCTCTTGCTCTTGTAGATGGGCGGTTTTTCCGGGACATGCTCTTTCCCGAACTTTTGCCTGATGAGGTCCCGCGCCCATTCCTGGGCTTCAGGCGCGGTCCTGAAGGAATCGGTTCTCATATAGGAGATCAGGCCGACGGAGCCTTCGGCGCCCAGTTCTATTCCTTCATAGAGGTGCTGGGCGGTCATCATGGTCTTTTTTGCGGAAAAACGCAGTCTCCGTGCCGCTTCCTGCTGAAGCGTACTGGTGATGAAAGGAGGCGAAGGGAATTTTTTCCTGAGTTTTGTTTCTATCTTCGAGAGGGAAAACTCTTTTGACCGGATTGCCTCAACGACTTTAAGGGCCTCCTCCTCAGTGGTGATAAGAAACTTGTTCCCTTCCTTTACATCCCTGACAACGACAAGAGAATTGTTGTAGCGGTACAGTTTTGCGGGGAACCCCTGCTTTGGCCCCTCGCCGTCCGTGGGCTCCATGAGCATGTCGATGGTCCAGTATTCATCTTTGCCGAACGCTTCGATCTCCCGTTCCCTGTCCACTACCAGGCGGACGGCAACGGACTGAACCCTGCCTGCGCTCAGGCCTCGCCTGATTTTTTTCCAGAGGAACGGGCTCAGATTATATCCCACCAGCCTGTCTAAAACGCGGCGTGCCTGCTGGGCATCCACCTTGTTGATGTCGATTTCCCCAGGGTTCTGTATGGCCTCTTTTACGGCCCTGTCGGTTATCTCGTGGAAGGTAACGCGGAAAATCTTCTGTGTGCCTTTGCGCTGCCGAATGTCCTCGGCAATATGATAGGCGATGGCTTCTCCCTCTCTGTCAGGGTCTGTTGCGATGTATACCCTGTCGGCTTTTTTGGCTTCGGCTTTCAGTTCCCGCAGGACCTTCTCCTTGCCGGGGATGGTCACGTAAGTAGGCTCGAAATTATTATTGACGTCTACCCCGATCTCCTTTTTCGGAAGATCTTTCACATGCCCGACGGAGGCTTTTACGCCGAAATCCTTCCCCAGAATTTTATTTATGGTCTTGGCTTTTGCCGGTGATTCAACGATAACAAGAGATTTCAATCCCGCACTCCTCCTTCAATTTAATTGGTTAAGACACCTACTTCTGGTGTTTAGGACACCTACCTTTGGTCAGTTCCAGGTTATCTGACGTCCCTTGCCGAAGATGAACGCGTAAATCTCTTCAATTTCGAGTTCGGTGTCCTTCATGAGGATATATGCCAGAAGCGCCCTGATAGTGTCCAGTTCCGCATCGTCTATGTATTTTGTGAATTCGAGATTCAGAAGCTCTTCCTTTACAGTGAGAAAATCTATATCGAATCCGCTGATCTTCTTCAGCATATCGTCGGCATCATAGCCTTTTTCGATGAGTTCCCTGGCAAGGCCCCTTAGAACGTCTATAAGTCTTTTCGCCAAACTTCCTCCCTATCTTAACGTATATAAAAATTATTTCCCTCTGTCTTCCGTACTAATCCCTTGATCTCGAGGCCGAGCAGGAGGCCGGAAAGTTGTGAGGGCGGCATCGCCAATTCACGGGCAATAATATCGACATGCCTGGGTCCGCCCTCCAAAATACTACATATTGCCTTTTCTTCGTCATTAATTTCAAGTTGGGGTGGATGGCATACTGCGCGTTCACCCGAGCGCATGAGGCCTTTGATCTGGGGAGAAAGTTCTTCCAGTATATCCTCAGCCTTACGCACGAGGCGGGCCCCCTTCCTGATAAGTTCGTTCGTCCCTTCCGAGAAATGGGAAGTGACAGGGCCCGGAACGGCGAACACTTCCTTGTTCTGTTCCAGGGCGTAGTGTGCCGTTATAAGTGAGCCGCTGTCCATAGCGGCTTCCACAACTACCACCCCCATTGAGAGGCCGCTGATGAGCCTGTTCCTGCGCGGAAAATTCTCCCTGTTGGGCGGCGTGCCCACCGGGAATTCGCTTATAACGCAGCCGGAGAGGCCCAGTTCCCCGAAGAGTTCCCTGTTTTCAGGCGGGTAGGGGGTGTCGAGCCCGCACCCGAGCACCGCAATGCTCCTTCCCCCGGCCCGCAGCGCTCCTTTGTGGGAGACGGTATCAATGCCGCGGGCCATACCGCTTACCACGGTGATGCCGCACGCAGCGAGGTCGGCTGATATCCTGTTGGCCATGTAACTGCCGTATGCCGTCATTTTCCGTGAACCTACCATGGCCACAGCATACCTGTCTTCCGCGATCAGCGTTCCTTTGGTGAACAGCAACACCGGCGCGTCGTCGAGCTGCCGCAGCGTTTCGGGATAGTCATTGTCAGTGTACTTTATTATGTTTATATTCAGTTGCTTTATGGCCCTTTTCTCCTTCTCGACCCTTTCCCAACCGTCGAAATCCCTTATCGCCTCTGCGCGGGAATTACTTACATCCTCTACGGCCATAAGCCCGGCAAGACCCACTTCGAATATTTTCCGGGGGGAACGGAAATGCGAGAGGAGTTTCTTTGCGGTAACAGGCCCGATGTCTTTTACAAAGGAGAGGGCGAGCAGACAGGTGAGGTCATCATACTCGTGGTACAATGAGCCTTGCTCCTTCCTTTGATGTTTATTCCCTGTTTTCATTGGCTGTGGTACAGGGTGTGCCGGCTCTGTGCTATTTACCGCGGAGGTTGCGCACTTTAAGGCGCAGGGCATTAAGCTTGATAAAGCCCTCGGCATCCTTCTGGTTGTAGACCGTTTCCGTTTCGAAGGTCGCCAGTTCCGGATTGTAGAGGGAGTGGGGCGATTTCCTTCCCACGACCATACATGACCCCTTATATAGTTTCAGCCGCACGGCGCCGGTAACGTTCTTCTGAATGCTGTCCATGGTTGTCTGGAGCATTTCCCTCTCGGGAGCGAACCAGTACCCGTTATAGATCATCCCGGCATAGCTCGGGATAAGCGAATCCCTAAGGTGGAAGACCTCCCTGTCGAGGGTGATGCTTTCGAGCGCCCGATGGGCCGCATGCAGCACCGTTCCTGCCGGGGTTTCATAAACTCCCCTGGATTTTATCCCCACATACCTGTTCTCAACAATATCGACCCGCCCGATACCATTGTTTCCCGCCACTTTGTTCAGGGTCTCGAAGAGTTCCACCGGCGCAAGCGCCTTGCCGTTCAGCCCCACCGGATTTCCTTCCCGGTAGTCGATCTCGATGTAGACGGGAACGTCCGGCGCCTTTTCAGCGGGCACCATCATGGTATACATGTCGGCTGTCGGTTCGGCCCACGGGTCCTCCAGGATGCCGCCTTCATAGCTGATATGCAGGATATTTCTGTCGGTGCTGTAGGGTTTCTCTTTCGTCACGGGGACGGGAATGCCGTGTTTTTCAGCATACTCTATAAGGGACTGCCGTGACGTGAAAGACCACTCCCGCCAGGGGGAGATAACCTGAACATCGGGTTTCAGCGCGTAGTATGTAAGTTCGAAACGCACCTGGTCGTTGCCTTTGCCTGTTGCGCCGTGTGCTACGGCGTCCGCGCCTTCCTGCAGGGCAATATCGATCTGCTTTTTTGCGATGAGGGGTCGCGCTATGGAGGTGCCGAGCAGGTAGGCGCCTTCGTAGATCGCGTTTGCCCGTAACATGGGGAATATATAGTCCCTTACGAATTCCTCTCTCAGGTCTGCCACAAAGGCTTTTGAAGCGCCTGTCTTCAGCGCTTTTTCCTTCACGGCCTCAAGATCTTCGCCCTGGCCCAAGTCTGCGCAGAAAGCGATGACTTCGGCGTTGTACGTTTCTATCAGCCACCTGATGACTACGGAGGTATCGAGCCCTCCGGAATACGCCAATACGATTTTTTTAGCCATATGCTGTCCTCCATAGTAACCGGAACCTAAACCATATCATAAATAGGGCCAACTTGTGAAGTGGTCTACCGGAGTGCGCGTACACTCAGCAGGTGAGCGGAGTACAAAAAAGGGAGCGGCCCGTGAGGTCGCTCCCTTTATGATAACTCTGCATTTGGTTTTAGCAACCGGCTTTTGTTCCTCTGAGGTTATTACCGCTCTTGCTGATATTTTTGCCGTTTATAAAGAAAGTAAGGGAAGGGGCTTTTCAGCCCCTTCCCGGGGAGGGTTAGAAAACAACGTCAAATGTTACGTAGATATCCCTTGCGTTCTTGAGCGGAGCAAACATCTGTGTACCGCCTAAGCCTGCCGCGCTGTTTGTAAGGTCGGAAATCTTCTTGGGTTCGCCCAGCCAGTTGTTACTGCCGGTGTAGTCGAAGTTGTAGTACTGGTAGCCGACTCTTACGAACGCATCACCCCTCTTTGCTATGGGCTTCTTGTTAAGGCTCTGGATCAGGTATACCTCATAGACGCTTCCATGAGTGCCAATTTTGCTTGTCCAGAGGTCATCAGATGCGGGAGAGAAGGCGAGCCAGTACTTGGAACCATGGTTGTACTCAGCTCCGACCTTGGTGCCGGTGGCCTTGACATCGTACCGTGCGCCGAGCCAGTAAGCGGTGCCTGTCCTGCTCTGCTTGTTGCCTTCGTCGTACATAAGACCGAACCCGTTCGTGAACTGCTGCCCGCCTATGGCGCCGAAGGGCAGGGAGAAGAGGTTTTCATTAGGATGAGTTTTGGACATTGCAGCAGACCCAAAGAGATTCAGGTCGCCGGGGCCAAGCTTCTCAAGCTTGCCGCTGACGAGCAGGCCGTACTGATCAACATCTCCGACATTCGTGACCACTGAAGTGAAATTGCCTGTTGTCTGGTCCGGCATGTTGCTGAAGAGGTTCAGCGCCCTGTCATACTGGAGTTCAACATGGAGGTTTTCCGTATCGTAAGGCACCAGGTTCAGGCCTACGAAGTCAACATCCTTTACCGAAGGGGTGCCGCTTGTTCTGAAGCCCTGCTCATATCCCCTGCCATAGCAGAACTTCGCATAAGCGCCGGGGAGCTTGTCGATATCCGGAGCAACCCCAATAGTGCCGCCGTCAAACGCATAGTTGATGAGGGAGGCCGGCACGCCGGCGCTGCCGGTCTTCTCCTTGTTATCCTTCAGGTTCGAGGGGACACCGTCAGTGGACGGCCTTCTTCCCACCGAGAACCAGACCGGAGCTCCGAAAACATTGCTCCAGGTTGCATAAATATTGTCGACTCTCAGGGTGTTGTCCTGCGGTACATGGCCGATATTGCCGTCAAAAACTCCGGACTTGTCGGCGAAATAGTTGTTGAGGTCAGCCGCTGCTGTTTCACGGCCAAAAGCCTTGTACATAACGAGGCGGCCCTTCACCTGGACGTCCTCGGTTGCCTTTGCCTTCAGGTTCAGTCCGAAACGGTTCAGCAGAATGGAGTCATTCTTGACCGTGGAACCGGCCATCCCGGAAGCAAAGAAAGTCGTTGCAGGAGTGCCGGGCCCCATAGCCCCGGCAGGGAGGGAAATCCCCGGAGTTCCTGTGTACTGTACGTAATCGTGGATATTACCGCTCAGCGAGTCGACCCTGAACCGGTAATCTCCCCCGATCTCAAGCCATGAAGGCTCTTTAGCTGCTGGAGCCTTTTTCTCCACCATGTTGATTTTTTCTTCCTTTACAGTCTCCTTCTTCTGCATGTCCTGCATCTGCACTTTCAGGCGATCCAGCTCTTTGGAGAGCGCATCGATCTTCTGGAGAAGATCTCCCTGATCTGCGGCAAATGCTGTTAAAGGCAGGAGAAACGAGAGAGAAAGGAGTACGGCGATAAACTTTCTCATGTAACAACACCTCCTGATAAATTTTCGATAATTTAAATTATCTATCTATGTTAAGTCAATAACTTTATTTGTATCGCAATATTGAAACAGTAGGTGCGGGGTTTTTCTTGACCATGGACAAATGTATCGTTTAGAGTAAAAGTATGGAAACGATCCGAATGCTCAGCATAATGCAGGAAACCTCGAAGAAACATTTCTCCAGGGGTAAATCCGTCGGTTTTGTCCCCACCATGGGGGCCCTGCATGAGGGCCATATGAGCCTAATAAAGAGGGCGAAGAGTGAAAACGATACTGTCGTGGTGAGTATATTCGTGAATCCCCTGCAATTCGGCAGGAACGAGGATTTTGGCATGTACCCCAGGGACAGGGAAGGCGACAGGGAGAAACTTCAGTCCTGGGGAGCAGATATCCTTTTTGCTCCGGATGACGCCGTCATCTATCCCGCCGGTTTTTTGACCGGGGTGGAAGTGCAAGAGCTGTCAGGGAGATTATGCGGGGCCTTCAGACCCGGCCATTTCAGGGGAGTGGCAACGGTGGTATGCAAGCTCTTTAATATCGTGCGCCCCACCAGCGCCTATTTCGGACAGAAGGATTTTCAGCAGTCTGTGATTATCAGGAGGATGGCTGAAGACCTGAATATGGGTGTTGATGTAACCGTCTGTCCCACAATGAGGGAGCCGGACGGCCTGGCTATGAGTTCCCGCAATGCCTATCTGTCTCCTGCGGAAAGGAAAGCTTCCACAATACTCTATAGAACACTGACGGCAGCCTCGGAAATGATCAGAAGCGGCGCTGCAGGCGCTGCTGAAGTGAAAGAGATGATGCAGGCTTCTTTAACGAGCGAACCCCTTATTGCCGAAATACAGTATGCCGGCATCTATGACCCCGCAACTTTGCTCGATAGGGATGAAATCGGCAAACAGAACCTCCTTGCCATCTCGGTAAAGATCGGCGGGACCAGGCTCATCGACAACATGCTGGCAGAAAAACTCTCTACTCCTGCATGGAGGTCTTGACCATCTTGGGGATAACGACGATGCCCTCGGGACTTACATAGAATCTTTTCCTGTCTTCTTCCGGGTCGTAACCGATGACGGTCCCGGTGGGGATATAGACATCCTTGTCGATGATGGCCCGCCGTATTTTTACGTTGCGTCCTATTTCCACATTTTCCATGAGAATGGATTCCTCCACAGAAGCCCAGCTGTTTACCCTCACGTTGGGAGAGAGAATGGAATTTTGGATCCTGCCTCCGCTCACAATGCAGCCGTCGCAGACCACGGAATCAAGTCCGATACCAAGCCTCCCGCCTTCGTATTCCTGCGCAAAAACGAATTTCGCCGGGGGGTTCTGCTGCTGGCGCGTGCGTATGGGCCAGTCCCTGTCGTAAAGGTTCAGCAAGGGGTCCACGGAGACAAGGTCCATGTTTGCCTCCCAGTAGGCGTCTATAGTGCCCACATCCCTCCAGTATTTCGCTTCTTTTTTGTTTTCGTCCCTGAAGTTATATGCGAAGAGTTTCCCGGTTTTCATCATCCCGGGGATGATATTTTTCCCGAAATCGTGTGCTGATGTGCGTCCCGCATCAGTCTTTAATTCTTCAATTATATTATCGGTGTTGAAGAGATAGACCCCCATGGAGGCGAGACAGAGGTCGGGGTTGCCGGGAATGGTCTTCGGGTCCTTGGGCTTTTCCTCAAACCCGATGATGCGCCAATCCTCGTCAACCTCCATGACCCCGAAGTCGGAGGCTGTTTTCTTGTCCACTTCTATGGCTGCCACTGTGCCCAGAGCGCACCTGTCATTATGAAAGGCGTACATTTCGGAGTAGTCCATTTTATATATATGGTCTCCGGAGAGGATGAACAGGTAGGGTGGGGCCTCCTTCTCGATGAAATAGATGTTCTGGTAGACGGCATCGGCAGTGCCTGCATACCACCTCTCATCGACCCTTTGCTGCGGGGGAACATTGATGATGAACTCCCCTAGTTCGGGTGTAAAGAGATGCTCCCAGCCCAGGGCGAGATGTCTGTCAAGGGACAGGGATTTGTATTGCGTGATCACCGCCATCTTCCTGATGGCGGAGTTGAGACAGTTGCTGAGAGTGAAGTCGATGATCCGGTATTTTCCTCCAAAGGGTACCGCCGGCTTTGCCCGGTGGATGGTGAGAGGATAGAGCCTTTCCCCCTTTCCTCCGGCGAGAATAATGGCGAGCACATCGCTCATGGAGCCGTATTTTCTTGTGTTCTGCATGTTAGGAATATAGCAGGAACAATGGTTTGTGTCAACATGAAGAGCTGAGTTGCCGGGTAATAACATCTTCCGGCGCTGTGGTATAATTGCACTATGCACAAAAAGCCGGGTAATTTTATCTTCAGCGTTCTGCTTGCCGTATTATTCTTCTGTGCCGTCGCTTTTTCAGCGGAAACTCTGAAAAGCCCTGCCGCAAGCGCCTCGCCGCCGCGGGAGGTTGTGGTCATCACCGTGGATGGCATCATTAATCCTGTTACGGCTGAATATATAGGCAAAGCAATCGCCAGGGCATCAGCCAGAGGGGCGGAGGCCCTGGTAATACGTCTCGATACCCCCGGAGGACTTGATACCTCGATGAGGAGTATTGTGCGTGATATCATAGGTTCCCCTGTGCCTGTCATTGTATATGTTGCGCCCAGCGGGGCGCGTGCGGCCTCCGCCGGCGTCTTTATCACCATGACTGCCCATGTGGCGGCCATGTCGCCCGGGACCAACATAGGCGCCGCTCATCCGGTGTCCATGGGCGCCAAAATGGACAAGGTGATGAGCGAGAAGGTCACCAATGACGCGGCTGCCTATATACGGTCGCTTGCGGAGCAACGCGGAAGGAACGCGCGGTGGGCCGAGGATTCGGTAAGAAAAAGCGTTTCCATTACGGAAACGGAAGCTCTGAAGAGCGGTGTCGTGGATATGGTGGCAAAGGACATACCGTCGTTGCTCCGGCAGGTGGACGGCAGGGAAGTGAAGACAGTCTCGGGAACACAAGTCCTCAGGACTTCCGGCGTGAAGATAGTTGAGCAGGACAGAGGGTTGCGCGACAGGGTGCTTGACCTTATAAGCGATCCCAGTGTGGCCTATATACTGCTCCTGCTCGGATTTTACGGCCTCTTTTTCGAATTGACGAGCCCCGGCGCCGTCCTTCCCGGTGTCATAGGAGGCATCAGCCTCATCCTGGGCCTTTATGCGCTGCAGACTCTCCCGGTCAATTATGCGGGACTTCTGCTGATTCTCACCGGTATCATTCTTTTCATTCTCGAGGTGAAGATAATTTCGTACGGGATGCTGACCGTGGGGGGTATGCTCTGCATCGTTTTGGGGTCGCTGATGCTTTTTGACTCTCCCGCGCCTTTTTTCAGGCTGTCGCTTTCCCTTATCGTCACAGCAACTCTTATAACGGCGCTTTTTTTTGCCCTAACGGTCAGACTTGCCTACCGGGCAATGAAGAAGAAACCGGTGACCGGAGTAGAGGGACTTATAGGGCTTGAGGGCAAGGCGCAGAGCGATATAACTGCGGAAGGCGGCATGGCGGCCTTGCATGGCGAGTTATGGTCCGCGTATTCCGACGGAATGATCGGCAAGGGCGAGGGTGTTGTGGTGGAGGGGGTCAGTGGAATGAAACTCAAGGTGAAGAGGGCCCTGATTTCTTGAAAAAAGCCATGGACCTCTCTTACAATAAAAGACCATGAGGGCCCTTGTCACCGGCGCAACAGGTTTTATCGGAAGTCATCTGGTGGAATCCCTTGTGCGGGAAGCTTTCGATGTCTCATGCCTTGTCAGGAATTCGTCGAGCAAGCGCTATTTTGAGGGCCTCAATATCAGGACAGTGCCGGGAGACTGCCGTGACCGGTCATCCCTTGTGGAAGCGGTAAAGGATGTCGATTATGTCTTTCACCTTGCCGGGCTGACAAAGGCGTGCACGGAGGAAGAGTTTTCCGGAGTTAACGTATCAGGTACTCGAAACATTATTCAGGCAGTGGCGGAGAACAATCCGGGGATCAAGCGGTTTGTCCATATTAGCAGCCTTGCCGCCGCAGGTCCGAGTCCCCAGGGAATTCCTCTTAACGAGGAGTGTCAACCCAAGCCGGTTTCCCTGTACGGCAGAACAAAGCTCGCAGGAGAGCTGGCAGTTTACCGGTACAGGGACCGCCTGCCGGTAACCATAATCAGGCCGCCCGCTGTCTATGGTCCGCGTGACAGGGACTTCCTGGTTTTTTATAAAATGGTGAGGGCCGGTATAGTCCCCTATTGGGGCAAATGCAGTTATTCCTTCATCTTTGTTGACGACCTGGTGGATGGTATAATGCTCTGCGCAAGGAGCGAGCGCGCCATAGGGGAGATATTCAATCTGTCCGACGGCTCTGTCTACACGACGGATGATATTATCGATGCTGTTGCCGGGGCCATGCAAAAAAATCCTCTGAGACTTGCTTTGCCGCGTTTTATCATGCCTGTTATTGGATTTCTCGCGGAACGGATAAAGGGCGCTTCTATTATTAACAGTGACAAGATACGGGAAATGCAGCATCCCCACTGGGTATGCGATATGAACAAGGCGGCAATAAGGCTCGGGTTCGAGCCAAAGGTAAAAATGAAAGAGGGGGCAAGGTGGACTGCGGACTGGTACAGGATCCATCAGTGGCTATGACTAAAACAGACGATATTTTCGAGAAGTGTTTCAGGTTTACCGCCGCCGCCGACCTGCGCAAGACCGGGTTCTATCCCTTTTTCAGGGTGATAGAGAGCGCACAGGACCCGGAAGTGATCATAAACGGCCGGAAAATGATAATGGTGGGTTCCAATAACTATCTCGGACTGACCAACCATCCGAAGGTAAAGGAAGCGGCCATCGCGGCGATTAAAAAATACGGCACCGGCTGCGCCGGATCACGCTTCCTCAACGGCACCCTCGATATTCATGTGGCGCTGGAAGAAAAGCTTGCCCGCTTCATGCGTAAGGAGGCAGCGCTCATTTTCTCTACCGGGTTCCAGGTAAACCTCGGGGTGATATCAGCCCTGGTGGGCAAAGACGACACGGTGGTCATAGATAAGATGGACCATGCGAGCATTGTGGATGGCTGCCGGCTTTCCTACGGCGAGGTCAAGAGGTTCAAGCACAACGATATGGCTGACCTGGATAGGGTCCTATCCGGCAACGGCAAGGGGAAGCTCCTGGTGGTCGATGGGGTTTTCAGTATGGAGGGGGACATTGTCAACCTGCCCGAAGTGATACGGCTTGGGAATAAATACGGGGCGCGGATAATGGTGGATGACGCTCACGGGATCGGTGTCCTGGGCAAGACGGGCAGGGGGACTGCCGAGCATTTCGGCAGGGAAGAGGATGTGGATCTCATCATGGGCACCTACAGCAAATCTCTCGCTTCCATCGGGGGATTCATTGCGGGGGATGCGGATATTATAGATTATATAAAACATTTCGCCAGGGCTCTCATCTTCAGCGCGAGCCCAACGCCCGCTTCGGTGGCGTCGGTCAGCGCCGCATTGGATATTATCGAAAGCGAGCCTGAAAGGATTGCGCGGCTATGGGTGATAACACGCAGGATGCTGGAGGGGTTGAGGGACCTCGGGTTTGCCACGGGGCCGAGTGAGACACCCATTATACCGGTCAGCGTGGGCGCTGACGAGGCCGCTTTTAAAATGGCCATTATGCTGCAGGAGGAGGGGGTTTTCGCCAATGTTGCCGTTTCGCCGGCCGTGCCGCCGGGGAAGGCGCTCATCAGAACGAGCTACATGGCTACTCACACTGATGAACATTTGGACAGGGTGCTTGAGGCGTTCAGGAAAACCGGAAAGACCCTGGGCCTTATATGATTGGCGCCCCGGAAAATGACGCCTCCGGGAGTGCCTTGTTAATAAAAGAGGTTTCGGGAAAACGCGACCTTAAAGCTTTTATTGAGTTCCCCCTCTCTCTTTATGCCGGGGACAGCCGGTATGTTCCCCAGTTGACAGGGGACATGCTCACCCATTTCTCGGACCGTAATCCCTTTGTCAGGCACGCTAAGGTAAAATTTTCCCTGGCCCTTAGGGATGGCAAAATAGCCGGGCGTATCTGCTCAATTTACAATCCGCAGCACGTTGAGTTTCATGGTGAGAAGGCCGGCTTTTTCGGTTTCTTCGAATGTTGCAACGACCTGACCGTCGCAGCAGCTCTTTTGGACCGTGTCTCAACTGAAATGAGGGGACAGGGGATGGAAGTACTGCGCGGCCCCATGAACTTCTCCACCAATGAGGAGTGCGGTTTCCTCATTGAAGGCTTTGACAGCCCGCCTACGCTCATGATGCCTTATAACCCGTCTTATTACACAGGACTTATGGAGAACTGCGGGCTGGTAAAAGCCAAGGACCTCTACGCTTACCTCTACACCGTAGAGAAGACGGTGCCTGAGAAGGTTACAAGAGTCGCGGCGCTGGCACAGAAGAAGGGAGTAACGGTCAGATATATTGATAAAAAGAATTTCCTCGCTGATATGAAGGTATTCCAGAAGGTATACAATTCAGCCTGGGAGAAGAACTGGGGTTTTCTTCCCATGTCCGACGAAGAGCTTATCTACAGCGCCGGGAGGCTGAAGCCGCTTGTTGTTCCGGAGCTTACCCTCATTGCTGAGAAGGACGGCAAGCCTGTAGGCTTCCTCGGACTGATACCGGATTACAACACTGTTCTCAGGCAGATGAAAGGGAAACTTAATCCCGTTACACTTGTCAAAGCGCTCTATTACTCGCGTAAAATTACCGGTCTCCGGCTGCTTCTATACGGGGTCAGTGCCGAGTACCGGAACCGGGGGATCGAAGCCCTGCTTGTTTCGGAAGGGCACAGGAATATTATTAATAAGGGCGTTTACAGTCATATTGAGTTCTCCTGGATACTTGAGGACAACATTCAGGTGATACGCATTTCGGAAATGGTCAACGCTTCATTGTACAAGAAATACAGGATCTACGAGAAGAAGATATAGCGGTCAATTATTAAAGTATTTGTTTATAAGCTCTCGCAGGGCGTCCCTTAAATATTTTTCATCTGCTCCATGGATTTCATTGTAAAGGGATTGGGCTATCTTGTTAAACTCATCAAGGATTACAGGATCAAAGTGGATGCCCCTTCCTTCGTTTACAATGTTCATCGACTTCTCAAACGTGAAAGGCTCCTTATAGGGACGTTTTGAGGTCAGAGCGTCAAATACGTCGATTACGGCGAATATTTTTGCCGTGACTGGAATGGCCTCCCCCTTGAACCCATTCATATACCCGGTACCTGAATACTTTTCATGGTGGTTACGAACAACCTTTACCGCGTCCTGCAGCCACGCATAACTTCCAATGATTTCCTCTCCGTGTACCACATGGGTTTTCATGATTTCAAACTCTTCCTCAGTCAACTTGCCGGGTTTAAGGAGGATATTGTCACTTATTGCAATCTTACCCACGTCGTGGAGGAACGCGCCTTTTACCAACTCCTGGATATTTCTTCTGTCTAATCCCAGTGCCTCTGCAAGCCTGAATGAATAGAGAGTGACCCGATAATTATGATCATTTGTATCACTGTCCCTTTTTGCTATGGCATTGCCGAGCACTTCCAACATGCCCATATTCGCGTTGGACAGGTCTATCGAATACCTGATAAGGCTTTTATTGAGCGCAATTATGATAGGGTATAAAACTATGGTGGTGATCAGAACCGTTATTACCACCTGTATCAGGGAGGACAGCACACGTTCTCTTATGTCCTTCATGATTCGGGGCTCTACCCGGTAAGCACCTTCAAAATAACCAATTATTCTCCCGTTGGTTCTCTTTAACGGGGTCATTACTCTTATAAACATCTGGTCGTCAATATGAATTTTCTCGTATTGAGTGGTGTCCGTCATAAGGCCGGCATGTTTGATTTTGTTGATTTCAGATTCGAGATTTTCAATACCCTTTCCGGAAAGTTCGATAACCAGCTTTTTGTCTTTATCATAAAATTCAATAATAGAAAAGCCGCCCGTTAAAAGGTACTCCTGACTTTTGCGCTGTAGAATAGCTGCATTTGATGGAGTGAGATTATCCAGATACTTCATTGCATCGGCGATAAAACCTTTTGAATCATCTTCGGCAAGGGCAACAACAAAATCATCTATTTTCTCATGCTCTGCGAAGTAGACGGCAGCGCCGATGAGAAGAGACAGAAAACACCATGCCAAAGCAAGCCGTAAAACAAGCTTTTTGTGAATATTGCCAAACATAATTTGCTCCCGGACAAGTTCTGTCATGACCTGTTAAATAAATATATCTTGCGCCTAACGTGGCGCTGAGCAGTGCCCGGTTCTCCCGCCTTCTGTTTTTAACGGGCGTTGACACTATTCCCCCAACTAACAGGGTTCTTCCGGTTCGCAAAGAAAGCCGGATGGGAGTATGAGATATCAGTCTTCCTGCAATCTGAATATCTTCAGAGGGACAACCCCGGCCATTTTATCGAAATCCGAATCGTTATGTAGCAAGAACAGGTTGTTTTCCATCGCGGTCCGGGCAATAAGACAGTCCATGGTACTGTTGATGGTTATGCCTTTCTTGCGACAGCGGAAGTAAATTCTCGCAGCGTCGGCGAAGGACTCCCTCGGGTCTTTCAGATGATAAAACCTTTGTGTGTCCAGGTATTTCTTGACTTCAAGAAATACCTTCTCGGTTTTTACCCCCTGCAATACTTCCTGGTAAATAAAGGAGTTGATACCGAACGGAACTGCATTGCCCAGTATGTACTGGAACATTTCGACGGCTGGATTGTCGGAACCGTTGAGATAATCTATCATCACGGACGTGTCAACAAGGATCACTTTATTTTCCTTTTCTCAGCTTTTTGTAGTCGTACCCGCTCGCGAATTCAACCTTGCCGCGAAGGTCTCTGAGGTCCAGTTTCTGCTTGGAAGAAATCAACTCCTGCAAGGCTTCGTGGATAAGGTCCTTCTTGGTCTTGGCCTTTGAGTGTTTGAAGGCCTTACCTACAAGCTCGTCGTCCAATACAATATTGGTTCTCATTTGTACACCTCCGTATACACACAGTATAGCACATAGGTTGCAAGTCACGGCAAGGGATAGCTAAAGGACAACGGAGGAGGGAACCAGTTATCAGCTAGTTACAGAACGATAGCAGAAAGTTTTGATCCAGTCAATAGCCCTTGAAGACATTATGTAACGCCAAAATGATAATGTCCTATATTCAGCGTAATTTCTACAAGAAATGGCTGTGGTATTAGCTGGATTTTTAATGCTTTTGTAAGATAAAACTGTTTTTGGGGATGTGATTTCCCAGCTATAATGCTCTCATGAGTGCTTCTTCAAAACGAGCACCGCATTCACTCCGCCGAATCCGAACGAATTTGATATGGCATAATTAATCTCCGCCTCCTTCTTTTCGGTAACGATATTAAGAGAACAGTCCGGGTCTCTTTCATCGAGTTTGATCGTAGGCGGGATGACGCCTTCCATGATACTCATGATGGTGCAGGCCGCTTCAAACGCGCCGGAAGCGCCAAGCATGTGGCCTGTCATGGATTTCAGTGCGCTCGCGGGAATGCGTGAGGACCGTTCACGGAAGACACGTCGTATAGCGTCCGCTTCTGAAATGTCACCGCTTAGCGTAGCAGTGCCATGGGTATTGATGTAATCCACTTCTTTTTCTTCTATGCCTGCATCTTTAAGGGCAGAGCGTATTGCCAGAGCTTCCCCTTCGGGATCGGGCTTTGTCATGTGAAAGGCATCCGTGGTATTGCCGTATCCGGCAACCTCGCCGTAGATGCGCGCTCCCCGCTCAAGGGCAGAGGTCAATTCCTCTAAGACCAGCACTGCCGCGCCTTCGGCAAGAACAAAGCCGTCCCTTTCCCGGTGAAACGGTCTGCCGGCCAGATGCGCCTCTTTTCGTGATAAGGCCCCCGCCCGCCCATACCCTTCCAAACAGAGCCTGCAGAGCGGCGCTTCAGAACCGCCTGCAAAGAGGACCGTAGCCTCTGCGTGCCGTATCATACGATAAGCTTCACCAACGGCGTTTGCTCCCGAGGCACAGGCATTGGAAATGCCGAGGCAGTGACCTCTTATTCCCAATTTCTGGGCAATGGCGGAAGCTGCCATGCTGATGGTTGTTGAGGGCATTAGGTGAGGGGAGACATGCCCTGTTTTGTATAAGCGGCCGAATTCCCTCTCCATTGAACGGATGCCGCCCCGGCTTGAACCGATGATGACCCCCGCACTGCCAGGGAGGCTGCTGTCGTGCCTGGTAAAGCCGGCATCTCCGGCAGCCATGAGCGCAGCGCCTATGGCATAGTGGACAAAAGAGTCAAAGTGCAGCGCCTCTTTAGGCCGCAGGAAAATTCCCGGGGCAAAGTTCTTCACCTCGCCCGCTGTTTTCCAGGGTACCCCGGGGCAATCAAAATGAGTAATGCCCGCAATACCCGATAACCCGTTTTTGACGGAGCGCCACGAATCCTGGAAATTGTTCGCCAGTGGAGTTATAGCTCCTATGCCGGTTATAACCACTCTACGCATTGAAAACTATTTTACCATACCAGGTTTACAATGCTCATCTCTTTAATTTTTCTGATATTTATGGTAATTTATACGTATGCCAAATATTCTTAAACAACGCAGGGAAGAGATCGGCAAGCAAATCGAGGAGATTGCTGTAATAACGCGAATCAAGAAATCCTATCTGAAGGCCATTGAAGATGAGGATTTTGAGAAGCTCCCGATAGAAGTGTATACCAAAGGCTATATCAGGGAGTACGCTGAATTTCTTGATATTACAGTAAACAAGGCATTTGAGCCTTACGAGAGGTACATTGAAACAAAGCGCGGGCCAAAGGGGAAGGAACATTCCCTTTCCTCAGTTGAGAAAATATCCTCAGAGGATGATACACCCAAGAACGAGACTCCTGCCGAATTGAAAGAGTCTGTTATAGCTTCTTCGCCGCTGCTACTACAAGATCAGGAAGAGAGAGAAAGGAAACGCAAAACAGCTGGCGTACTATGTGTTGTTTTGTCCATCGTTATTGCAGGAAGCATAGTAATATACTTTATGAAGTCACAGGGAGGAGGGCCTGCTCCTCTGTCCCCTCCGCCTCCCAGGGTTGAAGCAGTGGCGCCCATTCCTGAGCCTTTCCCATCTCTTCAGGGAGCGCCGCAGTTTTCTGTTGTAGGGGAAGCGCCGCCGGAAGCCGCCAGGCAGGCGCCGGCCCAAACCCCGGGACAGCCTAAAGATCAGACTACAGGCCGGAACACCGGTGAAAAGCCAAAAAGCGCGGACGTAGTGAAAGCCCTTGTGGTGGAAGTTCCTCTGAAGAAGCACACCATTGATATTACAGCGAGCGAAAAGACATGGCTTCAGGTTGTTCTTGACGGTTCGGAGAAAAAAGATATCACACTGCAACCTGGCGACAGGGTAAGCTTTGGAGCTAATGAAACCGTCAGTCTGCTCGTGGGCAATGCGGCAGGAGTTAAACTGAAATACGACGGCAGACAGTTGGACAATCTGGGGGGGGCGGGAGAGGTGGTGAGGCTTTCTTTTCCTGAATCCACCGTCCCACAACCTGTCCCTCTCAGGAAGAAAGAGCCGGAGTCCGTCAAAAGCGACCAACCCGGACAACCGTAATCCCAATAATCGAAATCTTCCAGGCACTAAGACATGATGAAACCCAGGAGAGGCCGGGAATTCTTACCTCGTACCTATACTTTTTAAATAAGAGACATGACAAGGAGGGTTGACTATGGATTTTGGAATGAAAAACAGACTGTCAAAAATTTTTAGCCCGAAGACTGGAAAGACCGTTATGCTTGCTGTTGACCACGGCTATTTTCAGGGACCCACAACCGGCCTGAAGGACATGAAGGGTATCATACCCCTTGTCCCTAATGCCGACTGTCTTTTTGCCACAAGGGGCATCCTGAGAAATTGCATCGATCCTAAAATAGAAACGTCCGTCTGCCTCAGGGTGTCCGGCGGCCCGAGCATATTAGGGGAGCTGTCCAATGAGGATGTCATCATCTCCATGGAGGAGGCTTTACGGCTTAACGCCTCAGGCGTGGGTATGTCCATCTTCGTCGGCGCAAAGAATGAGGACAGGACAATAACTAACCTCGGCAGACTGGTTAATGAGGCGGAGCGTTATGGTATGCCTGTGTTGGCCATTACCGCTGTGGGAAAGGACATGGCAAGGGACTACCGCTATATCGGCCTTGCATGCAGGATGGCGGCTGAGATCGGCGCGCATATTGTTAAGACTTATTACTGTGATGGTTTTGAAAAAGTGGTTGAGGGATGTCCAGTGCCTATTGTTATCGCGGGGGGGAAAAAACTTCCTGAAATGGAGGCCCTGCAGATGACGGAAAATGCTATAAGGGCAGGAGCGAAAGGGGTCGATATGGGGAGAAACATATTCCAGAGCGACAGCCCGACCGGCATGATAAAGGCGGTAAGGGCCATTGTCCATAAAGGTGTTACCGCTCAGGAGGCATTTGAACTCTATCAAAAGAGCAGGAAGACGGCAGCATCCGATAACATAGATGAAAGCCTGGAAAAAGTATAAAGTGAGTTAATGAAAGTAGCGGTATATTACAGTAACACCGATCTAAGGATAGAGGAGCGCCCTGTGCCGCGTATTTCCGACGGCGAAATACTGGTAAGAATGGCAGCCTCAGGGATATGCGGGACCGATGTCATGCAGTGGTACAGGCAGAAGAAGGCCCCTCGTGTCCTGGGTCACGAGATGGCTGGTGAGATCGTTGAGGTCGGCAGAGGGGTTGATAAGTTTAAGGCCGGCGACAGGGTATTTGTCTCTCACCATGTGCCCTGTTATCACTGCAACTATTGTAATGACGGTAATTATACCGCTTGCGAGACCCTGCACACCGGGAACTATGAACCTGGTGGATTCTCGGAATTCATAAGGGTCCCTGAACGCAATGTGCTGGCAGGCACATTTTTGCTGCCTGAAGGGATGACGTTTGAGGATGCCGCAATGATCGAGCCCCTGGCATGCGTAGTGCTCGGACAGAAGCAGATAGATATTGATGAAAGGCATACTGTCCTGGTTCTGGGTTCGGGGATTTCCGGTCTGCTGCACATACAGATGGCAAAAGCAAAAGGCGCAACAGTCATTGCAACTGACATTAACGGATACAGGTTGAACAAGGCCCTTGAGTTCGGGGCAGACCATGTTTTTCAGGCTGGAAAATATACCGTGGAAGAGCTCGGAAAGGTGAACAAGGGAAGGCTTGCCGACCGTATTATTGTCTGCGCAGGCGCAAACCAGGCGGTTGACAATGCCGTATCATCAATTGACAGAAGGGGAAAGATACTCTTTTTTGCAGTGCCGAACGATGATATATGCCTGCCCTCGATGAGGTTCTGGAGAGATGAGATATCCGTTGCCTTCTCATATGGCGCGGCCCCCGGGGACCTTCAGAGGTCTATGGAGCTTATTGAAAACGGCGGGGTGGATGTGCGCAGAATGATAACTCATACGTTGCCTCTATCTGCTATCCAGGAAGGTTTCAGACTGGTCTCAGAAGCTGAAGAATCACTGAAAGTGGTCATAGTCCCTGAAGCCCTGCATAGTCACACAATCTAATCCCGAATGTTATCCGGAAAGAGTGAACGACAAACCTCTTAAAATATTTTTTTCAGGCATCGGTGGCAGCGGGGTTTCCGCCATTGCCTGCTTTATGGCTGACAGGGGACACAGGGTATCCGGTTCAGACAGGGCCTTTGACAGGAACCCCGGTCATCCTGTTCTGGGCGTATTCAGATCAAAGGGCATAACCCTTGTTCCCCAGGATGGACGTGGTATTGACGCCTCTTTCGATTTCGCTGTTTTCAGCACTGCAGTGGAGCCGGACCAGCCCGAGATGGTAAAGGCGCGCGAACTGGGTATACCGGTAAAGACGAGGCCCGCTTATCTTGCGGAGATCGTATCTGAGTTCAGGACTGTGGCTGTTGCGGGCACCAGCGGTAAATCCACCACCTCGGGTATGCTCGCCTTTTTAATGAAGAGACTCGGCCTGAGACCTAATTTTATCGGAGGCGGGCGGGTAAAGCAGTTCAGGACAGAGACAAACCCCGGCAACTCCATCACCGGGGATTCCGAAATCCTTGTCATGGAGGCCTGCGAGTCGGACGGCACTATTGTGAATTACCGGCCTGAGCATTCCCTGTTCCTTAACCTCGATATCGACCACCATTCCATAGACACGACCGCCGCCATGTTCGAGACCCTTGGCCGCAATACTGCGGGAATGCTTATCTGCAATGCCGATGACGCAAATCTTGGGAAGGTTTTCCTGAAAGATCCTGTCACGTTTTCTCTGGAGCATGACTCCAGGTACAAAGCCGGGGATATTGTTTACAAGCCGCTCGGTTCCGAATTCACGCTGCAGGGAGTGCGGTTCAGGCTTTCGGCGCCGGGAAAATACAATCTTTCCAATGCTCTTTGTTGTATCGCTTTTCTTGCTGAATACGGCATTCCGCTCGAGGATTTGGCTGGAGTTTTGCCTGAGTTCAGTGGCATCGAGCGCCGTTTCGATATTCATCTGGATAACGGGCAAAAGCTTGTTATCGACGATTATGCCCATAACCCCCACAAGATCGCCTCTTTCATGCAGGCGGTGGAGCGGTTGAGGCAGGGTATCTGCTATATATTCCAGCCCCATGGTTTTGCGCCTACAAAAATGATGAAGAATGAGTACATAGAAGCCTTTGCGGCAAACCTCCGCGCCACGGACCATCTTGTCCTTCTTCCCATTTTCTATGCTGGGGGAACAGTGAGCAAGGACATAGCGAGCAATGATCTTGCCGAAGGAGTCAGGGCTGCTGGAAAAAGCGCCGAGGCTGTTGACAGGAGAGAGGATATCATTGAGCGGCTTGAGGAGTGGGACGCTTACTGTATTCTTGGTGCGCGGGATGAGACCCTCGCTGATTTTGCCGCGAAAATTGCAAAGAAAATCGTCTGGTTTTCTTGACAAAGGCAGCCAATATCGGTTTTAATGTTATGTTGCATCCGGTTAGGCGCGTAGCTCAGTGGGAGAGCGCTTCCTTGACACGGAAGAGGTCAGGGGTCCGATCCCCCTCGTGCCTACCAAACTTTTCAATGACTTACCGACTCCCACCGGCTGTGGTATCATAGATTCATGCGGATAACCGATGTTCATACTCATGGCTTGCACGGCTACGATACCCGCACCACCGACGTGGAGCATCTCCTTAAGATCGCCGAAATACAGGGAGCGCAGGGGGTATCCGCCGTTGTGCTTACCCTCTATCCCGGAGCTATCAGGGTCATGCGGGAGAGCATGGCGTTAGTGAATAGGGCGATGCAAAAGCAGGAGGCCAGCGGCAGTCAAAAACCGGCTGAGGCGGCCCCGGAAAGCACGACACCGGCGCGGATACTGGGCGTACACCTGGAAGGGCCTTTTTTAAATCCCGCGAAGTGCGGCGCACTCAATGCCCTGACCTTTATAAATCCTTCGGAAGGATCTCTCCTGCAGCTCCTCGAGGGTTACGAGGAGCTGGTGAAAATCATCACCGTGGCGCCGGAACTGGAGGGGGCGCCGAAACTCATAAAATCCATATGCGGCAAAGGAATCATTGCCAGCATGGGGCATTCAGAGGCCACCTACCAGGAGGCTGAAGCGGGGGCCCGTGCGGGCGCGCGGGGCATAACGCATCTTTTCAATGCCATGAGCGGCTTTCACCACCGCGAGCCCGGTCTTGCGGGCTTCGGGCTGCTGGACCCTGACATCTACGTTGAAGTTATTGCCGACCCCTACCATCTCCATCCCGCGACCCTCGAATTCATTTTCAAGACCAAGAACCCCGACAGGATTCTCCTTATTTCCGACACCGTGAAAGAGTCTACGCCTTTTACAAAGGGGATGGGGGTGGCTGATATGCACGGCAGATTGCTGGGCGGAAGCATGAGCATCGCCGAGTCGGCGCAAAGGATGAAGGAACTGGGTTTCAATCCTGATGCGGTAAATGCCTGCATAACAGAAAACCCTGAAAGATACCTGCGAGGCTAGTCCTTTGCACTTGCAATGACAATCTTTTCCTCTTTCTGCTAAAATTTCCTGCTATGCTTCTTCAGCAGCTCATAAACGGCCTGACACTGGGTGGCGTCTATGCCATCATCGCCCTCGGTTATACCATGGTTTATGGCATACTGGAACTCATAAACTTCGCGCACGGCGAGATTTATATGCTCGGAGCGTATCTCGGCATCATTTTTCTCGGAATATTTACCACCATGGGACTGACTGCTGCAAGCCTGCCTCTTGCCCTGTTTCTTACCATAATACTTTCTGTTTTCTTTTGCGCGGCTTACGGCTATACCATGGAAAAAGTGGCGTACAAGCCCCTTAGGAACGCGCCCCGGCTCAGTCCTCTCATCAGCGCCATCGGCGTCTCCATCTTCCTGCAAAACTATGTAATGCTTACCCAGAGCGCAACCGATAAGGTTTTCCCGGTGCGTTTCGGGGACCAGCATATCCGCTTTCTGAACGTGGATGCCACATACGTACAGTTAATGATAATCGTCGTGTCCGCTTTCATTATGCTCTCCCTGCACCTTTTCGGCCGGACGCGCATGGGCAAGGCAATGAGGGCCACGGCCCAGGACAAAACCATGTCCTCCCTTGTGGGGATCAATGTGGACAGCGTCATATCCATGACTTTTATAATCGGCGCTGGACTTGCCGCTGTGGCTGGTGTAATGGTGGCGGCTTATTACGGCCTGGTGAATTACTCCATCGGGTACATTGCCGGCATTAAAGCCTTTGCCGCCGCGGTGCTCGGCGGCATCGGAAGCATTCCCGGCGCAATGCTCGGCGGCATAATGCTGGGTCTTGTCGAAAGCCTGGGCGCGGCATATATTTCGAGCGAGTACAAGGACGCCTATGCCTTTATCATCCTGCTCATCATCCTGCTTATCAGGCCCTCAGGCATTTTAGGCAGGCATACTGAGGAGAAGGTGTGAGCAGCGCCGTATTGATTAGACCGGTAGTGGTAGGCGCATGGGCTGCCCTGCTCTTTCTACCTTTTGCCGGGTTAAAGGCTGCTGCAGTTATGTTCGTATGCGTTACAGCGGCCATGCTCCTGCTTCTTGCCGCACGGAAAATCGAAATCCCCGTATCTCTTAAGTCACTCTCCGCTAATACTTTACGCACCGTGTTGTCTGCCGGAGCATATGGCCTTCCGGCCCTGGTTATACTCTGTTTTATACTTCCTCTTGTCGTAAAAGATTACTATCTCGACGTGCTGATCATGTCGGGGATATACATACTGCTGGCACTCGGGCTCAATGTTATCGTGGGTTTTACCGGTCTTCTCAATCTCGGGTTTGCCGCTTACTACGCCATAGGCGCATACACCTATGCGCTGCTCAACACGAAACTGGGATTGGGGTTCTGGCCGGCTCTGCCTTTTTCAGCGCTGTTGGCATCTGTGGCGGGAGTGCTGCTCGCCATCCCCGCGCTCAGGCTGCGCGGGGATTATCTCGCCATTGTGACCCTCGGTTTCGGGGAGATAGTGCGGCTGGTTTTAAATAACTGGGACAGCTTTACCAACGGGCCCAACGGCATATCCGGCATTGCCGCGCCGTCGCTGGGGACTTTTTCGCTCGGGACGCTGAAATATTTCTACTACCTCGTGCTGGCTTTTGTCCTGCCCGCCATAATCATCATCAGGCGGGTCGAAAACTCGCGCATTGGAAGGGCATGGGTAGCCATACGCGAAAACGAGATCGCGGCCTCCTCCATGGGCATAGACGCCACGCGCTATAAGCTCTACGCCTTTGCCTTCGGGACCTTCTGGGCAGGCCTTGCAGGCGCTCTTTTCGCCGCGAAGATGCGGTTCATATCTCCTGAGAGCTTCACCTTTATGGAGTCCGTCCTCATCCTGAGCATGGTCATACTGGGCGGAATCGGCAATGTATACGGCGCTGTTGCAGGCGCTTTTTTACTGGTCCTTTTGCCCGAAGTACTGCGCGGTGTGCAGCTCTACAGGATGCTGATACTCGGGATGGGACTGGTACTGCTCATGATATTCAGGCCGCAGGGCCTGCTCGGGAAGACCCTTAAAAAAGCAAAGGAGGACAATAGTGCGCCTGCTGGACGTTAGGGGGCTGACCAAAAAGTTCGGCGGCATTCATGCCATTGAGGAGGTGAGCTTTGGCGTGGAGCGCGGGACGATCTTCAGCATTATCGGCCCAAACGGCGCGGGAAAGACGACCCTCTTCAACTGCCTGACAGGAATAACCAGGCCCAGCAACGGTTCCATCCACTTTAGGGAAAAGGAAATGTCCGTTCTCACTCCCCATCGGATAGTTGAATTTGGTATCGCGCGCACTTTCCAGAACATCAGGCTTTTTACCGGGATGACGGTAATGGAAAACGTCATGGTGGCCCAGCATACACGGGTGAAATACGGGCTTATCAGCTCGGTGCTGCGCGGCAAGGGCTTTGCACTCAAGGAACATTCCATCAGGGAGAAGGTTTTCGAATACCTGCAACTGGTGGGCCTCGAAGAGCATACCGAAACCCTTGCGGGCAATCTCCCCTACGGCCATCAGAGGCGGCTTGAAATCGCGCGCGCCCTTGCCACGGAACCGCAGATAGTGCTCCTGGACGAGCCCACGGCGGGCATGAACCCGCACGAAACCACCGAGGTCATGGAACTGATAAGGAAAATACGGGAACTTGGCAAGACAGTCCTGCTCATCGAGCACGACATGAGGCTTGTCATGGGCATATCCGAGAGGATTATCGTGCTCGACCACGGGGTGAAGATTGCGGAGGGTATTCCCCAAGAGGTACGCAACGATCCCCTGGTCATCGAGGCTTACCTGGGAAGGGAGGCGGTGCATTGATATGCTGAAGCTCTCTGCTGTACATGCGTCCTATGGACCGATAAAAGCTATCGACGGCATAGACCTTGAAGTCCATAAAGGTGAGATCGTCTGCCTCATAGGCAGCAACGGCGCCGGGAAGACCACCACCCTGATGACCATTTCGGGCATTGTGAAGCCGGATTCCGGAGCAATAACTTTCGGTGGGGAGAACATTTTGGGAATGGCTGCCCACAAAATAGTGAGCAGGGGGATTTGCCAGGTACCTGAGGGCAGGAGGATATTTCCGCGTCTCACCGTGCTTGAGAATCTCGAGATGGGGGCCTTTCTCAAGATGAAAGAATTCACCAGGAACCTTGAACGGACCTTCACTCTCTTCCCGATTCTCAAAGACCGCAAAAGCCAGATGGGCGGCACACTGAGCGGCGGAGAGCAGCAGATGCTTGCCGTGGGCAGGGCTCTCATGGCGGACCCGGCGCTGCTCCTCCTCGACGAGCCGTCCTTGGGACTTGCGCCCATTATGGTGAGCAAGATATTTAAAACCATCAGGGAGATAAACAACGAGGGCGTCACCATCCTACTTGTCGAGCAGAACGCCAGGGCCGCGCTGAAGCTTTCGCATCGCGGCTACGTGCTCGAAAGCGGCAGCATCACCCTGCAGGGCAAAGGTGAAGACCTCCTGCACAACGAAGAGGTGAAGAAGGCGTACCTGGGGGAATAGCCAAATATGCAGAACTGTTCTAAGGGAAGGGCACTTTACGGCCCTATTGCTACTGTCATCGCCACCGTTTTTTTTATCGGGTATATTCCCTTTGCGCCAGGCACGTTCGGAACTCTTGCCGCAATGGTGACCATCTGGCTTCTGAGGCCGGGGCTTGAGTCGCAGGCGGTTATACTTGCAGTTGTAGCTATAGCTGGTGTGCTTAGCGCGCATAAGGCCGAAAAAGCCCTGGCCGAGCCGGACAGCAAGCATATTGTCATCGACGAATTCGCGGGGTATCTGGTGTCCGTCTTTTCGCTCCCGCTTACCGGGTGGTACCTTCTTGCGGCCTTCATTTTATTCAGGTTTTTCGATATATTAAAGCCTCCTCCCATCAGGAACATCGAACGCATGACCGGAGGGGGCCTCGGTATTATGCTCGACGACATCGTGGCAGGCATCTTTACTAATGCGCTGCTGCAGGCATGGAGGCACTTCACATGAGGTGCTTCATCGCCCTGGATATGCCCGAAGCTATAAAAGATTCCATCGGCGCCATAATAGAAAAAATCATGGTGTCCGCAAGAGGGGTCCGCTGGGTGCCTCCCCTGAATCTCCATATGACGCTGAAATTTCTAGGAGAGGTGAATGAGGAGAGTGTCCCGGCCATAAAGGCAGCTCTTTCGGAGGTTGCTGTGAGGAGCGCGCCTTTCAGCGTTACCGTGCGCGGGGCAGGGGCCTTCCCTAATCCGAAGCATCCCAACATACTCTGGATCGGTATGGAAGGGCCGGAAGAATTGAAAATGCTTTATCGTGGTATCGATGACGCCATGTCCGGATTAGGTTTCAAGAGGGAAAACAGGGATTTTTCGCCCCATATCACGATAGGCAGGGTAAAGGACAAGAAGGGGATCGAGCCAGTCATAAAGGAGCTTGATAATTTCAGGGACGCCTCTTTCGGCTCAGTGGAGGTCCGGGAGGTTTTGCTCATGAAGAGTGAACTGAAGCAGGCTGGGGCTGAGTATTCAAAGGTGGCTGTCTTTAAGCTGTCCGGCCTATAACCTAAACTATAATCAATTTTAAGACCAACACTTCAATTGAGACCTTCAAATTTCAATTTGCCGCCGGTCTCTTCTATAAACTTCCTGATTTTTTCCTGATAGACGATTTCGTTTAAGGCTGACTCTATTGTCTCGGTTTCAGTTTTTGCCCCAAGAATCGTCTGTGCCGTTTTCAACAGCGTGTGGTCCAGTCTGAAATGCTTAGCTGTTTTTTTAATCGCAGTCTGCATTGTCGGTCTCCTCCTTGTAGTGTATATACAGTTTATTATTTTGTGGCTACTAAGTCAATATATAGTCAGATAATTTTCCCCATAGTTAATACCGATAATAACTTACACTATTTTCAAGTTTTTTAAAAGAGCGAATTTCAGGAAGATAATGAGTGTTATAGGCAAAAAAGGGGGCAGACTTATTTGCAGGATTGAAAAGTGAATATGTCCCTCTTTCATTTCGGTGCATTCCCAGCCCTCCAGTTTTTCGTGATATAATAGGGCCGTATGTCAGAGGCCTGTCCTTATGGAGGTTTGCGAAATGAATATTGCGCTTGAGAGAATAGTGAGCGACGCGAAGATTTGTAGCGGCAAGCCCTGTATTAAGGGAACGAGAATCCCTGTGCATATCATCCTCGACCTTCTTGCCGCCGGAGAAGATTATGCCGGTATCAAGAAGGCATATCCGAATATTACGGATGAAGACATCAGGGCATGCCTGTACTATGCGTCCATTCTGGCCGATGAAGAAGCAGGGGTTGCCGTATCGTGAAGATGTTTGCCAATGAAAATCTTTTTGAGCCTATCATAGAATATTTAAAGGCCCTTGGCCACGATGTGCTGAGCATCAGAGACGCCGGCCTTTCCGGGATATCCGATGATGAGGTTTACGAACGGGCCTGCAAAGAGAACCAGGTTATCATAACCATGGACAAGGATTTCTCAAGGACCTTCCGTTTCCCGCCCGATGGATGCGCCGGCATTGTCGTTGTGAAAATCTATAAGCGACCGGTTGATGAAACGCTTTCAATATTTAAGAAATTTTACGGATTGCTCCAAGAGAAGGAGGTACAATAAAAAAGTGGGTAAATAGAAAACAGGCGGTGTATCCTAAATCTTAATATGTTGAACTGGAAATCAACAAAAGAAAAGGAGACACCACCATGGGAAAGGGTATCACTGAGGCAGCGA
>Ga0315281_10000696_pt1 | contig 47701 bp, 49 predicted proteins | sample YL17G07_0_MG_FD_204540 | JGI IMG/M metagenome (GOLD analysis project Ga0315281, IMG submission 204540) | Sediment microbial communities from Yellowstone Lake, YNP, Wyoming, USA - YL17G07_0 | ecosystem: Environmental > Aquatic > Freshwater > Lake > Sediment | place: USA: Wyoming | collected...
ATCCAGCCACACGTAGAAGAATTTGCCGGGAGCGTCCGGAATCTCGAAACCGAAGTAGGGCGCGTCGCGCGAGATGTCCCAGTCCTGCAGACCGGCGGAAAACCATTCGTCCAGTTTGTTGGCGACTTCCGCTTGCACATGCCGGGTCTGGGTGATGTCGGGAAACAGCCATGCGCGCAACACGTTCTCGAAGTCACCGAGCTTGAAGAAGTAGTGCTCGGATTCCTTTTCCACCGGCGCCACACCGGACAGTGCCGACACCGCGTTCTTGAGTTCGGTGGCGGCGTAGGTGGCGCCGCACACCTCGCAGTTGTCGCCGTACTGGTCTTTCGCGCCGCAGCGCGGGCACTCGCCCTTGATGAACCGGTCCGGCAGAAACATCTGCTTCACCGGGTCGTAGGCCTGCTGGATGGTGCGGCGCGCGATATGCCCGGCGTCGCGCAGGCGCTTGTAGATGGTTTCGGCGAGCGTGCGGTTCTCGGCCGAATGCGTGGAATAGTAATTGTCGAAGGCGATATTGAAATCGGCGAAGTCGCGCGCGTGCTCGGTGTGCATGCCCGCAATCAGCTGTTCGGGGGTTACGCCTTCCTTCTGGGCGCGCAGCATGATGGGTGTGCCATGGGTGTCGTCGGCGCACACATACCAGCACTCGTGGCCGCGCAGCTTCTGGAAGCGCACCCAGATGTCGGTCTGGATGTACTCCACGAGGTGGCCGAGGTGAATGGAGCCGTTCGCGTACGGCAGGGCGCTGGTGACGAGGATACGGCGTTTGTTTTGCGACATGAGGCTTATGACGAACCCGGTGCGCGGCCGTGAATGGGGCCAAGCGTCTGAATGGCCGCAACTTTAACCGCTTTCCCCTGATCGGGCTAGGTACTTTCGGGCTGCTACAGCTGTGCCGTGTGTCCCGAAAACCGCCGCCAAGCCCTTGTTTCTGGAGGGGATCCAATGACATTTATGCCCGGCCGGTGTAGCATGCGCGCTCCTTTCGAACAACCATCCAGTGGAGCAGTATCCCCATGGCAGATGTATCCCAGTTGCAGGTCGAAACCGCGCTCAAGGAAGTGATCGATCCGTACCTTGAGCAGGATCTGGTCACGGCCAAGAGTGTAAAGAACATCAAGGTCGACGGCGGTAACATTACCGTTGACATCGTGCTCGGTTACCCGGCCAAGGGCTCGCAGGGCGACCTCGCCGCCAAGCTCAAAGAAAAGGTCGCGGCCATCGGCGGCGTATCGAATGTCACGGTCAACATCTCCTCCAAGGTCGTCGCGCACGGCGTGCAAAAGGGCGTGAAGCCGATCGAGGGCGTGAAGAACATCATCGCTGTCGCCTCCGGCAAGGGTGGCGTCGGCAAGTCCACGGTCGCGGTGAATCTGGCGCTGGCTTTGTCTGCCGAAGGTGCGACGGTCGGCATCCTGGACGCCGACATCTACGGCCCGAGCCAGCCGCGCATGCTCGGTGTGAGCATGAAGCCGGAGAGTAAGGACGGCAAGAAGATGGAGCCGATCATGAGCTACCACCTGCAGGCCATGTCGATCGGCTTCCTGGTGGACGAAGAGACGCCGATGATCTGGCGCGGCCCGATGGTTACCCAGGCACTCGAACAGCTGCTGCGCGAAACCAACTGGCAGGACCTCGACTATCTGATCATCGACCTGCCGCCCGGCACTGGCGATATCCAGCTCACGCTTGCACAGAAGGTGCCGGTGACCGGCGCCGTGATCGTCACCACCCCGCAGGACATCGCGCTGCTGGACGCGCGCAAGGGCCTCAAGATGTTCGAGAAGGTCGAGATTCCGGTGATGGGCGTGATCGAGAACATGAGCACCCACATCTGCTCGAAGTGCGGGCACGAAGAGCACATCTTCGGCGATGGCGGCGGACGGCGCATGGCCGAGGAGAACGACGTGGACTTCATCGGCAGCATCCCGCTCGACATCAGCATCCGCGTGCAGACCGACAGCGGCAAGCCGACAGTCGTGGCCGATCCGGACGGGCGCCTGAGCCAGATCTACCGCGACATCGCGCGGCGCGTGGCCGGCAAGCTGTCCAAGCAGAAGAAGGACTTCAGTTCCAAGTTCCCGGGCATCGTGATTCAGAATACCTAAGAGGCTGAACCACGGGGGCCACGGGGAAAACATTTGTCCCCCCGTGTTCCCCGTGGTTAAATGCTGTAGAAATTTATGAGCATCAAATCCGACAAGTGGATCCGGCGCATGGCGCGCGAGACCGGCATGATCGAGCCGTTCGAGCCGGGCCAGGTGAAGCGCAACGAGAAGGGTCCGATCGTTTCCTATGGCACGTCGAGCTACGGCTACGACATCCGCTGCTCGAACGAATTCAAGCTGTTCACCAACATCAACAGCACCATCGTTGATCCGAAGAACTTCGACGCCAACTCGTTCGTCGACGTGACCAGCGACGTGTGCATCATCCCGCCGAATTCGTTCGCGCTGGCGCGCACCGTCGAGTACTTCCGCATCCCGCGCAACGTGCTGACCATCTGCCTCGGCAAGTCCACCTATGCGCGCTGCGGCATCATCGTGAACGTCACGCCGTTCGAGCCGGAGTGGGAAGGCTTCGTGACGCTGGAGTTCTCCAACACCACGCCGTTGCCGGCCAAGATCTACGCCAACGAAGGCGTGGCCCAGGTCCTGTTCTTCGAGTCCGACGAAGTGTGCGAAACATCGTACAAGGATCGCGGCGGCAAGTACCAGGGGCAGACCGGCGTTACCCTGCCCAAGACCTGAGCAGCCACAACTGCGACAATTTTTGTGAATCCTACAGGCTGTATTTCATTGAACGGTCTGAACTGAGGGGGTCATCACAAAATGCGCACTCGGCTATGCCCTGAGTCCCTTCTCCCCGCGGGAGAAGGACAGGATGAGGGCCGGCCTTGCGCTGTCCCGTCCTCACCCCGGCCCTCGGCAACTGCTTCCTGCGTTGTGCTACCTCGTGCATCCATGCACTCGTCTCCCGCAGGGAGGGGAGGAGAAGCGCAGCGGCATATGTTGTTTAATAACGTGCTTAGCGTTCCGTCACTCCGCAATCCCCGGCTCCTGTTGCTCGCATGGCTGCTGCCGGTACTGGCGGCGGCGCAGCCAACGGGTGAACCGCTCACCTGGGAGGAAAGCGTGCGCCAAGCGGCGGCGGTGAATCCGGACCTGCGGGCCGCGCGCGACAACCTGCGTGCTACCGAGATGGATGTGCGCGGCGCGGGCAGTGGCTTTCTGCCAAAACTGACCGGCAGTGTCGCCAAAACCGACACGACGACCGCGTCAACCGTGACCTCTGCCACGCCGGACTACAGTGCCGCGCTCACCGCCAGTCAGAACCTGTTCGCCGGCTTTCGCGATCAGGCCAGCGTGGCGCAGGCGCGTGCCAATCGCGTCGTTGCCGAAGCCAATCTGCGCAGCGCCCGTGCCCGGCTCAGCTTCGACCTTAAGTCCGCATTTGCGGCACTGCGTTCAGCGGAGGACGCGCTGACCCTGAGCGCCGACATCTTGCAGCGCCGCGAACAGAATCTGCGTCTCGTCGAGCTGTTGTACGAAAGCGGCCGTGAAAACAAGGGCTCTCTCTATTTGTCGCAGGCGACACTGAGCCAAGCGCGTTTCGAATCGCTGCAGGCCGAGCAGGCGCTGCGCGTGGCACAGGCGCAGTTCGCGCGCGCCCTGGGACGTGACGATCCGCAGGCAATGCGACTGGCCGGCGAGGTGCCGATTGCGGCGCCGCCCAAGCAAGTCGATTTCGTGCGGGCCGTGCAGGACACACCGGACCAGCAGCGTGCCGTGGCGCAGGTCGAGGCGGCCAAGGCTGGAGTTAATATTGCAACGTCCACCTTTTGGCCGAGTCTCGACCTCAACGGTACGGCCAGCCGCACGGGAAACGACTGGTTCCCGGAGGACCGGCGCAACAGCGTGTCGCTCAACCTGACGGTGCCAATATTCAGCGGCGGCAAGGACTACTATGGTGCGCGCAGTGCCGGTGCCAAGGAGTCGGCGGCCGAGGCAACTCAGGAAGGTTTGATGCGGCAGCTGCGCGCCCAGCTTGAACAGAGCCATGCCGGCTATGTGCAGGCGGTCGCCAAACTCAGCGTGGACGAGGATTTCCACAAGGCCGCCACGGCGCGTTCCGAGATTGCGCGCAGTAAATACCGCAATGGACTCATGTCCTTCGAGGACTGGGATCTCATTGAGAGCGACCTCATTAACAGACAGAAGGCTGTGCTGCAGAGCCGGCGCGACCGCGTCACCGCCGAGGCGGCGTGGGAACAGGCGCTTGGCAACGGCATCATCCCCTGAACAGAAACCCATGAAGAAGAAAACAGTCATCATTCTGATCGGTCTCATCATACTGGCGGCAATCGCGGCCGGCCTGTGGTGGTGGAGGCAGGCGAACGGCGCATCGCCAGCCTATCGCGAAGTCAGCGTGACCCGAGGACGCATTGAGGTCACGGTGCAAAGCACCGGCACCGTGCAGCCGCGCAATCGCCTCGAGGTCAAGCCGCCGCTCCCGGGACGCGCCGAGCAAGTCCTGGTTGAGGAAGGCCAAGTCGTGAAGAAAGGCCAGGTGCTGTTGTGGATGAGCTCCAGCGAGCGCGCGGCTCTGATCGACGCGGCGCGCGCCCGCGGTCCGGAAGAGGTGCGCCGTTGGGAAGAGTTCTATCGCGCCACGCCCGTGTCTTCGCCGATCGACGGCACGGTGATCCTGCGCAAGATCGAGTCTGGCCAGAGTTTCACGGCGAACGACGCATTGCTGGTGATTGCCGACCGGTTGCTGGTTGAGGCACAAGTGGACGAAACCGATCTCGCCCAGATTCGCCTGCGCCTGCCGGCAAAAATCCTGCTCGATGCCTACCCGGGCGACGCCGTGCCGGCGACGGTCGGCGCGCTGGCGTACGAAGCCAAGACGGTCAGCAACGTCACTACCTATACGGTGGACGTGGTCCCGGCGCGGATACCGGCGCGCATGCGCAGCGGCATGACCGCCACCGTGACCTTCCTGATTTCGGCCAAGGAAAATGTGCTGCAAGTGCCGGCCCACGCGCTGCGTGACGACGACGGCCGCAAGTCCGTGCTCGTGCCGGATGTCGATGGCGCGCCGCGCGAACAGGCGGTGGAGATTGGGCTCAGCGACGGCCGCCAGACCGAGATACTCTCCGGACTGAACGAAGGCGACAAGGTGTTGATCGCCCAGGCCAAGCGTGACAAGCGCGTTGGCGGCGCCAGCCCGTTGTCGCCGGGCGCGCGCTCGCGCACGAAAAAATAATCCATGATCGAGCTGCGCGACGTCCACAAGACTTACCGTCTGGGCGGCAGCATCGTCCACGCGCTGGACGGCGTCACGCTCTCCATAGAGCCCGGCGAGTTTATTGCCATCATGGGCCCGTCCGGCTCCGGTAAATCCACGCTGTTGCATGTGCTGGGACTGCTCGACGTGCCGGATCAAGGCTCGCACCGCCTGCTGGGGCGAGAGGTCGGGCAGCTCAGCGACGACGAGCTCGCGGTGCTGCGGCGCGAAACGATCGGTTTCATTTTCCAGCAATTCAATCTGCTGCCGCGCCTGACCGCGCTGGAGAACACCGCCATGCCGCTCCTGTATTCGCAGGGGCGATTGAGTTTCGAGCGCGCACAAACTTTGCTCGGTGAAGTGGGCCTGAGTGATCGCGCCAGCCACCGGCCGAACGAGTTGTCCGGCGGCCAGCAGCAGCGCGTGGCCATTGCACGCGCGCTGATTAATCGGCCGCACTTGATTCTTGCCGATGAGCCAACCGGCAATCTCGACAGCAAAAGCCAGGCGGAAATTCTCGCGCTGCTGCAAAGCCTCAACACGCAGGGCATCACGGTCATCATTGTCACGCATGAAGAGGAAATCGCGCGCATGGCCTCGCGCGTCATCCGCATGCGTGACGGCGTGATTCAGGCCGACGAACGCCACCGCCCGGCGCCCGTTCAGGCGGATGCGGCACTTGAGTCCACACCGGGAATGGCACACGCCGCGGTCGCAGGCTTTTTCGAGCATCTGCGCCAGGGGCTGAAAACGCTCGCCTCCAACAAGATTCGAACCGGACTCTCCATGCTCGGCATTCTGATCGGCGTCGCTGCCGTGGTCGCCATGTTGGCCCTCGGTCAAGGCGCCAAGACCGAGATTGAGGCGCAGCTGGCTTCACTCGGTTCGAACCTGTTGATGCTGCGCCCCGGCACACCGCGAGTCGGCGGTGTCGCCATGGAGTCCGGCAGCGTGCTGCGCCTGTCGCTGGACGACGTGGCCGCGATCCGCGAGCGGTTGCCAGCAGTGCGCGAGGTTTCGCCCACGGTGAACGGGCGAGTGCAGGCCGGCTATCTCAACCGCAACTGGAGTACCCAGGTGCTCGGTACCGGCGTGCCCTATGCCAGCATGCGCGCCGCACAGCCGGATATCGGCCGGTTCTTCACCGAGGATGAGGTGCGGCGGCGCGCGCGCGTCGCCGTCATCGGCCGTACGGTGCTCGACAAGTTGTTTGACGGGCAGGACCCGATCGGAGAAATCATTCGCCTCAACAAGGTGAGCTTCCAGGTGATTGGTGTGTTGCCGGAGAAGGGCGCCAACGCCTTTCGCGATCAGGACGACCTGGTGGTGATCCCGGTCCTGACGGCCATGCACCGTCTTCTCGGTAAGGAGTACGTGGACTATATCGATATCGAGGTGGCCAACGCAGATGAGATCGCGCCCACCCAGCAGGCACTGGAGGCGCTCATGTTCGCGCGCCACCGTATTCCCATTTCGCAGCAGCAGGATGCCGTCAACATCCGCAATCTCGCCGACATCCAGGCGGCGCTGTCGGAGACCAGCCGCACCATGTCCTATCTGTTGTCGGCGATCGCGGCGATTTCACTGCTGGTCGGCGGCATCGGGATCATGAACATCATGCTGGTGTCGGTCACCGAGCGTACGCGCGAGATCGGGCTGCGCAAGGCGGTGGGTGCACTGCGCCGCGACATCCTCATGCAGTTCCTGCTGGAGGCGTTGGTGGTGAGCGCGGTCGGCGGCCTGCTTGGCATACTGCTCGGCGCGCTGGCCACATTGCTGTTGTCGGTAGCCGTCGGCTGGACTACCTCGATCACGCTCGCATCGGTGTTGCTGGCATTTATTTTCTCTGCCGGTATCGGCGTGGTCTTCGGCCTTTACCCGGCGCGCAAAGCCGCGCAACTCAATCCGATCGACGCGCTGCGCTACGAGTGACGGGTCTGTGGTTCCGCCATAAAAAAAGGGCGCCCAGCGGGCGCCCTGCGTATATCGAAATACGCTTTGGTCGGATTACGGTTTGACGTAAGCCCAGCCCGCCTCTTGCTTGCTCATGACCTCCACAATTCCGGCTGGCACGATCGTTACGCCGGTATGCAGGTCACTCTTGCTGACTTTCAAGGCCTTCATGGTGGTGCCGCAGGCTGCCAGGGTGACTCCATTCTTTACCGCGTCGGTCATGCGGTTCGCGACTTCGGAATCAAACTTCAGCATGTTCAGGCCCGCGCCATTGGCAACGACTTCGATGGTCACATTCTCTTTGCCCAGCGCCTGCTGCACGTTGTTGATGTTGTTCAGAATCTGATTCCACTTGGCCGGATCGTTGTCGGTCACGTGGAAAACGAGATTGTGGTGTTTTTCACCCATCAGGGTGGCGCAACCGGAGGCCAGCACCAGAACCATCGCCAGCGCGGCAAACTTCATGAAAGACTTGAAAAACATGGGTAATCTCCTGTGTGGTGGATGCAGGGCAGAAGCGCTTCCTCTGCCTTGAGATGCGCAGCATTCATCAAGCAGGTGGATAATGCAATATCTCGTGGCCAGAAAAATTCTTTCTGCCGAGGGAATAAATTCAGTGGGTGCCCTAACCACGTCGCAATCTGTGCTCCTGCCAGAGCAGATAGGCAGCCGGAATCACCGCCAGCGTCAGTACCGCGACGCTCAGCATGCCGCCGACCATGGGCGCGGCGATGCGGCCCATGGCCTCTGAACCGCTGCCGCTGCTCCAGAGTATCGGCAACAGTCCCGCGATGATGGCCACTTTGGTCATGGTCGCCGGCCGGATGCGCAGCAGCGCGCCTTCGACCACAGCCGCGCGCACGTCATCGGCGGTGAGTTTCTGCTTCTTTGCCGTGCGCGCCTCGCCGCGACGTTTCATGGCCAGATCGAGATAAGTGAGCATCACCACGCCGATCTCGGCGGCGACGCCGCCGAGCGCGATGAAGCCCACGGCTGCCGCGACCGAGAGGTTATAGCCGAGCAGATACAGCAGCCAGAAGCCGCCGACCAGTGCCAGCGGCAGCGTGGTGATGATGATGGCGACCTCCATGCCGTTGCGGAAGTTCAGGTAAAGCAGCAGCAGGATGATCGCGAGAGTGACCGGTACGACAAGCGTAAGCCGCTGCACGGCGCGTTGCAGATATTCGTACTGGCCAGACCAGACCAGTGAATAGCCCGGCGGCAGTTTTACCTGTTCCGTCACGGCGCGCTGCGCCTCGGCCACGTACGAGCCAATATCGCGGTCGCGGAAGTCGATGTAGATCCAGCCCGAGAGCCGCGCATTCTCGCTGCGGATCATGTCCGGGCCATCGGCGATGCGCACGTCGGCAACCTCGCCCAGTGCGATCGGCACGCCGCTGGTCGTCGGGATGGGCAGCTGGCGCAGCCGCCCGAGCGAGTCGCGCAGGTCGGCCGGGTAACGCAGGCTTACCGGATACCGTTCGCGTCCCTCGACGGCCTCAGTCACGTTCATGCCGCCGACCGCGGTCTCGACCGTGTCCTGGATGTCCATGACGTTGAGCCCGAAGCGCGCCGCGCGCGGGCGATCGATGCGCACGTCCACGTAGCGCGCGCCAGTCAGGCGCTCGGCGAACACCGAGCTGGTGCCGGGAACGGCGCGCATGACCTGCTCGATCTCGCGCCCGAGCGACTCGATGGTTGCCAGTTGCGGTCCCATGATCTTGATGCCGACCGGCGTGCGGATGCCGGTGGTGAGCATGTCGATACGTGTCTTGATCGGTGGCACGATGACATTCGACAGTCCTGGAAACTTCACGAGCTCGTTCATTTCCTGAATAAGCTTTTTCGTGGTCATGCCCGGGCGCCATTCCGATTTCGGCTTGAGCTGGATCACGGTCTCGAACATGGACAGTGGCGCCGGGTCGGTGGCGGTTTCCGCGCGCCCGGCCTTGCCGAACACGGTCTTGACCTCGGGCAGGGTTTTCAGCAGCCGGTCGGTCTGTTGCAGCAGTTGCTGCGCCTTGCCGGCGGAAAGGCCGGGCAGGGTGGTGGGCATGTACAGCAGGTCGCCCTCGTCCATGTCCGGCATGAACTCGGTGCCGACCTTGAGCACCGGAATCGCGCCGAGCGCGATCAGCACGAAGGCGCCAGCGAGTATCTGTTTGGGGCGCGCCAGCACCCAGTCGAGCAGCGGCCGGTAGGCGTTGAGCAGCCAGCGGTTGAGCGGGTTGTCCTGTTCCGGGCGGATGTGGCCGCGGATGAGATAGCCCATGAGCACCGGCACCAGCGTCACCGACAGCCCGGCGGCGGCGGCCATGGCGTAGGTCTTGGTGTAGGCAAGCGGTGCAAACAGCCGGCCTTCCTGCGCCTGCAGGGCGAACACCGGCAGAAAGCTGACGGTGATAATCAGCAGCGAAAAGAACAGCGGTGGTCCGACCTCTTCGCTGGCCTGGCACACCAGTTGCCAGCGGTTCTGGTCGGTGACGCCCGCGCGCTCGAAATGCTTGTGCACGTTCTCGATCATGACAATGGCCGCGTCCACCATGGTGCCGATGGCGATGGCGATGCCGCCGAGCGACATGATGTTGGCGTTGATGCCCTGGCCGTGCATCACGATGAAGGCGACCAGAATGCCGATCGGCAGCATCACGATGGCGACCAGCGCCGAACGCAGGTGAAACAGGAATGCCAGACACACGAGCGCGACAATGGCGAATTCCTCGGCGAGCGTGCCGGTCAGATTGCGGATTGCGCGCTGGATGAGATCGGCGCGATCATAGGTGGTAACGATCTCCACGCCTTCCGGCAGGCTCTTTTTGAGCGCTTCGAGTTTTTGTTTAACCGCATTTATTGTGGTCAGCGCATTTTCGCCGTGACGCATGACGATAATGCCGCCCGCGACCTCGCCCTCGCCATTCAGCTCGGTAATGCCGCGGCGCATCTCCGGTCCGAAGCGAACCTCGGCGATCTGCTCAAGACGAATCGGCGCGCCGGACGAGGTCAGGCCAAGGGGGATGGCGCGCAGGTCCTTGAGGCTCTGCACATAGCCGCGCACGCGAATCATGTACTCGGCCTCGGCCAGCTCGATGACCGCGCCGCCAGACTCCTGGTTGCCTTTCTCGACCGCCATGCGCACGTCCGGCAGCGTCAGCCGGTAGGCGCGCAGCTTCGCCGGGTCCACGACGATCTGGTATTGCTTGACCATGCCGCCCACTGCCGCCACCTCGGAGACACCCGGCACGGTGCGCAGCTCATATTTCAGGAACCAGTCCTGGATGGCGCGCAGTTGGGAAATATCGTGCTGGCCGGTGCGATCCACCAGCGCGTACTCGTACACCCAGCCGACGCCGGTGGCATCCGGCCCGAGCGCGGTCTTGGCGGCGCGCGGCAGGCGCGGGATGACCTGCGAGAGATACTCCAGCACGCGCGAGCGCGCCCAGTAGATATCGGTGCCGTCCTTGAACAGGATGTACACGAAGGAGTCGCCGAACAGGGAATAGCCGCGCACTGTGGTCGCGCCCGGCACGGACAGCATGGCCGTGGCAAGCGGGTAGGTGACTTGATCTTCCACTACTTGCGGCGACTGTCCGGGATAATTTGTCTTGATGATGACCTGGACATCGGACAGATCCGGGATGGCATCGAGCGGTGTGTGTGCCAGCGCGTAGATGCCCGCGGCCGTAAGCAGGCCGGTAACGAGCAATACCAGAAAACGGTTGGCGAGCGACCAGCGTATAAGTTTGGTGATCATGGCGCTTTTGATTCAGAGGATTGCATGCGCGCGAAGCTCGCCCGTATATTCGCCTCGGAGTCGATCAGAAATTGCCCCGACGTCACGACCACGTCGCCGGCCTTGATGCCGCTACGAATTTCCACCCAGTCGCCCAACTCGGCGCCGGGGGTCACTTCCACAGGCTGGAATCGCCCCGCGCCGATGGCGAGCACCACGGCATTGCGTGTGCCGGTGCGAATCAACGCTTCGCTCGGTATGGTAATTCCCCGGGTATTGCGCACCACCGTGTGCGTCCGCACGCCGAGGCTCTGCATGATTTCCGGCCGCACGCTGACCGTTGCTGCACCCGCTGCATCGGCGTAAACAGGCACCATCTCCATGTCCATGAACGGCGACTTGCCGGGCTTGTCGGATTTGAATCCCGGGACCATCGGGTCGGTCCAGTAAAGCACCTTGCGGCCCTGATTATCCGAAACGGCGGTAGCCATGGGGGCCTCCTGCTTCGATGCCAGGAAATACCACGACGCTGCCGCCAGGCCACCGAGGATGACGATGGAAATGACGCCGGCAATGAGTAGTTGCTTGCGGTTCGTAAATGAAGCCCACACATGTCTTTGTCGAAACAAAGTCCGTAAGGTGAGCTTCGCTGCGTTCGTCTCGTCATTCATGGCTGTTCTCCGGTGAGATACAAAAGTTCTGCCCGGGTCTTGGCGAGATCCACGCGTGCGCGCGTGTACTCCAGTTCGGCATCGAGCACCTTCATCTGCGCCTCCCGGTATTCGGTCTGATCGCGCGCAAAGCCCGCGATGTTCGTTTGCGTCTCGCGGCGCATGGCGGGCAGTAATTGCTCTTCAAAGATAGTGGTGCGTTCGGCGAGCGCCGCGTGTTCGGCACGCAAAGATTGATGCATGGCTTCCAGTTCGCGGCGTTTGTCTTCGCTTTCAAAGCGCGCGCCACTTTCCATGGCCTGCTTCTCGGCGAGGCGCCGGTCCTGGCGTTTGGCGCGGAACACCGGCAGGTCGAGCGTCACCATGGCAGTCGCCATGCTGGACCGCTCCGTGCCATCCGGCATCGGGCGGCGCTTGCCGTACGAGAGGTCGATCATCCAGGCAGGTTTGTAATCCTGCCGTGCCATGTCCGATTCGAGGCGTGCCACATCGAACATCGCTTCGCTCGCGAGCCACTCGGGATGACGCGCGGCGTCGAAGTCCGCGGGTGGCGCCGGCAGCGCTGGCAGACTGTCCGGCAAGGGCTGAGCCGCTGCTGCACCGATCCAGCGTCCGAGTTGCGCGCGGGAGCGCGCGATCTGCGCCTTGAGCATTGGCTCACGCTCGTTAATGCGCGCCACAGCCTGGCGCGCGCGGATCACCGACTGTTGCATGTCCGAGGCTGCGCGGTAGCGGCTCTCCGCCGCCTGCAGCTGCTTCTGCTGCAAGACCCGCGACCCATGCAGACGCCGCAGGGCTTCCTCCTGAAAATACAGCTCAAGCCATGTTTGGCGGACTTGCTTCACCAGCATGCGGCGCTCGGCCTCGATCCTGGCTTCTTCGCGCGTCAGCTCTTTTTCCGCGCGCCGGCTTCGGAGCGCAAGGGTGTCGCCGGGCGGGAAGCTTTGACGCAGACCGACCATGGTCATGGTCATGTCTTCCTGGTCGAGCTTCCAGGTGTCGGTCGGCACGTTGAGTGCACCGAGCACCAGTTGCGGGTCGGGAAGCCGGCCCGCGTATACCGCGCGTTCGGCGGCCGCGTTCGCATTGGTGCGGTGGTGCGCGAGCCACGGAGCATGGGTTTGCGCCAGTGACTCGGCCTGTGTCAGCGTCAACAACGCGTCGTCGGCCCGCGCGCTGGCGGGAACCAGCAGCTGGAAAATCAGAACCATCCCAGTCAGGGAATAAAATTGTAATGCAGGCATGCGCCATCTCCTTCTTTGTCCGTTGAACAGCAACGAAAGAAAGTGACAGCTAGATCAGGAGCACCGCGTTTTGCAGGTTAAGCGGGGGCGAAAGGACGACCGTTGCGTAGCGGTCGGGGGCGTGTGAGTCGAGTAATGTTGAAACGATCGGCAGGCCATGGAGGCGCACCGGAACAACCGAGAAATCCAGCACCGGCGTAGTTGCCGCAAGCCGCTCTTCGCTCGAGCTCTGGCAGTCCAAGGCCGCGAGCGCATCGCAATCGCCGGAGGCAGACAGGCCTGGATGATCCATGGACGGACAATCGCTGGCCATGCCTTGGGGGCAATGGGTTGCCGCCATGACGCACGGCGCAGCGGCTGCGAACAGCCACAGGCTTCCCATCAGCCCGAGCAAAGCCTGCGCGGTGCGAGAACGGGTTTTTCGGCTTAGGCCCAACATGGTTCAAATGATAGGCGATTTAGGCGGAATTGTCTTGATGCCGATCAAGCGACCGCAAGAAACCGTTGTTTTCACGCGATTCGCCCGGTACCAGCAGCCGGCGGCATGTGCAACATCAGAAGGGAAGTTGCGCATCCGGCTTCGTGGCCAGCACCAGCGCGCGGAACTGTTTCTGGATGCGATCCAGCGCCGCTTGATTATCCGCCTCGAAGCGGAACACCAGCACCGGTGTGGTATTGGAGGCACGCACTAGGCCGAAACCGTCGGCGAAGTCGGCGCGCAGGCCGTCAATGGTCGTGATGCGCGCGTCCGGCAAGCGCGCCTGTTTAAGGAACTGTTCCATGAATTTGTAGTGTTCGCCCTCGGGGAACTTGAGGTTGAGTTCGGGCGTGTTCAGGGTGTTGGGCAGGCTGGCGAATATTTCCTGCGGCGCGCGGCTGTCGCGCGCCAGAATTTCCAGCAGGCGCGCGGCGGTGTACAGGCCGTCGTCGAAGCCGTACCAGCGTTCCTTGAAGAAGATGTGACCGCTCATCTCGCCGGCCAGCAGCGCGCCGCTCTCTTTGAGCTTGGCCTTGATGAATGAGTGTCCGGTTTTCCATATCGTGCCCTTGCCGCCAGCCGCGGCAATCGCCTCGGCCAGGGTGCGCGAGCACTTCACGTCGTAGATGATCTCGCCGCCCGGGTGGCGCGACAGTACGTCGCGCGCGTACAGGATCATCTGCCGGTCCGCCCAGATGATGCTGCCGTCCGGCGACACCACGCCGAGCCGGTCGCCGTCGCCGTCGAACGCGAGGCCCGCATCGTAGCCGCCTTTTTTCACTTCGGCGATCAGGTCCGCGAGGTTTTCCGGTTTGCTCGGGTCGGGATGGTGATTGGGGAAGGTGCCATCGATCTTGCAGTACAGCTCGGTGACGTCGCAGCCGAGACGCTTGAGCATCTGCGGCGCGAGTTCACCGGCGACGCCATTGCCGCAGTCCACGGCGATACGCATCTTGCGCGTGAGCTTCACGTCACCGGTGATGCGGTTGAGGTAGGCGTCGCGCACATCGGCCTGCGTGACCTTGCCGTTGCCACTGACGAGGTCGTTGTCGAGCAATCGCTGCCGCAGCTTCTGAATGGCTTCGCCGGAGAGTGTCTCACCGGCGATGACCATTTTGAGACCGTTGTAGTCGGGCGGGTTGTGGCTGCCGGTGACCGCCACGCCGGTATGCGTGCCGAGGTGATGGGTAGCAAAATACACCACCGGTGTCGGCACCATGCCGATGTCGATGACCTCGCAGCCGGTGCTGGCCAGGCCGCGCGCCAGCGCGGCGACCAGATCCGGTCCGGACAAGCGGCCGTCACGTCCCACCACGACCCGCGTCTGTTTGCGCGCGCGCGCCTCGCTGCCAATCGCCTGGCCGATGCGCTCGACGATCGCCGGTGTGAGCGATTTGCCGACGATGCCGCGGATATCGTAGGCCTTGAAGATTTCGGGCGGGAGAGTGACGGGGGAATTCAAGTTGTAATCCTCAGTTTATTCGTGCTGTGTGTGATTCTACTTGTCGCAGTGAAATTCGCGAAGCGCGCGGGCAATTGGCCGGTGCGGCACATGTGTTGGTGTGACAACGGTCTTCTTGCGCCCGGAAGCGGCAGAAGAGTTCGTTTCAGTTTTTGATGCCGGTGTGGCCGAAGCCGCCAGCGCCGCGCTGGCTTTGCTCGAACTCCTGCACAATCTCGAATTCGGCCTGCACCACTGGCACAAAGACCATCTGCGCAATCCGGTCGCCGGGTTCGATGGTGAAGGCCGCCTGACTGCGGTTCCAGCAGGACACGAACACCTGCCCCTGATAATCGGAGTCGATCAAGCCGACCAGATTGCCGAGCACAATGCCATGTTTGTGACCGAGACCGGAGCGCGGCAGCAGCATGGCGGCGAGCCCCGCGTCGCCGATGTGGATGGCGATGCCAGTGGGAATGAGCTGGGTATCGCCCGGCTTGAGCGTGAGCGATTCGCTGATACAGGCGACCAGATCGAGGCCGGCGGCGCCTTCGGTGCCGTAACGCGGCAGCGGAAATTTAGAGCCGATGCGGGTGTCGAGGATTTTGAGTTCTATTTTTGGCATGAAATTTCTCGGCGATGTGTTGAATGAGTGTGCGCGCCAGTTGTGACTTGGACGCGAGCGGCAGCTCCGTGGAGCCGTCGCGATCCACCAACAGCAGGCGGTTTTCGTCCGCGCCAAATCCGCCCTCGGATCCGCCCACGAGGTTGGCGGCGATCAAATCCACGCCCTTGGCAGCGAGCTTGGCGCGTGCGGCTGTTTCCAGATGCCCGGTCTCGGCGGCAAACCCGACCGTGAACGGCGCCGGCTTGAGTGCGGCCACGCTGGTCAGGATATCCGGGTTACGTGTCAGCTCGATTGTGAGGTGCTCAGCCGTTTTCTTGATTTTCTGTTCCGCCACATTTACTGGCCGGTAGTCGGCAACGGCGGCAACGCCGATAAAAATAACGGTATTGCCGATACGCTCGTGCACGGCGTCATGCATTTCCTGGGCGCTGGTAACGCGTACGGTGGTGATGCGCTCCGGCGGCGTGAGCGCCACCGGGCCGGAGATCAATGTGACCTGCGCACCGGCTTCGGCGGCGGCCTCGGCCACGGCATAACCCATCTTGCCGGAGCTGTTGTTGGTCAAGCCGCGCACCGGATCGAGCGCCTCCCAGGTCGGGCCGGCGGTGATCAACACGTTCAGGCCATCGAGCACGCCGGTTTCAAACAGGCTGGTCGTCATGGCTGCGAGTTCGGCCGGTTCCAGCATGCGCCCGGGACCGATATCGCCGCAGGCCTGCGAACCTTCGCCCGGGCCGAATACGCGTATGCCGCGCTGATGCAGGGTGGCGATATTTTCCGCGGTCGCCGGATTGCGCCACATCTGCTGGTTCATGGCGGGCGCGACCGCGAGCGGCGCGGCGCTCGCCAGGCACACCGTGGCGAGCAGATCGTCGCCACGCCCCTGGGCGAGGCGCGCAAGGAAGTCGGCGCTGGCCGGTGCAACCAGCACCGCATCGGCCCAACGCGCCAGCTGGATGTGGCTCATCGCCGCTTCCGCCTCGCTATCGAGCAGTTTTCGGTAGACGGGATGACCGCTCACCGCTTGCAGCGTGAGTTCGGTGATGAACTCGCAGGCGGCATCGGTCATGACCACGCGCACCGCCGCGCCGGCCTCGCGCAGGCGGCGCACCAGGTCGGCGCTTTTGTAGGCGGCAATCCCGCCGGTGACGCCGAGCAGGATGTGCTTGTTGACGAGAGTGGCCATATATTATTAAGTGTACTTGACCCGCCCGGCCCATCCAAACCAAGGGGGAGGGGGCGGCGCAAACCGCACGATACACAGGGAGGTGTTATTCGATGCCGATTACCGACTGGCCGCAGGCCGAGCGGCCGCGCGAGAAGCTGCTGGCGCGCGGGCCGGAAGTGTTGTCCGACGCCGAGTTGCTGGCGATTTTTCTGCGTACCGGCGTGGCGGGTAAAACCGCCGTGGACGTGGCACGCGAACTGCTGACGCAATTCGGCGGCTTGCGTCCGCTGCTCGCGGCCGAACGCGCGGCACTGTGTGCCGCGCCCGGGCTGGGAGACGCGAAATACGCACAGCTCATGGCGGCGCTCGAAATGGGGCGGCGGCATCTCGGCGAAGCGCTCACGCGCGGTGCGGTGCTCGAATCCTCACGCGACACCCGCGAATTCCTCAAGGCCTGCCTGCGCGACCAGACCCACGAGGTGTTTTGTGGGCTGTTCCTGGACAATCGCCACCGCGTGATCGCCTTCGAGGAATTGTTCGCCGGCACGCTCAACGGCACCGCGGTTTATCCGCGCGAGGTGGTGAAACACGCGCTTCGCCACAACGCCGCAGCCGTAATTTTCGCGCACAACCACCCCTCCGGCGTGGCCGAGCCGAGCCGCGCGGACGAGGTCCTCACGACCCGCCTCAAGGAGGCGCTGGCGCTGGTCGATATCCGCGTGCTGGACCACGTGGTGGTCGGTGACGGTGACATGGTTTCGTTCAGTGAGCGCGGGCTGCTTTGATCCGTCCCGCTATCACGAGGTGTCGGTAAGGAATCCATGCCACCAAGCCGACGGTATAACGACAATCGCAATCTCATCGGCCTCGCAGTATTTCAGCGCGATGCCGCGTAGCCGGTGTCCGGTTCAGCGCGAACTAGAATACAAGCACCTTGTCAGCCCACCCGGTCCACACGCCCAGGCTTTCCATGCTTCCGCGCTGCGCGCCGTCGATGAGCTGGCCTTCACCGATGCCGCGCGCATCCATGCACGTGCCGCACACGCCGACCTCGCCGTGGTGACGCAGAATGATGCCCAGCATGTCCGCTACGTTGTAATACCCCTGCGGCACCTTTTGGCCTGCTTGTGCGGCGGATGCGCCATCGCCGAGCAGGAACAGGCGTACCTCGTTTCCTTCGACCTTCAACAGCGATCTCGCCAACCGCAAGGCGTTATAGGTTGTTTCGGCCCCGTAGGGCGCCCCGTTCACGATGAAGAGTGTTTTCATGCTTGCCTCCTTGTCAGGATGCCGGATTGAGGCGCGGATGCGTCTCTTCGCTGAACAGCTGCACCAGCAGGCCAGACAGCAGCATGGCGATGCTGACGAACCAGAAGCCGGCGCTGAGCGAGCCGCCGAGGTGCGCCACCGCGCCGAGTGCGAGCGCGCCGATACCGTAGCCGAGATCGCGCCAGAAGCGGTAGATGCCGATCGCCGAACTGCGCCAGACGGGATGGGCGATATCGGCGACCGCCGCGGACAGGTTCGGATAGAGCAGCGCCATGCCAAAGCCGGTCACGGCGGCCGAGAACGACCACCAGGCGACGTGTTCGCCGAAAAGCATCAGTCCCACGCCGACGCCGCAGATCCACATGCCCCACACGATCGGCCGCTTTCGGCCAATACGGTCAGAGAGCCGGCCGGTGAAAAACTGCGCACCGCCCCACACGAAACCGTATACGCCCACCACCCAGCCGATGCCGGCGAGGCTCAGACCATGTTGGTAGAGATAGACCGGGTAGAATACCCAGATCAGTGCATCCACGAATTTTTCCACCAAGCCGGCCTGACTCAAGGTTGCCATGCGCTTGTCGCGCCAGGATATGAGCATAAACACTTCCCAGGTGCTTGGCTGGGCGGAAATGTTCTGCGCAAAGCGCGGCACCGGTCCCGTGCTCTTGCCGGCCGCGTGGCGCGCGCCTTCGGCATGTGCCCAGGCGAGCGTCTCTTTCACCCACAGCGCGGTCAGTACCAGTGCGGTCACGATGACAGCAGTTCCGAACACAAACAGACCCATGCGCGGTCCCAAAGCAGTCGCCAGGTAGCCGGTAATAATCCCGGCAACCGCAACCCCGACGTAACCCGAAAACTCGTTGAGCCCCATGGTCAGCCCGCGCTGGTCGGCGCGGGTGATGTCGAGCTTGGCGGTCTGGGTCATGGACCAGGTGAAGCCCTGGTTCATGCCGAGCAGCACTGTGGCCGCGACGATCCAGCCCCAGCTGGGCGCGTACAGGATCATGAATGGTATCGGGATCGCCGAGGCCCAGCCGAGCAACAGCACGGTTTTGCGCCCGAGCCGCTCGGACAAACGACCGGCCACGAAGTTGAGTGTGCCCTTCACAAAGCCGAAGGCCACCACGAATGCCATGAGCAGCAGGAACGAGCCTTTAGGCACGCCGAACTCGCTCTCGGCGAGCGCCGGCACCACGGTGCGCATCATCCCGAGGGTCAGACCCACCAGGAACACCTGCACCAGCTGGTGCAGGAACTGCGCGAGGTTGTCACGGATACCGTGACGGTAGCCGGCGAACGTTTCGTGGTGCGTGGCGTGCATGATGGTTCTCGTTTCGGTCACATCAGGCCGCGATGTTGGCGGCCACCATGCGGTCCATCTCGGCCGGGCGCGGCGGGATCTCACTGGTGAGCAGTTTCACGAACTCATTTTTGTTCGTGACTTTCAGTCCCGGATTGAAGCGCTTCTCGAAGCCGATGGTGGAGGACGGCTTACCGGATAATCCGGCACCGCACACGCTGCCGGCCTGATGGCCGGGAAAGATCTCGACTTCGTCCGGCAGCGACAGCAGCTTGGCATGGATGCTGTCAAACAACATGGCTGCCATCGCCTGCTCGCGCCCGGCCAAGTCTGGCCGCCCGATCGCACCGACGAACAGGGTGTCGCCGGTGATCACGAACCACGGTTGCTCACCACGGCGCCTGTCGGTCACGAGCAGGCAGACGCTGTCCATCGTATGACCTGGCGTGTGCAGCACCTTGATGATGACGTTGCCGACCTCGATCGTGTCGTTGTCATGCAACGGATGAAACGCAAATTTCACGAAATCGGCATCGCTCTCATGCAGGCAGTAATGCGCGCCGGCCAGCTGCGCGAGCTTGCGCCCACCGGAGTAATGGTCGGCGTGCACATGGGTGTCGATCACGTGTGTGATCGTGACCTTGGCCTCCGCCGCCTGATCGATAAACCACTGCTCGTCGCCCGCGACCACATCCACTGCCACGGCCTTGCCGAGGGTGCCACAACCCAGGAAATACGAGAGGGTTGATTCCCTGGCCGATAATTGTTTGAAGAACATGATTGTGTCTCCGTGTTGAGAGTTGAGGTATTTACTCAGAGGTCGTTGGCCAGCGGCAAACCGCGCGCGCGCCACTCGGCCACACCATCTTCCAGACGCGCTGCCTTGATGCCTTTTTTGGCCAAGAGGCCAACGGCCTCAATGGCCATCATGCAGAACGGTCCGCGACAATAGGCCACCACCGGCTTGCCCTTGGGGATCTCGCCAAGGCGTGTTTTCAGCTCGGCGAGCGGAATCGAGCGTGCGTGCGGCAGATGTGCAGTCTGATACTCGGTTTCCGGGCGGACATCGATCACGATGACATCGCCGCGCTTGGCCTGCGCCAACAACTCCTTGCCGCCCATGGGGGCCAGTTCCTGCGGATGCGACACCATCTCTTTCATGGCAGCCTGCAGCTCCAGCAAACGTTCTTCCGCGAGCCGACGCAACATCACCCACATTTCCGCGACCTGCACGTCCACCAGTCGGTAGACCATGTTCTTGCCCTCGCGCCGCGCCTCGGCTAGACGCGCCGACTTGAGCTCTTTCAAGTGGGCGCTGGCGAGTTTCACGCTGATGTCCGTGGCCGCGGCAAGCTGTTCGACGCTCTTTTCGCCCTGGCTCAGCACCTCGATGAGTTCGAGGCGCTTGGGGCTGGAAGCCGCCTTGCCGATCCGGGCCACTTGTTCATAGAGAAGATTTTTCAGCTTTCTGCCGGTCATGGTTATCAACATACCAATAATCGTTAGAATGATAGAACCATAGTTGGGTAGCCGAGTCAAGCCGACCTGGCCTGGAAGCTGGATGCAAACGGATGTATCGGATTGGACCGGCGCGTTGCTACGACACAGTTTGACGGCATGCAGGCGCGTGGCGCAGGGCAGAGCTCAGCCTGAGCTCTTGTTTGTGCCTCTGAGCCGGGCATCTTGTAGCCCAGCACCACGTTTTGGCCGTAATCGGCCCTGTGGGTCATCAAAACTACTCTGTGAATGGGTTGCTTCAGTCAGCAGAACCAGCGGATCGGGCTACCCTTGGCCGCCGTTATCTGATATAAAGTCGCGCTTTCCTGCCCGTCCGGGCAGGGCAGTACGGAGATTTTAGCGATGTCGAGAGTCTGCCAGGTTACGGGCAAGCGCCCCATGTCGGGAAACACGGTTTCCCACGCCAACAACAGGACCCGCCGGAGGTTTCTGCCGAATTTGCATATTCGCCGCCTGTGGGTGGAGAGCGAGAAACGCTGGGTGCGTCTGCGTCTGTCTATTGCTGGATTGCGCACCCTGGACAAGAAAGGTATCGATGTGGTGCTCGCCGAAATGCGCGAGCGCGGCGAGAAGGTCTGAGGAACTGAACCATGGCAAAAGCCATACGCGAAAAGATCAAGCTCGTGTCCACCGCGGACACCGGCCATTTCTATACCACCACCAAAAACCGTCGTACCATGCCGGATAAACTGGAGCTCAAGAAATTTGACCCGGTTGCCCGCAAGCACGTGATGTACAAGGAAGCGAAAATAAAGTAACCGCAACCTGCTGAGAGCATCAAAGCCCGGCTCTGCCGGGCTTTTTTATTTTTCGCGCGCAAAAAAATCCCAGCCGGTTTACTGCCGGCTGGGGAAGGATTCCCAAGAGGAATTGGAAGAACGATCTGGATCCTTGCGCCTTCGTTCGCGCCAGTACCAGATTCGCGAGCTATGGCGCTGTCCCTGCGCTTTTCCGGGTGGCCTGGATTGCATCTCACTGGAGATGCGCCCATGGGTGCCGACGTCCGGAGCCTTGTGGTGTGGAGCGCGCCTGCCGATTCGCCGTTCTTGGTTCCTGGGGCGACACGGCCGTCCGGGTTGGCCGGGGCGGGATTCCTTTCCCATACCGACAGATGCGCTACCGGAACGTAGATTATGCGAGCAGAACTTACAGATGGCTTACAGGATGGCAAGAAGGGCGTGCCATGGGGAAAAAGCCGACTAGTGGGCAGTTTCCAGTTCCCGGCGGAGCGCCTCGATGCCGGGAGAGAGGGGGCGGCCAAGCGCGGCGAACAGGGTTTCCCGGCAGCGCCGATAGACCGAAAGTGCCTCGCTGCGATGTCCGAGCTCACGATAGACGAGCATTAGCCGCTGGTAATTTTCCTCAGTGAGGTTGCTCGCATCGATGGCCTTCTGGTAGGTCTCCGCAGCATTGCCCCATTCGCCGACCGATTCCCAGTAACGGCCGAGCGTGCCCAATTGGCAGAGAAATTTACTGAGCAGGCGTTCACGCGGCGCGACGGCCCAGGCGGCATCGGTCTCCCCACTGAGGAAGGGCCCACGATAGAGCGCAGAAACTCGGGCGGCGAGGCGGGCGATGGCCTGTGTTGACGCGACATCCGTGGTGACTGGCTGCTTGATCAGTTCATCAAGCCGTCCCAGCAGCCGTTCGTAGGCCCACGCGTCCACCCAGCACACGGCGGGATTGAGCGACAGCTTCCCGTCCGAAAGCAGCAGGGTGCGTTCGGAGCCAAGTAGCCGGCGTAAACGGTGTAGTGTGGTTTCGAACGCGTGATGAGCGGCATCGCCCTCGGCGTTTGGCCAGAGGACTTCGCTCAGGGATTCTTCAGCAACGCCGCGACCGCCGAGAGCGATCAATACCCGTAAAAGCTCAAGTGGCCGTCCCCGGGCTTTGCCTTTAAATGCCAGTGTTTCTTCGTTACTAAGGATCGATAATCTTCCCAGGGTGTAGATCTTGATCGGCCATGGCCAGACTTCGAGGTCACGTGCGTCATCGCTGGGCGGCAGGGCGCGGTGCCGGATGAGCGTGCGCGCGTAGTCGCTCTCGACGCTGGCCTCCAGCGCCTTGGCGCACAGCCGCGTCATGACGCGCGGCAGCCAGCAGTAGGTATTCAGAAGCCGCTGTTTTCGGCCGAGCGTCATGGCCAGGGCCAGTGACGCCAGTGCCTGCATCTCGCGGTTATCATCCAGCGCACGCTGGGCATCGAGCAGTGTTGCGCTGAACTCGAATAGCTGGCTGCAATTTGCACGCGCCAAAGAATGCAGGCGCGCGATCGGATCAGCCGCGCCTCCGGTATTGCCCATTTGCATCAATATCTGGGCACGAGCCTGGAGCAGGCTGGCATCGACAAACCACAGGCCCAGGCCCGAACTCAGTTTTTCGCTGTGAGCAAGGTGTTCCATGGCCGCCGGCAAATCGGCGCGCAGCAACGCGAGCCAGCAGGCAAGATAGTGATGGAAGCCGGCATCGAATGGTTGCAACGGACTGGTTGTCGATGCCAGTCGATCCAGCCATTCTTCCGCCTTGTCAGGATCGCAGGCGGTGAGTGATGCCGCAGCGGCGTGAACGAACAGTTGCGAATCCAGTTGGTGTAATCCGGTGGTTTGTGCCAGGCGCAAGGCGTCGTGAATGATTGCCAGCGCTACAGACGGCGTTCCGGAAAGCCAGTGGAAAAATGCAATACCAGCCTGGGCATTGAGCCGCAACAAGGGCTCTGCCGGAGGCGAACCCAGAATATGCTCAAGCAGGCGCAATACCGGTGTGGCGCGTGACGGTTCGCCTGCAAGGGCATGGCGCATCAACAGGTAGGTGCCGGCTCCAAGACGGACAGTTCCTTTTGCGTTGGACCGCAGCAGGGTCAGGGCGCGCTCCAGCCAGTGATCAATATCAGGATGTGCCGGCTGCATCAGTACCATGGCGTTGAGCATGCTCACGGAGGCCGGCGCATCGTCGCTCAAACCGTCTTGCGCGGCTGGCAGCGTGGCGTATGTTGAAATCCAGCCAGGCAGGGATCTGTAGTCTGCGCGCTCCCGCAGAATGGAGTTGACGATCTGGCACCAGGCAAGGCGCGCACCGTGTGCGTCGCCCGTTTCCCGGAAGCCTGTCATGGCCTGTTCTAAAAGCCGTCGGCCGTCGGCCGGATGGTGAAGCGAGCGGATGCTCGCCTGCCAGTACAGCAGCCAAGGCGATGAATCGGAATATTCCGGCGGCAGTGTGCTCAACCATTGTTCGAGTGCCTGGGCGCGGCCTTCCGTCATCAGTTTTGGCGCGACCTGTATCAGGCACGCATGAAAACGGACCCAGTCTTGTGCTTCGGCATAGAGCGTGAGTGCCGCGTCGTCCGTACCGGAATGTTCAAGCAGTGCGGCGGCGCGCGTACGCAGAGATGTGAGCGTGTCGTGATCCAGCAGTCGCAGTGCGCGCGTGCGCAGAAATTCCCGAAACAGCGGATGGTACTGGTAGGCCGTTTCCGGAAGATCGTAGCGGTTGGTAAAGAAATTATTGCGGCTCAGGTGATTGAGGATGCGGCCTGCGCGGCGTTCGCCGGTTAGCGCTGACACGGTTCGCGCCGTCATGCTGGGCAGGAATACCGATTGCAACAACACCGCGCGCGTGTCGGAATCGGCCTTGTCGAACACCTCGGCGGCAAAGTATTCGAACAGCACGTCCGGCGTCCTGTAGGTGGCGGTGCTGGCGGGCATGCCCCCATCCGTCTGTTCCAGCATCAGCGCCAGCCCCGCAGCCCAGCCGTGCGTGAGCTCGTGCAGCGCAGTCACGTGTTTGCGCGTACACCGGTCCGGCAGTCGATGACGAGCAATGCCCTGCGCCTCATCGAGCGTGAGACGCAGGGCTGTATTGTCGAGTATCGCCATGTTGTCATGGAGGCGGGTTCGCGCCAGGCTGGCGGGCGGTTCCCGCCGGCTCATGGCAACGATATGTCCGCCTTCGGGAAGCATCTCGAGCGCGATGCGCATGGCTTCATGCAGCCTGGCCTGCGCCGGGATATCCTGATAGTTGTCGAACACCAGGGCAAAGGGTGGCTGGAGGCGGGCGTAGAGGTCGGTGAAGAACTGACGCGCGTAACGATCCAGATCGGCGAGGCGGTCTGGCGAGCAGACGGGGAAGGGGCGACGCAGGCGCGGAAAGGCTTTTTTCGCGGCGAGCCCGAGGTAATGAAAGAAGGTGGCGATATCCGCGTCGCCAGGGTCCGCCTGGTACCAGAGCGAGGTTACGTGGCGGCGCTCGAGATAACCGGCGACCAACATGGTTTTGCCCGAACCGGGCGGACCCATGATCCAGATGAGTGGCTTGCGACGGGCACCGTCCAATAGCTTGAACAGGCGCGTGCGCGCGTAGGTGTTGCTGGTCTTCGGGCGGGATATTTTGGCGGGGGAAGGACGATTGTCCATAACCGGGGCGCCGCGTCGTTATTTTGTGCGAGGAGAGTAGCACAGGGTGTGGTGACCGCAGTATGCCGGCCCAATGAGGCTGCGCACTTGCAAAAATCGGGCAAAGTTGCTTAGATGCAGGCCATCAGGTTTGCCGTCCGGCGGGCCCCTCCCGACCGGTTTGCAGCCGCTACCGACGGGCAAGATGTTGTGTATCCACTGAGCCAGCAAGTATTAAGGACAGATGTCGCGGGCCAACCGCTGGAATGGATTGATTTCCAGGACGCCGTCCGGCTCTATCATCTTCGCCAGGTTGCCTATGCCTGCGGGGTAACGCTGTATCACGTGCACGGCGGTTACAATGCCCTGACCGGGCATCGCAGTATCGTCAAGGTGAACTCCATCATCGCCACGCATGGCGAGCACCACGGCCTGGTCAAGGCGCGCAATCACTACACCCCGCCGCTCAGTAATCCCGCGTTGTTCGCGCGCGATGCGCAGCTGTGCCTCTATTGTGGCGGACGCTTTCACGCACGCGATTTGTCGCGCGACCATGTCACGCCGCTCTCACGCGGTGGCCTGGATAGCTGGAAGAATGTGGTTACGGCCTGCAAGCGCTGCAACAACCACAAGGCTGGACAGATGCCGGAGGAGGCGGGCATGACGCTGCTCGCCGTGCCGTTTACCCCAACCCATGCCGAGTATGTTTATCTGCAGGGCAAACGGGTGCTTGCCGACCAGATGGAATTTCTGCTGGCCCACTTCCCGCGCCACAGCCCGCTACACAAGCGCCTTGCCGGACTGATTTGATCGCCCGCAGTTAACCCAGAATCGGCAAGACTCGTCGCAGTCTCTGTTGGTGCGTCGTAATCGCGTCAACCGTTCGCACAAAACCCAAAAAAGAAAAGCCCGCAGATGCAAAAAGCATCTGCGGGCTGGATGTAATCCAGAGTCAGCCCTGAACGGGCACTGTCCTCAGGCTGCGGCTTGCACGAGCGAGTAGGTGCGCAGCTTGTTCGAGAACTCGCGCAATGCGTGGATGCCGGTGGCTTCGGCCTCGTGACACCAGTCCTGCAGCGCCTGAATCAGATTCTCCTGGGTGGTGGCGGAACGTTGCCAGACATCGGCCAGCTTCTGCTTCATGGCGTACACGGTGTGCAGGGCCTGGTTCTGCTCCAGGGCCTTTTGCAGCCGGATGCGCGCGGCTTCGTCCAGAAGTCGTGGTTCACGCACCATCAGCCGGCGGATCGGCTTGAGCAGCGTGAGCCGGGTCTTGTCGTTCGGGTCAAGGTTGCGTAACTCGTCGCGGTGCACGCGTGCCATGACTTCGCGCGCAAACTGCGCCATCACCACGAAGCGTGCCGTGATCACGGCCTTCACGGTTTCGAGGTCAATGTGGTCCTTGGCCTTGTCGTAGGTGAGCTCCGGCGGAATCTTCTTGACGCGCGCCAGCCCGAACGTTTCGAGGGTGCGGATGTAGAGCCAGCCAATATCGAATTCCCACCACTTGGACGAGAGCTTGGCGGAGCTCGCGAAGGTGTGATGGTTATTGTGCAGTTCTTCGCCGCCGATGAGGATTCCCCACGGCACGATGTTGGTGCTGGCGTCCGCGGCTTCGTAGTTGCGGTAACCCCAGTAGTGGCCGATGCCATTGATGATGCCGGCCGCGGTGATCGGGATCCACATCATTTGCACCGCCCAGATGGTGATGCCGATCGGGCCGAACAGCAGGACGTTGAGGATAAACATCAGGGCGATGCCCTTGGCGCTGTGCGCGGTGTAGAGATGGCGCTCGATCCAGTCGCTCGGCGTGCCGTGGCCGTACTTGTCGAGCGTTTCCTGGTTCTTGGCTTCCGCCCGGTACAGCTCCGAGCCCTCGCGCAGAACCTTGCGGATGCCCAGAACCTGCGGACTGTGCGGATCTTCAGCGGTTTCGCACTTGGCGTGATGCTTGCGGTGAATCGCCGCCCATTCCTTGGTCACCATGCCGGAAGTGAGCCACAGCCAGAAACGGAAGAAGTGGCTGACTGCCGGGTGCAGATCGAGTGCACGGTGTGCCTGGTGGCGGTGCAGGTAGATCGTGACGCTGGCGATGGTGATATGGGTGAAGACAAGAGCAACGACAATATAGCCCCACCACGGCAGGGCAATCAGACCTTCAATCATGAGGGAGGACTCTCCGGGATGAACCACAGTGAACTGCCCACAGTATAGCCCGAATTGGGCTGATTTCTACGGAAATTCCCGCTATCTGCATGAAATCGTTGTGGATTAATATTTTCTCCCTGCGTCGGACGGGCAAGTGTAGTGCCGGTCAGACGTACAGATGCCAGTTAGTGGTGTTCCCGGTGCCAGAATACAATCTGGCTAGCCCTTCAATTTGAGCGATCCCCATGCCGGTACCCGTGACACCGTTGCTGACCGCCGACATTATCATTGAACTGGTGAACCGCCCCGGACGGCCGATTGTGCTGATTGAACGCCGCAACCCGCCACCCGGCTGGGCCATCCCTGGGGGGTTCGTGGATGTCGGGGAAAGCATCGAACAGGCGGCGCAGCGCGAGGCGCAGGAAGAGACAGCGCTCGATGTGAAGCTGGTGGTCTTGCTTGGGGTGTATTCCGACCCAAAGCGCGATGCACGCGGGCACACGGCGTCGGCTGTGTACGTGGCGTCAGCGCAGGGTACGCCGCGTCCCCAGGATGACGCCGCGGCGGTGGGCGTTTTTAATCCTGAGAATCTGCCGGCAAATCTGGCGTTTGACCACCGCCGGATTTTGACCGACTACCTTTCTTACCGGCAGACGGGGAAGCTGCCGGCGCCGCATTTGCCGGGATAAGGCGCACGTCGCGCTGCGGATAGGGAATGGAAATTCCCGCGGCGCGGAACGCGTGCCAGATGCGCACATAGGTATCGGAGCGTACATTGTTCACGCCGTTTTCCGGATCATTTACCCACAAGCGCAATTCCAGATTGATGCCGCTGTCGCCGAAACCCATGAGGCGCGCCGCCGGTGGCGGGTCGGCGAGCACGCGCGCGGTAGCGCGCGCTGCCTGCTCCATGATCGTCATCGCGGCTTCGGGATCGTTCTGGTAGCTGATCTGCACCGGTAACCGGAAGCGTACATTCCGGTCGCCGTGCGACCAGTTGACGATCTCCGCTGTCAGCAGCGTCTCGTTCGGGATGAGAATATCCCTGCCATCACGGTCGCGCACCTCGACGTAGCGCGCATGCAGTCCCCGTACCACACCAAAGCTGTCGCCGACGCTGACTACATCGCCCGGCCGAACGGACTCCTCGAAGGCGAGGACGATGCCACTCACAAAATTGCTGACGATGCGTTGCAGACCCAGACCCAGCCCGACACCGAGCGCCCCGCCGAAAACGGCGAGCGCCGTGAGGTCGATACCGGCGGTTACCATGGCCACGACCACGGCCAGTGTCAGCAGCAGGAAGCGCGCCAGCTTGGACAGCACCAGTTTGAAACTTTCGTCGAGCGAGTCCGCGCGCCGCAGCAGTGCCTGGATTCCGTTCGTGAGCCACAAGGCGATGAGCGACAGCAGGGCGATGGACAACACGAAACTGGTGATCATATACAGCGAAATGCGAGTGTTGCCGAGCGTCAGCGCGTATTCCTCCAGCACCTCGATCACCACCGGCAGCAGCCCCAGGATATGCAGCGCCACCAGCCCCCAGATGGTAACCGTGAGCGACCATTCCCAGGCCTTGAGCTTGCTGCCCGGGCTGAAACTGTGACGCAACACGAATACACCCATGCGAATAAGTGCGAATGCACCCACCAAAATTACGACCAGGTGCATGACATCAGTCGGATGTCCGCGCCGGCGCAGCCATGCCGAGGCCGCGAGCAGCGTGAGCCACCAGAGAAGCGGAATGAGGGCGAGCATGCCGGTGCGCATGGCGATGCGACCGAGACCCGTGACACCGCCTGGGCTGACCATCGGTTGCAGGCGCTGCTGCAGGAAGTGCCCGGTGAGCAGGGCAACAATAAATGCTGCGGCGGCTATGGCGAGTTGTCGCCAGGTGCTGGGAGCGGAAAGCAGGACGCCGGCGGATGCCGCGAGATCCAGAAGGTCAGCCAGAGTGTCCATGCGTATCTTCAGGATAGCGGCTTCACCGGGCAAAAAAAAGCCCGCTTGCGCGGGCTGAGAGGAGAAGAAATCGTTTCTGGTTATAGAGCTGTATATCAGGGTTTGATGTACGCGTAGCCCTTCTGCTGCAGGGTGGCGAGCTCGGCCACGCCCGCTGGCACGATGTCCGCCTGGGACACATCGAACAGGTCGTTCTTGAAGTTGATCTTTCTGCCTACCAGGGTGTTGTTGCACACCTCGAAGGCCACACCGCTCTTCTTCAGGCTGATCACCTTCTGCTGCATGTCGAGGTCGGTATTGGCGATCTTGAGCAGATCCACGCCGTTGCCGTGTACCACCACCTTGACATCGATCTTATCCTGGCCGATGGCGCTGATGTGGTTCTTGACGTTGCCGAGCGCAGCATTCAGCAGTTTCTCGTCGTTGTAATTGATGTGGTACACCACCTTCTGTTTTTCCTGGCCAAACAGCGTGGCGCAACCACTGCTGAGTACAGTCAGCATGGCTAGGACTGTGAGAGTGAGAAGCTTACGCATGAAAACCTCCTGGTAGATGAAAAATATAATAAATCAGACCTGTAGATAGGCCCACCCCTGGTTCTGGCGGCGCATAATTTCCGCCATCCCTGAGTCGATGGTGATCACGCCCGGCAACAGCCGGACGATGATCCCCTGTTCACGCGCGAGCCGGTCGATGGTGTTCTGACAAGCGGCAAAGGTCAGGTTGTCGTAGTCACGCTGCAGGCGCTGGATGCGTCCGGCAAATACAGAGGTATCGATGCGCACGAGCTCAAGCCCCTTGCCGTTGACGACCACCTCCACGCGTGCGTTTTGGCGGGTCTCGCGGTAGTACTTGAGCAAGCCCTCGATATCATCCAGGGCCTGACTTAATTGATCAGCGTCATCCCGCGCGAGGTGAACCAGAACCTTGGTGGTTGCGTTGTCCAGGACATCGCTTCGGACAACAACCGGCGAAGCCACTGTGGTCACGGCGGCGGGAATTGCGACCGCGAGCTGTGGGCTCACTGCGCGTTGGGCGGTAACCGTTGTTGCCGTTGCCTTGGATTGGAACAGCTTGGTCTTGGGCACCGTAGCAGCTACCAGCTGGTTTGTGGCCGAGGGCGTGGCGTTGATCGACGGCGAAGATGCCGGCATGCGGATCTGGCTGCCCAGGACGATGCCGAACGTCAGCAGAACCGAAGCCGCCACGCCGAAGCGCAACCGGGCCTGACGTGCAGTCGGGCCGGAAGCGGCGCGTGCCGGAGGCGCTGGCGGCTCGCGGTAGGCCAGCTGCACGAGATCGTGCAACTGGCGCAGTTCGCACACCTGCCGGTTGAGAACCTCATCCTGTCCGATTTCGATGAAGGCCTGGCTCTTTTCCTCTGCGTCAATCTGGTTGTCCACAAAGGCATTCAGAAACTCGTCTGAAAAACGCTTCTCCTGACTCATTTGATTCTCCTGATGCCCCGGTTCATCGCCGGGTTCTGTTGCATGGCGGGGAGCAACATCGCCTTCATGGCATTGCGCGCCCGGCACAGCCTGCTCATCACCGTGCCGATCGGTACTTCGAGAATCTGGGATACTTCCACATAGGAAAATCCTTCGAGGTCGACCAGTGTCACCACCTGGCGCTGGCCTTCCGGCAAGCGCGCGACGGTGGCTCGCACCAGGCTCACGATTTCAGTGCGGCTTGTTTCGGTTTCCGGCGTTATCTCATGGCTGATTTCGATTTCGTCGATATCATCCATTTCGCGCGTCTTGCGGAAATGATCCCGATAGCAGTTGGCGAGGATCGTGAAAAGCCAGGCGTCGCGTGCCTTGGGGTCGCGCAGTTGCGAAGATTTCCGCAAGGCTTTGGTCAGCGTTTCCTGCACCAGATCATCCGCCAGGGCAGCGCTATGGCACCAGGCATAGGCTACGCGATACAGGCGCGCGCGCGCCTGTTCCAGTGCGCGCTGCGCTTCACGTGATCCTCTAAAGAAATCCAGAAAATCCATCGCAGTTTTTTCGCCAGTCCTTAAACCCGTGTCCATGTGTAAGACGTCATGTCGCCAGCATTTATTCCGCCTGGATGACCAGGCTGCTGGTGCTCACGTAATATTGTTTAATATCATCATGTTACGGAATAATCGCACGGCGCTTCAAGGCATCATTTTATAAGCCGCTGACAGATTCCAGTTCCAGGACCGTTTCCTGCCCGCGTTTCTGGGTGGAAATGCGTACCGGCATATTTCCCCGTTCTGCCGCCAGCCAGACGCGAAAGAGTTCGTCGCCCTTATCGAGCGCCGGGCGTTCAATGATGATCGTTTTTGTCATGCCAAGGACGGTTTTCAAGGTCTCGGTGCCCGCGTTCGTGTAGTGATACATGCGCAATTTTTTGCCGCTCGAGACATGAATGGTCTGCTGTGTTGAAGGCGCGGGCGGGTCCAGCATCAGCGCGAACAGAATGCTGCCCTGGTCCTGGGTGCCGGGCGGCAGCGCTGTTGTCGGCCAGTTCTCATAGAAAATCATCTGTGCCTTCCAGTCAAAGCGGGCGGTGTGACGGTGCGGCTTGTCCGCGCCTACCCGGTACTCCAGAAAAGACAAAGGCAGCACTCTGTTTTGCGCCAGCTCGAACTGTCCTTCCTCGAACCATTCGACACCGGTAAACATTTTCGCCATGCCCAGTGGGGTCGAGTGCGAGCGGTGCCGGTAGCTGCCGTCGGCTTCGCGCGTGAGCGTTTTGACGACGCGGCCGACCATGAGGCCGTTGTAACGCAGCGCATACTTGAGCTCCAGTGATGCGGGCAAAGCAGGAGGTTTGGCCGCATTTACTGGAAAGAGCATCACCATACTCAACAGCATGAGCACAGCAGCGAAAAAAGTGCGTGCGATCATTTTGGCGACTCCGTTCGTTGATTGGGCGCAGCAACTAAGCCTTGTTCGGGCCGAATCTCACCATCGAGCAGCACTTGGCCGTTGCGGATGGCAAGACGCCCATCCACAAACCAGCGGATCGCGAGCGGAAGAATGCGGTGTTCTTCGTGCAGTACGCGCGACCCGAGCGTGTCGGCGTTGTCGTTCGCCTGTATGGGCACGGTCGCCTGGATAATCACGGGCCCGCCGTCGAGATCGTTGGTGACGAAGTGCACGCTCGCGCCATGCAGCGTCATGCCGGCCGCGAGCGCGCGCGCATGGGTATTGAGCCCCTTGAAGGCAGGCAGCAGCGAAGGATGAATGTTCAGCAGCCGTCCCGCGTAGTGGCGAATAAAGGCCGCGCCGAGTATGCGCATGAAACCAGCCAGGATCACCAGGCGCGGTGCATGCCGGTCGATCGTTTGCATGAGCACGGCATCGAACTGGGCGCGATCCGTGAAGTCACGGTGATTGACGGTCTCAACCGGTATGCCCGCGGTTCGTGCGCGTTGCAGGCCTTCGGCCTCGGGGTTGTTGCTGATGACCGCGCGAATCTCGATTGGCAGACGACCGGCGCGGGCCTCGTCGAGTATCGACTGCAGGTTGCTGCCGCGCCCGGAGATCAGGATCACCACCGGGGCTGGCGCACCGCTCATGCGAGGATAACGACTTCCGCCTCGCCCTGGTGCGCCTCGATGTGGCCGATGAGAAAGGCGGACTCACCTGCCTGCCCGAGCAGTTTAAGCGTCGCCTCGGCATCTTTCGGGTTGACCGCCAGCACCATGCCGATGCCGCAGTTGAAGGTGCGGTACATCTCGTCGTCGGCGACATTGCCGCCGTCTTGCAGCCAGTCGAAAATCGGCGGTCGCTTCCAGGTGCGCGCATCGATCACCGCGCGCGTGTTGGCCGGCAGCACGCGCGGCACATTGCCGGGCAGCCCGCCGCCGGTGATGTGGGCAATGGCGTGCACCGGAACCTGTTCGAGCAGCTTCAGGATCGGTTTTACATAGATGCGCGTCGGCGTGAGCAGCACCTCGCCCAGGGTCTTGTCGCCATGCGGCTGGTCGAGCTTGGCCTTCTTGTGCGAGATGATCTTGCGCACCAGGGAGTAGCCGTTCGAATGCGGACCGCTTGCGGCGATGCCGATGAGCGTGTCGTTCACCTGCACCGCGCGGCCGCTGATGATTTTGGATTTTTCCACCACGCCGACGCTGAAGCCGGCCAGGTCGTAATCCTGTTTCGCATACATCCCGGGCATTTCGGCGGTCTCGCCGCCGATGAGCGCGCAACCGGCCTGCCGGCAGCCCTCGCCGATACCCTCGATCACGCGCGCCGCGATGGCGTTGTCCAGGCGGCCGCTGGCGTAGTAGTCGAGAAAGAACAGCGGCTCGGCGCCCTGCACGATCAGATCGTTGACGCACATTGCCACCAGATCGATGCCGATGGTGTGGTGAATGCCGGTATCGATGGCGAGCTTGAGCTTGGTGCCGACGCCGTCGGTGCCGGACACCAGCACCGGTTCTTTGTATTTGCCGGGCGGGATTTCAAACAAGGCTCCGAATCCGCCCAGTCCTTCGAGCACACCCGGACGGCGGGTGCTTTCGGCAATCGGCTTGATGGTTTCGACGAGCGCATCGCCGGCGTCGATGTCCACGCCGGCATCGCGGTAACTCAAGGAAATTCTTCGGGAATTGCTCACGCGGCCTCCAGGGCAGGGCGTTATGGTAGGCTGCGCGGCACGGGGTGTAAACCTTGACTTGCATGCGCCCGGCCCATAGCGTGCCGCGAACACCGGCGCCGGCAGAAACCGTTGAAGAAAGCGCCGCAGCAACACCTAACAGGACGCCGCACCAGCCAGAACATGCCAACAGCCAGTTTTTCCCACCTGCCGAACATTATTACACTCGCGCGCATCGCACTGGTGCCGGTGCTGATACTCTTATTAAAAGATCAGGACTATGCCGCCGGCTTGATTGTGTTTGTCATTGCCGGGGCCTCGGATGCGCTCGACGGCTACCTGGCCAAGCGCCTGAATGTGCAAAGCCGCCTCGGCGCGATTCTCGACCCGGTGGCCGACAAGCTGCTGCTGGTCAGCGCCTACGTGATGCTCACGCTGCTTGGACACATCCCGTTCTGGCTGGTGCTGGTCGTGGTGTTCCGCGACCTGCTGATCGTCGGCGGTTATATGCTGTATACCTCGCACGCCGGTCCGGTGAAAATGCGCCCCAGCATTCTGAGCAAGCTCAACACCCTGATGCAGATCGCGCTGGTCACCGTGATCCTCGCCCAGCAGGCCGCCGGGTTGGCCTGGCCGCTGGCCGAGGCACTGGTCTACGCTGTGCTCGTTACCACTGTAGTGAGCGGCGCGCATTACACGTGGTCGTGGATGATCATGAAGGATATTGAACCCGCCCATTCTGGAGAGCACCGGCATGACTGACCTGCGTGTGTTGTGGACGATGTTGGCGCTGGCGCTCGCCGGGGCGCTGCTGTACGTGCTGGCGCCGGTGCTGACGCCATTCCTGATCGCCGCGCTGCTCGCCTACATGTTCAACCCGCTGGTCACACGTCTCGAAGGGTGGCGCGTGCCGCGTGCGTTGAGCGTGTTGCTGCTGTTCGTGTTGCTCGGCAGCCTGCTCACGCTGCTCGTGCTGTGGCTGGTGCCGCGCGTGCAGCTGGAAATCAGCACCTTTGCCGGCAAGCTGCCGGGTTATCTCGACACCCTGCAACACACGCTGCTGCCCTGGTTGCAGTCGTTGCTCGGCGAGCAGGCCGGGTTGTTCGATTTCGATACTCTCAAGCAGCAGTTCCTCGACCACTGGCGCGAAGTCGGCACCGCCGCCGGCGAAGTGCTCGGCACGCTCACGCGCTCCGGCATGCGTGTCGCCGGTTGGCTGATGAATCTGGTATTGGTGCCGGTCGTGGCATTCTATTTATTGCGCGACTGGAATGGCATTATCGCACGCGTGCACGGGCTGTTTCCGCCTGCGCTGCAAGCGCGCGTAGCGCGCCTTGCGCGCGAGACCGACGCGGTGCTGGGCGCGTTCCTGCGTGGCCAGTTGCTGGTGATGCTGGCGCTCGCCTTCATCTATTCCACCGGCCTGTGGTTCATCGGCCTCGATCTCGCGCTGCCCATCGGCCTGGTCGCGGGACTCGTGAGCTTCGTGCCGTATCTTGGCTTCATCGTCGGCCTCGCCGCGGCCAGCGTTGCGGCGTTTTTCCAGTTTCAGGATGTGTGGATGCTGGTGTGGGTATTGGCGGTGTTCGGTGCCGGGCAGGCGCTCGACGGCATGCTGATTACGCCGACACTGGTCGGCGAACGCATCGGCCTGCATCCGGTGGCGGTGATATTTGCGGTGCTGGCTGGCGGCCAGCTGTTCGGTTTCTTCGGCGTGCTGCTCGCGCTGCCCGCGGCAGCGGTCATGGTCGTGTGGTTGCGTCATTTGCACGGCGGCCTGCTGCGCCGTGTTGCCGCGAAACCGGCGCGCAAGACACGCCGCCATACATGAGCGCACTGTCTTCCGGCCGCGCGCAGCTCGCCCTTAATCTTCGGCTGCGCGACGCCTCGTCCTTCGAAAATTATTTTTCGGCGCGCAACCGCGAAGCGGTCGAACGTTTGCAACGCGCCACGCAGGATCTGAGTGGCGCGTTGTATACACCGGCATCCTGGCTGCTTCTGTGGGGCGAACCGGGCACCGGCAAGACCCATCTGCTCGAAGCGGCTTGCCGCGCCGCGCAGGAGCAGGGGCATGCGCCGCTCTATGTGCCACTCGCCGAGAAAGCCAATTTGACTCCTGCGTTGCTCGAAGATGTTGAGCAGGTGCCGCTGGTGTGCATAGACGATGTCGATGCGATTGCCGGCGATGCTGCCTGGGAGGCGGCGTTGTTTGCGCTGTATGAGCACCTGCGCGCGCACGGCGGCATGCTCGTCATGGCCGCGCGCACTGGCCCTGTCGCCATCGGACTCAAGCTCGCCGACCTGGCCACGCGTCTCGCCGCCGGACTCGTGTACCAGCTGCAACCATTGTCCGATGCGGAGAAAATCGCCGCTCTGCGATTGCGCGCGCAGCGGCGCGGCCTGGAGATGACGGAAGAAGTGGCGAGCTATCTGCTCACGCGCTTCCCGCGCGATATGCATTCGCTCTTTGCGCTGCTCGACAGGCTCGACAGCGCTGCGCTCGCTGCGCAGCGGCGGCTGACGATTCCGTTTCTGCGCAGCCTGGAGTAAAGCAAGGACCGCAGGGTAGCTGGCCCGTCTTGCTTACAGTTGCGCACCGGCCGCGCGCGCGGCGCGCACATAGAACCCGGCGCTGGCGATGAAGCCGATGGTCAGCAGTGTTTCGAGCAGCGCATACGGCAGCACGCTGTGCGGCGCGAAGGTTTCCGTGCGATGCAGGTAGAGCAGCATCGTGCCTTCCATGAAATACAGCATCACCAGCAGGCATGCCCACAGATAGCTGCGTGGCTTGTCGCGCAGCATGCCAAAGAGCGGCACCAGCAGCAGCGTACTCTTGAGAGTGAGCCAGAAACCGGGCGGGGCCTTCGGGGCGGGGGCGAGCCAGCCTTCCCATAGTACGGTGAGCAGAATCAGCAGCAGATAACTGATCAACGCCGCGCGCTGCAAGGATTGCGTGCGTGACATGGTCGTATGATCAGGCATGGACAGCGAGTTGGCGAGCAGCGGCGGCAAGACGTTTGCCGAGCGCCTGGCAGAGTTCCTTTTCGTCAGCCGTCAGCGGGTTATCGTTGTTCAATCCGGCCACGTGACTTGCGCCGTACGGCGTGCCACCGCTGGTCGTGCGATTCAAGGCTGCCTCGGTGTAAGGCACGCCCAGGATCAGCATGCCGTGGTGCAGCAGCGGCAGCATCATGGAGAGCAACGTGGATTCCTGGCCGCCGTGCTGGGTGGAGGTGGAAGTAAAGACGGCCGCCGGTTTTCCGGCCAGCGTTCCCGATATCCAGGGTGCGCCGGTGGTGTCGAGAAAGTGCTTCAGCGGCGCGGCCATGTTGCCGAACCGTGTTGGGCTGCCGAGCGCGAGCCCGGCGCATTCGTGCAGATCTGCCGCCGTGGCATAGGGTGCACCACTGGAAGGAAAGCGTTCGGCTTCGTCATCATAGGTCGGCGCCACCGGCGGCACGCTGCGCAGGCGTGCTTGCATGCCCGGCACACTTTCCACGCCGCGTGCGATCTGCTGGGCCATGCCCTGCACGGCGCCATGGCGACTGTAGTAGAGAATCAGAATCTCGGGCATGGGTTATTTAAGAATCTTCAGCACGTTTTCTGGCGGACGACCCAGCGCTGCCTTGCTTCCTGCCACGACGATCGGCCGCTCCATGAGCTTCGGATGCTTGGTCATGGCCAGCAGGATGGCGGTGTCGGAGAGTTTCGGGTCAGCCATGCCGGCTTGCTTGTACTCCGGCTCCTTGGTGCGCAACAGAGCGCGTGGCTCAATGCCGAGCAGTTTTACCAGACCCGCAAGCTCGGACTTGCTGGGTGGAGTCTTTAAGTAATCGATAATGTTGGGTTTGATGCCGCGAGTCTCCAGCAGCTTCAGGGTTTCGCGCGACTTGGCGCACTTCGGATTGTGGTAGATCGTGACCTGCATGCGACCTCCGGGCGGTAAGACAGGATAAATGTTCGCTTCACGGCATTGTAACGGCTGTTTTCTTGACAGCCCAGCGAGGCAGATGCTACGGTCTCCAAAGATAATCTCTGCCCCTTACAGGCAGACACCGAATAACGACAACCGGGAGCGAACGAGCATGACCCAGCGTATTTTCAGCCTTGCCTTGATCACCGTATTGGCCGCCACGCTCGCTGCCTGCGCCACCACCAAGAAGGAAGAGCCCGCTTCGGCACCGGCGGCAGAACCGGCTGCCGCTGCCCCAGCACCGGCACCGAAGGCCGTTTCGACCCTGCCGGCCAACTATGAAGTGCAGCGTGGCGATCACCTCTGGGGTATCGCCAGTCAGCCGCGTATTTACGGCAATCCCTATGCCTGGCCGCTGATCTACAAGGCCAACAGCGCCAAGATCAAGGATGCGGACGTCATTCATCCGGGTCAGAACTTTGATATCAACCGCAGCGCCTCAACCGGCGACATCGACGCCGCCGTGCGTCATGCCAAGACTCGTGGCGCCTGGAAGCTGGGCGTGACTGAGGATTCGGACAAGGCGTATCTGGCTGGCAAGAGATAATATCGGCAAGCAGGTCAAAAAAGGGCCCACTGCGGGCCCTTTTTTGTTTGAGTGGATTTGGCGAACCTACAGCACTGGAGTATCACTGCATGCAGCTGGTATCTTTGCAGACGTTAGGGCTATTTGTTCGTAAGGTGGCGAAGCGATTTGAACAGGATCGCTGCCAGCGCGTGGCGGGCGCGCTGTCATTCACTACAGTGCTGGCGATCGTGCCGCTCACGGCGGTGATGCTGGCCGTGCTGTCGCTGGCGCCAGGGTTCAGTACCTGGATGACCGTGATCCAGGATTTCATCTACAGCAACTTTGTGCCGGCCGCGGGCGAGGTGGTGCAGAAGTACCTCACCCAGTTTGCCGGCAAGGCCGGACGGCTCACCGCTGTCGGTTTGTTGTTCCTCATGGTCACTGCCATCATGCTGATGGCAACCATCGAGCAGGCATTCAACGATATCTGGCGGGTGGCGAACACCCGCAAGCTTCTTTACCGGTTTCTGGTTTACTGGGCGCTGCTCACGCTCGGGCCGGTTCTCGTTGCCGCGAGCCTTACGCTGACCTCAAAGCTTTTTACGCTGCCGTTTCTCGGTCGCGCGGAGGTCACCATCCTGCACGAGGTGCTCGATGTCATGCTGCCGCTGCTGTTCGAATTCGGCGCCGTCGTGCTGCTGTATACCGTGGTGCCGAATGTGTCGGTGTTGTGGCGCAATGCGCTGCTGGGCGGCTTGTTCGCGGCGGTATTGCTGGAGACGGCCAAGTACCTGTTTGCCGCATCCATGAAAACTTTTACGTCCTATCAGATCATCTATGGCGCCATTGCGGCGCTGCCTATTTTCCTCGTCTGGGTCTACATCTCCTGGGTGATCATTCTGCTCGGTGCCATCGTGACCGCCACGCTCAATGACTGGCAGGAAACGGGCAAGCCCGGCAAGACGGCCCAGGCGGCTGTTTAGGCCTCGACCATCTCGTACTGGAAACGCTCGAACGAGCCGCTCAGCTCCACCAGTTTGACAGCCTTGATCTGGCGCGTGCGGTAGCTGTTGTCGAGGTTCATGATGCGGCCGGATTTAAATATGCCGCGCGGAGTGAGGAGCGTGGCCGGCTGTTTCATGGCATGCACTTCCGGCAATGCGAGCGCCAGAAAATAACGCTCTTGAGTATCTTCCAGCGGCAGGACAGCCACCGCCGCCGCGCCCGGCGAAACGCGTTGCACGCCCATTTCAATATTGTCCGCGCCCGATGTGCGCACCCAGCGCACGATGCCGATTTCCCAGCCGCCGTCCCCGCTGTCCGGCCGGCTGGCCAGGAGATCGCCGACCCGCACCATCTCGGCGTGGGTTCCGGATTTGGCCAGTGCGTAGCCGCCCGCACTCTCATCAGTGAGCTCCCAGAGTGCCGTGGGCGGAAATGCTTCAGGCTGGGTTACGCGGTTGGGCGTGCCGCTGCCCGGTCCGAGTGCCGTGCGCCGCGGCTGCGGTCCGACCTCGCTGGTGCTGGGCGTGAAGCGTTCACCGTTGATATGGAAGTTGATGGCATCGACGCCAATGGCGACCTGCGATCGGCGGTTCGTGCGCGGGCTGCGGGTGAATACACGTTTTGGATTCACGCCCCAGGCGCTGATCAGGCGCAGCAGCATGTCGTGCCCAAGGTTGGTAAAGAAATCTTTTTCCAGGCCTTCCGGGTCCGGCTGCTGGCCGGCCTGCAACACCATGAGTTGTTGATGCACGACGCGCGCCAGCTCGGTGGTGTTGAGCAGGCGGTAACGCACTTCGGTGGTGATGGCCGAAGTTTCCGTGTTGACCGCGCCGGCGCGGTCGTGGTCGAGATTGATGAGGAACTGGCAGTGCGACTTGAGCGCCGCGACGCCAGGCGACAGCTGCGCGATCCCGGCCCAGCGATCCAGGTAACGATAGATCTTGGCCAGCAGAAACGCCGGCAGGTGATAGGGGTCGCTGAAGTCGAGCAGCAGCGCCTGTTTGTAGGCGTGGTTGATACTGACTTGCGGCAGTGTATTGTTCAGCTTGTCTTCCAGCGGCATATCGGTGATGCCGAGCAGTTCCGCGTAGCGATACAGCTGATGGATTTCATGCCACGCCCCTTGCGGCGGCGGGCCATATAACTCGTAGCTTCGGAACAACATTTCGGTGATGTAGCGAATGGCGCGGTGGATCGACACGCTCACCAGGTTTGTCTGCGTGTGATCGAGTTTTTGTATCGCCGTTGAATCGAAGGCAATCAGTTTGTAGCCAAAGGCCATCTCGGTATGCAGGTGCCGCACCCAGATGATGGTCTGGAGCGCCTTGTCCGACAGCGGCAGCGGCATGCCAATGTAGGCTTTCTGCAAGGCCTGGCTCACATGATGGATGGGACCACGCAACGATTCCAGCAGCCGCAAACGCGTCTTGTCGTCGAGCGGTATGCGATTGAGACCGACGAGATAGCCGTTCAGCATCTGCGTGCTCTCGGCCACATTGAGCAGGGGCAGGCCTTTCAGCCAGCGCTCCACCTCCGCCGGGCGGGTTTCGATCGTCGTGTCAGGCTTGTCCGTACGCGGGGGCAGGGACAGCCGAAGGTGCATGGCCGGCATATGATTCAGTAGAAGACGGAATAACTGTGTATTTTATTTCATCATATAAGATGTGGCGAAAGGCCGCCATGTGTTCGCGTCCCCCCGGGGTGGTGGCTACAATGGCCGTGGGGCGGAAAACGGCGGGGTTGGCATGCAAGCGCGATGGGTCTGGGCGGGCGCGACAGCGGGCAGTTATGCTGCGATCCTGCTGCTATCCGGCGGGTTCGATGCCGCTGCCGAGAATGTTCATTTCTTCCCCTGGCTGTACGCGGCCGGCTACGCCGTGCTGGGCAGTCTGCTGCTTGGGGCAGTGGCGCGCTGGTGGCAGGGCGGGTCGCCGGCACTGTGGCGGCCATTTATGTTGAGCCTGGGTTCGCTCGCCGCCGCGCTGGAAATCTGGGTACATTCCAGAGGTGGCCTCGCCGGTGTGCTGGTCGATCGCTGGATGGTGGCGCTGTTTGGACTGTTGCTGGTTGCGCTGCTGGCTCGACTGTTGCCGGGGATCGTCATCCGTTTCTGGCTCGGCCTGGAGCGGCGCCAGCACGATGCCGACGCGTAACCGTTATTTGATATTACCCTCGACGGCCGCCTGTTCCACCAGGCGTTCGAAATCATCGGCCTTCATCAGTCCCTTTTCAGCCACGATGTCGCGTACCGGCCGCCCGCTGCGCGCCGATTCCTTGGCCACCTCGGCGGCGGCGCTGTAGCCGATTGCCGTGTTCAGCAGGGTCGCGAGTCCCACGCTGGTATGCAACAACTCGCGGCAGCGCGCCCGGTCCACCGTCAGGCCCTGCACGCCCTTGCGGGCGGTGGCATCGAGTGCATTCGTGAGCCAGTCCATGGCATCGAACAGTGCGCTGCCGAGCGCCGGCATCATCACGTTCAGTTCCAGCTGCCCGGCCTGTACCATGAACGCGATCGCCGCGTCCTGGCCGAGCACCTGGTAACACACCTGGTTGAGCATCTCGAACATCACCGGATTCACCTTGCCCGGCATGATCGACGAGCCGGGCTGGACCGCGGGCAGCGTGATCTCGGCGAAGCCGGTGCGCGGGCCGGAGGCGAGCAGGCGCATATCGTTGGCGATGCGCGTTACTTCCAGCGCGAGCGCGCGAATCGCGTTCGAGAGCTGCTGCAGGTCGCCCATGGATTGCATTTGCGCGGACAGGTCCGCCGCCGGCCTGATCGGCTCGCCGGTGAGCCGCGCCAGCTCCGCGGCGGCGCGCTCGACATAACCGGGCGCGGTATTGAGACCGGTGCCAACCGCTGAGCCGCCGAGGCCGATTTCGCACAGCAACGCGCGCGTGGCGCCGAGCTGTGCGTTGCAGCGCCGCAGCGTGAAGGCATAGGCCGCGAATTCGCGCCCGAGGGTGGTGGGCACGGCGTCCTGCAAATGGGTGCGGCCGCTTTTGACGGTGTTCGCCTCCTGCTTGGCAAGCACTGCAAACGCCGCGGCCATGGTCTCGACCGCCTGCATCAGGCGCGGCAGCTTGGCGAGCGCGGCCAGGCGTATGGCGGTGGGAATGGTGTCGTTGGTGCTTTGCCCCATGTTGACGTGATCGTTCGGGTGCACCGGCTGGGTGTCGCCCTTCTTGCCGCCGAGCGCCACGTTCGCGAGGTTGGCGATCACCTCGTTGCTGTTCATGTTGTGGCTGGTGCCGGCCCCGGCCTGAAAACGATCGACCACGAACTCCGTGAGGTACTGGCCGCTTATAATGGAATCCGCGGCGCTGCCGATGGCATCGGCCAGCTTGCGATCCAGCCAGCCCGCCGCGTTGTTCGCGATGGCAGCGGCACGTTTGATGCGGGCGTGGGCAATGATAAAGTCGCGGTCCGGACGGCGGCCGGAGATGGGAAAGTTGTCCACCGCGCGCGCGGTCTGGATGCCGTACCAGGCCTCGGTTGGGACGGGGTATTCGCCGAGGCTGTCTTTTTCGATGCGGTTGTTCGTGGCCATGCGCGGTTCCCGTCTTCGAGGCGAGCCGCGATTATATAAGAAGAGGCGCGTCACCGGTATTTTCCGGAATTGCTTCTGACCAACAGGAGGTCGGTTTGATCGGGTGGAAAAAATTCATAGTCGTGGCGGCCCTGTGGCTGCCGCTGTTCGCCGTGGCCGGGCCGGATCTGGTGCTCCCGGGTCTGGATGGCCGCCACCGGGCGGTGAAAGAGTTCATCGGCCAGGGCAAGTGGACGGTGGTGGCGATCTGGTCCACCGACTGCCCGATCTGCCGGCGCGACATGCCCGAGATGGCCTTCTTTCACGATGCCCATCGGCACAAGGATGCCATCGTGCTCGGCGTTTCCATCGATGGCGGCGCGCGCCAACCGGAGATTGCAGAGTTTGTCGAGGATCACGGACTCGATTTTGTGAACCTCATCGGCACGCCGATGCAGGTGGCCACCCTTGGCGGCCCGTTCCGCGGCACGCCGACCTACTATGTATACTCGCCAAAGGGTAATCTGGTGACACGCCAGGTTGGTTCCATGACCCAGGAAGCCGCGGAAGAGATCATCCTGCACGGCAACATGGCGGGTTATTGAGCCGCCGCGAGGAATCACCCATGTTGAAGCACGCCGCCCTTTTTGCCCTGTTTGTCGCCACGCTGCTGGCGGGGACGGCGTCGCCGCTGTTCGCCGCCGAGGCCACGCGCGACCCGATGCAGTACTTCTTCCACCAGAGCTTCAACAACCTGCCAGACGAGGTCGCGGCGGCGAAAAGCGGCGGCCAGCAGGCCATACTCATCATGTTCGAGGCCGATGATTGCCCGTGGTGCGCGAAAATGAAGGCCACGGTGCTCAACCAGGTGGCGGTGCAGGATTATTACCGCCAGCATTTCCGCATCCTGATGATGGACGTGAACGGCGATGTGCCGATGACCGATTTCAGCGGCCAGGAAATGCCGCAGAAGGATTTCGCCTTCAAGCACAACCGCGTGCGCGCCACGCCGGTATTCACGTTCTTCGGGCTCGACGGCAAGCTCCTGACCAAATACACCGGTGCCGCGCGCGACCCGGAGGAGTTCCTGTGGCTCGGCGAGTTCGTCGTGAGCGCTGCCTGGAAGACTACGAACTTTACCGCCTACAAGCGTGAGCGTTCCGGCAGCAAGAAATAGAAATCTGAAATAACCGATGGCGGCAGCAGGCAGTGCATGGCGGTGGCAGTGTGCGGGCGCGTGGTTTGGCCTGTTGCTGGCCGGCGTCGCGCAGGCCGGCGAACCGGTCGCGAGCGCCGCACTGCCACGTCCGCTGACTCTCGAACAGGCGCTGGCGCTGGCCGAGGCCGCGCATCCCGATCTCGATCGCGCCCAGGCGCGCCTCCGGGCGGCACAGGCCGGGCTTGATCAGGCCGAGTCCGCCTATGGCGTGCGCGCATTTATCGATGTCACGCCGCAGTGGGTGCAACCATCGCTGCGCAGCGATGATGAACTGATCAACGACAGCCGCGCGCGTTTCCTGCTCAGCAAACGTCTCTACGATTTCGGCCGCACGACCTCGCTTGGCGAAGCCGCGCGCGCCGACGTCGCCGCGCGTGAACTGACACTGCTCGATACTCGCCAGGCGCGCCGCCTCGACATACTGGCGCGCTATCTGGATGTGCTGCTCGCCGACCTGCGTTATTCCGTGGACAACGAGGGCATGGCACAGCTGTACGTGAACTTCGACAAGTCGCGCGAGCGCCATCGCCTCGGCCAGATATCGGACGTCGATCTGCTCGAACTCGAACAGCGCTACCAGGAAGCGTTCATCCTCCGTACCCGCAGCCAGAAGCGCCAGGCGCAAACGCGCATGCAGCTCGCCATTGCCCTCAATCGCCCGGAAGAGTTGCCCGCCGATCTCGTGCTGCCGCGATTTCCCGGCAATGAACGCGAAGTACCGGACCTCAAAGCGTTGCTCGGAAACGCGTTGCAGAAAAATCCGGCACTGGTGGCGCTGCGTCAGGAAACCGAGGGCGCGCGCGCCCAGGTAGCGGCCGAGCGTGCACGCCGTTACCCGGTGCTGTCGGCCGAGGGCGAGGCGGCGCGCTATGAGCGCGAGTTTGCCTCGCGCGATGACCTGCGCGCGACCCTCAACCTGCGTATCCCGCTCTGGCAGGGCGGCGAAGACCGCGCGGCGATCGCGCTCGCGCTCGCGCGTCTGCACGAACAGGAGGCGCGGCTGCGGCGCGCCGAGCTCGACCTGCACCAGACCGTGCTGGATCTGGTGCAGGAACTGGAAAGTCTCAAGATCGAGCGCAATGCCGCCAAGGTGCGCAGCAGCTATCGCGATCTCTATCTCGACCGCAGCCGCGCGCTCTATGAGATGGAAGTGAAAAGCGATCTCGGCGACGCCATGACACGCATCACCGAGGCGCAGTGGCTGGCCGCGCAGGTGGAATTCCGCCTGGCACTGGCGTGGGCGCGACTCGATGCCCTGACCGGTGATCTCATTCAACCTTCTTCGCAGGAGCCCGCACGATGAAAACCCTGTCTGTCTGGTTCGGTCTGCTCGCCCTTCTCATGGCGTTCCCGGCCACGGCGGCCGATGTGGAGGCGCAGGTGCAGTGGTCGCGCCGCACCGAGCTGACCACGCCGGTGTCCGGCGTGGTGGCGAGTGTCGCGGTCAACGCCGGCGAGCGCGCCGCCAAGGGGCAGCTGCTGCTGGCGCTGGACGAAGAGCCGTTCCGTGGGGCGATACAGGAAGCGGAAGCACTGCTCGCGCGTCGCAAGAGCGAGCGCGACGAAGCGGCGCGCGATGCGAAACAGGCGCAGGAACTTTACGACCGTACCGTACTGTCCACGGTGGAACTCGAAAACGCAAAAATGAAACTCGCACGCGCCGACGCCGGTTACAAGGAAGCCGCCGCGGTACTCGATCGCGCCCGTTATCGCCTGCGCGTCAGCGCCCTGCGTGCGCCGTTCGATGCCGTGGTGCTGAGCCGGCATGCCGAGCCCGGTCAGAGCGTGGCCGCCGAGTTCAAACCGCCGGTACTGCTGGTGATCGCCGCCGCCGGTGAGTATCTCGCCCAGGCGCGCGTCGCCGCCGAACGTGTAAGCGGACTCAAGCTCGGGCAGGCGTTGTCGGTGGTGGCCGGCGGCAAAACCTACGCGGCAAAGATCAAGGCGATCGCGCATGAACCGGCCGGTGGCAAGGAGCCTTATGTTCTGGAGGCGGTGTTCACCGCCCCGGAAGTGCTGCACGCAGGTCAGCCGGCGCGCATCCAGTTGCCATGAACCAGAGCGAGATTGCCTGCGTGCATTTTCGTGTGCGCGGGCAGGTGCAGGGGGTTTTTTTCCGCGCCTCGACCGAGGAAATGGCGCGGCAACTCGGGATTACCGGTTGGGTGCGGAATGACGACCACGGCGATGTCGTGATTGTTGCCTGCGGTACGGCGGTGCAACTTGAGGCGTTCGAGCAATGGTTGGAGCTCGGACCACCGGCAGCACGCGTCACCGGCGTACAGCGCGCGCCGGCAGCGCTTCAGACGTTTAATGGTTTTGAAGTGCGGCGCTGATGCGCCGTTACTGCGGCTGCCAGCGCTGGTCGAACACCTTGTACACCTGCGCCGGGTAATGGCGCTCGCGCGTGCCGTTGTAGCGCATCAGGGCGCGCACGCGGTTGCCTTTTTCCCGGTCGAGGTAGTAGCGCAGAATGGTGCAGCCGTAACGCAGGTTGGTGTGCGGGCTGAACAGGCTGTCGCCCGGCTTGCCGATTTCCTTCAGCCAGAACGGCATGATCTGCATGAGCCCGATCGCGCCGGCGCTGGAGATGGCATACGGGTTGAAGTTGCTCTCCACCTGAATCACCGAGAGCACCAGTTCCGGCTCGATGCGGGCGCGCTTGGCTTCGTAATGCACGTTCTTGAGCAGTTCGATACGGAAGTCGTGATCGGGCACTTTCCTTTCCAGGCGCCGCGACATGTCGGTGAGCCACACCTCGCCATCGAAGCGGTCGGCGAAGCTGTCGGACTCGTGCGCGGCCTTCTTGAGCAGTTCGCGCAACTCCGGCTCCACGGGCGCACGCGGTTCCACTGCCCCGGCCGAGGCCAAGCCGAGCAGTGCGAGCACCATGCCGATCAAGAGCTGTTTCATGTTTCGGATTCGCGTGGGATCATTCTTCTTTCAACAGCGTCAGCAGGAATCTGTGTCCGCGCTTATGCAAGCCTAGGCGATTCGGCGGCACCCTTCAAGAAGCATCAGGCGAATACCAGCAGTATCACGGCGTAGCGCACGGTCTTGCCGAGCGCGATAAATGCGAGCGAAGCCAGAAACGGCAGGCGCAGAAAACCCGCGGCGAAACACAGCGGGTCGCCGACCACCGGCAGCCATGACATCAGCAGCACCGGGCTGCCCCAGCGGCGCACGCGCGCCAGCGCCAGCCGTCGTTTTTCCGAAAGCTGTTTCTCAAGGGGATAACGCCGTGCCAGAAAATAGCCGAGCAGCCAGGTGGTGAGCGCGCCGAGCGTGTTGCCGAGACTGGCGATGGCGAGCAGCAGCCAGGCATCGAGGTGTCGTTCTGCCGCCAGCACGCCGAGCACCACTTCCGATCCGCCGGGAAACAGCGTGGAAGAGACGAAGGCGCTGAGAAACAGCCCCCAGAGTGAGAGTTCGTCAGTCATCGGTACATGGCCAGGATATTCATGCACTCCATCTTGGCAGAAGCCTGGCATTGAATAACGTAGGGTGCGTTTCACGCACCAGCCATGTCATCACGCCAGCAATGGCGGAATGTCTTTGGCCAGCGCCTGCTTGTCTTTCGTGGCCGCGCCCACCAGCGCAAAGCCGCGCAGGGTCCCGGCACTGTCACGGAACAGCGCGCGCACGCCATCGGCCGCAACACTTTCGTCCCACTTGCCTTCGACGCCGGCTGGTGGCGGGCA
>Ga0315281_10000698_pt1 | contig 47665 bp, 39 predicted proteins | sample YL17G07_0_MG_FD_204540 | JGI IMG/M metagenome (GOLD analysis project Ga0315281, IMG submission 204540) | Sediment microbial communities from Yellowstone Lake, YNP, Wyoming, USA - YL17G07_0 | ecosystem: Environmental > Aquatic > Freshwater > Lake > Sediment | place: USA: Wyoming | collected...
CCGGCCATCGCTGGAAGACCGACGTGCTGTTGGAGAAGAAGCTCTATAAATATTTTGATTCCCTTCAGCCCGCCGCGTAGTGTATAAAAAAGGGGTAAAACTTAGGTAATTAATACAAACGCACTAAATAGTTTGACATCTGACTTTAAACGGCCTGAAGTCGCCCTCACTCCCCCGGCCCCCGGGGAACCAGTCCCGTCGGTTCCCCCCGTCGCACCTCTGTCGCCGACGCGGACGATTTCAGAGCCCCCCTCCGATTATCGGAGGGGGTAGGGGGTGGCAAGAAATATGAACAGAGTCTTGGGCGCGTCGCCGAGATAGCCTTCATTGGACTCGGGCCCCCCTCCGCTACGGGGGCTTGAGGACGGCATTCAGTGCCGTTCATACAATGTAACTTTTTTTGGCTCTCTTCCATTTAGTGTGGGCTGGGTCAATAGCTTTTTAAATCCGTTCCCGAACCGCTCTTCTCGGTGCCTTCAGAACTCGCGTGCCTGATGTTTCCTCTGTTCCTGTTCTGTTAAATGGAGCCTCAATAAGTCCCCATTTTGACATCACTTCAAACGTAAGGGAACCAGAAATGCTAATCCTTTCTCACAAAACCCGCTTAACGGACCGTACCAAGAGGAGTATAATAAGATACGGCGATTCGATGACGAAACGAAGGAACTGGTGAAACCGATGGTTTATCTGGACAATAATGCGACGACTCCGGTGGACCCGCGCGTGGCCGAAAAGATGGCCGCGTTCCTCAAGGAGAACTTCGGGAACCCCTCGTCCCTCTACCCTATCGGCCGTAAGGCCAAGGAGATCGTGACCGAAAGCCGGGAGGCCGTGGCCGGATTCCTCGGAGCGCACCGATCCGAGATCACGTTCACGGGGTCGGGCACAGAGGCCGATAATTTCGCTCTGAACGGCGTCCTGGACGCGAACCCGGATAAGAACGAGATCGTCACGTCGGTCGTCGAGCACCCGGCCGTCCTGGAAACGGCAAGATACCTCGAAAAGAAAGGCATCGGGGTCACTTATGTTCCGGTGGACAAGACGGGTCTCATCGACCTGGACTTCCTCAGGGACGCGGTCACTCCCAAGACCGCCCTCGTTTCCATCATGCACGCCAACAACGAGATCGGGACCATCCAACCCATCAAGGACGTCGTCCGGATCGCCCATGACAAGGGTGCCCTTGTCCACACCGATGCCGTCCAGGCGTTCGGCAAGATCGAGGTCAATGTGGACAAGCTCGGCGTCGATCTTCTGACGGTCTCAGCCCACAAAATTTATGGTCCCAAAGGGATCGGGGCCCTTTACGTTCGGAGAGGCACGGACATCCGGCCGTTCCTTCACGGCGGACATCAGGAGCGGGGCCTGAGGGCGGGCACGGAAAACACGTCGGGCATCGTCGGGTTCGGCGAGGCCGCCCGCATCCTTGCCGAAAGGTGGAAAAAGGACAAGGACCGTATCGAAAATCTTGCCTGCAGGCTCAAGACCGGCATTGAAGAAAAGATCCCCAAGGTCAGGTTCAATGGGCACCCTGAAAAACGCGTCAAGAGCACGCTGAACTTCGCCTTCCCCGGCCTCGAAGCCGAGGCGATCCTCCTGGCCCTGGCCACCAAGGAGATCTGCGTATCCACCGGTTCGGCCTGCAGCGAGGATTCCGAGGAGGCGTCTTTCGTGCTCCTGGCCATCGGGCTCAGGCCCGAGATCGCGAGGTCCTGCATCCGCATGTCCCTGGGCAGGTTCAACACGGGCGAGGACGTGGAGGTCGTGCTCCATGAACTTCCGGGTATCGTTGAAAAACTGAGGAAGATCTCCGCCTTCGATCCCCTGCCATGATCATCATCGGTGAACGGCTGAATTCCACGCGACGCCCCGTCCTCGAGGCCATGCAGAGGCGTTACGGGGATTTTCTAGCTACGGAAGCCGTCCGGCAGAAGGATGCCGGCGCGGACTATATCGACCTGAACGCGGCCGCGCTCATGGAGGAAGAAGTCCCGACGCTCACCTGGGCCATCCCCCTCCTCCAAAAAGCGGCCTCGCTCCCCCTGGCCATCGACAGCCCCAATCCCAAGGCCATCGAAGCCGGGCTCAAAATCCATGAAGGCCGGGCCATCGTTAACTCGCTCACGGCGGAAAGGAGCAGGATCGAACTCCTTCTGCCGCTCATCCGGGAGCATAAGCCGCGGGTCATTGTCCTGTGTCTGGACGACAGGGGGCTGCCCAAGGACCCGGATACGGCCCTGAACATCGCCCGGAAAATGGTTGAACTTCTGGCCCGCCAGGGCCTGTCCTCCGAAGACATCTTCGTCGATCCCCTCGTCCGGCCTGTCGCCGCCGATCCCGGAGCAGTCCGACTTTTTCTGGACTCCCTGGCCGTGATCAAGAAAGCGCTCCCCGAGGTCAAAACCATTGCCGGGCTGAGCAACGCCTCTTTCGGCCTTCCGCACCGGGGCCTCATCAATCGGACCCTTCTGGCGCTGGCCATGGGCCGGGGCCTCGACGCGGCTATCTGCGACCCTTCCGACAAGGACCTCAGGGCTTCGCTCAGGGCCGCCGATGCCCTCCTCGGTTGCGACCCCTCCCTCAAAGCCTACCTCCGTTTCGCCCGCAACAAGAATTGATTTCGTCCTCCAAAAGCTCTATAATTCCCGCATTATGAAGTGGGTTTATGTCGAGGACATCGCCGGCCACAAGGACCAGGACATCGAGGTCCGCGGCTGGGTTTACAACAAGCGCTCGAGCGGCAAGGTCCGATTCCTCCTCGTCCGTGACGGAACGGGGATCATCCAAGCGACGATCTTCTCAGCCGAAAAGGAACATCCCCTGTTCCGGACCTTCGATTCCCTGACCCAAGAGTCCTCGGTCATCGTCCGGGGGCGCGTCCGGGAGGACAAACGGGCGCCGGGGGGCCACGAGCTCACCATCCAGGAGATCGAGGTCCTTCAAGTGGCCCAGGATTATCCGATCACCCTTAAGGAGCACAGCACGGCGTTCCTGATGGAGCACAGACATCTGTGGCTGCGTTCGCAGAAACAGCATGCCGTCCTTCGGGTCCGGGCGGAGGTCATCAAGGCCATCCGGGACTTTTTCGACGGCCGCGGTTTCCGTCTGATGGATACGCCCATCTTGACACCGAGCGCCTGTGAAGGGACGACAACCCTCTTCGAGACGGAATATTTCGACCAGAAGGCCTATCTCAGCCAGAGCGGACAGCTCTACAACGAGGCTACGGCCGCGGCCTTCGGCAAGGTCTACTGTTTCGGCCCGGCCTTCAGGGCCGAGAAATCCAAGACCCGCCGTCACCTCATCGAGTTCTGGATGGTGGAACCCGAGGTCGCCTTCGCGACGCTTGAGGACATCACGGAACTCGGCGAGGACCTCATCGTCTTCATCATCGAGCGTGTCCTAGAAAAGCGGAAGGACGACCTGGAGGTCCTCAGGCGGAACACCCATCGTCTCGCGGTCATCCGAAAGCCCTTTCCGCGGCTGACCTATGACGAGGCTGTTCCCAAGCTCAAGGAGAAAGGCTCCGCCATCGAATGGGGCGATGACTTCGGGGCCCCCGAGGAGACGATCATTTCGGAGATCTACCCGACCCCTGTCTGCATCACCCATTTCCCCGCCAAGATTAAGGCTTTTTACATGCAGCCGGATGCCGTCCGGCCGGACCTGGCCTTGGGTGTAGACTTCCTGGCTTCGGAGGGTTACGGCGAGATTATCGGCGGCGGCCAGCGCATCCACGACCTCGCCCTCCTCGAGCGGCGGATAAAAGAGAACAGCCTGCTCCGCGAAGCCTACGAGTGGTATATCGACCTGAGAAAGTATGGGTCCTTCCCCCACTCCGGTTTCGGCCTGGGCGTCGAACGGACGGTGGCCTGGATCTGCGGGATCAAGCATATCCGCGAGACCATCCCCTTTCCCAGGCTTCTCTACCGGATCTACCCTTGACTGCCGGGACCGAATGACGACCCAACCCCCTCCCCCAAAGAAAAAAGTGGCCCTCATCCACTTGGGCTGCGCCAAGAACCTCGTCGACAGCGAGGTTATGCTGGGCCATCTCCATAACGCTCAATATGGCTTTGTCCGTTCCCCGGCGGATGCCGACATCATCATCGTCAACACCTGCGGCTTCATCCAGCCCGCAAGGGACGAAGCAGAAGACGTCCTTGGAAAGCTGGCCCGGCTGAAGATGAGGCGCCCCGAAAAGAGGTTCGCCGTCACCGGCTGTTACGTCGCGAAGGAAAGGGACCACCTGAAGAGAACGTTCCCCTGGGTGGATGCCTGGCTCGGCGTCGGGAGCTTCGACCGGATCGTCGAAGCCGTCCAGGGAAAGCCCGTCCGGGAGCGCGGGCGGACGTTCCTGTATGATCACAGGTCTCCCCGGCTCATCTCGACACCCCCCGGATGGGCTTACCTTAAGGTCTCGGAGGGGTGTTCCCACCGGTGCTCCTTTTGCTCCATCCCGAGGATCAAGGGCCCCTATCGTTCACGCAGCCTGGCATCCATCGTCGAAGAGGCTCGGGCGATGGCCGTCCGGGGTTTCCGGGAGATCGACCTCATATCTCAGGACACGACCTTTTACGGAAGAGACCGGGGCCTCAAGGACGGCCTGGTCCGGCTCATCCGGAGGCTCATCAAGCTCGAAGGGATCGAATGGGTTCGGTTCCTTTACGGCTATCCGGAGGAAGTCACGGACGGTCTCCTGGAGGTCCTTGGCGAGCCGAAGGTCTGCCCTTACCTCGACATCCCCTTTCAGCACGCCGACCCCGGGGTCGTCAAGAAGATGAAGAGGGGCTCGGACGGCGAACGGGCCCTCAAGCTCATCGATAAGATCAGGAAAAGGGTGCCGGACATCGCCCTCCGGACCTCGCTCATCGTTGGGTTCCCCGGCGAGGGCGCGAAGGAATTCTTGGTGCTCAAGCAGTTCGTCCGGGAAGCGCGGTTCAACCATCTGGGAGTCTTCACTTATTCTCCGGAGCCCGGCACGGCCGCCAAGGCCCTGACCGATCCGCTGGCCCAGGAAGAGAAGGACCGGAGGAGGGACGAGATCATGGAGATGCAGGCCGGGATCTCCATAGAGCGCAACCGGGAGTCCATTGGACGGACGATGGACGTCCTTCTCGAAGGTCCGTTGAAAAAGGGAGGCGGCTGGGCCGGCCGGACCAGGTATCAAGCTCCTGAGGTGGACGGGATCGTTATGATCGAGGACGGGGGAACCGGTTCGAACGGACCGAAGCCCATCCTGAAAGTTGAAATCACCGACGCGGAAATATATGATCTGCGGGGCAGGCTGATCCCATGAATACGCTATCCATGATCTTCTCGACCTTCTTCGGGGCGGGGTTCTTCCCCGTTGCGCCGGGAACGGCGGCCAGCTTTCTCACCGTGCTCCTCTTTAAGCTCGGCCTCTACAAGCTCTTCTGGCCTTTCCAAGCCCTGATCATTGTCGCCCTGTTCATCGCGGGTGGGGCCGCCTCGACCCGCTACGCGCGGCTCCTCAACCGGAAAGACCCCGGAAGGATCGTCATCGACGAGACCTGCGGCCAGCTCATCGCGCTCTTCCTGGTGACCCCGGGCTGGAAGGAACTGCTTCTGGCCTTTTTTCTTTTCCGGATCTTTGATATCATCAAACCCTATCCCATCAAGAAGCTGGAAGCGCTTCCCCATGGGTGGGGGATCATGGCCGATGACGTCGGTGCGGGACTCGCCGCGGCGGTGTTCCTCCGACTCATCCTCCTTTTCCTATGAAGAGATCAGCGGACCTTAAAACCGAGATCCTGGCGGTCGGGACGGAACTCTTGACGCCCTATTTCCAGGACACGAATTCCCTCTTCCTCATCGAGCGCCTCAACGACCTGGGCATCGGCGTCGCCTTCAAGACGATCGTGACGGACCATCATGAGGACATCGTGGGCTGTTTTCGGACGGCCATGAAACGCTCGCGGCTCATCATAGCCATGGGGGGCCTTGGCCCTACAGAGGACGACCGAACCAGGGAAGCCGCCGCCGAGGCCCTGGGACGGGGACTGGTTTTCGACGAGACCGTGAACAGGAGTATCCGTGAGCGCTTCCGAAGGCGGGGCGTGCCGATGCCCTCGTCCAACAAGAAACAGGGCTACGTCATCGAGGGCGCTGAGGTCCTAACGAACCCCAACGGCACGGCTCCCGGCCTTTGGATCGCCTCCGGTTCCAGACGGCTCATCCTTCTGCCGGGACCTCCTCACGAGCTCAAGCCCATGTTTGAGAAAGACGTTTGGCCGAGGCTCCGGGCCATCAGGTCGGGGTTCACGCTCCGGCGGGTCCTCAAGATCACGGGGATGTCGGAATCCCTGATGGAAAACAGGATCCGGGCGGTTTATGCGAAGCTCCCGCCGGAGGCCAATATCACGACCCTCGCCTACCCCGGCGAGCTGCAGATCCACCTGACCGTCTCGGGCGCGGGCGATCCCGCAAGCTCCGAAGCGGTCCTCGGAACCTTAGAAAAACTTCTCCTGAAGAAGCTCGGCGAGAACGTCTATTCCAGGACCGGTGAAACGATGGAGGAGGCCGTGGGGGCGCTCCTGCGGTCCCAGGGAAGGACGCTCGCCTGCGCCGAATCCTGCACGGGGGGCCTCTTGAGCCACCGTTTGACCAATGTTCCCGGAAGCTCGAGCTATTTCTTTGAGGGTGTCGTCTCCTACGGCAACAAGTCCAAAAACAGGCTCCTCGGTGTCCCCTTGTCATTGATCAGGGAGCACGGGGCCGTGAGCGGTCCGGTGGCCGAAGCCATGGCCTTGGGCGTCATGCGGAAGTCGGGTTCCGATTACGGCCTGTCCATCACCGGGATCGCCGGCCCCGACGGCGGGACGGCAGCCAAGCCGGTCGGCCTTGTGTTCACGGGACTGGCCTGGCGGAACGTCACAGCCGTCGAAAAGAACGTCTTTTTCGGAAGGAGGGAGCTCGTCAAGTTCCAGTCTACCCAGAAGGCCCTGGACATGTTGAGGAGGCGGCTTCTGGAGGAGGAAATATGAGGACATTCGTCGCCATAGACCTGGCCCCGGATCTCAAGATCACAATGGAGGCCCTGATCCGCAACATTAAAAAAGGCGCCAAGGGCGTCAAGTGGGTCAACTCCTCGGGAATGCACCTGACGCTCAAGTTCCTGGGCGACATCACCCCGGAGAAAGCCGGGGACATCATCGGCCTCCTGAAGACCATCGCGGAGAAACACTCCGCCTTTCCTCTTCAGCTGAAGGGGACGGGCACGTTCCCGCCGGGCAGGAAGAGGGGCACGAGGGTGATCTGGGCGGGGATCCCTGAGACGTCCGAACTCATGGCCCTCGATGAGGAGATGGAAGCAGGCTTCGAGAGGATTGGGTTCCCGCGCGAGGACAGGCCGTTCCACCCCCACATGACCTTGGGGCGCGTGAAGTTCCCCGACGGTCTCGAGCCCGTCCTCGACGAGCTTGAGAGATACCGGGAAACGGATTTCGGGGGAATGATGGTCGACCGGATCAGGTTCTTCGAGAGCGTCCTGAAACCGGACGGCGCCGATCATTCCGTCCTCGCCGAGGTCGAGTTCAGGTGAAAGTCCTCTTCGCCATCCTCGCCTACCTTGTCGGGGCCATCCCCACCGGCTATCTCCTTTTCAAGCTGAGTGAGAAAAAGGACATTCGGGAGTTCGGGAGCCGGAACACGGGAGCGACCAACGTCATGCGCCTCAAGGGTTGGAAGTATGCCGTCCCTGTGGCCATGTTCGATGTCCTCAAGGGCTTTCTTCCGGCGTTCCTGGCCGTAAAATTATTCCGGGACCCCCAGCTCGCGCTGATCGCGTCCTTTCTGGCCGTCCTGGGCCACTGCTTTCCGGTTTACATCCGCTTTCGCGGCGGGAAGGGGGTCGCGGTCACGATCGGAGCTTTCGCCGCAGTCGCGTTCCGCCCCTTCCTCTTGAGCGCGGGCGTGTTCATCCTCGTCGTCGTCCTCAGTCGCTATGTATCGCTGGGCTCGATCTTAGCGGTTTTGACCTTTCCGGCGTCCACCTTCCTCTTTCGGGGAAGGATCGAAGCCGTGATTTGGGGGATCGCCATCGCTGCCCTGGTCATCGTCAAGCATTCCGGCAACATCGGGCGCCTCCTCAAAGGCCTGGAAAGGAAGTTCGGGGAGAGGGTTTCATGAAAGCGTGCATCATCGGCGGCGGCAGCTGGGGCTCGGCGTTCGCCCTCCATCTGGGAAGGCTGAAGATCAGAACAAAACTCTGGGTGCGCGAGGCGGACATTCTTGAGATGCTCCTCAAAACGCGGGAGAACAAGACCTTCCTTCCAGGGCACGTCTTCCCCGCCCCGGTGTCTTTCTATCACGACCTTCCGGAGGCCGTCGTCTCGACGGAATTCCTCTTCGTCGCCGTCCCTTCCCAGTTCTGCAGGGGCCTTTACGCCGAGATCGCTCCCTACCTCGCGGCGGACCAGATCGTCGTCAGCCTGACCAAGGGCCTGGAACAGAAATCGCTCATGAGGATGAGTCAGGTCATGGAGGAGGTCTTTCATCCCTACCGAAAGCCCCGCCTGGCCGTCCTCTCCGGCCCGAGCTTTGCCAAGGAGGTCGCCCAGGGAAACCCGACGGCCGTGGTCGTGGCCTCCAAGGACCCCGAATGCGCGCGAAAGGTCCAGCACCTCGTCTCGAGTCTGGCACTCAGGGCCTATTCTTCATCCGACGTCATCGGCGTGGAGCTCGGCGGGGCGTTGAAGAACGTCGTCGCCATCGCCGCGGGCATCTCCGACGCCCTGGAATGCGGCATGAACTCCAAGGCCGCCCTGATCACTCGGGGACTCGTGGAGATGACACGGCTGGGGACGCATCTGGGCGCCAGGAGGGAAACGTTCTCCGGGCTCGCGGGGATGGGGGACCTCATCCTGACCTGCACCGGGGAGCTGAGCCGGAACCATTATGTCGGATGCGAGATAGGCAAGGGAAGGTCCCTGAAAGCGATCCTGTCGCGGATGAAGATGGTGGCCGAAGGGGTGAGGACGACACTCTCGGCCCACAACCTCGCCCGCCGGGAGGGCGTCGAGATGCCCATCTCGGAACAGGTCTATCAGGTCCTCTATAAGAACAAATCGCCCCGAAAGGCTATTGAAGACCTCATGTCCCGGGCGCTCAAGAACGAGTAGGCCCGGACGAGGAGGAGCCTTAGAAAGGAGAGACGCATGAAGATGAAGATCGTGCTCGTCATGCTCGCCTGCCTCGGCCTGGCATTCTGCGCGTCAAGCCAGGTCAAGCTGGCCCGGTCCCAAGAAAAGGACCCCGAATATCAATACAAGCTGGGAACCATCTACCTCAACGGAAACAGCGTCGATGAGGCCGTCAAGTATTTAAACAAAAGCCTCTCCCTCAATCCCAGGCATTTTCTAGCCTGGAACGCCCTAGGCCTGGCCCGATCGATGAAGGGGAACTTCCAGGAGGCGGCGTCGGCCTTCCAGAAAGGTCTTGAGATCAACCCTCAGTTCACGGAAGCCCGCAACAATCTTGGGATGATCTACCGGGAATTGAGGTTCGTCGATAAGGCCGAACAGGAATTCAAGAAGGCCGTCGAAGACGCCAATTATCCTTCACGGGAGCTCCCCTACTACAACTTGGCCGACCTCTATTACTCGATGGGCAGGATCGACGAGGCCTACGAAAACGTCCAGAGGGCGATCCAGATCAAGAACCGCTTCGCGATGGCCCAAAATCTCAAAGGACTGATCCTTGAAAAGAAGGGGGATCTTGCCGAAGCCGTCGGCGCCTATGAGCAAGCGGTTAAGCTCGTCCCGAACGAGGCCAGCTTCGGCTTCAATCTGGGCGCGGCCTATTTCAAGAACAACGAGTTCGAAAAAGCCCGGGAGCTCCTGGAAAGGATCTCACCGCTTATCAAGGACCAGGAAACGAAGGACAAAATCAAAGAATATCTGGACATCATCAAGGGGAAGTCGAGAGATTAGGTCCCTTCTTTCCAGTCCTTGAGGTACTTCTTCTGGGCGGGGGTCAGCTTGTCGATGGAGACTCCCATCGAGCCGAGCTTCAGGGTCGCGATCTCCCGGTCGATGGCCCCGGGCACGGGATAGACCTTCTTCTCCAGCGATCTTCCATGCCTGATGAGATGAAGGACGCTGAGGGCCTGATTGGCGAAGCTCATGTCCATGACCATGGCCGGATGGCCTTCGGCGGCGGCCAGGTTGATCAGCCGTCCCTCTCCCAGGAGATTGATCTTCCTGCCTCCCGAGAGCGTATATTCGCCGATAAACGGCCGGATCTGCCTTTTGCCGCGGGCCAGTTTTTTGAGGGCCGGGATGTCGATCTCGACGTTGAAGTGGCCGGAGTTGGCGACGATGGCCCCATCCTTCATCTTAAGGAAGTGTTCCCGCCGGATGACTCCCTTGTTCCCGGTCACGGTCACGAAAACGTCTCCGATCCGGGCGGCCTCGGCCATGGGCATGACCGAAAAGCCGTCCATCTCTGCTTCCAGGGCCTTGACGGGGTCCACCTCGCAGACGACCACATGGGACCCTGCGCCCTTGGCACGCATGGCCAGTCCCTTGCCGCACCAGCCGTAGCCGACCACAACGAAGTTCAGTCCGGCCAGGAGGACGTTCGTCGCCCTCAGGATGCCGTCCAGCGTGCTTTGGCCCGTTCCGTATCTGTTGTCGAAGAGGTGCTTTGTGTCGGCATCGTTCACGGCGATGATGGGATAGTCCAGGACCTTTTCCCTGGCCATGCTCCGAAGGCGGATGACCCCCGTCGTGGTTTCTTCGGTCCCCCCGAGGATGCCCGGCAGGAGGTCCCGGCGGCTGGAGTGGATCGTCGACACCAGGTCGGCGCCGTCATCCATGGTGATCTGCGGGGCGTGAACGAGGGATTGATTGAGGTGGCGGTAGTAGGTCTTATTGTCCTCCCCCTTGATGGCGAAGACGGAGATCCGGTCGAACTTCACGAGGGCGGCGGCCACCTCGTCCTGCGTGCTGAGAGGATTGGATGCCGTGAGCCGGACGTCGGCCCCCCCGATCTTCAGGGCCTGCATCAGGTTTCCGGTCTCGCTCGTCACGTGGAGGCAGGCCGAGATCCTCAATCCCTTGAGGGGCTTCTCCTTAGCGAAGCGGAGCTTGATCCTTTCGAGGACCGGCATCGACCGCGCCGCCCACTCCATCTTGAGCTTGCCCTGCCGTGAAAGTCCCGGGTCTTTGACGTCAAAATCCATATTTCTTTCCCTTCATCGATGCCGAAGTTACAGGCCGGCGTCTTTCTTGAGGGCCGCCGCCTTATCGGTCCATTCCCAGGTGAATTCGTCTTCGGTCCGGCCGAAGTGCCCGTAAACCGCGGTCTTCCGGTAGATGGGCCGAAGCAGATTGAGGTAGTTGATCATGGCCTTGGGCGTCAATTTGAAGTGGGCCCGGATGAGCTCCTTGATCTTGTCTTCGGAGACTTTGGCCGTCCCGAACGAATCCACCATGACAGAAACGGGCTCCGGGATGCCGATGGCATAGGCCAGCTGAACTTCGAGCCTATCGGCGATACCGGCGGCCACGAGGTTCTTGGCGATATAACGTGCCATGTAAGAGCCGGACCGGTCGACCTTGGAGGGATCTTTCCCCGAGAAGCTGCCGCCGCCGTGGCTCCCGACACCGCCGTAGGTGTCCACGATGATCTTGCGGCCGGTGATCCCCGTGTCGCCGAGTGGACCGCCGATCTCGAATCGTCCGGTCCCGTTGATAAAGACCTTCTTCCAGGTATCTTTGTCTATGAGGTTGGCGGGAACGACCTTCTTGATGACCTCGCGCTTGATGTCTTCCCGAAGGTCCTCCATCTTGACCTTTTCATTGTGCTGGGCCGCGATGACCACAGCCTCGACGCGCTTGGGGACCGCCCCCTCGTATTCGATCGTGACCTGGGACTTGCCGTCAGGCCGGAGGTAGGGCAGGGTCTTGTCCTTCCGGACCTCGCTCAGGCGGCGGACGATCTTGTGGGCCAGCAGGATGGGCATGGGCATAAGCTCCGGCGTCTCCCGGCAGGCATACCCGAACATCAGGCCCTGGTCCCCCGCTCCCTGCTCGTGTCCCTCGGCCTCATTCACGCCCTGGGCGATGTCCGGGGACTGCTCATGGATCGAGGAAATGACGCAGCACGTTTTAAAGTCAAAACCGTATTCCGCCTTCGTGTAGCCGATGTCGCGGACCGTGTTCCTCACGAGCTTCTGGAAATCGCAGTAGCCCAGAGTCGTGATCTCGCCGGCGATAAAGACGAGCCCGGTCGTGGTCAGCGTTTCGCAGGCGACGCGGCTCTTGGGGTCTTGGCGAAGAAGATCGTCCAGAACGGAATCCGAGATCTGGTCGCAGATCTTGTCCGGATGACCTTCGGTCACGGATTCGGAAGTGAAAAAATATTTTCCATTCTTGCTCATGGATGACCTCCTTGGGACTCAATCATGGGATAGCTTCATAAAATAGCATAAAAGGATGCTCATTTCAATAGCGGTTTCGAGGGAGGCAAGGACTTTCCAGCGCCCCGCCCGGGGGGGGGGGATTTGAAATCTCGTTTTACCTTGTGTTATTGTTAAGGTTAAAAATGACTCATTATACAGGGTCGTCATGTCCGTGAAAAAGAGCGCTGCCTGGCTCATCCTTGCCGTCCTTTTTTGCCCTCCTGGGGGAGTGAATGCGCAGGCGACGGCCCCGCCCAAGGGCCTCGAGTTTCCCCTGACCCAATACAAACTGAAGAACGGCCTCCAAGTGATCCTATCGGAGGACGAGTCCTTGCCGCTCGTGTCCGTGGTCGTGGCCTACGGAGTCGGTCCCGTCCGCGAACAGCCCGGTAAATCGGGCCTGGCCTACCTCATGGAGAACTTGATGTTCCAGGGTTCGGAGAACATATCGCCGATGCAGCACATCAATTACATCCAGCGGATCGGCGGAGAGTTCAACGCCAACACCGCCTTCGACAAGTCCTTTTTTTACCAGACCGTTCCCTCCAACCAGCTGGCTCTTGTCCTCTGGCTGGAGTCCGACCGGATGGGGTCGTTGAGCGTTACGGGGGTCAATGTAGAAATGGCGAAAGAGACCCTCATGGCGGAGCAGCGCCAGCGTCGTTCCGCCGAGCCTTATCTGGAAAGCTTCTTCCTCTTCGATGAGATCCTGTTCCCGGACTTCGTCTACGGCCATCCCCTTCTGGGCACCGAAGAGGACCTCCGCAACATCACGGAGGAGGACGTTCGGTCCTTTTACAGGACCTACTACGTGCCCAACAACGCCGTCATCTGCATTACCGGAAGCCTCAACGTTCCAAGGACAAAAGATCTCATCGCCAGATACTTCGAGACGGTCCCGCGCGGGAACGATATTCCCGATCCCCCGGCCCCGAAACTCGTCGAAGGTTCACCGATTAGGGACACGGAGCTGAAGGAATCCCTGGCCCCTTCCCCCGCCTTCCATTTCGGGTATCAGATCAACCACCTCCAAACGGGCGAATACTACGGTCTGAGGATCCTGGATATCCTGATGTTCCGCGGAAAGGGTTCCCGCCTCTACAAGCGTTTGGTGAAGAAGGAAAGGATCGCCCTCTACCTGAGCGGCGGCATCGAGGAAAGGAGGGAACTGCGGGCCTTCAAGGTCTTCACGATCAGCAACAATTCCGTCATGTCCGACCTCAGCCGTAAGGCCATTGCCTCGGAGATGGGAAAGCTCAGGACGACCCTTGTGTCCGATGCCGAGCTGGCCAAGGCAAAGGACCTTTTCAAGATGGACTATCTTGGCCGGCTTTCGACCTCCCTGCAGAGGGCGCTCTTCCTGAGCGAGACCTTCCTATCGGGCAAAAGGCTGGAGGACCTGGCCGAGGAATACGCGAAATATCTGAAGGTGACCCCGGTGACCATCGTCAGCCTGGCCAACAGGCTTTTCACGCCGGAGAACGCCTTCACCTTGAACCTCATCACAAAATGATCAACCCGCGCCGTAAGAATTGGAGGAGGACCTGCTTCCTGGCCGGCCTCTGCGCTCTGACCTTCACCCTTTCGGTGCGGTCCCAGGAGAGGTTCCGCAAGTCTCCGCCCATTCCCGACCCGCTCCAGGAGCTTCGACTTCCTCTCATCGAGTCCGCGACCCTCTCCAATGGTCTGACCCTTGCCGTGGCCCGGAAAGCGTCTTCCCCGTTGATGAGCCTCCAACTGGTCGTCCTGGCCGGCGAGAGCGATTCCCGTCCCGATCTCCCCGGATCGGCCTCCTTGACCGCTAATATGATCGGCCGCGGCGCCAATCTTCTCTCGGCCGCGGAGATCGAGGAAAGGATCGAGTCCATCGGGGGGGAATTCGCGGCGTCCGTGTCCCTCGACGTCACCGTGTTCACCTTCAACGTCCTGGAGGAGAACCTAGACAAGGCGCTCGAGATCTTCAGCATGATCGTCCTCAAGGCCTCTTTCCCAGAGGGTCAGATGGACACGGTCAAGCGCACGATGTACTACGAGCTCTTCGAGAGAGAGAAGGACCCGGAGTACGTCGCCAAACGACAGCTTTTCCGCATGCTCTTTAAGGGCCATCCTTATCAAACGTCGATCTTCAACGAGGATGTCATCAAGAACGTCGGACGGGAGGACATTCTCTCCTTCTACGATCGTTTTTACCGTCCCAACAACGCCCTGCTCGTTATCGCCGGGAACATGAACCTGTCGACGGCCTCGCGCAAGGTCAGTCACTATTTCAACACCTGGACCGCCCGCCGGATGGACCGCCCTCTCCTCCCTTCCCCTCCTCCCAACGACAGGGAGCAGGTCGCGTTCATCGATCTGCCCCAGGCCAAGGACGCGACGATCGTTCTGGGGAACGTCATCTTCCCCGCCACGAACTCCGATTATTTCCCGTTCATTGTCCTGAACCAGGTCCTGGGCGGAACGATGGGCAGCCGGCTGTTCATGAACCTCCGGGAGTCGAAGGGGTACGCCAGCTACGCCTTCAGCGGCGCGGATTTCTTCAAAAGCTGCGGGGTCTTCTGGGTCAGGGCCAAGGTGACGCCCGAGGTCATTCGCGACTCGGTGCAGGAGGTCCTCAAGGAGATCGGGCCCTCGGCCGTCGAAAAGACCTCCTCGTTCGAGATCGAACAGGCCAAGTCCTTCCTCATCGGCAACTTCCCGTTGAAGAACGAGCCCCTGACCAGCTTCTCCCTGGAGGTCGCCCGGATCAAGGCCTTCAACCTGGGCGAAGACCATTGGAACAAGTATTATGAGAACATCATCCTGGTGAACCTGGAGAGGGTCCTGGCGACCGCCCAGCGGTTCCTCCAGCCGTGGCCCGCCATCGTGATCGTTGGGAACAAGAACCTGGTGGCGGACTACCTCCGGGAATTCGACAAGGTCGATATCTACGACATCAGCGGCAACCTGAGATCGACGATCAATAAAGGAGTAGAGAAATGAGGATCGTAGAGTGCGTCCCCAATTTTAGCGAGGGACGAGACAAGGACAAGATCAACGCCATCGTCAGGGAGATCGAGGCTGTTCCCGGGGTCAAGCTTTTGGATGTGGACCCTGGAGAATCGACCAACCGGACGGTGGTGACCTTCATCGGCGAACCGGAGGCGGTCAAGGAGGCTGCGTTCAAGGCCATAGGAAAAGCGGCCGAGGTCCTCGATATGCGGACGCACAAGGGGGCGCACAGCCGGATTGGGGCCATGGATGTCTGTCCCTTCGTCCCGGTCTCCGGCGTGACCATGGAGGATTGTGTCCAGCTGGCCCACGAATTAGGCGGCCGGGTCGCCGGGGAGCTCGGCATTCCCGTCTACCTCTATGAAGAAGCGGCGCAGAAACCCGACCGCAGGAACCTGGCGAACATCCGGGCCGGGGAGTATGAAGGACTTCCCGAGAAGCTCAAGGACCCGAATTGGGCTCCCGACTACGGGGACCCGGTCTTCAATCCGAAGTCCGGAGCGACCGTGATCGGGGCTAGGGAGTTCCTGATCGCCTACAACATCAATCTGAACACGAGGGACCGCCGGCTGGCCCACGAGATCGCCTTGAACCTCAGGGAGAGCGGCCGGGTGAAAAAGAACAAGGACGGGACGATTGTCCGTGACAGCCTCGGCCATTCGGTCAAGGTCCCTGGAAGGTTTAGGGACGTCAAGGCTGTCGGCTGGTATATCGAAGACTACGGGGTCGCCCAGATATCCATCAACTTCACGAACTACAGGCGATCTCCGGTCCACGCGGTATTCGACGAGACCGTCAAACAAGCGGAAAAGCTCGGCCTCCGGGTGACCGGGAGCGAGCTCGTCGGGCTGATCCCCAAGGAGGCGCTCCTCATGGCCGGGCGGCATTACCTCGAGAAGCAGGGAAAGACCGCGGGTGTTCCCGAGGAGGAGATCATCCGGATGGCTGTGCTTTCGCTCGGGCTGAATGATGTCTCCAGGTTCGATCCTGACAAGAAGATCATCGAGCGGCAATTCAAGGAAGCCGGGAAGACGCTCGTCTCGCTCGACCTGCGGGCTTTCGCCGACGAAGTCTCCATGGATTCTCCGGCGCCGGGAGGCGGGAGCGTCGCTGCTCTGTGCGGCGCGCTCTCGGCGGCCCTATCCTCGATGGTGGCCAATCTGACTTATGGGAAAAAGGGTTACGAGGGGTCCGGCGAGGACATGAAGAGGGTCGCGATCCGCGCCCAGGAGCTGAAAGACGAGCTCCTGCGGGCGGTGGACCTGGACACCCGGGCTTTCAACAAGGTGATCGAGGCGTTCCGGCTCCCCAAGGGGACGGAAGATCAGAACAGGGAACGGGAAGCCGCCGTGGAGGACGCGTCCAAAGAGGCCGCGCTGGTGCCCCTGGGCGTCCTCGCGGCCGCCGCGGAGCTTATCGAGTTGGCCGAGGCCGTCGCGCGGAAGGGGAACAGAAATTCCGTGAGCGATGCCGGCGTCGCCGGGCTGACGGCCCAGGCCGCGGGCGAAGGCGCCTATTACAACGTCCGAATCAACTTGCCGGGCATCAAGGACGAAAGATTCAAGACCCGGACCGCCAAACGGGCCGAAGCCTTGAGGAGGAAACTCGAACATTCATCCCTGGCCCTGAAAAAATACATGGAAAACACTCTTAAGTGACCGGTCAGCGAGTGGAAACCGGTCGGTCCCTGGTTTCTTGGCCCCTCCTGCCCGGCCGCGGGCTTCAGCCCGCGAACAGGCCCCTCTTCCTTTTAATCAGGAAGATCCCTCCGAAGATGAAGAAGCAAAGGATGACGATCGAAGCGGAAGCGGGGATATTCAACGATAGGGCCACGACGAGTCCCAGAAGGACCGAAACGATGCTGACCACCGAAGAGACGACGACCGCCATCCGGAAGCTGGAGGCCGCCTGAAGGCCGGCCGCCGCGGGAATGACCACGAGGGCCGCCACCAGAAGGATCCCGACGACCTTCATGCCAAGGACGACCGTGACCGCCGTCAGAACGGTCAGGAGGGCGTCGAGGCGGCCGACCCTTATCCCTGAAACGCGGGCCGATTCCCGGTCGAAGGTCATGAACATGAGCTTGGAGTAGTTAAGGGCCACGGCGGCGATGATCAGGAGGGCCAGGGTCAGGGACAACCAGACCTCCAGGGGCGAGATGGCCAGGATCTCCCCGAAGAGATAAACCAGAAGATCGACGCTAAAGTTCCCGGACAGCGTGGCCAGGAGGATGCCCAGGGCCATGCCGAGGCTGCTGACGATGGCGATGGCCGTATCGCCGTAGAGCCCGGCCTTTTCCTTGAGCCGCATGATGCCGAGGGCGGCGGCTACGGAAACGATGAGTGCCGTGACCAGAGGCAGAACGCTCAGGAAGAGCCCCAGGGCGACGCCGGCGAAGGCCACATGGGAAAGTCCGTGGCCGATCATGGCGTCCTTCCGGAGGATGAGGAAGACCCCCAGGACGGCGCAGGCCACGGCGATGAAGATCCCGGCGACAAGCGCCCTCTGAAGGAAGCCAAAATGCAACAGCGCGTTCATGGGGTCCGCCTAAGCCCACTCAATGCTCATGGGAAACCAGGTGCCCGCTGGACAGCATGTCCTTAAAGGCGTCGCTGCGGCAGAAATTCTCGTGGGACCCGTGATAGACGAGCCTCTGGTTCAGGCAGGCCACCCGGGTGATGTGCTTGTTGACGATGCCGATGTCATGGGTGATGAGGACGATGGTCATTCCCTCCTTCTTGTTCAGCCTGTCGAGCAGCCCGTAAAAACGGTCTTGTGTCTCGGCGTCGACACCCGTGGTTGGCTCATCCAGGAACAGAACCTCCGGGCTGGTCACGAGGGCCCGGGCGATGAAGACGCGCTGCTGCTGGCCGCCGGACAGGCTCCCGACCGGGGACGCCTTAAAAGCATCCATGCCGACGTGCCGGAGGGCATCGTCAATGGCGGCCTCACCCTGTTTTTTCGACAGGCCCAAGGTCCTCCTGTTAGAGAGAAGGGCCATGGCCACCACCTCCCGGACCGAGGCCGGAAAGAAGGGGTCGATGTTGGTGGCCTTCTGAGGGATGTAACCGATCTTCTGCCAGTTCCTGAATCTCGAAACGGGTTCCCCCATGAGGATGACCTCTCCCTGAGAAGGCTTGAGAAGCCCCAGGATGATCTTGATCAGGGTCGTCTTGCCGGAACCGTTCGGGCCGATGATGGCCAGGAAATCCCCGCGGCGTATCGAGAAAGAGATGTCCAAGAGAACGCGTCCTGCGTTATAGCCGAAGGAAACGTTCCGAACGGCGATCAATTCCCGCGTGTCAGCGGCAGCCGAGTCCATTTTTCAAATTCCTCAGGTTCTCTTCCATGATATCGAAGAAACCGACGCCCTTGGTGATCTCGGCGCGGGTCAGATTGTGGCCTGGATTGAGGACGAGGGTGGTGGCTCCCAGCTCGCGGGAAAGGGCCTTGGCCACGTCCGGGGAAGCCGCCGTCTCGAAGAAAATGACCTTGATGCCCTTCTCGCGGGCGAGGCCGACGACATCGATAAGCCTGCCGGGGGTCGGCTGGGAATCGGGGCTCAACCCGTAGAGGGCGACCTGTTCGAGTCCATAGCGTCTCGCCAGGTAGCCGAAAGCGGCGTGACCGGCCAGGATGAACGTCTTCCGAGGGCAGGTCCCGAGTTCCGTCTTGAATTTAAGGTCCAGGCCCCTGAGCTTTTCCCGGAAGGTCGCCGCGTTCCGCCGATACACGGAGTCCCCATCCGGATCGATCGCCGAAAGCCTGTCCCTGATGAGGTCGACGATGCGTCCGGCCAATTCCAGGTCCAGCCAGACGTGAGGGTCGAAGGCCCCGTGCCCCTCGCCGCCTCGGCCATGCCCCTCATCCTCCGGCTCACGGATGAGATCGAGTCCACGGGCAGCTTCCAGCGTCTCGATCTTCCGACCCGCAAGGCCCCTCATGACGTCCGGGACCCAGGGCTCCAGGTCGGCGCCGATATAGATGAAAAGATCGCACTCCGCCAGCCTGATGAGGTCGCCAGGGCGCGGCTGCCAGGTGTGGACCCCGGCCCCGGGAGGCAGGAGGAGACGGACCTCCCCCCTCTCTCCAGCTACGGCTGCGGCGAATTCCTTGAGGGGGAAGACGCTTGTCTCGATTCGGACCCTGAAGCCGGCCGCCGCGTTCGCGGCGCCGCCGAAAAGACAACCAAGGACCGCCAAATAGAAGATGGTCCATCGATTGGGTTTGGGCATGTTGTCTCGAATCTTAGGAATTATAACGGAGAAATCCCCTTGAATCCACAGGATTTTTATGCCATCATCTCCATCTCATCATCATTGAAAAGGAGAAGACCCATGGCATCCCAATTTAGCGGACTCAAACCCACCCATCTTTGGAAACGTTTCGAGGATATCCTGAAGATCCCCCACTGCTCGGGAAACGAGAAGGCCTTCGGTGAATATATCCTTGCCGCGGCCAAAGACTTGGGCCTCGGGGCGAAGAGGGACAAGGTCGGTAACGTCCTGGTGCGGAAGCCCGCGACGCCGGGGCGTGAGAAGGCCGAGGGCGTGATCCTTCAGGGACACCTGGACATGGTCGGCGAAAAGAACTCGGACGTCGTTCACGATTTCGCCAAGGATCCCATCCGGGCTTCGATCAAGGGTGAATGGGTCCAGGCGGAAGGGACGACGCTCGGGGCGGACAACGGTATCGGCGTCGCCGCCTGCCTTGCGGTCATGGAAGACAAGGGGCTGGTCCACGGTCCGCTTGAGTTCCTCTTCACGGTGGACGAGGAGACCGGGCTGACCGGCGCCAACAAGCTGGCCAAAGGCTTGCTCAAAGGGACCAGGCTCCTCAATCTCGACAGCGAAGAGGAAGGGTCGTTCACCATCGGCTGCGCCGGCGGGGCCGACTCCGTGATCACGCGGACCCTGAAGCGGAAAAAAGTGGCCACGGGGAACCTGTACCGTCTCTTGATCTCCGGACTGAGAGGCGGGCACTCGGGGATCGATATCCACCAGGGCCGGGGCAACGCCATTAAGCTCCTGGCCCGCATGCTCGGTCAGGCGCAGAAGGAGCACCGCTTCGAGCTCGTCCAAATGGAAGGCGGGAACAAGCGGAATGCCATCCCGCGCGAGGCCTGGGCGCTCATCTCCGTTCCGCCGGCCGCCGTCAAGGCGCTGTCCGGATCATTCAAGAAGGCGTTCGAGAAGATCAGGTCCGAATACAAGTCCGTCGAGACCGGCGTGAAATATTCGTTCGACAAGGCCGATGGCCGTGAATTCGCTCTGGCCGCCGAATCCCAAAAGAACCTGCTCAACTTGCTGGCGGGACTTCCCCACGGCGTCGTGGCCATGCACCCGGAGATTGCCGGCCTGGTCGAAACCTCGACCAACCTGGCCATCATCCGCTGCGAGAAGAAGCAGGCGCAGATCGTCTGCAGCACGCGGAGCTCCATCGCTTCAGCCCTCCAAGCGACCCGGGAGGTCCTTGAGGCCGTCTGCGCCATGGCTGGAGCGAAGATCGTCATGCAGGACGGCTATCCGGGTTGGATGCCCAACCTTCAATCCCCGCTCCTCGCGAAACTTCTGGAGGTCCACCGCAAAGTGACAGGCAAGGAGGCGGAAGTCAAGGCCATCCACGCCGGGCTCGAGTGCGGCATCATCGGCAAGAAGTACCCGGGGATGGATATGATCTCCTTCGGACCTACCCTCGAACACCCCCACTCCCCCGACGAACGCGTCCACATCGGTTCCGTCGAGAGGTTCTGGACATTCGTGACGGCCGTCCTTGCCGCACTGAGTTAAACTCTGAAAGAATGGGGATCAGCGTGGGATTCTTCGAATCCGTTCATCTGGCTGAACCTCCCCCTCGAACCGGAATTCGTTCAAGCTTCCGCATGATCGGACTCAAGGCCGAGTCCAGCGGCATCGGCGGCTTCGGAACCATCGAGTGGTGGGTCAACGGGCGGATGGCCGGGACCTCCGCTTCTCCCTCGGGCTTTTCCTGGAAACTCGCGCCTGGTTCATATACAATAAAGGCCGCGTCCGGATCATCGTGATCACGTGACCTTGAGGAGAGGACACTGAAATGACACGAAGAGATGTCTTGATCGCGTTGGGTTTCCTGGGCCTCCTCACCAAGAAGGCCTGGGCCAAGAACGGAAGGAGTGAAAAGATGAAGAAAGAAGTCAAGACCGACAAGGCGCCGAAGGCCATCGGCCCCTATTCCCAGGCCATCGTGGCCAACGGGTTCGTCTTCGCTTCAGGACAGATCGCCGTCGACCCGGCGACCGGGGAACTGAACCTGGGGAGTCTCGAAGACCAGACCCGGCAGGTCCTGAAGAACCTGACGGCCGTCCTCGAAGCCGCCGGAAGCTCGATGGACCACGTTGTGAAAGCCAATGTCTATCTTCAGGACATGAACGACTTCTCCAGGATGAACGCCGTCTACGCCGAGTTCTTCAAGGCCCCGTATCCGGCTCGGGCGGCTGTCCAGGTGGCCCGCCTCCCCAGGGACGTCAAGATCGAGATCGAAGCCGTCGCGATCCTAAAATAGCATGCCGCTTTACGAATTCCTCTGCCGCTCCTGCGGAAACCGGTTCGAATCGCTCATCCGCATCGGGAAGGAGAAGGAGGTCTGCTGTGAGGTCTGTAAGAGCAAGGACGTCCGAAAGCTCCTGTCCTCCTTCGGGATCGGCGGGGGCGGCGGCCGCCTGAAGACCTCCTCGAGCGGCTGTTCGACGTGCTCCAGCCATTCCTGCAGCACATGCAAATAGGCCGGAACGGGATTCGCATCGGTGTCGACACCGGAGGGACATTCACCGATTTCGTCATTTGGAAGGACGGGAAGCCATCCAACAAAAAGATCCTTTCGACCCCCCCCGATCCGTCCGAGGCCATCCTGGAAGGCATGGGGGAATTTCTGGAGCTCGGACGGCCGGTCTTCATCATCCACGGTACGACGGTCGCCACCAACGCCCTCCTCGAGAACACGGGCGGCCGGATCGCCCTCATCACGACGTCCGGATTCGAAGACGTCCTGGCCATCGGCCGGCAGGTCCGGCGGGAACTTTACAGCCTCAAGGGCGAGTCTAGGTTCATCCTGGTGCCGCGGGATCTGCGTTTCGGACTGGATGAACGTCTTTTGGCTTCCGGCGAAATCGATAGGAAGCTTGCGATCGGACGGGTCCGGAAGCTTGTCGCCGGGATCCAAAGATGCGGTGTCGAAGCCGTCGCCGTCTGCCTGATCCATTCCTACGCTAATCCCGTCCACGAAGCCCTCGTGGCCCGGGAGCTCCGGAAAGCCGGTCTCCTTGTTTCGGTCTCGAGTGAGCTCCTTCCCGAATACCGTGAATATGAGCGGACCGTGCTCACGGCCGTCAACGCATATCTCATGCCTGTCTTGGACAGATACCTCGGCAGGCTCGAAAAAAAAATCCGCCCCGCGGACCTGCGGATCATGCAGTCCAACGAAGGTTACATTTCCCCTGAAAAGGCCCGGAGGGAGCCCGTCCGGACCGCGCTTTCCGGCCCGGCCGGAGGGGTCGTGGCCGCTTCCCGCCTGGCCGGGCTCGCCGGCTTTTCGAACATCGTCAGCTTTGACATGGGCGGGACGTCGACGGACGTTTCGCTCATCGACGGTTCGATCCGCCGGAGCCGGGAAGGCCGGATCGGCGAATTCCCGATCCGTCTCCCGACGATCGACATCCATTCCGTGGGCGCCGGCGGCGGCTCGATCGCCTGTGCGGATGGCGGTGGCTCGCTGCGCGTCGGCCCGCAGAGCGCCGGGGCCGACCCCGGGCCGGCCTGCTACGGAAAAGGAGACCTGCCGACCGTGACGGACGCCAACCTCTTTTTGGGGCGTCTGGATCCGGACTTCTTCCTTGGCGGCAGGATGCGCGTCCAGCCCGAACGGAGCCGAAAGGCCATCGGTCGGCTGGCGGCCCGGATCGGGAAATCCTCTCTCGATACGGCCCTCGGTGTTATCGCCATAGCCAACGCCAATATGGAAAAGGCCATCCGCGTCATCTCGGTGGAGCGGGGTTTCGACATCAGGGACTTTTCCCTTTTTTCGTTCGGGGGCGCTGGAGGCATGCACGCGGTGGAAATGGCAGAACATCTCCGGATGCGCCGGGTGATCGTCCCCAGGAGCGCAGGGGTCTTGTCCGCCCTTGGCCTCCTGCTCGCGGATTCCGTCAAGGACCAATCGATGTCGATCCTGAAGAACGCGGTCGCCGTCGGTCCGGGCGAACTCGAAAAATCTTTTTGTGTCCTAGAATCCGCGGGCCTAGAAGACATGAGGGCCGACGGGTTCAAGGACGTGGACATCTCCTTCCAGAGGTTCGTCGACCTCCGGTACTTCGGGCAGTCCTACGAAATCTCCATCCCGTTCAGGACCGGGAGCGCGGGGCGCAGGGCCGTTTTCGAGGCGTTCCATCGCGAACACGAAAAGCTCTATTCTTACCGGCATCGGGACAGGGCCGTGGAGATCGTCAACATCCGGCTGAAAACCGTCGGCGTCACGGAAAAGGTCAAGTTTAAAAAGCACCTGGAACGGAGATGTCCGCCGAAGAACGCAGCGATCAAGACCCAAACTCTGCTGGTCAAGGGTCGTCCTCATCAAGCCGTCGTTTACGACCGGTCCCGCCTCGAGGCCGGAACGAAGGTCACCGGACCGGCCCTCGTCATCGATCCGGAATCAACCACGTTCCTTCCCCTGGGATACACGGCCCGCGTGGACCCCTTTTTGAACCTGATCATCGGGAAAGACTGAACGGGCATGGAAAGATACGATCCGATCGAGCTCGAACTTTTCAAGAACATCTTCATCTCCATCTCGGAAGAAATGGCTGCCATCCTCGGCAGGACCGCCCTCTCCCCTAACATCAAGGAGAGGAAAGACTTCTCCTGCGCCCTCTTCAACGACCGCGGCGAAACCCTCGCCCAGGGTTCGCACATTCCCGTCCACCTTGGGGCGATGCCGCTTTCGGTCCGGGCGGCCATGGAGAGCGTCCGATTCGAGGAGGGGGACCTGGTTATCCTTAATGATCCTTACCGGGGCGGCACCCATCTCCCGGACATCACTTGCGTTTCCCCGGTCTTCGTCCGCGGCAAACTCCGTTTCTTCGCCGCGAACCGCGCCCACCATTCCGATGTCGGCGGCATGACCCCGGGATCGATGCCCCTGGCCCAAGAGATCTTTCAGGAAGGCTTGATCATCCCGCCTCTCAAGCTTGTCCGAAAGGGGAAGATCGACGACGGCATCCTCTCCCTTATCCTCTCCAACGTCCGGACGCCGGACGAGAGGCGCGGCGACATCCTGGCCCAGGTGGCGGCCAATGGCATCGGCAGGCGAAGGATTCTGGAAACGATCGAAAGATACGGACTGGCCACGATCATCCGATACGGCCGCCTCGTCCAGGACTATACCGAACGCGTCCTTCGCGAAACCATCAGGTCGATCCCGGACGGGACGTATGTCTTTTCGGATGTTCTCGACGACGACGGGATATCGGACCGCCCGGTCCGGATCGGCGTCAAGATTGAGGTCCGCGGGGACACGGCCGTGGTCGACTTTTCCTCGTCAGCTCCCCAGGTGTCGGGTTCCGTCAACGCCAACTTCGCCGTGACCTGTTCGGCCGTCCTTTACGTTTTCCGCTCACTCGTCAACGAGGACATCCCGTTCAACACGGGACTCCTGAGGCCCCTGAAGATTGTCGCTCCGAAGGGCCTCATCGTCAACGCCGAGTTCCCCGCCGCGACGGTCGGGGGGAACGTCGAGACGTCCCAGAGGATCGTGGACGTCCTCCTCGGGGCCCTGGCCAAGGCCTTACCGGGAAGGATCCCGGCTGCGAGTTCCGGCACCATGAACAACGTTGCCTTCGGCGGCCGCGACCCGGCCCGGGAGAGAAGCTTCGCCTATTATGAAACGATCGGCGGCGGGATGGGAGCAAGCCCGGAGCGGAACGGCCTAAGCGGCGTTCATACCCACATGACGAATTCCCTGAACACGCCCGTCGAGGCCCTGGAGAATTATTTACCCGTCAGGATCCTGAGATACGGGCTTCGTCCGGATTCGGGCGGGCGTGGCCGGTTCAAGGGCGGTGAAGGCATCGTTCGAGAATACGAGTTTCTGGTCGCGTCGCAGTTGACCATCATCTCCGAACGACGGAAGTTCCCGCCGTATGGTCTTGAAGGCGGCCGCGCCGGCGGCGTGGGGAAGAATACGCTCATCCGGAAGGGCCGGGAAACGGTCCTTGGCTCGAAAATCAACCTGAGGGTCGAACCCGGGGACGTCCTTCGCGTCGAAACCCCAGGAGGAGGAGGCTACGGAAGAGCGGGATCCCGGGCGTCTTCGCACGTCGGGAAAAAGGCGGGGAAAGAACATTGAGTCATGCACCCGGACTGGAAGACGGGTCCGCTGACCTGACGCCCAGCGGGTTTAAGGACTTGTTCAGCGTTTTCCATAGAATTCGGCGATACAGGAAACGACGTGGTCCTGCTGCTCGGACGTCAGCTCCGGGTACATCGGCAGGGCCAGGACCTCGCGGCACGCCTTCTCCGTGACCGGGAAATCTCCGGGCCGGTAACCCAGCTCCGAGAAACATTTCTGCATATGGAGCCCCAGGGGGTAGTAAATGGCTGTCCCGACCCCCTTCTCTTTGAGAACAGCCTGGAGCGTGTCCCTGCCCTTGGCCCGGATCACGTACTGGTGATAGGTGTGGTAGTTCGCGACCCCGGAATCCTTATAAAGGGCATGGGGAAGCGCGACAAATCCATCCCCGGGCAGGCCCGCTTCCTGGAGCTTCCTGTCGTAAGCCTCAGCTCTTTTCCGGCGTTCTTCCTGCCAGTTCCCGAAGTGCCTGAGCTTCACGCGGAGGGCGGCCGCCTGAAGGGCGTCCAGCCGAAAATTTCCGCCGATGGCGTCGTAGTAGTAGCGACGGGATTCGCCGTGGACCCGGAGGGCCCGGACCCTCGCGGCCAGTCTTCCATCGTTGGTGAGGACCATTCCGCCGTCCCCGAGGCCGCCCAGGTTCTTCGTTGGATAGAACGAGAGGGTTCCGGCGGTTCCCAGGGCGCAGGCCCGTTTGGTCCCGAGCTTGGAGGGATACTCGCTGCCGACGGCCTGGCAGGCATCCTCGATAACCGCAAGCCCATATTCCCGGGCCAGATCATTGATGGCGTCCATGTCCGCGCATTGGCCATAGAGGTGGACGGGGATGATCGCCTTGATACGCGGGTTTCCCTTCTCCCGGACCTCTTTTCTGAGGAGCGGGCCCAGCGATTCCGGCGAGAGGTTGTAGCTCTTTTCATCGATATCACAAAAGACAGGCCTGGCCTTGAGCCTGGTGACGGCGCCCGCGGTCGCGAAGAAGGTGAACGGGCTCGTCACCACCGAATCCCCCTCCCCTACTCCCAGAGCCATCAGGCTGACGAGAATGGCGTCGGACCCCGAAGACACGCCGATCCCGTGACCGACGCCGTGCAGGGCCGCCAGCTCTTTCTCCAGGGACTCGACCTCGGGACCCAGGACGAACCCCTGGGAACCGAGGACCTCCAAGATCTTTTTATCCATCTCATCCCGGATGGTCAGATATTGGGCTTTCAGGTCCAAGCTGGGCACGTTCATGATGCTTAGCTCCTCCGTTTATTTCATGACCTTCTTCAATTTCTTCTTCTCGATGAGCAGCATGCCCTGGTAGGAGACGTAGTTGAGGAGGATCATGACCCGCTCGCGTTCATCGAGCTCCTTCTTAAAAATCCCCTTGAGACCTTTGAGAGGTCCCTCGGCGACTTCGATTTCGTCCCCGATGCCGGGCTCCTGTCCGTACTTATCAAGTTCGATATGGCCATCCTTCTCCCGTGCCCGGAGCTCCCGGATGACCTCTTCTTGGAGGGGGATGGGGCCTTCGGGGTTCCCGACGATCTTTTTGACTCCCCGCGTGTATTTAACCATTTGATATTGAGCGGGATGATCGAACCGTAAAAACGCGTAGCCCGGGAAAAAGGGCTTGATATGTTTTTCGAAGAGATACTTCGGGCTATAGATCGTGAAGCCCCCTTCCATGAACAGCTTTTCGACCTGAAACTCCTTCTTGGGCTTGACGTTGATCACGTACCAGGGGTTCATCTCATTCACCGTCCGTGATCGGGTCGGGGACCGGATCCGCCTTGGCCCGGGCTCCCCGCTCGATGTTCTCTTTAGCATCGGGGCCGGCGTGTTGTTGGACGAGGGCGATCCTCAATTTCGTATCGCGTATAGCTCGTTCCTGCAGGCAGGGCCCGCGGTTTTCAGGAGGCCGCATTTTCGACGGCTTCGACCGTTTTGGGGATCGGACGGCCGAGGACCCGGCGACCCTTGTCGACCACCAGAACGTCGTCCTCGATGCGGATGCCGCCGAAATCGAGGAAAGTCTCCACTTTATCGTAATTGATGAAGTCGGTATGCTTCCTGTTCTTCCGCCATTCATCGACGAGGGCGGGGATGAAATAGACGCCGGGCTCGACCGTCATGACATGGCCGGGCCGGAGCTCCTTGGCCATCCTCAGATAGGCAAGTCCAAACTGTTCGCTCCGCTTGATGTTCGCGTCATATCCGACGTGGGTCTCCCCCAGGTTTTCCATGTCGTGCACGTCCAGCCCCAGCTGGTGGCCGAGGCCATGGGGGAAGAAAAGCGCGTGGGCGCCCTTCTCGACGGCCGCGTCCAGGTCGCCCTTCATCAATCCGAGGTCCTTCAGTCCGCCGGCGATCGTCCGGGCCGCCTTCAGATGGATGTCCCGGAACCTGATCCCCGGCTTCATAGTTGCGATGGCCGTGAGCTGGGCCTCGAGGACGATCTCGTAGATGTCTCTCTGCCTGCGGATAAACCTGCCGCCGACGGGGATGCTTCGCGTGATGTCGCAGGCGTAGTGGAGAGACGACTCCGCGCCGCAGTCGGCCACGAGCATCCGGCCTTTCTTGAGGATATTACCGGCGAACGTGTTGTGGAAGATGTGCCCGTTGATGGTCACGATGGGCGGAAAAGCGAAGGCCCCGCCGAGAGAGCGCATGATCCCCTCCATCGCCCCCGTCACCTCCCGTTCGAAGCGCCCAGCCCCAGCCATCTCCAGGGCCGCCATATACATGGGATACGTGATCTCCAGGGCTTCCTCTATCTCGCCGATCTCTTGGTCCGTTTTCACCGAGCGCTGCTCGATGACGGCCTTGATGAGGTCTTCCGAGGATTTCGACCGGACCTCGCGCGCCGGCGTACTCGTCAACTCGCCGATTTTCTCGGAGATGTCCGCCCTGTAGGGCGGGAGGAAGTGGACCGGACGCCGTTTTTCCAGCGCGGCTTTGACGATATCGTCAAGCTTTCCGAAAGCGAGAGTTTCCTTGACCCCGACCTGGGCCGCCCGGTCCTTCAACTTGGGCTGAGGGCCCACCCAGATGATGTCCTCGATCCCGACGTCATCGCCGAAGAGAATTTCCCTGTTCTCGTCAATGTCGATCACCGCGGCCAGTCCGGGACTGTCCAGGCCGAAGAAATAGAGGAACGAGCTGTCCTGACGGAAGGGATAAACGTTGGCCCGATAGTTCATCGGGCTTTCCCCGTTTCCGAGAAAAAGGACGAACCCGGATCCCAGGCGTTTCTTCAGCAGGTTCCGTCTCCGGATATAAATCTTCTTCTCGAACATGGGTATCTCCTTACATGAAATCCAAGGCTTTGATATAGCACGTCTCCGGACCCAAATCAACCGGATATTGCCGTTTTTCAAGGTAACGCCATAATGTCCGGTCTTGCCGATCTGGTCAGATCTTCTCGAGATGGCTATTTTGATCGAGGTCCGGAGGATGATGCGGGCTTGAATCCCGGAACGCTTGACCCGCCGATCACATGGAAAGGCTTTCGGCGGAACCGAGGAGGATATTTTCGAGCTCGCTTGGCTCCAGGGGCTTAATAAGGCAGCCCAAAGTGCCGGGCCGGTTGATACGCTTGATCGTCTGGGGGTCGGAGTAAGCGGTCATGTAAACGACGGGGATTCGAAAACGCCTGAAGATCTCGCCGGCCGCGATCACTCCGTCCATATCGCCTTTGATCTTGATGTCCATGAGGATTAGGTCCGGGCGAAGGGCTCCGGCTTTGCGAAGGCCCTCTTCTCCCGAAGAGGCGATTCCCAAGGCCGTGAACCCCAGATCTTCGACCATAAGGCGGACGTCCGCGGCAATCACAGCTTCATCTTCGACAATGAGGACGTTTGTATAATTCATGCGTTTAGAGCTTTTCGGTGACAATGCATTCAAATATTTAGTCGTGGACGGGAGCGGAAGATTGAAGAGTTGAAAAAGAGGTGGTAGCGGGGGTTGGATTTGAACCAACGACCTCCGGGTTATGAGCCCGACGAGCTACCAGGCTGCTCTACCCCGCGGTACCGGAATCATTATAACAAATCGGATCGGTTTGTCAAAGGGAAAAAAAGCCCGGGCACTTTGTCTTGACTTTGTTCCCGGGTCACCTTTAAATAGAGGGGGAAAAATCAGCCATGGCGTTGCTCCTCTTCTTCATCCTGGCCTCTTTGTCCGCGGGAGGTGTCGTAGGAATGATCGTCTCCAGGGACAGGGCCTACAGCGTCCTCTTCCTGGTCCTGGCCTTCGCGGCCCTGGGCGGCGTTTTCGGGCTCCTCGACGCCCCCTTCGTGGCCGCCATCCAGGTCCTGATTTATGCGGGGGCCATCATGATCCTCTTTGTGTTCGTCATCATGATGGTCAACCGGAGGAACGACCGTGGGAGCGAAAAGAAAAAATCGGTCGGCGTCTTCGCCGCGATCTTGGCAATGACCCTGTTTGCCGAACTCCTTCTGGCCGTCAGGGGGATTCTCCCGGGGATGGGGAACGGCGGCCCGGTCGGAGGCGCGGAAACGGCCGGCCTGGGGTCGCTCCTCTTCGAGAAGTACCTCTACCCTCTGGAGATCACGTCCATCCTCATCATCGCGGCCTTGACGGGCGCGATTTCCATGGCCGGGAAAAAGGGGCCGAAATGATCCCGGCGGCATTCTTTCTCGCCCTTTCCATCGTCCTGTTCGCCCTCGGCGTCGCGGCTTTCTTCATCAAGCGCGACCTCATCACCATGTTCATGGCCGTCGAGGTCATGCTCAGTGCCGCCAATCTGGCCTTCCTCACATTCGCCAAATCAACGGCTTCCCTGGACGGACAGGTTATTGTGTTCTTCGTGATCACGGTCGCCGCCGCCGAGTCCGCCGTGGGGCTGGCGATCATTCTTCTCGTCTTCAAGCGAAAAAAGAGCATTCAAAGCGACGATCTTAACGTCATGAAAGGCTGAGATGACGGAACTCTTCTGGCTCGCTCCGTTCGTCCCGGGACTGAGCGCCCTGCTCTTGTTCCTCTTCGGCGGTCGTCTTTCCAGGAGATGGATCGCCGCTCAAGCCTGCCTGTCCTTGCTTGCCTCTTTCGCCCTTTCCCTGCTGGCCACGATCGGGTTGCTCGGTGCGGGACGCGGATCCGCTCCCATCGTGAAAGAGCTCTTTTCCTGGATCGTGAGCGGCTCGTTCTCGGCTCGGGCGGCTTTCACGTTCGACCCCTTGGCGGCGATCATGGGCCTTGTCGTGACCGGGGTCGGCTTCCTGATCCACATCTATTCCGCGGGTTACATGGCCAAAGACCGGTCGCCGGCCCGATTCTTCGGGCTCCTCAACCTCTTTACCTTTTTCATGCTTATCCTCGTCCTGGCGTCCAACGTTGTCCTGATGTTCGTCGGCTGGGAGGGCGTCGGGCTCTGCTCTTATCTCCTCATCGCGTTCTGGTTCGAGAAGCCTTCCGCGGCGGCCGCGGGCAAGAAGGCCTTCCTCGTCAACCGGATCGGAGACACGGCCTTCCTTGTCGGTATTTTCCTCGTCCTGGCGGTGACGGGAAGCGCCGAGTTCCGGGACCTTGCCACGAACGTGATGGGCGGACGATTCCCGGCCGGGGTCGCTACCCTAGCCGCCGTTCTTTTCTTCATCGGAGCGACGGGGAAATCGGCCCAGGTCCCTCTTTATGTCTGGCTTCCCGACGCCATGGAAGGTCCGACCCCGGTCAGCGCTCTCATTCACGCCGCGACCATGGTCACAGCGGGAGTGTACATGGTCTGCAGGATGAACGCTTTGTTTGCCTTTTCGGGGACCGCTTCTCTGGGGGTCGCCCTCACCGGGGCGGTGACCGCTGTCTTTGCCGCAACCATGGCGCTTACGGAAAACGACATCAAGAAGGTCCTGGCTTATTCCACGATCTCTCAGATCGGCTATATGTTCATCGGCTGTGGCGTGGGGGCGTACTCGGCCGGCATGTTCCACCTTGTCACCCACGCGTTTTTCAAGAGCCTGCTTTTCCTGGCTGCGGGGAGTGTCATCCATGCCCTCTCCGGCGAACAGGACCTGAGAAAAATGGGCGGGCTCCGGCGACACCTTCCCCGGACTTTTCCCTCTTTTTTTATCGGGGCGGCGGCAATCGCCGGGGTCCCGTTCCTCTCGGGGTTCTTTTCCAAGGACGCCATCCTAAGCAGGGCTTTCGCCCAGGGGCAGTACGTCGTCTGGGCCCTCGGACTCGCGACCGCGATCCTCACGGCCTTCTACATTTTCCGGCTGGTTTTCTTGGCGTTCTACGGGGGTGATCGAATGGCCGGAGAGGCAAAGGCCCATATCCACGAATCCCCGTCGATCATGATCGTCCCGCTCGCGGTCCTGGCATTCTTCGCCGTTGCCGCGGGTTATGTCGGCCTGCCAGGGGTCCTTGGAGAGAAGGTTGATCTCTTCGGGCGGTTCCTTGCACCGGTCTTCGTGAACGTCCCGGAAAACGGCCCGGCTCCGGGAACAGAATGGATTCTTATGTTCTTTTCCATGGCGGCAGCCCTGATGGGCATCACGGCGGCCTACGTTTTTTATGTCAAGAACACCCGTATCCCACATGTGCTTATCTCCAGGTTCCCTGCCCTCTATGCGATCGTGAGTCGAAAGTATTATGTGGATGAGGCCTATGATGCGGTCTTCGTCCGGCCGCTCGTTCGAGGGGGAGAGGTCATTTTTGACCATTTTGACAAAAGGGTGGTGGATGGCGCCCTCAACGGCACGGCCGCGGCCGCCGGGGCCGCCGGAAGGGTTCTCAATCTCCTCCAGACGGGGCTCATCAAGGATTATGCCCTCGCCTTCCTTATCGGAGCGGTTCTTTTTCTGGGGTTTTTGTTGATGTAAGTTATGGTAGTCCCGATCTTGAGCCTGGTGACGTTCCTACCCCTCGCGGGGGCTCTCCTCCTTATCTTCCTCCCTGAGGAAAGAACCCGGATGGTCCGGTCCTTTGCCCTGGGCGTCGCGGTTCTGACCTTCCTCCTGTCCCTCGCTCTTTACTTCGGGTTCGATTCGGGAACTGCGTCCCCTCAATTCGTCGAACAGCGGGCTTGGATCGGTCACGGGATCCAGTACCACCTCGGGATCGATGGGATAAGCCTTTTTCTGGTCCTCCTGACGACCCTCCTCATTCCGGTGGCCCTTCTGGCCTCTTGGAACGGGATCGGGGAGCGGATCAAGGAATTCTCGTTTTTCATGCTCCTCCTTGAAACCGGGCTCATCGGTGTCTTCGTCTCTTTGAACCTCTTTCTCTTCTATGTTTTCTGGGAAGCCATGCTTATCCCGATGTATTTCATCATCGGGATATGGGGTGGCCGGCGACGGATCTATGCCACGCTGAAATTCGTCCTTTTCACGATGTTCGGGAGCCTCCTCATGCTCGTCGCGATCCTCGTCCTTTACGCCCAATACCACAGGGCAACGGGGGTTTATTCATTCTCGGTGCTTGATTACTATGGGCTTTCGCTCGGGGCGGGCACCCAGACTTGGCTCTTCCTGGCCTTTGCCCTGGCCTTCGCCGTCAAGATCCCCCTCTTCCCCCTGCATACATGGCTTCCGGACGCCCACGTCGAAGCGCCTACGCCGGGCTCGATCATTTTGGCCGCCGTCCTCCTCAAGATGGGGGCGTACGGATTCATCCGTTTTGCCCTTCCCCTCTTCCCTGACGCGACCCGGAGATTCCTGCCGTACCTTTCCCTCCTGGCCGCCTTCGGCATCATTTACGGGGGGATCATGGCCCTCGTCCAGAAGGACATGAAATCCCTCGTGGCCTACTCGAGCATAAGCCACATGGGACTCATCATGCTGGCCGTGTTCTCTTTGAATTTCGAAGCCCTGGAGGGAGCCCTCTATCAGATGCTGAATCACGGTCTGAGCACCGGGGCCCTTTTCATCTGCGTGGGGCTCCTCTACGAACGCTCTCACACCCGGCAGATCAAGGACTTCGGCGGGGTCGGCCGCCAAATGCCGATCTTTTCGGCGCTCTTCCTCATCGTCATGCTTTCGTCGATGGGGCTCCCCGGGCTTAACGGTTTCGTCGGCGAGGTCCTCTGCTTTTTCGGGATCTTCACCTCGAACAAGGTCCTCGCGGTCCCGGCGGTCGCCACGGCCGTCCTTTCGGCCGCTTACCTGCTCCTGCTTTTCCAAAAAGTGATGCACGGGCCGATCGTTCATGAGTCCGTCCGGGCCTTCAAGGACGTCGGGAAAAGGGAGTTGGCGGTCCTCGTGCCCGTGATCGTCCTGATGTTCTGGATGGGCCTTTTTCCCGGACCGTTCCTCAGGAAGATGGACGCATCGGTCGCAAGGGCCCTAGCCCTGGCGAAGGGAAAAGAGCGCGTCTCCTTGTTGCCCGGGGCGGCCGGCGCCAAATCCCCCGGAGTTTTGGGCGCGAACGGCGGTAAAAGGGAGACGCGATGAATACACTCCTCGCGTCGGCCCCGCTGGCCGTCATCGTCGGGACTGTGCTCCTCATCCTGCTCGTCGACGCCTTCTCCAAGGGGAGGTCCGGCCGCTTCCCTGCCCCAATCGGCGCCATCGCCCTTGCTGCAAGCTCCGTCCTAGGCCTGCGCTCTTGGGGGAAAGCCTGCTCCTATTTCGGAGGCAGGCTTCTCTTGGACGACTTTTCCATCGTCTTCCTTGTTCTTATCGCCATGACGGGGGTGCTCATCATCCTGATCGACCTTCGGTATGTCCCCACCCATCGAATGGATACGGGCGCCTTCCACGCTCTGCTCCTCCTGGCCGTCTCCGGCGCCGTGATCATGGTTTCCTCCCTGGACCTCATCGTGATCTTTCTTGGCCTGGAGGTCCTTTCCATCACAAGCTATGCCCTGGCAGGACTCAAGCGAGAAGACCCGAGGTCCGCTGAAGCGGCCGTCAAGTACTTCATGACGGGAAGCCTGGCCGGCGCCTTCCTGATCTTCGGGCTGGCGTTTCTTTATGGCGCCGCAGGCTCTCTGGACGTTCCGGCGATCCTCGCCGCGCTTCGGAGGTCGCCTCCGTCCTGGACCGCTCTGGCCGGATCAGGTCTCTTTCTGGCGGCCTTTGGTTTTAAGATCGCCGTCGTTCCCTTCCATATGTGGGCTCCGGACGTCTATGAGGGCGCGCCCACTCCGGTTACGGCCTTTTTCTCAGTCGTTCCCAAGGCGGCCGGACTTGCCGTCCTCATGCGCCTCCTGGCTCCTTTTTGGGCCGGGGCGGGAAGGCCGGGGCAACTCCGTTGGCTGCTGGGGGCTGCGGCCGCTCTGACCATGATCGTCGGAAACCTGGCGGCCCTCCGTCAGAGGAACATCAAACGGATCCTCGCTTATTCAAGCATCGCCCACTCGGGCTACGCGCTCATCGCCGTGATCTCGGGGGACGGCCCGGGTCTGGCCTTCTACCTTGTCGTCTATGCTTTCATGAACATCGGCGCGTTCAGCGCCGTTGTGGCTTTGGGCCACGGCGAAAAGGAACGTCTGGATCTTGATGAATTCGCCGGGATCGGCTTAAGGTCGCCTTGGATCGGGGCCATGCTGTCCGTGTTCCTGCTCTCCCTGGCCGGATTTCCGCCGACCGGGGGATTTCTGGCCAAGTTCCTGGTCTTCGGCGCCGCCGTTCGACGCGGCTTGAGCGGCCTCGTCATCATCGCCGTTCTGGCCAGTCTGGTTTCCGTCTATTACTACCTCCGGGTCATCGTCGTCATGTACATGCGTCCTTCACTGGAAGAGGCCGATCCTGAAGGCGACCAGCCCGGCGTCTTCCTTGCGCTCTTCTTCTGCCTCTACGCCGTCCTCCAGCTCGGGGTAGCGCCGGGGAACATCCTGGCGTTCATCAAGCAGGCCATGAATTTCTAGGTGGGAAAAAACGCTGGAGCAGGACATAAGCCGAATTCTGTTCCCGCCGAAGCGGGGGCGGTTATTTGTCTGGCCCCCCGGTTGCCCGGAGGGACGAGCGACCTACCCACCCCATGGGACGGGCCGTCCCAAAGCGGGGTTCGTTTGGTCTTGCTCCGGATGGGGTTTGCCCTGCTCCCGATGTCACCACCGGGACGGTGAGCTCTTACCTCGCCATTTCACCCTTGCTCCCCGGAAAGGCTGCGCCATTCCCGGAGGGCGGTGTGTTTTCTGTGGCACTTTCCCCCGGTCTCCCGGAGTCGCCGTTAGCGACCATCCTGCCCTTTGGAGTTCGGACTTTCCTCCCCTTCGTCCCCGGTGTCGGGTGAAGGAGCAACCGCCTCGCCTACTCCAGCAGTTATCTTTATACCATATTGCTCAAGTTTCTTGTAGAGGTTGCTCCTCGGCGTGTCGATCTCCCTGGCCGTCTGGGAGATGTTCCAGCCGTTGGACCGGAGTTTAGCCAGGATGAATTCCTTTTCGGCGATCTCGCGAAATTCCTTGAGCGTCCGGACGCCGGCCTCGTCCGGGAGATCGACCTCTTTCTCCTCACGGAACTGCTCGGGCAGGTCCTTTATATCGATGACGTCCTTTTCCGTGAGGATGATGAGGCGCTCTACGACATTTCTGAGCTCTCGAACGTTTCCTTTCCAGAAGTGGCCGACAAGGGCGGCCATGGCTTCGCCGCTGAATGTCTTCGGCTTGAAGTTGTTCTCCTCGCAGAATGCCCGCGTGAAATACCCGATCAGGAAGGGGATGTCCTCCTTCCTCTCGCGAAGAGCCGGCGAATAGAGAGGGACCACGTTAAGTCGGAAGAAGAGGTCCTCCCGGAAGCGCCCCTCCTTCATCTCCGCCCGCAGGTCTTTGTTCGTGGCGGCGATGACCCTGACGTCGACCTTGCCTATCTTGGCCGATCCGACACGCTGGACTTCTCCCTCCTCCAGGACCCTGAGAACCTTGGATTGGGTCTTCAGGCTCATGTCCCCGATCTCGTCCAGAAAGATCGTGCCCCCGTCGGCCTGCTCGAATTTTCCCATCTTCCGTTCCGTGGCGCCGGTAAACGCCCCCTTCTCATGACCGAAGAGCTCCGATTCGATGAGCTCTTCGGGAATCGCGGCGCAATTGACCTGGACGAATTTCTCCTTGGCCCGGAGGCTTTGGCCGTGGATGGCCCGGGCGATGAGCTCCTTTCCCGTTCCGCTCTCCCCGTGGATCAGGATCGTGGCGTTGGTCGGGGCCGTCTTGAGGATCTCCTTCCAGAGGTTCTTTATCAGTTCATGTTCGCCGATGATCTCATATCGCTTCTCGGACCGCTTCCTCAGGTCCAGGCACTCCGTCCGGAGCTTGTTCCGGTCGAGGGCGTTCCGGATGCTTAAAAGGACGCGCTCGCGGTGCAGGGGTTTCTCGAGAAAATCGAAGGCCCCAAGCTTGGTGGCCTCGACCGCGGCCTGGATGGTCCCCTGCCCGGAGATCATGATGACCTCCGGGGAAGACGGCCTGCCCTTGATCTCGGCCAGGATCTCAAGGCCGTCGCGTCCCGTCATCTTGATGTCGAGCAGGATAAGGTCCAGCCCGACGGTCTCTTGGACGAGGTCCAGGGCGTCTTCCCCGTTCGAGGCCTCTAGGAGTGAATAGCCCTCATACTCCAGGATCATTTTGAGGGACTTGCGGATGTTCTCTTCGTCGTCCACGACCAGGATCTTGGCCTTTCGTTCGTTCTTCATCGCTCGTCCGTCCTTTGCCCCGGAATTCTATCACGTTTCTCAAACCCGTCCAAGCCTGCCTTCCCGGGGTAAGGAAGCATCTTTTTTCGTGTGATTGAATCGGCAAGGGCTGAATTCTTATTGGGCGGCACTGGATGCCGCCCCCAAGCCCCCGTAGCGGAGGGGGGACCCGTCGGGCTATCCGACGGGGGGAACCGACGGGACTGGTTCCCCCGGGGGGCCGGGGGCCAAGGGCGGCTCCAGGCCGCTCGCAGTTCCCCTCGCCGGGCCAAAGAAAGCTTGTCCGGCACGATGGAACTGCTGTAAGATTCTGCCGGGGAATGTAAAAGGAATTTACGGACGCGTGCCAAGTCGGTTCCCCGGTCTTCGTGGTGGCCATAGGGTATGAATATTGCTGCTGAAATAAGACGATGAAGAAAAAAGCGCCGGCCGCCTTGCGCGTTTCAGCCCTCCTTTTGGCTGCCGCGCTTCCCGCGTTTCCGGTGCCTTCCCCCCTGCAGAACGCCGCCAAATATTTCGTCCTGGACAACGGTCTCAAGGTCGTCATTTACGAGAAGCCCGGCTTGCCGCTCGTCAACATATCGGCTGCCGTGAACGTCGGAACGAAGGATGAACCCGAAGGATCGAGCGGCCTCGTCCACCTCCTGGAACACGCCATCCTCTTCCGGGGAACGGAGTTCAGGAGCGGGACGGAGATCAGCCGCGACATCCGGCGAAACGGCGCCTATTTCAACGCCACCACGGGCCAGGACCTGGCCGTCTTCGAGATCTCCCTGCCGTCCGACCGGTTCGACTTCGGCCTGGCGAACCAGAAGGAGATCCTGTTCAACTTCGACGTCACGGCTGAGGAACTGGACAAGGAGAAGGACATCATCCTGGAAGAGATCCGCATGGTCCGGGATGACCCCAGGAAGCACGCCGCTTCGCTCGTTTACCAGAACCTGTTCAAAGGGCACCCCTACAGGAACCCGGCCTATGGGTCGGCGGAAGACCTCCGGACCATCACCCCGGACAAGCTCAAGGCCTTCTACGCGTCCTTCTTCGTCCCCGGCAACTGTTCCCTGGCCGTGGTCGGGGACCTTTCCCTCAACGACATGGAAGAGAAGGTCAGGGCTGTGTTTTCGTCCGTCAAGGCCGCCGACTTTAAGCCCGCGACGTTTGAAAAGGCCGGCCTCCTTGTGAAGGGAGTGGAGATTCTGGAGGAGATGGACGTCAAGGAAGCTTATCTCGCCATCGGTCTCATCGGTCCCGATTATAACAATCCCGACCAGTACGCGGTCGATCTGCTCACCGAGATCCTGGGCCGGGGGCTCAACCCGATGCTGAATTCCGCATTGAGGGCGAGACGGGACCTCGTCCAGACGGTCAGTATGAACTACTCCGCCCTTAAATATGGCGGGGCTCTCATGGCTTTATTCACGCTCGACCCGAAGGACGTCTCCATGGCCAGGACCGAAGCGCTCCGCTTCCTGAACCAAGTTAGGGACCTGAACTTTGCCGAGGAGGACACCTTAAACCAGGACCAATTCTATGTTTTTGACTACTTGAGGAGTGCCAAGGCCCAGGTCAGGTTCAGCTCCCAAAAAGCTCAGGAGACGGGCCTGCTCCTCGCAAGCTCCCTGGCCCGCCACTTCCTTCTTGTCGAGGACAAGGGCGACAAAGAAAGTTTCCTGGCCAGGATCGATCGTATCCATTCGACCGATCTCCGGAAGGCCGCGGCAAAATACTTGAGCAAAGGAGAAGGTGTCGTTGTCACCATCGTGCCTAAAAGAAAGTCCTGAACCGGCCGGCGGGCCGGCCGGGAAAATGGCCGGACTCCTGTCCTCCGGCCTTCTCGTCCTTGCCCTGGCTGGGGGCGTCCTGGCCGGGCAGGACCTGGGACCATGGAGGAACCCGCCGCGCCGGAACACTCTGGACAACGGCCTCACCTGCATATTCCAAAAGGATGATTCCTCCGAGCTCACCTGTCTCCTCCTTCTCATCCGGGGCGGGAAGAGCGCCGAACCCGCCGGGAAGAGCGGGCTGGCTTACCTGACCACACGGTTGGCGGTCGAGATTCCGGACGAGGGGAAGGTCCGGGACCTCATGCTCCAGTCCACGCGCCTTTCCGTGGCCTCCTTCGAGGACTGCACGCTCATCAGCGTCCAATGCCTCTCCGGCAACCTCGAGGAGGCACTGAAGATCGTCAGCAAGATCATCCGGGACCCGCTGTTCTCGGGACTGAGGATCGACGCCATCGTTAAAAACATGGGTCACCAGAGGAAGGCCGAGCTTGATTCCGCCTCCAATGCGGGGCACGCCGAGTTTATGCGGGCCTTTTTCGGTCCCGAAGGATGCGGGGGGCTTGTTTGGGGAACTGAAGAAAGCCTGAAGTCCATCCGGAAAAATGACATCACCCGTTTCTATGAGACCTATTTCAAGGCCTCCAACATGGTCCTGTCCATTGCTTCCGACCTGGAAGAGCCTGTGATCGACGGTTATGTCAGGAAATATTTCGGGGGGATCCGGACCGGGACCCGCGCGGAAATCCGCCCGGGCGCCATCGAGGTCCCGGCGGATAGGCGGATCTACAGGGAAAAGGAGGCCAAGCAGTCATATCTGGGGCTGGGGTTCCCTCTGCCCGTTCTCTCGCCCAGGAATTATGCCCTCGCTTTCCTCACCGAGGACATCCTTGGTGGAGGCGTGGGTTCTCGGCTCTGGGCCCTCCGGTTCAAGGAAAGGCTCGCCTATGACGTCAATTCAACGATCTCTTATCCGATAGGAGAAGGCGTCCTTGAAGCCTATCTTGAAACCTCGCCCGAAAAGCTGGAAGCCGCCCGCTCGTCGCTCGAGAGCGTCTTCCGGGGCCTGGCGGCGACCGAGCTGACAGAAGAGGACCTCGAGACCTCGAAGAACAACGCCGGAGCATCGTTCCTCAGAGCGAATGAGACCAAGGAGGCTCGCGCCAGGACCGCCGCTCTCTTCGAGGCCCGGGGCCTCAACTGTGAATTCCTGGGGACGTTTCTTGAAGAGCTCCGGAATGTGACCGCTACGGAATGGAACGTGTTCATCAGGAATGTCTTCAAAATGGACAGGTCCGTGGAGGTCATCATCGGACCCAAACAGGAATAGCGAAAAAAGCGGATCTCTTCCATTTTGTGTGGGCTGGGTTAATAGCTTTTTAAATCCGTTCCCGAACCGCCCTTCTCGGCGCCTTCAGAACTCGCGTATCCGATCTATCATCTATCCATGTTCTGTTAAATGGGGCCTAAATAAGGGCCCCATTTTGACATCGTGGCGTCTGTGTTCTCTTGAGCAAGCTCAGACATCTTCAGGCGCAAGGTCCCCTCGAAGGACGGCCCGGGAAGGCTAAACCTTCAAGGTCCGCTCAGTCCGTCCCGTCCAAGCCCCCAACCCACACAAAACGTAAGAGACCTAAAAAAGCCCCGGGGCTTGGGCTCGTCCGCTGGAAAAGCTACTCTGCGAGTTTCTTGAAGTCCTGGAACCTCTTCTTGGCCTCTTCCGCGGCCTGTGGGAAGAGGACTTTGGCGATGTCGGGATACTGCTGGGTGAGCGTTCTGTAACGGATTTCGTTGTTGAGGAACGTCTGGTAATCGAGCTTGGGTTCCTTGGAATCTAGGATGAGCGGATTTTTGCCTTCCCTGGCCAGCATGGGATTGTATCGGTAGAGGATCCAGTAGCCGGTGTCCACGGCGAGCTTCTCTTCAGCTTGCGTCTTGGTCATGTCGATTCCGTGGTTGATGCACGGGGAATAGGCGATGATCAAAGAAGGCCCGTCGTAGGCCTCGGCCTCCAGGAAGGTCTTGAGGCACTGGTTCTGGTTGGCGCCCATGGCCACGGCGGCCACGTAAACATAACCGTAGGTCATGGCCATGCGGCCGAGGTCCTTCTTGGGCGTCCTCTTTCCTGATGCCGCGAACTTGGCCACCGATCCGGTCGGTGTCGACTTGGAAGCTTGGCCGCCTGTATTGGAGTAGACCTCGGTGTCCAGAACGAGGACATTGATGTTCCGGCCCTGGGCCAGAACGTGGTCCAGTCCGCCGTAGCCGATGTCGTAGGCCCAGCCGTCACCGCCGATGCACCAGACACTCTTTTCTATGAAGTTGTCCTGGAGTTCGGCGATCTTCATGAGCAGGGGCTTTGTTTCGGGCTTCGACTTGTCCAGCGCATCAGCCAGGGCGTCCGTCACGGATTTGGCGGCGGCCCGGGCCTCGACGCCGATGGAATTCCAAAGGTCTTTCATCTTCCGCAGGGCTTCCGTAAGGGCCGGCGTCGTGCCCAAAGCCATGAGCTTCTCGATCGCCTCGGCGAGCTGTTTCCGGTTCGCGTCCACGGCCATCCTCATCCCGAAACCGTATTCCGCATTGTCCTCGAACAGCGAGTTCGCCCACGCCGGTCCCCGGCCATCCTTGTTCTTGCAGTAGGGAATGGTCGGGAACGTGCCGCCGTAGATGGACGAGCAGCCTGTGGCGTTGGCGACGATCATCCGGTCGCCGAAGAGCTGGGTGGCCAGCTTGACGTAGGGCGTTTCACCGCAGCCGGCGCAGGCCCCGCTGAACTCGAACAGCGGCTGAAGGAGCTGGCTGCCCTTGATGGTTTCCCTCTTGAGGCCGTCCAGGACCTCGTAGGGGAGCTTTTCGAAGAACGCCTGGTTGGCGTTCTCGCCGGCCGCCCGGGCCGCTTCGATGGGCACCATCTTGAGGGCTTTGGTCTTGGACGGGCAGACCTCGACGCAGTTCTCGCAGCCGACGCAGTCCTCCACGTAGACCTGGAGCCGGTAAGCCAGGTTCCGGTCATTCTTGGCGTTCGACTTGAGGGTCGTGAACGTCTCTGGGGCTCCCTGGAGGTCTTTTGGGTCGATCTGCTTGGGCCGGATGGCGGCGTGCGGGCAGATCAGGGCGCACTGGTTGCATTGGATGCAGTTTTCGGGGAGCCAGGACGGGACGTTAGGGGCGATGCCACGCTTCTCGAGCCGCGTTGTCCCCGTGGGCACCTGGCCGTCCAGGGGCATCTTAGAGACCGGTATGGTGTCGCCCTTGAAGTGCATGATGGGTTCGATGACGTTCTTCGTGAATTCGTCGGCGTCGTCGGGGACGACCTTCGGGACGGGCGCGGAAACGGTGATCCGGGCCGGAACAGGCACGGCCTCGAGGCCCGCAGTGGCGCGGTCGACGGCCGCCCAGTTCTTTTCGACGACATCCATCCCTTTTTTAAGGTAGGATTTTTTGATGGCCTTCTTGATGAGCTCGATGGCCTTGTCTTCAGGGAGGACGCCGGAGATCTTGAAGAAGCAGGCCTGCATGATCGTGTTGATCCGGGCGCCGAGCCCCAGCTCCTGGGCAAGCCTGAGGGCGTCGACGTTGTAGACGTTGAGCTTCTTGGCGATGATCGTCCGCTGCATGTCCTCGGTCAGGTGCTCGAAGACCTCATTCGCGGGCCAGGTGGAATTGATGAGGAAGACCCCTCCTTCTCGGATCCCATTGAGGATGTCGTACCGGCCGATATAGGAAGACTTGTGGAGGGCGACGAACGAGGGCCTCTGGACCAGATACTGGGATCGGATCGGGCTCTTGCCGAAGCGAAGGTGGGAGATCGTGACGCCGCCCGACTTCTTGGAGTCATACTGGAAATAGCCCTGGGCGTAAAGGTCGGTATTGTCGCCGATGATGGTGATGGAATTCTTGTTGGCCCCGACGGTGCCGTCCGACCCGTAGCCCCAGAACTTGCAGCTGATGACGTCGCCGGGTTCGGTATCGATGTCCTCCCCCGGCTTGAGGGAAAGGCTCGTTACGTCGTCTTCGATCCCGACCGTGAAGCTATGGGTGCAGGCGCCGTCGAGGTGGTCGTAGACGGCCTTGACCATGGTCGGCGTGAACTCTTTTGAAGAGAGCCCGTAGCGCCCGCCGACGACCTTGACATTCCGGCCGAACAGGGCGACGGCGACGTCGAGGTAGAGCGGTTCGCCGAGGGAGCCCGGCTCCTTCGTCCGGTCGAGGACGGCGACCTTGTTGACGCTCGCCGGGATAGCGGCGGCCAGGGCTTTGGCGTCGAAGGGCCGGTAGAGTCGGACCTTGACCGCCCCAACCTTCAAACCCCGCTTGTTCAGGTAGCCGATGGTCTCTTCGACGGTCTCGGCGCCCGAACCCATAATGACGATGACCTTGTCGGCATCGGGAGCGCCGACGTAGTCGAAAAGGTGATAGGACCGGCCGAGGACCTTGGCCACCTTGTCCATATAGTCCTGGACGATGCCCGGCGCGGCGTCATAGTATCTGTTGACCGTCTCGCGACCCTGGAAGTAGACGTCAGGGTTCTGCTGACCGACCTTGATCATAGGCCGCTCGGGGCTCATGGCCCGCCTGCGGAATTCCTCGAGATACTGGGGTTCCAGAAGCGCGGCAAGGACCTCGTAAGGGACCATCTCGACCTTCTGGACCTCGCTCGAGGTCCGGAAGCCGTCGAAGTAGTACAGGAAGGGGACTTTCGATTTCAGGGTGGCCAGCTGTGAGACAATGGCCAGGTCCATGACCTCCTGGACCGAGCCGGCGGCCATCATGGCGAATCCCGTGTTCCGGGCGGCCATGACGTCGGAGTGATCGCCGAAGATGGACAAGGACTGGCAGGCCAAGGAACGCGCCGAGACGTAGAAGACCGTGGGCAGCATCTCGCCCGCGATCTTGTGCATGTTCGGGAGCATCAGCATGAGTCCCTGGGACGCGGTAAACGTCGTGGTCAGGGCCCCGGCTGAGAGGCTGCCGTGCACGGCCCCGGACGCGCCTCCTTCGGACTGGAGCTCGACGACACTCAGCGTCTGGCCGAAGATGTTCTTCCGCCCCTGGGCGGCCCAATCATCGGCCATCTCGCCCATAGTCGAGGACGGCGTGATAGGGTAGATGGCCGAAACTTCGGAATACGCATAAGCCACATGCGCCGCTGCCGTGTTCCCATCGATGGCTTTAAAGATTTTTGTCATTATTCTTCTCCTATCATTGCCTGACGGCGAAATTGATGATTCATGATCAATAACCATGACATCCTATTCCTTCAGTTCAGTCCGGCCCTCCAGGGCCTTTTTGATCGTGACCTGGTCGGCGAAATCGAGGTCCGAGCCCACGGGAAGGCCCATGGCCAGCCTCGTGATCCTGAGGTCGAAATCCTTCAGGAGCTTTACCAGATAAAGGGCCGTCGCCTCGCCGTCCACGGTGGGATTGGTGGCGACGATGACCTCCCGGAACTTCCCCGCTTCGATCCTCTTGATGAACTTCTCCAGGCGGAGCTCGTCGGGCCCCATTCCTTTGAGGGGCGAGAGTGCGCCCAAAAGGACATGATATCGTCCGCTGAAGACGCCGGTCTTTTCAATCGAGGCGATGTTGAACGGCTCCTCGACAACGCACAGGACGTCGTCCTGGCGATGGGGGTCCGTGCACATCTGGCAGGGGTCCACGTGGGTGATGCTGTTGCAAACCGAGCAGGTGAAGATCTTCCTCTTGGCCTCCCGGATCGTCTCGGCCAGCCGATCGGCGTCATCCTGCGGAAGGCCGAGGATGTAGAAGGCCATCCGCTGGGCGGTTTTGGCGCCGATGCCGGGGATCCGCTTCAGCTCTTCGATGAGGTCTTGGAGCGGTAGGGCGTATTCGAACATCAGAACATCCCCGGGATCTTCAGGCCTGCGCCGAGAGTCCCCAGCTTTTGGCCGAGCGCCCCATCGACCTTGGTGGCGGCGTCGTTCCACGCGGCGACGATGAGGTCCTGGAGCATATCGACGTCGTCCTTGTTGACGACCTCTTTTTCGATCCGGATCGAGAGGAGGACCTTTTGACCGTCCAGAACGACGGTCACCATGCCGCCGCCGCTCGTGCCCTCGACGCGCATCCCGGCCAGCTCCTTCTGGAGACGGTCCTGCATCTCCTTGGCCGCTTTCAGCATCTTTTGCATTTCCGCCATGTTCCTCATGGTTCGCTCCTCTTACGGTCCCTTACCGCCGCCTCCCGGTTCCGGGGTTTCTTGACCGGGTCGACCGAAAGGACCTGGGCCTTGAAGGTGTTCATGAAGTATTGAACCGTGGGATCCTTGAGGACGGCCTCTTTCTCCGGAGAGTCGCTGCGCGGGGCGACCTCATCCTCACGTTCTAGGAGTCGGAGGACCATCTTTCGTCCGGTCACCTCGGAAGCGACGCGCTCGATGAGCCGGGTATCTCTCTTGACCGTATCCAAATAGAATTTCTTGTCTCCGGTGAAAAGGACCTCGAGCGCGTCCTCCTTGATCTTAAAGGACGAATATTGGGCCAGGACGGCGGCCAGGGCCGCTTTTTCCTTCTGGAGCCGTTCCAGGATTCTGACAAAGGCGGCCTTCGCCTCGGGAGAAGGGCCCGCCGCCGATTGGCCGGGCTTCGGCTGCGTCTTGGAGGGCTGGAGACTATCGTGGCGGGGCCGAGACGCGGCCGGCGCCTCATTGTAGGCTTTCGGCGGAGGCTGAACCCCAGGCGGGGTATGCGTCGAGGGTGCCGAGGCCATGACCGGCCGCTCCGGGGCCGTTCCCGGGGGGGCTTGGCCGCGGGCCGCGCCCGGGCCGGACGTCCCCGGACCCTTCCTGGCCTCCTCAAGCTCCCGGATCAGGTCCGCGAGAGGGACAAGCCTCCGGAAGTGGCAGAGCTTGACCAACAGGGATTCGAGATAGATCCTGGGGTGAGACGAATAGCGCAGCCCCGCCTCCCCCTGCTGGAGAGCCAGCAGATAGCGGAGGAACTCTTCCGGGGAGGCCTTCTTGGATTCCTCGGTGAGACGTTCCATCTCCTCGGCGTTCATGAACAGCAGGTCCTGGGGTTTTTCCAGGGACGCGGTCAGGAGCAGGTTGCGAAAATGTTCGACAAGGTCCTTGTAAAAGACCCGGAGGTCGTGCCCTCCCTCGATCAACTCGTCCACAAGAGCGAAGACAGACCCAGTTTTTTCTTCCAGGATCGCCGAGGAGCAAGCATAGAGCAGCTCCGGATTGATCGTGCCAAGGATCTCCTTGAGATCATCGTCGCTGATGACGTCTCCGCTGAAGGCAATCGCTTGGTCGAGAAGACTCTGGGCATCCCTGAGACTCCCTTCAGCGGCCTGGGCGATCAGGTTGAGGGCGGAAGGGCTGATCGTGATGCCGTTACTCTTGGAGATGTCCATCAGGTGATGGAGGGTCTCCTTTTGGGAGATCTTCTTGAATTCGAAGTGCTGACAGCGGGAGACGATGGTCGCCGGCACCTTGTTGAATTCCGTGGTGGCGAAGATGAACACCGTGTTCCCGGGCGGCTCTTCCAGGGTCTTGAGGAGGGCATTGAACGCCGGTCCGGAGACCTGGTGGACTTCGTCGATGATGATGATCTTATAACGGGAGGAGAGCGGCTTATATTTAACGCTCTCGCGCAAGGATCGGATCTGTTCGATACCGCCATTTGACGCTCCGTCGATCTCGAGGACGTCGATGGAGCGGTCTTCTTTGATCGCACGGCATTGCTCGCATACGTTGCATGGCGTCGGGGTCGGGCCGTTGACGCAGTTGAGGGCTTTGGCCAGGATGCGGGCGGCCGACGTTTTACCGGTGCCCCGCATGCCGGAAAACAGGTAGGCCTGGGCGACCCGATTCATCCGGATGGCGTTCCGGAGGGTCTGGACGACAGACCTCTGGCCGATTATTTCCTCAAATGTTTGAGGCCTGTATCTGCGGGCGAAAATCTCGTAGGACATTTGATAAGACGATACCCGGAAAGGGACCGTATTCCCTTCTTTTGTAAATAACATCTTAACATAAATCCCGGAAATTTCAACGATTCATTTCCCTGGCAAAGACGGGGCTGATGGGTATAATAAGCTCGCGGGCGATTCCATGAGGGTTCCAAGTCGCGATAAGAAAAGTCTTCTTGAGATCCATCTGGCAGTGATCCTGTTTGGGTTCCCGGGGCTTTTCGCCAGGTGGGTCCCGGTCTCCCCTCCCCTCCTCGTCCTGGGAAGGGTCTTCTTTGCCGGCCTAGCCCTGGCCGTGATCATCCGCGCGCGCGGAATGTCCTTCAGGATAACGCCGCTCCGGGACGTCTTTCTCCTCTTTCTTTGCGGGGCCGTCCTGGCCCTGCATTGGACGGCATTTTTCCAATCGGTGCGGGTCTCATCTGTCGCCGTCGGCCTGCTTTCCTATTCGACCTTTCCCGTCTTCACGGTCTTTCTGGAGCCGCTCGTTTCAAGGGACAGGCTGGAATGGAGGGAGCTCGTCCCGGCGGGAGCGTGCGTTTTCGGGGTCTTCTTCATCATCCCCCGCTTCAAC
>Ga0315281_10000699_pt1 | contig 47631 bp, 34 predicted proteins | sample YL17G07_0_MG_FD_204540 | JGI IMG/M metagenome (GOLD analysis project Ga0315281, IMG submission 204540) | Sediment microbial communities from Yellowstone Lake, YNP, Wyoming, USA - YL17G07_0 | ecosystem: Environmental > Aquatic > Freshwater > Lake > Sediment | place: USA: Wyoming | collected...
AGGGGGAGTTGGGGGCCGGCTCTCCGATGCCTCTGGCCCAGAACAAGATAATAGCCCAGACAACTGTGATGTGACACAGCCTGTGGCGCTTGCCGCTGCCACCCGACTTCTGGTAGCGCATTTTCCGATGAGCAAGCAGGAAATGAGGTGAACTCCATGAATCGACGCACGTTTCTGAGGAAATCCACGCGGTTTGCGGGCATGGTGCTGGCGGGTTTGGCGGTGAATCCGGCCAAAACCCATTCGCGACCATCGAATCTTAAGATTACGGACATCCGTGGCTGTACGGTGGCGTCCAATTACGATTACCCCATTATCAAGATCTACACGAACCAGGACGTGTACGGCCTCGGCGAGGTCCGCGACGCGGGGCATCTGGGCCAGGCGCTCATCCTGAAGCCGTATCTCGTGGGCAAGGACCCGCTCGACATTGAGGGAATCATGGAGAGTCTCCGGCCGCACGCGGGCAACGGCCGGTTCGGGGGAGGGTTCAGCGGCGTCGATATGGCGCTGTTCGATATCGCCGGCAAGGTGTTGGGGGTCCCCGCGTACAAGATTCTGGGCGAGAAGGTCAGAGATAAGATTCCGGTGTACGGCGACACGAACGCCACGGCCGACCCCAGGCTGTATGCGAAACGGGCGAAGGTCCGCGTCGAGACGTGGAAGCTCAGGTACCTGAAGATGGACCTGGTGCCCCGGCTCATAAAAGACCGGGACGGTGCTTTTGAGAACGGGGTCGTGACGGAGAAAGGGATCGAGTACTGGGGCGAGTACGTGGAGGCCGTCCGGGATGCCATCGGGTACGAGGTATCTCTGGGCGCCGACCACTTCGGTCGGATGACCGTGGAGTCCGGCGTGCGGCTGGGCGAGGCCATGGCCAAGCCGCGCAGGAAGCTGGCGTACATCGAGGACGTAGTCAGCTACAACTCGCCCGGTGCGGTCGAAATGATGAAACAGATTACCGCGAAATCTCCGACACCGACTCTCGGCTACGAAGACCTCTTTGGCTTCGAAGCCTTCAAGCCGTTCATCAATCAGAACGCCGTCAGCATCATTCACCCGGATATGGAGACGTCCGGCGGCCTGATGGAGACCAAGAGGATTGCGGATTTTGCCTGGCGGTATGGCATTCGGACGATGTTCCATCACGCGGGCTCGCCGGTGGGCGCGATGGCGAGCGTCCATTGTGCGTGCACGATCCGCGACTTCATTTGCATGGAGAACCACGCGATGGACCTGCCCTGGTGGGAGGACCTGGTGACCGGCCCCGAGAAACCCCTTATCAAGGACGGCTGCTACACGGTGCCCGAGAGGCCCGGACTGGGCGTCGAGCTAAACGACGAGGTCGTGCAGAAATATCTTCGCGAGCCGAAGTACCTGTACAAGGCCGGGTATTTCGAGCCGACGCCTGAGTTCGATCAGCCAATCGACCGGCAGGAGGCCATCCAGAAAAGGATCATCGGCGGATACCACGTCAACGGCCCCTGGGTCCATCTGGATGAAGAAGGCAACCTCGTCAATCAAGCCGACGGCCGCTGAGCGACTCCCGTGCAGCGGATGGTAGAGCCGCAACGTTCTGCGTCTTCACGGCCACGTCCAGTCGGACCGTAGAGGCTGGCGGCCGGATTTCCCACCCGGATTCTGTGCGTCGGGCAGCGACCTCGCCGAGGTCTTTTTCGTTCTGGGCAAAAGCCCGCACCGTAATGGCCTTCGCCTGTGCGATGGCTCCCATAGCTGTGCGCACGTCTTCCGGACCAAACGTGCCTCCAGGTTTTCCTATCGTAAGCCGGTCCACCGCCTCGACCGTGATAATCGAAAGGCCCTTGCCCGCGTTGTCGCGCTGTATGGCCACACTGCCGGAGGTGGCGATGCCATCAAAACTGCACCAGGCGCCGCGGCCGTCGAGGAAAATGCATTCGGGCGAGCGGGCGCGATCACACCGCTTCCCGTCGAGTGCTTCCGAGCCTTCATAAAAGCCGTCCGCGCCCACGGCAAGCCAGCCGAAGGGCGGCAGGTCGTGCGTTACACCCTCGTGCTCAACCTGCCATGGCTCGCTGGCGTTGCCGTTGATCCAGATGCGCAGGTCGTTCGGATAGCGGATGAAGATCCTCGACTTCCGCCAGGCGCCGCTCCGGAAGGCCTCGGAGGACGTCACGAGGCCGCGGTCCGTCCCGTAGCCGATTGCCTGTGGCTTGAGCATGGCGTAGCGCGTCTGGAGCGGCTGGAGCATGTAGTAGGATCGGCAGGTCTGGCGGATGCCGTGCGTCTCTTCGACGAGCCAGCCGATGTGGCCGTAGGCGATGGTCGCCGCGAGGAACTGGTCGATGCTCGTGACGATGTTCTCCGGCTTCTGCCAGCCTTCCTTTCCGTTGAAGAACTGGCCCGTCCACGGCACCCCTATATCGACGCTCAGCGGGTGCATCTTGAGCAGGTCGAAGTGGGGCAGATAGGGATACTCCCAGAGCCGCAGCCCGCTGTAGGCCAGGCCGTAGTTGCCCGCGCACAGGCCGGCGTAGAGCCACTGGTGATTGCCTTCCGACCAGCAGTGGCCGTCATAGACATCCTGGTCGTGCAGCAGCAGCTCGCCGTAGGCGTAATAGGTCGCCGCGAACGTCCCGGCGCCGGGCACGCGGGCATCGTAGTCCGTCCGGTCCCAGGGGCTGACCGAGGTGTGGACGTCGGTATAGGCGGCGTTTGTGCCGAACTTGCTCTGGATGAGCGGGGCGAGCCGGCGGTCCATCTTGACCGCGAAGAGCGCCTTGGGCGAATAGCAGCGCGGCCAGGCAGTGACCAGATTGCCGTCGGGCCGGCGCATGACGCGATCGGTGTCCCAGTAGGCGTTCATGGGCGCGAAGTCGGTGTAGTTCGTGTAAAGGCCCGAGCGCCAGCCGAGCGAGCGCTGGGCCGCCACGTAGTTCTTGAGTGCTTCGTCGCCGCCTCTACCCGGGGCGGCCGACTCGCGGAACGTGAAGCTCTCGCCACCGTCGCGCCACGTAATTTCGTGATTGCACTGCGTCAGCTTCTCGATGCCGTACGCGCGGAGCTTCTTCGACCGCTCGTGCTCCCGCTCGTAGTTTTCGGGTCCCCAGCTTTCCTGCCACAGGCGCGTGGCGGCTTCACGTCCGCGCCGGGCGGGCGGGTTCGCGATGGTCGGCAGGGTCTCCTCGAAGATGGGCGAGAACGTCACGAAGAAACGCTCGTAGAGGTCATTGCGCCGGCCGTCGGTTTTCGGTGTATACCGCACGCCGCCGTTGAGGCGGACCTTGTCCCCTTCGATTTTGTCCACGCAGTACGGCTCGGACGCATTCGAGCGGTACCAGTCCATCCAGACGGAGACAAAGCAGGGGACCTTGCCCTTGGACATGAGGACGTTCAGGTGGTGACCCCCGTAATTCAGGAAAGGCAGGAGCAGCAGTTCCGGATTCTCGATACCTTCGATGCGGCCGTACGAAAGCTCGGTCGCCAGCCCTCCCGTGCAGATGCAGTCTATCACCAGGCTCTTCTGCCACAGGCGCACGGCCGATTGGACAACAATCGGCGTGCCATTCACGGTCATTTCCCAGGACGCCTTCAATTCGTTGCCGGTGGATTGGGCTTGAACCAAGCGAGCATTTGCAGGCTCGGCGACGAATCGCAGCCCTGCCTCCGCCATTGCTTGGGCGACCACGGTCCCGTTGAGCCGGACGAGCACCGGCTCCCAGAACCGGGCACCCGGCCTCAGCTCGTATTCGAGCTGTGTGTCGGCGTCCTTATACGTGAATCGCCACGCCTCGCCTGCTTGTTCCAGTGTGGTGCGGAAGCTTGCCGTGCCGTTCTCGGGCAGAATCGTTTCCGCGCGGGTCGGAAAAGGCAGTCGGTCCGGCCCGGTATTGGCACCGGGCGACTGGCCGGGAAACGGGTCAATGCCGCGCTTCGGCCGCGGCTCAAAACTCAACGGGGCCGGGTCCTCTTTGAAGAAGACCAAATCCTCGAAGAACAGCTCACGGTTCTCCTTGTTCGAGCCGCCCGTGATTCGCACGCCGGCGAGACGCAGCGGCCGGCCTTCGAGCAGGCTTCGCGGCAGGACTTTGTGGACCAGCCACCACTCCTTCCAGCCTACCTGCGTCAGGTCGAGCGTGCGTGTTGCGTTCTCCCGGTCGAGAATGAGTAGCGAAATGGTGGTGCGCGGCGTCCCCGGCTCGGGCGCCCACGACCAGTTGTTGCCATAGACCCAGATAGTCGTCGCTGACACGTCGTCAGGAATCGGCACCGGCGCCGGTGGGAGCAGGACAACCGTGCTTTTCTCCGATGTGCCGCGATAAACAAGCCGTGCAACGGGTGATTCCCACACGCGCTGCTTTTGTGAGCCGATCAAGTCCGCGACAGCACCCTCAGTGCATTCGACCTGCCAGCCTTCGAGGGAATCGAAGTTGACCAGAGGCGTCTGCGGCGGTCGGCGGTCGGCCCGGACCATCTCATAAGGCCGGGCCCCCGGGGCTTCGTCCGTCGGCATGGGCTTGGCCGGGTGGAGCGTCGCGGATGTCGATTCCGCTCCCCATGTGGATGCCGATGTGGCAAGCACTACCAGACTTCCGACGGCCAATAAATACCTTGCTGCTCGAAGAAGGGATTTCATAACCAGTCTCACTCTAAAATGCAGGCACACATGCGGGTTATTCCACATTGGAATTTCCAAAGAGACGATGCCCCGCCTCCGCAGAACGACCTCATTGGAGACTCAGGTTGCCGCCGGTGAGGTCCTCTACCTGAAGCGTATATCCGGCCGGAAGGTCGGCGCGACAGGCGATCTTGCCTTTGTCTTTCCACCATTTGACGGCGATCGGCCCTTGCGGCGTCAACAGCCGGCCTTCACACCAATCCAGACCGACGTCGGCGATTCTCAGCCGGACTACTTGCTGCTGGGTGTCGATCGCCCGAACGCCCAGAATGTCGCGGTAAAGACTGTGGGCGACGTGAGAGGCAAAGCCGTGGTCGCAACTGGCGTACGCCCCGACGTTCTCCCAGAGCGTCCCGGTCTGCTCGGCCATGTACAGGTAGGAATCGACAATCTCGTCCTTGATTTGAGCCAGACGGCCATAGCGGCTCAGCAGCTCCAGCCGCAGGTAATTGCCGATGAAGGCGTTCGCCGGATGAATCTCGGGCCAGGCGTTGGTCTGCCGGCGCTGCGGGCCGAATGCATGCACCAATTTCTCCCAAAGCGCGCCGTGCGTCTGGGGCGTCGCCACGTCGAAGAAGAACGCAAGGTACTGACAGACTTCGGTGCGGTTGCGTGTCACCTGGAGCCGGCCGTCTTTGCGCACCGCGTTGTCCACGAAGAAATCGCCGTCAAACGACTGGCGGCGGATCACGGAGCGGATGTGCTCGGCCTCCTCGATGAGGTCCGGCTGGTTGTACATGCGGCCCGCCGCCGCCAGTGCCGCCGCATACAGCATGTTGGTCGGGTAGCTGACGTCCCGCACAAAGTCGTTCGCCTTGGACCACTCGATAAAGACCCAGCTATCCAGCTTCTCCAGGAGGCCATCCTCATTCCGGAACTTCTGGAAGTATTCGTGGAGAGCCTCCAGTCTCGGCCGCAGCGCGAGGACCATGTCGTGGTCGCCGCTGCGGGCCTCGTACTCTTCCAGTTCGAGCACGAACCACATCGCCCAGTTGGGAATGAACACGCCGTCGTAGTGGTCGGCGGGGTAGCACATGGGCAGCATCCCGTCCGGCAGGTGCGCGAAGCCCGCCGGCAGGAGATAATTCTCGAAAAGGTTCTTCTCGATGGTGGTATTGCCGCTCAGGTCGGCCGCGACGCGGGACGTGAAGAAACTGTCACACAGCCAGCCGGCCCGCTCCCGCGAGGGACAATCCATGAAGATATCCACCGCGTTCTGTCGGAAGGTCTGCCGGGCGGCTTCGAAGATGCGATTCAGTCGCGGATCGCTGCAGGAAAACTGTGCCGCGGCGGTCTCCGGGCTTGCATATTCCCGCAAGTACACGTTCTCGACTTCGCAACTGCCTTGCAGGACGCTCAGCTTGAGGTAGCGCAGCGTGTAAGGCTCGAAGGATTCAAGGCGGTACGTGCCGGGCGGCAGCTCATAGCCGACCGCATTGACACAGCCGAGCCGTTTGAAATCCACATCGTCTTTGGTGAGGATTTCGTCGAACGTGAGATAAAGCCGGGTCAGCGTGGAGCAGCGGATGGATGCCCCAATGAAACCGGTGAGATTTGTCCCGAAGTCCACGATGGAGAACGTGTCTTCGCCCAGCGCCACCACCTTCTTCGGCTGATAGGGCTCATTCACTCCCTGTCTGGAGGCGGATTGGACCTTCTGCAGCTCCAGCGAGGGGACAACTTCGAGCTCGCTTTCGGGGTAGCCCTTCAATTGCGGTCCGATGTTCACCAGGGAACGGTCCTTCCACGGTTGCGGCACGGGTACGTCGCGCTGGAGCTTGCCTTGCGAGATGATCCGCGTGGGCTGCCGCATCGAGAACTGGGGATAGGCCACTCGTCGGACAAGCAGCTTCCGGGCAGGCAGTTCCGAGCAGGACGCCCGGGTGCTCAGGGTCGGCGGCCTGTCCCACCAGTGGTCGTCGCCCGCGTTCATTCGATAATATTCGATGAACGGCCGCTGGAAGCTGTAGCGTTGCACTTTCTGCACGCGGTGTTTCAGAATCGTCGCTTCGAAGTTGGCGCCACTGCCTCCCGTGGAAGCCAGGATCTTTCCATCGGCCACGACCTCGGCCTGCAAGAAAGAAGGCTGGTCGAGGAGATAAAAGCTGTTGACATTGTAGCTGGCCACCTCGATCGCCAAGACGTTTCGACCGGCGGCGTGCCGACCCAGAGGCCATTCATCAACACGATAGAAGCCGTGCGGTCCGCGGGCGGGGCCGTGGCCGATGAAGCGGCCGTTGAGATAGATGCGGTAAAGCGAGGAAGCCGTGATGCGCAGGATAAGCTCTTGCGGCTTCGGACACTCAAAGATCGTCTGAAATCCCACGAAAAGGTTCTTTTCCGTGTCCCGGCCTGTCGGCCAAATGGGACGAGCCGAATCGAATGCAGCCTCCGAAGTGCCGGTCTGCGCGACCGACGTTGACGAGGCCGCAAAGAGAACACCCAGAAGGCACACGACCATCGGATGACGCACTGATCTAAGGCATTTCACCATGTGGCTCCTATAAAGGTAGAGACGCAAAATCTTGCGTCTCTACTTCCTGCGCAGGACAGCCGGTTTGATCGTCCAGGCCTGTAATTTAGCGAGCTCCATCATGTGGGGCGCATTGAAACCTTTCGGAAAGATGACCCAGCCCCAGAGGTCAGGCGAATCGTCGGCCACGAATTTCTTCGCCTCCAATTCGCCTTGATGCATCGGAAAATCCCCCGCATAGCGTGCCGAGGCAACCACCGACGCCAGTGTGACGGCAAAATCCTCCGGACGCACGGGCTGGCCGGCCACCCACATCACGGAAGGCAATTGTTTTGTGTCCCGAACGATGCCGACCAGCTCTTGTGCGGCCTGCCGGATCGCATCCCAGCGGAATGTACCCTCGGTGGCGAATCGTTGCGGCTTTGAGGCGGGACCATAAGCGAATTCCAGTTGGACCTCCTCGGGCTCGGACCCCTTCTCGATCTTGGCGACGAAATGCGATAAGGCGAGCGTGCCTTCCGCGGCGGAGACCATCCGCGTGCCCAGATCGACGTAAGAGAGCCGCTTTTGCAGAGCCCCGGCGATAGCTCGGATATCGCTTCGCTTCAGGGGGCTGGAATACGCCCGGTCGGGATACAGGGACGCGATTTCTCGCGCCGTCACCAGCCGCACACCGGCATGGTTCACGATATGCTCGAGGTAGGTTTCAAACGCGTGAAAAGCCTGTTCCTGTTCTTCCGGAGATTTCAAAGGCGGGAGCTTCCACTCGGATCGGGGCGGATTCGCTCCCCGGGAGAAATTGACTCCGTCCCAGAACTCCCGGTGGACGAACTCGCACGGATGATAAAAGATGCTGACGATCCCGCCGCCCTCCCGGACCAGTTTCTGGTGAACTTGATCGAATTTCGTACAGGCCTGCTTCACTTCTGCGTCCGTCCAGCCGGTGCGTAGGACGCAATCGCCCAATTCCAGGATGTTCAGGATGCCGCAATACCAGAAGGGTCGATCGTTCAGGTTGACGTGCGAGGTGACGTCCAGATAAACAGGAATCCCAAACGCATGTAGAGCGGCATAGCTTTGTGGGGTCCAGGACCCTCCCGGCTGGCCATAGCAGGAGGCATTGACGCCGAATACGCGCCGCAGCGTTTCCAGTCCGACCCCCTCCCGGTGGATGAATTCCGAAACCCCTTCGTGCCAGCCCAAGTCCCGGGAGTATTCGGAAGGCGTGGGATGAACGCTGTGGTACGTGGAATGGTAAGCGATGTCGTTCTTCGCCAGCGCCAGAATCACATCGTCCCGTCCGCGTTCTTCCAGCACTCGCGCCTTTTCGCCGACGATTTTGAACGTGGCTTTGACATTTCTCTTGGAGAACATCTCGGCCAGCCGTTTCGCCGCGTCGTCGGCCTGGGGCAGAATGAAATCTTCCGTATCGAACCAGAACGTGACGTAAACTGTGGGGTCTTCTTTCGCTCCCAGAGGGGATGTCGCGAAAAGCAGGGAAGCGAAGAGTATGACCACCGGGAGCGAGTACAGCGTTTTCATCCTCTGTCTCCTTAATCAAATGACAATGCGTGTAATACGGATTATGAATAAATCGTGCGCGGTCTGTCATGTCGAGCGGAGCGCAGCGGAGTCGAGACATCTGGCCGCGAATTTGGCGTACGTATCATTCGTAGCCAGATTTCTCCGCTCCGGTCCGCCGCGGCGGACCTTCGGTCGAAATGACAAGGAAAAGCGCACGATTCAATCATAATGCGTGTAATATACCCGTGTGGAGCGAAAAATCCATTCGGAATCGGCGTCAGACATCGAGGATGGTCTAAATGGCTCTGGTCCGGGAAGAAGGAGAATCCTCCGGTACCGACGCGAGATTTTGCGTCTCTATAGCAGCCGGCCGGCTGTTTCGTTGTCGGTCACGAGGACGTTAATCAAATGGCCCCGCAAGGCGGCCCGAATCACCGGGACTTTCTCCACTCCGCCCGCCACTCCGATCACACGGCTCATCTTCCGGATTGTCTCCAGGTCGGTCCCCACGATTCGCTCATTGATCGGGTGGTCCACCCTTTGTCCTCGCGCGTCGAAGAACTGGAGTGCAATGTCGCCCACCACGCCATGTGCCCTCAAGTCGGCGACTTCCTCCGGAGATAATGTGCTGCCGCTGGACAGGAGCGTGGAGCCCGGCTCAAGGGCGCCGATGCCCACCAGCGCCACATCGGCTCTCGCGGCCAGCGCCAACGTGTCGGCCACCTGCGGGTCCGTAACGAGGGCGTCCCGCACGAGCCGGTCTTTCACAATGCCCGGGGCGTGTATCAGGCGGGGCTTGGCGCCGAGCGCCTGGGCCATCCGCCGGGCCAGATCGGCCCCGTGCGTCTGGGCCTCCAGCTCGCCCAAGCCGCCCAGGAGCTGAACGACGCGCACCTCCGGCAGGTCCAGCACCGGCAGGGCATTGACGATAGCCAGCACGGTCGTCCCCCAACTGATCGCGACGACCTCGCGGCCTTGCAGACAGCGGACCAGGCAGGCGGCCGCTACGGGTCCCAGGTCATTCACGATCGTGGCCGTATTCGGGCCGGAGCACGTGACGACCAAGGCCTCTTTCAGGCCGTACCGCATCTCAAGCTGACGCTCGAGCTCTGTGTTCGATTCCGGCGGGGGGGCGATGGTAATCTGCACGACCTTCTCGTCACGTGCGGCCCGCAGCAGGCGCGAGACCTTGATCCGGGAGATGCCGAGCCGTTCCCCAATTTGCTGTTGCGTCAGGCCGTCGTCATAATAGGCCTTGGCAATCTTGTGCAACAGTCTCTTGAGTTCTACGTCGTTTGACATGGGGACCTGAACATCTGTTCATTGTCGTTCATTTTCTCGAATTCTCGTGAAACTGGTCGCGGTTGTCAAGCAAGAAAACACCGTTGGGACGTCAGTCATGGTCACGTGTGACATAATTCCTTCTGCCAGTGGGGTTTGCAGCGGGTCCCGGAGCCACATTCGGTCCCTTCTGGCGCCCGTCTCGGCACTACCCCTCCGTGACCACACGCAGCGAGCGCCAACGCCCGGCTGGGATTCTGGTTGACAGAGTGGCATAGTGTTCGTAGAAGATGTTCATACGTTCAAAGGTGAACATGTGTTACGCACGTCCGGCCATTGTGAAAGGTGGACTTCCGCAAAATGGAGATTAGGCTTACTTGAGGAAGGAAAAATCGTCTTCCTGATTTTTCCTTCCGAAGCGGCAAGCGCTTGATGCACGACCAGTTAGGCTGATTATTCAAGGAAATCTCAAAACAGATTTCCTTGAATAATATAAGCCTAATCTCCATTTTGCAGAACTCTCTGTGATAAGGATGAGCATGAGCACCTCGAAATGGGCTCTGACAGTACTGGCAACCGTCACCCTCGTCATTCTCTTGCCTTCCTGTTCCCGCAAGCCGGGCCCGAAGAACCAAGTCGCGATCTGTTTCGGGTTCCAGGACCTCGAGACGGAGTTCTGGGTCGCTGCTCACAAGGCAATCAGCGAGACGCTCAAGAGCAAGGGCATTCAGGTCATCGAGCGCAACGCCAATGAGGACGCGAACAAGCAGCTCGAGCAAATCCGGGCGGCGATCGCACGAGGCGTGGACGGCATCATCATCATTCCCCAGGACGGCGAGAGTGCGGTAACGATCATCGGCGAGGCGAACAAGGCGGGCGTGCCCATCGGCATCTTCAACCGGCCGCCGGCCAACCGCAGCCGGCCCGCCCTCGTCGTGGTGGCCGACAACGAGAAAATCTCCGAGGACGCTGTATCCTATATGGTCGAACAAGCCAGAAAGCTCGGCCGCAAAGTCACGCCACTGATTCTGGTTGGTGACTTGGGCGACAGTAATGCCGTGGCTCGGCTCAAAGGATTCATGAACGTCATCGAGAAGAACCCGGACCTGTTCAATTCGGTGGTCGAGGTGCCCACGAAGTGGGATGCGGCCACTGCCCAGGCGAACCTGGAGGCCGCCCTGCAGCAGAACCCCAATGTGGATTTCCTCTTCACGTCCTCGGATTTCATGTACCCGCAGGTGCGGGCGGTGCTGGAGCCGCTCGGCAAGTGGAAGAAGACCGGCGAGCCCGGGCACGTGATCCTCGGCGGCGTCGATGGGGACATGCGGGCCGCCCAATGGATGAAGGACGGCTATGTCGATGCGACCGGCGTGCAGGACCTGTTCTTCGAGGCCGATGCGCTGCTGACGGCCTTGCTCGACTCGATCAAGGGCGGCCAGAAAACGCCGCAGAAGTGGATGGATGACCCGGGTTTCGCGCTGACCCAGGCGAACATGGCCGAGCGGGCCAAGGATATGTGGGGCTTCAGGCTGCTGGCTGAACGGAAACCGGCAACACCGGGCGCTCAATAGGCTATCACCTGTGTGCGTGTCATGTCCGCGCTCGCGTAGGCATGGCACCTGCCGGGACTCCCCGGAAAGCATAAACACGAATTTGCCATTTGACGGTGTTCCTTCTTGAGATTCTCAGGGCGACAGAAAAACGGATCGGGCAAAATGGAGATGTGGGGCAGGGCCGGGTTCCCAAACGCGATACATCGCGTTTGGGGTCCCCCCTCGGGTCTGGGCCGCCATATCCTGCTGTCGGAGAATTTCGTGCTCTATTTGAGCATCGTTTTCTTCGCCGTTCTTTGCCTGTTCATGCCGTTCATCGCCAGTCCCCGCAACCTGGCGAATATCTCGTCGGATCTGTGGCCGCTGCTGGCCCTGGTGTTGGGCCAGATGTTCGTTCTGATTCTGGGAGGCATCGATCTGTCCCAGACCTCGATCATGGCACTGACCAGCGTCATCGGCGGCCTGCTCATGACAACGAAGCTGGACCCGGCCCTGTTCGAGAAGAGTCCGCTCTGGGGCATTCTCCTTTCGGCCGGCGGCAGTCCGGTCAGCGGCGGGGCGTTGGCCGTGCCGTTGGGAATTACGGTTATGCTCCTGGCGGGCGCGCTCGTCGGGCTCCTGAACGGCCTGGCCGTGGCGAGGTTTCGCATGCCCGCCTTCATGGTAACGCTGGTCTCGATGATGTTTTTCAGCGGCTTGGCAATCTACCTGACCAAATCTGAAAACATCATGTACCTGCCGCAAGGATTCACCGCCATCGGCTCGGGCGGGGTTGGGCCGGTCCCTTACTCGTTCCTCGCGGTGCTTGTCCTGGCCGTCGTGGCGCATGTCGTGCTCCGGCATACCGTGCTCGGGCACTGGTTCTTCGCTATCGGCAAAAATATCAGGGCCTCCGTAATTTCGGGCGTGCCGACCGGCCGGGTCATCATCACCGGGTACGTTCTCAGCGGGTTCTGTGCCGCCGTCGCATCCGTCCTGTACACGGCCCGGCTGGCCTGCGGGCGGCCCACCTTGGGGCGAAACCTGCTGCTCGATGTCATCGGGGCGGCGGTGATCGGCGGCATCAGCCTCTTCGGCGGCAAGGGCAAGGTGCTCTGGGCCTTGTTCGGCGCGCTCTTCTTTACCCTGCTTTCGAATTCCCTGAGCATGCTGGACGTGCCTTTTTATACCGAGCCGGTCATCAAAGGCTCGGTGATTCTGCTGGCGGCCTTGCTTGACGTGACCCGCACGCGCCTCCTGGCAAGGGAGGCCCTGGCCTGACGGGATGGACCGGATGCCTGAACCCATTCTCCATTTTGATGGCATATCGAAGAGCTTCTTCGGCGTTCCCGCGCTGCGCGACGTGACCTTCGCGCTGCCGCAGGGCCGCGTGGTCGGTCTGATCGGCGAGAACGGGGCGGGCAAGACAACGCTTATGAATATTCTCGGCGGCGTGCTGGGGCCGGACAGCGGCACGATGACGCTGCGGGGCACCGGCTACGCTCCACGAAACCCGGCCCAGGCGGCCCGGGCCGGCGTGGCGTTCATCCACCAGGAGCTGAATCTCTTTACGAACCTCAGCATCGCGGACAACCTCTTTATCGATCGCTACCCTCGGTTCGGAAAGTTCCCGTTCCTCAACAAGCCTCTGGCGAAAAGACAAACGAAGCAGTTGCTGGAGTCTCTGAACCTTGAATTGTCGCCGGAGACCCAGGTGGACAAGCTGACCCCCGGCGAGCGGCAGTTGGTGGAAATCGCCAAGGCCCTCAGCACCGGTGCGGAGATCATCCTCTTCGACGAGCCGACGACCTCTCTGACGGCAAACGAGACGCAACGGCTCTTCGGCATCATCCGGGACCTGCGCGCCCGGGGCAAGTCGATGATCTATATCTCGCACAACCTCGGCAACGTGCTCCAGCTCGCCGATGATATCGTCGTGCTGCGCGACGGCCGGGTCGTGGATGCAGGTCCGAGGCAGGATTTTACCATCGACCGGATGATCGCCCGCATGGTTGGGCGGGACCTCAGCCAGATTTTCCCGGTCCGGGCATCGAAGCCGTTGGACGAGGTCGTTCTGGAAGTGCAGGATCTGTCCCAGCCGCACGTCGTCAAGGACATCCATCTGGTGTTGCACAAGGCGGAGGTGCTGGGGCTCTTCGGATTGATGGGTTCCGGCCGAAGCGAGCTGGCCCGCATCCTTTTCGGATTGGAGCCGTTCGAGCAGGGGCAGATCTTCATTCATGGCAATCCGCGCCGTCGTGCTTCGGCTCACGACAGCATCGGCCGCGGCATGGCCTTTGTGACGGAGAACCGGCGGGAGGAGGGGCTGCTCATGGAGGCCACGGTCGTGGACAATGTCGGTCTCGTGGCGCTGCCCGCCTTTGTGGCGACACGTTTTCCCCGCCTGCTGCAGCACCACCGGCTCCGGGACGCCGTCACCCGCGTGGCGGAATCCCTGCGGATCAAGAGCGGACCCGCCGGGTGCACCCTGGCCAAAAATCTCAGCGGCGGCAATCAGCAGAAGGTGGTCATCGGAAAATGGCTGATGTCGGGGTCCGCCGTCTTCATTATGGATGAGCCGACCCGCGGCATCGACGTCGGGGCCCGGCATGAAGTCTACAGCATCATCAACAACCTGGCGGCACAAGGCGCCGGTATCCTGCTCATCTCTTCGGAGCTGGAAGAGCTCATGGGCATGTGCGACCGTATCCTCGTGATGAGCAAGGGCGAGGTCCAGGGCCGCTTCGAGCGCGGTGCATTCGACCAGGAGCGGATTCTTCACGCGGCGTTCAAGGGCCACGTCGCCGCACGTGACACCGTGCAAGGGTAGAGCATGAGAAAAACCCGCGGGAAAATGCTGGTGGTAGTACTGCGGCATACGCCGGTGATTCTCTTTGCGCTCCTCTTCGTTGCGTTCGGTCTTCTTTCCTCGCGATTTCTCAGTTATCAGAGCCTGGAGAACATCGTCAAGCAGGCTTCGTATGTGGGCATCCTCGCGGTCGGGATGACATTCGTCCTGCTGACCGCCGGGATCGACTTGTCCGTCGGCTCCAGCATGTACCTGTCGGCTGTGGTCGCCGGCCTGCTGATCAAGCAGTTCGGCCTGTCCGTGACGCTGGCCCTCATCGCCTGCCTGGGCGTCGGGCTGCTCTTCGGCATCGTCAACGCCCTGATTATCACCAAGCTCAGAATCATTCCCTTCGTGGCAACGCTGGGGACCCTCTGGGTCGGGCGGGGTCTTGGGCTGTGGCTCACGGGCTCGGTGCCGGTCGAGTTCCCCGAGAGCGTGACGCGCATCGGCTCGCAGCGATTGCTCGGGGCGATCCCGCTGCCGATCGCGGTGTTTGCCCTGGTCGTGCTGGGTGCGTGGGTGCTGCTCCAATGGACGGCTCTGGGCCGGCAGATTTACGCGGTGGGCAACGATATGGAGGTCGCCCAGAAGGCCGGCATCAACACCGATCGTGTGCGGGCTGCGGCTTTTGTCATCTGCGGCTTCCTGGCGGCCCTGGGTGGCTTCATCTCCGTGGCTCAGTTGGGGATCATCAACGCAGGCTTCGGCGACCTGCGGGAGTTTGACGCGATTGCGGCGGCCGTCCTGGGCGGCACGAGCCTCTTCGGCGGAGTCGGCAGCGTGTTCCCCGGCACCGTGCTCGGGGCCATCCTGATCCAGATGGTCACCAGCGGCCTGGTGTCCGCCCAGGTGGACCTGTATCTCCAGGAGCTCGCCGCGGCGGCGATTATCTTCCTGGCGGTCTTTCTGGATAGTCTGCGCACGCAGCAGCTTGCCAGGCTCAGTCGTCGCCGCATCCGCGTGGAGGAGTCGTGAGCGCAGTTATAATGGGATACCGTCACAATCGGTGAGGTGAAAGAAACGTATGGCAGGACGATCGACGAAGAAACTGATGGAACGAGCCCGCGAAGTCATCGCGCGCGAGGCGGCCGGTGTCAAGGCCCTGACCGACCAGTTCGACGAATCGGTGGTGCAAATCGCGAGGCTGATGTTGGGTTGCAGGGGGCATATTCTCATCGCCGGCGCCGGCACGTCGCGCGCGGTCGCGCAGCGGTTCGCGCATCTCTTATCCTGCTGTGGGACGTCGGCTCTGGCGCTGAACGCCGCCGACTGCCTCCACGGCGGGGCGGGCGCCATCACCAGTCGGGACCTCGTTTACGTCATTTCCAAGGGCGGCCACAGCCGGGAGATTAATTCTCTCGTTGAGATTGCCAGAAATCGGGGGGCGAAGATCATCGCCCACACGGAGAACCCGGATTCACCGCTGGCAAAAATGAGCGATGCGGTCTATAGGATCAAGGCGCCCGAGGACGTGGACCCCTATGGCATGATTGCCACGGGCAGTTCCCTGGTGAACGGAGCGGCGTGTGACGTCCTGTGCGTGCTCCTCCTCGAGCTGCGCGGCTACACGAAAGAGCAGTTCGGTACCACGCACCCCGAAGGGGCGGTTGGCAAGAGGCTCGCCAAGGGCAAATAGTGGATGCATCGTCGGGACTTGTCATGCTGAACGAAGTGAAGCATCTGAGTGGCGAACGAGAAATCAGCACCGCATGCGAGAGATACCTCGTGTGCGGTGCCCAGATCCTTCGCTTCGCTCAGGATGACAAGAGCATGACCGCCACTGGGGGATGAGCAGATATGATGAAGGATTGCCGATGAAAACGGCTTATTTGACAGGACCCAAGACAATCGAGCTGCGGGACGTGCCCGAGCTTGCGGCGCCGCCGGGTGGCTTGGTGCTGGAGGTCAAGGCGTGCGGGATCTGCGGCTCGGACCTGCGCCGCTGGAAGGAAGGCCCGCCGCAAGGGGTCGAGGGCGTGGTTCCGGGTCACGAGGCCGCCGGCATTGTGGCGGACGTGGGGCGGGGCGTGACGCGATATGCTCGCGGGGACTATCTGGCGATTGCGCCCGATGTTCATTGCGGCCGGTGCTACTACTGCCAGCGCGGCCTTTATAATCTGTGCGACGAGCTGCGGTTTGTGGGCGTGACGCCGGAATTGCCCGGCGCCCTGGCCGAGAAGGTCGTACTGACGGAAGAGGTCCTGATCAATGGGATTGTGCACCCGATGCCGAGCGGGATGTCTTTCATCGAGGCCAGCTTGGCGGAGCCGAGCTGCTCGGTGCTGGCCTGCCACGATCGTGCCGGCACCGGGTTGGGGGACACCGTTGTGGTCATGGGAGCCGGACCGATTGGCTGTCTGCATATCGTAGTCGCCCAGGCGCGCGGCGCCCGCGTGATTGTCTCCGAGCCCAGTGCCACGCGGCGCCGGCTCGCGGAGCGTTTCCACCCGCAGGCCATCATCGATCCGGTCAGCGAAGACCTGAAATCCCGCGTGCGAGAGATGACGGGCGGCGTCGGTGCGGACATTGTGATTTGCGCCAACCCCGTGGCCCGGACGCAGACTGAGGCCGTCGAAATCGTACGCAAGCGAGGCAAGGTGATTCTGTTCGGTGGTCTGCCCAAGGCCGGTCCGCTGGTGACCCTGGACAGCAACCGGATTCATTACGGCGAGATCGAGGTCTTCGGCGCGTTCTCGTACCATCCCACGGTGCACGAGCAGGCGCTGGACTTGATTCATCGCAAAGTCATACCGGCGGACCTGTTGGTGACCCATACGTTTGGTTTGAACGAAATCGCAAAGGCGTTCGAAGCCACTGCGGCGGGCGAAGCGCTCAAAGTGGTGGTGACGACGTAACAAGTTCGACGGGCGTGGCGGGGTGCTATGTCTGGGATTTTTAATTGATGATTGCTGATTGGGGATTGCGGATTAAAGAAGAGTTTGTAGTGACGCCGTAAGGCGTTTCCTTTTATGCCCTGACGGGCACACTGCAACCCAAATCCGCAATCCGAAATCGAAAGCGCCCAGTCTTACGCTTCACAGGATACGGAGAATATATGATCGGTTTGAACGAGGAATTGGCGGCGCGCGCGGCAGCGGGCCAGCCGGTGCGGATCGGTCTGATCGGGGCCGGTCAGATGGGCGTCGACGTGGTGGCCCAGGTCCGGATGATGAAGGGCATCGACATCGTTGTCATTGCGGATATTAACAAGCAGAGAGCCCGCGAGGCGTACCGGATCGGGATGCTCCCGGGCGACGTGGTGGAAGCCTCCTCCGCGGCCGTGGCCGAGGCGGCGGTCGTTCGGGGCCAGCGAGTCTTCACCGGCGATTATCGCGTCGTCACGGACATGAAGCAGGTGGATGTGATGCTGGAGGCCACGGGCGTGCCCGAGGTGGGGGCGCGGGCGGCGCTGCGTTCGTCGCGGGCCGGACAGCAGTTGGCCATGATGAACGTGGAGACGGACGTCACGGTGGGTCCCTTGCTGCGCTGGTACGCCCAGCGCAAGGGCGTGCTCTATGCGTTGGCGGCGGGCGACGAGCCGGCGGCCTGCAAGGAGCTGTACGATTTTGCCGATTCGCTGGGTTTCACGATTGTGGCGGCCGGCAAGGGCAAGAACAATCCGCTGGACCGTCACGCCGGACCCACCGATGAGAAATGGGCCGCGGAGGCGAAGCGGCGCGGGCTCAATCCGAACATGCTGATCGAATTTGTCGACGGCAGCAAGACGATGATCGAGATGGCGGCGGTCTCCAACGCCACGGGTCTCGTGCCGGATGTGCGGGGCATGCATGGCCCGAAGACGACGCGCGACAAACTCCATGAGACCTTCGCCCTCCGGGAGCACGGCGGCATTCTGAACCGGGCCGGCGTCGTGGAGTATGGCATCGGTGGCATTCATCCCGGCGTCTTTCTGGTGGTCACGACCGACCATCCGCGGCTGCGTCAGGCGCTGGTCTATCGCGATATGGGTCACGGGCCGTACTATACGCTCTTTCGCCCGTACCATTTGTGCAGTATCGAGGTGCCCCTGACCTGTGCGATGCTCGTTATCCGCAAGCGGTCGAATATGGCTCCTCTGGATCGGCTGGTCTCGGAGGTCTTCGCCGTAGCCAAGCGTCCGCTCGCCGCCAACGATGTGCTCGACGGCATCGGCGGCTCGAGCTTCTACAGTCTGATCGACACCTATGAAGTGGCCTGTCGGGAGAAACTGCTGCCGGTGGGATTGGCCAAAGGGGCGCGGCTGACCCGAGCGGTGCCGCAGGATCAACCGATCACGTTCGACGATGTTCGGCTCCACGAGCCGTCCACCATTCTGGACCTGCGCCGGCTGCAGGACACGTGGATGGCCGGCCGCATCGGGGAAGATGCCCTGGTTTCATCCCTGGACGCCATGGCGATCGATTGAGGTGTGCACCATGTCATTGATCGGGCTGGATATCGGGACGACGGGCTGCAAGGTGATTCTTTTTGACCGGACGGGTCGCATCCTCTCGCAGGCATCGCGGGAGCACGCCATCCTGACGCCCCGGCCGAACTGGGCCGAGCAGGACGCCGAGCAAGTCTGGGGTCTGGCTTGGGACGCCTTGAAAGAGGCGGTCGCAAAGAACCCGGGCCCGGCGCCCCGAGCCCTGGCGCTCTCCTGCCAGGGTGAAGCCATTATGCCCGTGGATGATGCCGGCCGAGCGCTGCGCCCTGCCATTCTCGGTATGGACACGCGCACCGGCGACGAGAACCGCCGGCTTACCGAGCGCTTCGGGGCCGAGACGCTCTTTCAGCGCACCGGCATGCCCGTTCACACCATCAACACACTCCCCAAGCTGCTCTGGCTGCAACGGCACGAGCCCAAATTGTGGAGCGAGGCCAGCCAGTTTCTCCTGTATGAGGATTTCTTCTTGCGCCGGCTCGGCGGCCGGGCGACGATCAGTCCTTGTCTGGCCTCGCGCACGCAGATGTACGACCTCGCGGCGGGCCGTTGGGCGGGCGACATTCTGGAGGGATGCGGCATCGATCCGGCTCGCCTCGCGGCAATAGGGCCGGCGGCAGGGGGGCCGGTCGGCACGCTGCGCCGGGACTTGGCGGACGAGTTGGGATTGAAGCGGGAGGTTCTTCTGGCCGGCGGCGGTCATGACCAGGCCTGCGCGGCCCTGGGTAGCGGCGTGATTCGCGAGGGTCTGGCGATGGTCTCCACGGGTACGGCCGAGGTCGTCGAAGTGGCCCTGCCCGGGCCGGCCCTGGGCGATGCGCTGCGCCGGGGCGGCATCTCGGTCTATCGGCACGTCGTGCCGGGACTGTATCTGGCCATGACGCTCAACCATAGCGGCGGGTTGCTGCTGCGGTGGTTTCGGGACACCCTCTGCCAAGGGGAGGTGGAGCAGGCCCGCCGCAGCGGCCGCGATGCTTACGACCTCATACTGGCCGGGGCGCCGGCAGGGCCCGCGCCCGTTCTGGTACTGCCGCATTTTGCCGGCAGCGGCACGCCCACGCTCGACACCTCGTCCAAGGGCGCCATCGTGGGTCTGACCTTCGCGACCGATCGGGCCGCACTCGCCAAGGCCATTCTGGAGGGGCTCACGTTCGAGCTGAGGATCAATCTCGACCTGCTGCGGGAGGCGGGCGTCGCCATTCAGGAGTTGCATGCGGTCGGCGGCGGTGCCCGCAGTCCGCTGTGGCTGCAGCTCAAGGCGGACATCTGTGGTGTGCCGCTGCGCGTCCCGCAGGTGACGGAGGCGGCCTGTCTCGGGGCCGCCCTGCTGGCCGGCGTGGCGTTCGGCGTCTGGCCCAACCTCCCGGCGGCGGTGGACGCGACCGTCCGGTTCCGCCGCGATGTCCAGCCGGACCGGTCCGCCCGGGCGGCCTACGAGCCGCGGTTTGCTCTCTATCGGGAGCTGTACCCGACCTTAGCCGCCCTGCACCGGCGACTGTAAACGCGCCGGCTGCTCCGCGCCCTGTGCCTTCATCAGGGAGCGGTGATCGGGCGTGTAGAAAAGCCAGGTGCCGTCGCTCTATTGGTTTGTTCTCGATCACCCACAGGAATCTTGTCCGGGCGCGAGACTCAGGTGAAGATCGGCCAGTTGAAGGTGGACTCGACGGCGACCCGCCGGCCGGTGCTCTGCGACTGGTGACAGGCGTTCATGACCTCCAGTACGTGCAGGCCGTGCTCGGGGGTGATCAGGCTCTTTTGTCCGGTCAGCAGGCACGTGGCCACGTAGCGGGCGCCGCCCACCCACTCGTACGGCCACTTGTCCCGGCACTGGGGCTGCAGGATCGCGTGGCCCCGGGTCGCCACGTCCACGGCGGCGGGGGACCAGTCCCAGCCTTGTACGTGCAGGGAGCCTTCCGTACCGATGATGTCCACGGTGTAAAGCTGGCGTTCGCGGCTGGGGGCGCGTTCCGGCTCAAAGTAGACGAAGCCCGTCTGCACGTGGGAGAACACGCCGTTGCCGTGGTGCATGATGAGCATCGTATTCTCGTCGGCGGCGACCGTGACCTCGCCCTTGTCGTCCACTTTGCGGGTCTTGTTCATCACCGCGGTCATGCCGACGACTTCTTTGACCGGGCCGAGCAGACCGGTCAGCGTGGTGACGTTGTAGACGCCCAGGTCGTAGAGGCTGCCGCCGCCGCGCTCGTAGAACCAGGCGGACCAGGTCGGTCCCTCGTGGCCGTAGGTTCCGTGTCCGGCCGTGGCCCGGCCGATTTTGCCGTTTTGGATCGCATCGGACATGAAGCGAAACTGCGGGCTCGTGACACAGGTGGGAGCCGCCCAGAGCTGCACGCCCTTTTTCTTCGCCAAATCGAGCAGCTCGTGGGCGTCCTTGACCTCCAGCGCCATCGGCTTCTCGCTCCAGACGTTGCAGCCGGCTTCCAGGGCCTTCTTATTGACGGGGAAGTGCGACGGCATGGAAGTCGTATTGACCAGTAGGTCGAACGAAGGGCCGCCGAGCATGGCGTCGATGTTGGGAAAAACGTTGGGAATCTTATGCTGCTCCGCCGCCTTCTGCGCTCGCTCCTCGATAATATCACAGGCACTGACCAGCTCGATGAAATCGGCTTCGGCCAGTCCCGGCAGATACGCGTGCGAGACGCTGCCGCAGCCGATGTAGCCCACGCGGAGCTTCCTGCCCGCTGGAACCTGCGCCTCGGCGGCGGCCAGCCAGGTGGGAACAGCACCCAAGGCCGAACCGGCCGCCAATGCCCCTTTGAGGAAACTTCGCCTGCCCAGCCGCTTGACTCGACCGGATTCATCAATCTGCCACTTCTGGTTTCTGATGTTAACTGTCACTGTCTCTCGCATAGGTTCTCTCCGTTGATAGCATGACCGTGATTCGTCGACTTCATGGCAGCGGCTTGATACGGAAGTTGCGGTGCCGCACGGTTTTGTTGTCCGGATAGTTCTGTAGGCCGACGTAGCCCTGGAGCGTGCGCTGGTTCGGATCAGTCCAACGGAGGACTTCCCCGCCGTTGATCCGAACCGCATAGTGGTGCCCGATACAGACGATCTCGTACTGATTCCACTGTCCGATGGGGCTCGTATTGGCCTTGCTGGAGGCGCAGAAGGGGTAGATCGATCCCGTGCGCCACGTTGGGTCGTTGGGCTCCGGATCGCCGATTTCCATTTCGTGCCCTTTGTGCACGGCGTCCCAGGGGTCGTGGCCGGGATCGGGGAAGCGAAGGAACACGCCCGAATCGGCGATCTCGTGCTCCTGCACGAACTCGCCGCGCAAGACGAAGTTGTCGAACGGTCGGGCGGCATACCACCACAACCCCATGCCGCCTTCGCCGGTGGCGACGCCGTCCTTGACGACGAAGCGGCCGGGCCCGCATTGACGCCAGTGCTTCAGGGCCTTCTCTGAAAACAACGGGAGAAATCCCGTGTCATCATTCGCCGGGGGAACAAGGGCCCGAATCTCGTCGGCGTTGGCATGCCCGGATATGACCCGTCCGGGAGCCGGGCTATTCCGGCAGGCATTGTCCAGCACCACTGCGGAAAGCGCGAGCAGCAGAACGGCGAACAACGGTGTACGGCTCGGCATCTATGACCCTCTACAACAGCGGACTGTCCCTGGCACGCTCTGTCGTCTGGCCGCCAGCCTACATTTTTTGTGTTGCAGGGGCAATATGAAAAGGTTCCAATGCACGGGCTATGACACAAGATGTCTCTCCAGTGCGAATCGGCGTCGTGGGCTGCGGCAATGTGCTCGGGGCTTATCTGCCTGCGATTGAGCGTCTGCGCCGGCAGGGGCTGGCGGACCTGGTTGCGCTATGCGGGCGCGAGAAGCACCGCGAGCGTGCCCGGGAACTCGGTGTCCCGGCCTTCTACACGGATTACGACGAGATGCTGCGGCGCGACGACGTCGATGCCATCGTCATTCTCACGCCCATGCTCACCCATGCAGCCCTGGCCAAGGCGGCCCTGCTGGCGGGCAAGCATGCTCTGGTCGAGAAACCCCTGGCTACGAGCCTGGAAGAAGGCCGAGAATTGGTGGCTCTGGCGCGGGCCCGGGACAAATACCTGGCGTGTGCGCCATTTACGATCCTGAGTCCCACCTTTCAGACCATCGCCCTGAGGCTGCGCCGGGGCGACATTGGACAAGTGGTTGGCGCGCGAGGCCGGTACGGCTGGGCGGGACCCGACTGGACGGACTGGTTCTACAAGGCCGGCGGCGGGGCCCTCTTCGACCTGGGCGTCTACAACCTGACCACACTCACCGGCTGGCTGGGACCGGTCCGGCGGGTGATGGCGATGACGGGCGTGGCTGTCGCGCAGCGCATCATCAACGGGCAGCCGGTCCGCGTGGAGGCCGAGGATAATGCACACGTGCTGCTCGACTTCGGGCCGTCATGCTTCGCGACTGTCATGGCCGGCTTCACAATTCAGCAGTATCGCGGCCCGGGCCTGGAACTCTTCGGCACCGAAGGGACGATCTATTTGGCCGGCGATGACTGGGACCCGGACGGTTACGAGATCTGGCAGAACGCGGCGGGCTGCTGGCAGTATTTTAAGGAGACACACCCCGAATGGCCGTGGACCGATGGCCTGCGTCATCTGGTCGAGTGTATTCACCAGCGAACCCCGCCCCTTGTGACGCCGGAGCACGCGCTTCATGTGCTCGAAGTCATGCTCCAGGCGCAGGCGTCCGGCCGGGACGGGCAGGCCCGGATCATCGAAAGCACCTTCCCGCCGCCGGTGTTTGATCAGGCAGCGCCGACCGCAGCCGCTCACCGCATCCACGACCGGACAAGAGTGGAGTAGATGCGCATGCCCCGCTGGCTCCTCTGCTCTTTGGTGACCATGCTCCTGTGGGGCGGCTGGGGCTTTGCCTCGAAACCACTGGCCACGGCATTGTCGCCCTGGCAGGTCCAGTGCCTGTCCACGATTGGCTTGTTGCCTGTACTGGCCATACTGGCCGCATCGAAGCAACTGCGCTGCGGCTCGCATCTGCGCCGGGGGTTCGGGCAGGCATTCGCCGCCGGCATGATAAGCAGTGCCGGCAACGTCGCCTACTTCCAGGCCCTGGCGGTGGGCGGCAAAGCCGCCGCCGTGCTGCCGCTTACCGCACTGTATCCGCTGGTGACAATCATGCTGGCGATGGCGTTGCTCGGGGAGCGGCTGAACGCCACGCAGTGGGGCGGGATTGGAGCCTCACTGGTCGCACTGTGCTGTTTCAATGTCGGCGCAGGTTCCGAGTGGATTTCTCCCTGGCTGGCGATCGCCCTGCTTCCCATTGGTCTATGGGGCGTCAGCGGCTTTCTCCAGAAGCTGGCGACGAACCACGCGTCGAACGAGCTGGTCACGTTCGGATTTCTGCTGGGCTTCGTTCCCGCCGCCGTGCTGATACCCGTGTTCCGTCCTTTCCTGTGGCAACTGACGGGCGCGACGTGGCTCTGGCTGTTTTGGCTGGGGCTGTTCTTCGGGCTGGGCAATCTCACGCTGATTATCGCTTATGGCACCGGCGGGCGCGCCGCGATCGTGACGCCGATGACCAGCCTCTACTCGCTGATCACGATCCCGCTGGCGGTGCTGTTGCTCCGCGAGCGGATCACCGGCCGGGAGGGCGCGGGCATTATCCTGGCGCTGCTGGCCGTGGTCGCGCTGAGTCGGGAAACGCCCGTCGCACCCTCCGAAGCAATGATTGCATGAGCCTGACCCATGGGACAATGATGGGGTGGGACCTCTCGAAATCCTGTGAACTCACGGATATAATAGACGGGTAGGGGGCAGGTCCTTGTGCCTGCCCTGGGCAAGGAGGGGCGGGTTTGGAACCCGCCCGTACTCTCGATGTGGAAGAATCTAACCAGCTTTCTGCGAAAGCACGCCGCGTCCGACAGCCTGCTCGTCGAGTTTGAAGATAGTCTGCTGCTCATTGTGGACCCGGAGCAACTGGCCAGCAATCTGCAGGGCAAACTCCGGCAGGTCATAGATCTGGAGGACGTCGCCGTCTACCTGGCGGACAGCGGTGGGGCGGCGCGGGGGTTCACCCCGGTCGAGCCGGTCCCGGTGAGTGTGTCCGGCCTGTCCAGAATCCGTGAAAGCGGCAGGATGGCGGACTGGTTCCGGGTGAATCGCGAAATCCTCATCTTCGACGAAAACGCAGCGGTGGTGGAATACCTGCGTGACGAGCTTCGTCCGTTTCTGGACGGCGGCATGAGGCTGGCGTTCCCTCTCGTATCCATGGATCGGCTGATCGGCATTGTGTTCGTGCGCTCCGGCCAAGCTTCGTTCAGTGAGACGCAACTGGTAAACCTTCAGCGGCTGGGCAAGCAGGCCGGGCTGGCGTTTGAGAATGCCCTGCTCTTCAAGGAGCGCCTGCGCCAGAACGAAAGAATGAACCGGGCGGAGCAATTGGCCACGATGGGTCAATTTGCCGCCGGAATTGCCCATGAGCTGCGGAACCCCTTGACGGCCATCCGCAGCACCGTCCAATTTCTGAGCGGCGAGTTCCAGGAAGGCTCGGAGCAGCAGAAGCTGTCCGAAAGCATCCTGGAGGAAGTCGATCGGCTCAACGGCATCGTGGGCAACCTCCTGTCGCTGGCGCAGCCGGCCCAGAGCAAGCCGGCCGAGATCCATTTACGCCAGGAAATCGAGAAGTGCCTGAGCGTCGTCGACGCCAAAGCCCGGAGCCAAGATGTGAAACTCGAACTGGTCTGTGAGGACCGGTTGCCCAATCTGGTCTTCGATCCGGCGGAACTGCGACAGGTGCTCCTGAACGTCATCATGAACGGCCTGCAGGCCATGCCGCGCGGCGGGACGCTCTCCGTAGAGGTCCGCTGTCTGGATGAGGCAGCTCACGCCGCGGGTGCCCAGGGCGATCGGGCCCTGATTGAAATCACCGATCAAGGTCCCGGCATCCCGCGCGAGCTGCGGGAGAGAGTGTTCGAGCCTTTCTTCACCACCAAGCCGGGCGGAACCGGTCTGGGATTGGCCGTGTGCCGCAGCATTGTGAGAAGGTACGATGGGGACATCTGGATCGAGCCGGTCGAGGGGGGCGGCACCAGGGTGAAGATGGTCCTCGTTTCCAAGTAAGAGTTATGCCGTGGAGTGACGCGCGATGAGTAAGCCCAAAATCCTCGTGGTAGACGACGAGGCCAATATCCGGTCCATTCTCAGCGCGCTGCTGACCAGGAACGGTTACGCCGTCCAGGCGGCCCCGTCCGGGGAGTCCTGCCTCGAGGTGTATCCGAAGTTCATGCCCGAAGTGCTGCTGCTGGATCTGAAAATGCCCGGTATCGACGGATTGGAGGTCCTGGAGCGGCTCAACGAGCGGTTCGGGGCGGACTGCAAAGTGGTCATCATGACGGCGCACGGAGGGGTCCGGTCCGCCGTGGACGCGATGAAAAAGGGAGCGTTCGATTACCTGGAAAAGCCCTTCGATAACGAAGAGCTTCTGGCGCTCGTCGCGCGAGCCGTTGAGGTGTTGACCTTGAGGCGTCGCGTCAAGCAGTTGGAGAATCAGCTTGAAGAGACGTACGGGTTCGACAACATTATCGGTGCCTCGGGCAAGATAAAGTCCATTTTCTCGCTGATGCGTAAATTCGCGGCGACCGACGGCACCGTCCTCGTATATGGAGAAAGCGGCACGGGCAAGGAGTTGATCGTTCGCGCGATTCACCACGCCAGCAAGCGCAAGAGCGGCCCATTCCTGGCCGTGAACTGCGGGGCGATTCCCGCCACTTTGATTGAGAGCGAATTCTTCGGGCATGAGGCAGGGGCGTTCACCGGCGCCACCGGGCTGCGCCGGGGCAAATTCGAGGAGGCGGACGGGGGCACCCTGTTTCTGGATGAGATCGGCGAGCTGACGCTCGAAGCGCAGGTCAAGCTCTTGCGCGTGATCGAAGAAGGGAAGTTCTGCCGGATCGGCGGCAACGACCCGGTCGCCGTTGATGTTCGCGTGATGGGGGCTACGAACCGGGACCTGGCGGCCATGGTGGCGGAGCGGCGGTTCCGGGAGGACCTCTTCTGGCGGCTGCATGTCCTGAGTCTGACCGTCTGTCCGCTGCGCGAACGGCCGGAAGACATCCCGCTGCTGGTGGCTCACTTCGTGGAGCGGTACGCGGCCTCGTTCGGGATCCGTCGGCCGTCGGTTCCGACCGAGACCGTTGAGTTGCTGACAAGCTATAAATGGCCGGGAAACGTGCGGGAACTCCAGAACTGCATCTACAGCGCCATGATCGTATCCGAGGGCTCGAGTTTAGACCCCGCCACTCTGCCGGAACACATCGGCCGCAACGCACCGGGGACGCCACATGAGCTCGCATCGTCCGACCTTTCTGCGCTTTCCCAGGTGGTCGCCCAGGCGACCGAGCGGGCGGAAAAAGAGGCCATCCAGGAGGCGTTGGCGAAGACTAATGGCAATCGCGAGAAGGCCGCCGAGCTGCTGGGCATAAGCCGCACGACCTTGTACCGCAAATTCAAACAGTATGGCATCGAGTGACACTCCTTCCCTGTTTCAACCGCGACACAACTGTACCATGCTCGGCACAGCAAACGACGACACACAGATCCGGCGCACCAATTTTTCAACTTCGTAACTGCTTTTCTTCCAATCACTTAAGCGCAATCTGGGAACGTGCATCTCTTCTGGCACGATCCTTGCTATACGCGGCTATGGAGGCCTGTGGGCCTCAGCGTCTGCGCGGCCAAGTACCGCGAGTTGCCGGGTCCGTCAGCGGAGACGGCCCCGACTGGCCGGGCCGGAGATACGCCTGAAAGTGCGGAGTAGTCTACTGTGTTATTCAGAATCGCTCGAGAAGAAGGCAGGGGCTTGAGGGAAGCAGCCGGGGCAGTGCCGCGGCGGGCTGCGCTGGTCTGTGTCACACTGGTCTGGTGGGTCTGCGTGCCGGCGGACGTTGAGGCAATCGACAAGCTCAGTCCGCCCCTGAAGCAGGTGGAGCAGCGACTGGCCGAAGAGTCAACGAGCGCCGCCGCCGAGCCGAATTCCCTGGCGTTTCGACGGGCCATCGGGGAAGTGCCGGCACGGCAGGTCTTGCCCAGAAAGCCGGGTGAGAAGTATGTGCTGACGCTGGACGAGTGCCTGCGACTGGCGTTTGCCAACAATAACGGGGTCAAGCAGACACGGGACCAGATCATCGCCGTAGGCGGCAGTAAAATCATCGCCAACTCCCGGTTCCTGCCTGCCGTCGAGCTGATCAACCAATACGAGCATGTCAACGATTTCGAGTCCGGGCTGGGCAATGAAGACAGTTACATATTCGCCGCCAAGATTACCCAGCGGCTCCTCGAATATGGCAAGGACAATCCGATTGACGTCACCTTGCGGGCCCAGCAGCGCGATGCACTCTTTATCTATGAGAATCAGGTGGCGTTCGTTTTCTCTCAGGTCCGCCGGGCCTTCTTCTTCATCAAGCTCAAGGAGCGGCAGATTGCCACGCGGCAGGAGCTGCTGGAGCAGTTTGAGAAACAGTACCAGGTCAAGCAGCAGCGTCTGGAGGCGGGGAACCTGAGCGTCAAGATCGAAGTGCTGACCGCGCGGCTCAACGTTCTCAACGAGCAGACTCGGATCAACCAACTGGAGCGGCAGGAATTCAACCGGACCATGGAACTGCTGCGGCTGGTGGGTCTGCCCGTGGGGGCCGACCAGATCGAGCTGGTCGGCAACCAGGATGAGTTCGGCCTCAAGCGATTCGATATGGAGCAGATGATTCGCCTGGCCCTGGCCCAGAGCAGCGATGTGGCTCTGGCTGAGGCCATCGTGGCGGAGGACCAGCGCACCCTCAACCAGCTTCGCTACGAGTACATTCCCGACTTGCGATTCATCGGCGCCTACCGGGGGGAAGACGGCGGGGTGGGCGCCGCGATCTCCAACGAGAATTATACCTGGGGTTTGGACGTGGCCGGGGTGCCGCGCGTGCCGAGTTCCGAAAGTAAAAGCGGGCAGCGTCTGGGCCGGTTCGGGGACGAAGTCGCCCTGGGCGGTCCCGATCCGGGGTGGTTCACGGGTCTGCAACTGCGCATCCCGGTCTTTGAAGGATACGCGCGCAAGGGCCGGCAGATCGAGGCCCGGGCCTTTCTCAATGCCGTCAAGGCCGCTTTGGCGGACCAGAAGGATCGTGTGGAGTTGGGAGTGCGTCAAAGCTACAGGGTGTTGGCAGAGCAGAAATTCCAGGTCGAGCTGGCCCAGGAACAAGTCGGGATCGAGCGGGAGAGGTTCCAGATTGAAGAGGAGCTCCGCAATGTCGGCAGGATTACCGACGACCAGTTGGAGACTTTCCGCCGGACGTTCTTCGAGGTCCAGGATGATCTCTTCAGTAAGCAGGAAGCCCTGATCGAGCGGCAGGAGGACCTGCGCTTGGCCATCCGTTACTTCAAATGAGGGTCGCAGGGAAATGAGCGAGAACAACGATAGACTCCCGCGTATCGCGTTGGCGGTCTTGGTCGGCGCCGCATTGGCACTGTCGGTCCACGGGCAAAATCGCGAGCCCAATGCTCCACCCGCGGCGGCCGAGGGAGCGACCAAGACCCGCACGAAGCTGGGCAACGAGCTGAGCCTGCGGTCGGCCCAGGTCGATCTGGAGAACGCCAAGGAAGCCTACGAACGTTACGAGGCGCAGTACAAAGACGCCCAGACACTGTTCAAGAAGGGGATCATGTCGCGGAAGGAGCTGGATGAGGCCGTATCCGCCTATGCGCGGGCGGCGCAGCAACTGAAGCAGGCGGAGATCCAGTTGGAAAAGACCAAGCTGAGCTTCCTGGCGAATGCCACGCACATCACGATCATGGAAGCCAAGAAGTATTACGACAGCGAAGGTCGGCGCATGCTCAACCTGGTGATCAAGAACACCTCCAATCTGGCCCAGGCCGAATCCGCGCTGGGTCTGACGGAGGCAGAACCCAACTCCCCATCCTACTGGCAGAACCCCGAGCAGATCCGGGCCCTGCTCGACATCGAGAATATCATCGTCTCGATTGTCAATGAGACCTCGAGCGTCGGCAAACCCTACGAAATCATCATCCCGCTGCTTCCCTACGGCAAGGAGCAGCAGGTCAGGTTCGTATTGCTCACGGACGTCGGGGAGGCGGGCGTCAAGCTGCAATTCCTCGGTCAGAACGTGGTCGAGAAGATCTATCTCGAAAAGGAGTCGCTCCAGGAGATCCCCACGGTGGCGGCCGCGCAGTTCTCGCAGGAAGGCCAGCTCGGCACGGCCATCCGGTACAATCTGACGCTGGAGATGCTGGTCACCTCGGACACGGGTTTCTCCCTGTGCGTGACCAACCTGCCGCCTCAGATTACCTGTTCGTTCGTGGATGCACGAAGCTCTGCGCGTGTTACCAGCGTTCGTTTCACGGAGCAGGTCAGCAAGCAGGAACTGCTGCTGGAGCTTTCCGTCCCCCAGAAATTCGATGTGGAGATGATCGATAAGACGATCAACTTCCAGGCCTGGGTCGTGACCGCCAAGCAGCTCGAAACCCTCAACAAAGCGAAACGGGAAGCCGGTGGCGGGACGATTCCGGCGGAGCCGCTGGACCAGATCAAGGCCGGCCGAATCGACCTGGCGCTGGTGCCGAAGGGAACGGGGCGGCTGGAGATTCTGATTGTCAACCTCTACCAGGAGATCAAGCCGCTGCAGGAGGTCAGTCTCAAGGCCGACCTCCATAACGACGGCACGCTGGCCTTGTTCAACGTGGTGCCCGAGGTCTCGCCACCCCTGGGCTGGACGGTGGAGCTGGAGCCGAAGCTGATCCAGAGACTGCTGCCGGCGGAAAAGGCGACGGTCAAAATGCGTCTGGTCCCCAGTGCGGAAGTAGGCGTCGGCGAGTTCGAGGCCCAGATCGAGGCGCGGGGACAAAGCGGCAACGAGGTGGTCGATGCGCTCGAAAAGCGGCTGCGGGTCCGCATCGTCGCCGAGGCGCACATTGCCACGACCGTGGCATTAGTAGGCGGACTGGTTGTGCTGATCGTCGGCATTGTCATATTCGGAGTCAAACTGAGCCGCCGGTGAAATCGGTGGGGGTCGAACGATGTTTGGGACGCTGGTTCGAAAAGAGATAGCGGAGACGGTGCTCGATCTCCGCTTCGTTCTCGCCACGCTCTTATGCGTGGTGCTGATCCCCCTGGGGACGTACGTCAGCCGGGAGGACTACGAACAGCGTCTGGCCGCCTATCAGAACGAGCACGAGATGTACCGGCAGCGTCACGGCACGCCGGTGGGGCCGGTGACCGGCGAAGAAGAGACGCAGGGTTTCCGGCCGCCGTCGATTCTCAGCATCTTCGCCTCCGGGCTCGATCCCTTCCTGCCCGACAAGGTCATCACCTCCTACACCGGGCTCTTTCGCACGGTCAAGGTGCCCGGCGCCGGCAACGTGCAGTCTCTGCTCTTCGGCAAGGCGGATCTGCTCTTCAACGTGACGTTCATCGTATCTCTGGCGGCCCTGATCTTCACATTCAACGCTATTTCCGGGGAGCGGGAGAGGGGGACCTTGCCCTTGATGATCGCGAATGCCCTCCCGCGCAGCCGGATCCTGCTGAGCAAGGTGGTGGGCAGGTACATCGCCCTTCTGGTCCCGTTTGTCATCTCCATATTGATCGCTTTGCTCATACTGGATGCGTCGCCGGACGTGTCCATCGGATCGTCTCAGCTCGGGCCGGCATTTCTGGTCATCCTGCTGGCGACCGGCCTGTTCCTGCTGGGCATGATCTGCCTGGGCGTATGCATTTCCACCTTTACCCGACGCCCGATGAGCTCGATCGTGCTGCTGTTCTTTGTGTGGGCGATGTTCCTGGTCGGTGTGCCCAAAGTCAGTCCCATGGTCGCGGAAATCCTCTACCCGGTGGAATCCGGAAGTATCGTCGACCTCACCAAACGGATGGTCAGGGACGACATCGAGCGAGAATTTCAAACGATGGAGAAAGAGACCATCGACCCCCGACGGGACGCGGAATGGAATCTTGTTGAGGAGGAGGCGAGGAGGATGTGGGAGGAAATCACGGCTCGTGTGCGTAACTCCGGGCGGGAGCCCACACGGGACGACTACAAGGAGGTGAACAAGCTTATGAATGATAAGGGGAGGGAACTGCAGGCCAAGTACGCACCGGAGAGGGCACGTCTTGTAGAGGCATGTCAGATGCGCATCGCCGGCGAGCTCAAGAGAATAGAGGAGGACTATCGGAACAAGAGGACAGTGCAGTTCTCCGTCGCCATGAATCTCGCAAGGCTCTCGCCGGTCAGCTCCTATGCCTACATCGTGTCGGGACTTTGCGGCACCGGCGTCACCGAGCCGGACAATTTCGTCCGGAACGCCCAACGGTTCCAGGACCAGGTGGAACAGGTCTTTTACGACAAGGTTCCCTGGTGCATGGACCGACAGTTGGGATTTGCAGAGGGATTCAATCCCTGGGAGCCCCCCGCTTTTCCGGACATGGTATATCACTACCCGAGTCTGGCGGAGGCCCTCCAGACGCACTGGCCCGACCTGCTTCTTCTGGGGTTGTTCGATGTGCTGTTTTTCGCGTTGGCATTTATGAGGTTCAACAAGTATGACGTTCGATGAAGAGTATTCCGGCTGACCGCGTATAGAGATTCACATGTTCAAGACCCTGGTCAAGAAGGAAATCACGGAGACGATCTTCGACTTGCGGTTCGTGATCACGACGCTGTTGTGCCTCGTGCTCGTCCCCCTGGGAATGTACGTGAATCGCAAGGACTACGAGCGGCGTCTGGACGCGTATCGGCGGGAGCACCAGGAATATCGGCAGCGCTATGGCAAGGGCGTCGATATTCGTACCGAGGCGCAGGGCCTGCGGGCGCCCTCGGTCCTGAGCATTTTCGCCTCCGGCGTTGATCCATTCCTGCCCGACAAGATGATGACCGCCCGGTCGGGACTGTGGCGCACGGTCAAAGAGCCAAGCACCGACAATCCGCATTCGCTGCTCTTCGGGAAAGCGGACTTCCTGTTCAACGTGGTATTTCTCCTGTCGCTGGCCGCTTTGATTTTCACGTTCGACTCGATCTCGGGCGAGAGGCAGATGGGAACGCTGCGCCTGATGATTGCGAACTCGGTCCCGCGCGGCCGGATTCTGCTCAGCAAAATCGTGGGAAACTACGTGGCGTTGCTGATCCCGTTCGCCGTTTCCGTTTTGATTGCCCTGCTCGTGCTGGATGCCTCGCCGGATGTATCGCTTGGGTCACCTGCGGTCTGGCCGGCCTTTCTGGTGATTCTGGGGGCGACGCTTTTATTCCTCCTCGGCATGGTGACTCTGGGCATCTGCATCTCCACGCTCACAGCGAGCCCCATGAACTCGATGGTCCTGGCCTTTTTCGTATGGGCGATATTGGTCCTGGGCATCCCCAAGGTCAGCCCGATGATGGCTGGAGTCCTCTATCCCGTGGAAAGCGCGAGTGTGTACGACCTCACTCGCAGAGCCATCGCCGAGGACATAGACCGGGAGCTTGTCGAAGAGCGGGAGAGCCTCAGAGCGAAGTGCTTTAAGGAATATGGGGCTCCTGAGGAGGACATGCATTCGTCGAGACCAGACACAGAAGCGGGCAAGCAGGCCAATGCAAAATTTGATGCAGAGTTTGTCCCCATTGCGCACCGCTACGAAAGACGTCTTGCGGATGAACTCAGGAGAATCGAGCTGGACTACACAAGCAGGAGAAATGTGCAGTCCGCCTTCGCCATGAATCTGTCGAGGATATCTCCGATCTGCAGCTACACCTATCTGGTGTGCGGCCTTTCCGGCACAGGGGTGACGGAACCTGACAACTTTACGCGCAATGCCCAAAGGTACCAGGACGGGGTCAAGCAGGCGGTCTACGACAAGGTCATTGTCAAACGCTGGCGGTATGGGGAATCCTACGAATACGTGGACGACACCGACCTGCGAACCGTCATGCTTCCGGAGATGGTCTATACCTATCCCGGTGTGGCTCAGGCCTTGCAGGCAGGCTGGCCGGACCTGCTCCTGCTCGGCTTCTGCGGGGTGCTCTTTGGCTCCGTGGCTTTCCTGCGACTAAGTAAATACGACGTGCGCTGAGCCGATTTGACGGAAGGACACGAAGATGATTTGGAAAATCGCCCAAAAGGAATTCCTGCTGAACCTGATGACGTTCAAGTTCGTGGTCGGCACCGTCGTGTGTATCGTTCTGACGAGCGTCTTCGTGCCCGTTCTGGCAAAGGAATATCAGCAGAAACTGAAGGCTTATAATGAGAACGTCGCCGCCAATGAGGCCAAACTCCGGCAGGTCGTTGTCTATAAGGACCTCACGCCCACCATCTATCAACCGCCGGCGCTGTTGTCGGTTTTTTGCGAGGGGCTGGCCCGGCACATGGGCAACTCGGCGAAGGTGGATTTGAGCAGTGTCCCCGAGATCGATCCCGCCCCGGCCAACGTCAATCCCTTTCTCTGCATCTTTCCCACGCTGGACCTCTCGCTGGTCTTCAAGGTCGTCATCAGTCTCTTGGCACTGCTGGTTGCCTACGACGCCACATCGGGCGAGCGGGAGCGCGGGACGCTGAAGTTGACGCTGTCCAACCCGGCCGCACGGCACGAGGTATTGCTCGGCAAGCTGCTGGCGGGATTGTTGACGCTGATCGTGCCGGTCACAGCGACCTTCCTCGTGGCCCTTCTGATCCTCGGGCTGTTTCCCATGGTGGATCTCCATGCCTCCGACTGGGTCCGTATCGGCCTGCTGTACGTGGCGTCCCTCCTTTTCGTAGCCGCCCTCTATAATATCGGCCTGCTGTTCTCCTGCCTGACACGAAGCTCGGCCATCTCTCTCGTGCTGGGATTGTTCTCCTGGGTGGCCTTCGTCATCGTCATCCCCAACGGCTGCGTTTACCTGGCTCGCCGCGTGCACACGTTCGAGCCGAAGCAGAAAATGGAGGGCCAACTCGCCGCGCTCCAGGAGGCGGAGGGACGCGAGCGGCGGGAACTCGAAAAACAACTGCCCTCTGGGGGATCGGGGTGGGAATCCGACCGGGACAGCCCCTTTGGTGGATGGTATCCGCTTTTATGCACTCCCTCGGGCGCCGCCTACTACCAGAAACGGTACGCGCTGCTGAATCCGCTGCAAATCAAGTACGTGGACAAATATTGGGAAGTGAGGCGCACCTATCTGGCCGCGCTGGTGCGGCAGGGCGAGCTCGTGAACAATGTTTCGAGGGTCTCCCCCATCTGCCTGTATGGAAACGTGGCCTCCGCGCTGGCGGGAACCGATCTGGCCGGGGTCGAGTCCTTCCTGGACGGCGTGCGGGCATATCGGGAAAGAATTATCGAGTACATGCGCGCCAGAACCGACAATTTCTCTTCGCCGTCCTATTTCACCCCCTCCACACCGGAGGAGCGGATCGAATTCGAGAAGTGTGTGCAAATCGAGGATCGTGAAGCTTCGCACCAACGGAGCCAACAACTCGGCAAAAAAGTAACCAGCCGGATTGCTCCTCTTGAGCTGCGCGATCTGCCGCGGTTTGTCGGCTCGCCCGGCACGGCGGAGAGTCTCCGCAGAGCGCTTCCGGACCTGGCGCTGCTGGTCGTCCTGAACGCCCTGTTCTTTGCTTTGTCCTTTGTGGCTTTTCTGCGATACGACGTGCGGTAGTCTGCGACTCAAGGAACCGGAAATGGTGGTTTTGGAGAAAGATCATGATCGGCCAGATCGCCCGTAAGGACATCCTGGGAAACCTCGTGAGCCTGCGTTTCGTCCTTTCATTGCTCCTGGTGATCGCGCTGGCAGCCACCGGCGGTTTTGTGTTTGTGGATGAATACCGGCTGCAAGCGCAAGACTACCGGAATCAGGCAAACGAGACGCTCGCCGGCTTCCGCGAACGAGCCGGACGGCTTTATCAGTTGGCGTTCTACCAGCATCGAATTTATCAGGAGCCGAAACCACTTACGTTCTTTGCCGAAGGGTTCGAGCAGTCCCTGCCCAACTCCTGCACCTTCAATGCCTTTACGGTCCAGTTACCGGAGGCCCAACATCAGCGTAATTTCCTGTTGCCGGTGCTCAGCAATCTCGACTGGGTATTCCTGACCGGCTTGGTTCTGAGCTTCGTGGCACTGCTGCTGACCTATGATTGCGTCTGCGGGGAGAAGGAGGCGGGGACGTTGGGACTGATGCTGGCTGGCTCCGTCCCCCGGCACAAGGTCTTGGCGGCGAAATACCTGGGCGCGATGTTTACCGTAGGCATCCCTTTGCTCGCCGGCGTTCTGGTCAGCCTTATTGTGGTGGTTGCTTCCCGGGAAGTGGTGTTCAGTGCCGGGGATTGGCTCAAGATTCCGGTCCTTGTCGTCTTGTCCTTTTTGTACCTGTCGATCTTTGTGCTGCTGGGCATTCTGGTTTCCAGCCGCACGGCTCATTCCGCCAACTCGATGGTTATGCTCTTACTCGTGTGGGTGGGATTGGTGATTCTCATTCCAAGCTTCGGCAGGGTCATCGCGGAGATCACGTCCACAGGTTCCAGTCCGCAGGAGAGCCGGCGACGCCTGAGAGAGGCCTATGAACAGGTAGATGCCGACTATGAGGCCGGCAAGTTTGGCGAGAATGCCGGCGCGCGATCTCCCAACATTGCCGAGTGCAATCCGCCGGCGCGAGCCAGGTACATCAATGCCGGAACCAATGCGGAGAATCGGGCCATCGAGGACTGTTACCGCCAGATGCTGGCCCAGGCGTCCGCCGGCCGGAACGTTGCCTGTCTCTCGCCCACGGCCATCTACCAGCGTGCGTCGGAGGCCATTGCCGGCACGGGAATCAGCCACGGCGTGAGCCTGAACGAGCAAATCAGACGGTACCAGACCGAGCTCCGCGAGTATATCCGCGCCCAGGATCGGGAAGACCCGCAGAGCCTCCACCTTCTGTTCGACGAAGAGAACTCCACCGAGGAATGGAACGCCATCTCCAAAAAGCCGGCGGATTTCGCCGCCGTGCCCAAATTCCAGGAGCGGAACCTTACCCTGGCGGAATCCCTGAGGTTGGCTGTATGGGACATCGGTCTGCTGGTTCTGTTTAACGTGGTGGTCTTCGCGGCGGCCTTCGCGTCGTTTCTGAAATATGATGTCCGATAGAAGGGAGCGGTATATGTTCTGGCGGATTGCCCAAAAGGAGTTTCTGCTGAACGTCATGACGTTCAAGTTCGCGGCGGGGACGATTGTCTGCGTGGTGCTGTCCGCGGTTTTTGTGCCCCTGCTGGCGAAAGACTACCAGCAGAGAGTGAGAGCCTACCGCGATAATGTGGCCCGCAATCAGGCCGAGCTGCAGAAGGTCATGGTCTATAAGAATATCACGCCCATCATCTTTCGACCGCCGTCGGTGCTGTCGGTGTTCAGCGAGGGACTGGAGAAGCATGTGGGCGACTCCGCGACGATTGAGCTGGACAAAGTCCCGGAGATCAGCGCCGCCGCGGCTCAGGGCAATCCTTATCAAACCGTCTTCCCGATTTTTGACACATCCCTGATCTTCCGCATTGTCCTGAGCATCCTGGCCCTGCTCGTGGCGTACGATGCGATATCCGGTGAAAGAGAGCGTGGGACCCTCAAGCTGATGCTCTCCGGCACGACCCGGCGCTCCCAGGTGCTGCTGGCCAAGCTCGCGGCGGGACTGCTGGTCCTGGTGGTCCCGGTCACCATCACCTTTGCGCTGGGCCTGGTGATTCTGTTGTCCTTTCCGATGGTTGACTTGACGCTGGCGGACACGGCGCGCATCGCGCTGATGTACGTCGCCTCGCTGATCTTTGTCTCGGCCATGTACAACGTGGGCCTGTTGTTCTCCTGCCTGGCGAAGCGATCGGCTCTTTCGCTGGTGTTGGGACTGTTCCTCTGGATTCTCTTTGCGTTCGTCATCCCCAATGGCAGCGTCTACCTGGCGGCGGAAGTGCGGCCCCCGGAGTCGCAGGAGAAGATCGACGGACAAATGATGTCGCTCCGGCAGGAATATGGAAGCGAGCTGGACAGGAACAAGCCCGAGGGGCCTTCCAATACGAGCCAATCGGACGCCCGGGACGCGTTCGGGCGCGGATATCACCGGCTGCTCAATCGAGCCTACCTGGAGTACCTCCAGCAGTGCAATCGCCTTCAGTATCCTCTTACCATCCAGTACGCCGACAAGTTCTGGGAAGTGGAGCGCGGCTATCTCAACAGCCTGTATGAGCAGAGATATCTGGCCGACCGTCTCGCGCGCGTCTCTCCCATCTTCCTGTATGACGACGTGATGTCGACGCTGGCCGGGACGGATATGGCGGCGTTTCACCACTTCATGGACGGCGTCCGAGCATACCGGGCGGACATCGTGGAGTACGTGCGCGCCAAAACCGAGGGTTTCTCTTCGCCTGCGCTTTTCACACCTTGTACGAAAGAGGAAGCCGAGGAGTATGAGCAACTCCTGATGCAGGCCCGTCAGGCCAAGAGCCAGGCAGAGATGGCTGCACTTATGCAGGCTGTCAAGCCACGATGGGAGAAGATCATGGCGGACACTCCCAGTCTCGACCTGCAGGACTTCCCGGTGTTCACAGCCCCCGGCGCGCTCGGGAGTCTCGCCCGGGCGGTTCCGGACCTGGCGCTGTTGGTCTTTGTGAACCTGCTGTTTTTCGCACTGTCTTTCCTGGCGTTCATGAAGTATGACGTGAGATGAATAGGGAGATGCAGCTTCTGGTGGAGATGGAGGATAGAACATGATCCGTCAGATTATCGGCAGGGAAATTCTGGAGAACATCCTGAGCCTCCGTTTCGTTCTTTCGCTGCTTTTGACGGTCTCGCTCTTTGCGGCCAGCGGGGTCGTTTTCGCGCGGCGCTACGAGAGGCAGTTGGCGGACTACTCCAAAAAGACCAACAAGAACCTGGACGCCCTGCGGGAGCAATCGCGGCAGCTTTACCGGGTGGCGTTCTACAAGCAGGAAATCTACAAGAAACCCCAGCCGCTGACCTGTTGCGTGGAAGGATTTGAAAAGTCCCTCCCTGATTGTATCCGGTTCGATGCCTTCGCCAGTGAGTTGCCGCAGATCCGCAGCCAGAGCAACTTCGTCCTGCCCCATTTCGGCGACATTGACTGGACCTTCATCACGTCCCTGATTCTGAGTTTCGTGGCACTTGTCTTCACCTACGACTGCGTTTGCGGCGAGAAAGAGACGGGCACCCTCGGCCTGATGCTGGCGGGCGCGGTTCCCCGGTACGCCGTGCTCCTGGCCAAGTACGTGGCTACCACACTCACGCTCGGTATCCCTTTGTGTCTGGGGCTTCTGGTGAACCTCATCATCGTGGTTTCCTCTGGCGGCGTCGCCTTCGCGCCCGGAGAATGGCTGAAAGTCCTGGCGATCGTACTATTATCGTTTCCGTTTCTTTCCGCTTTTGTGCTGCTGGGTGTATTTGTCTCCAGCCGTACGGCTTATTCCGCCAACAGCATGGTGATCCTGCTGCTGGTGTGGGTCGCTCTGGTGGTCCTTGCGCCCAGCTTCGGGCGAATCGTCTCGGACGTGTCTTCCAAGGGCACCACCCAGGTGGAATTGCGCCGGAGGCTGGACGAGGCCTCGAGGCAAGTCGACGACCAGGCCCGCGCGGGTGTCTTTGGCGAGCATCCCGGCAACATGAGCACCAGATTGAAGGATCCCGGGAATAATCCACCGGCGCGGGCCCGGTACAGAATGGCATCGGTGAACGCCAGAAACCAGGTTATGGAAGAGCACCACCGCGCGTTGTTGGCCCAGGTCTCGGCGGGATGGAACCTTACGTGTTTCTCGCCTGTCGTGATCTACCGGCGTGCCACGGAGGCGATTGCCGGCACCGGGATCAGCCATTGTGTGAGCCTGCGCCGGCAGATCCAGCGCTACCAGGACGGGCTCCTGCAATACATCCGGGACGAGGATTCCAAGGACCCCGACAGTCTGCACCTGATCTTTCCCGAGGAAGGCTGTGCGAGCTCCTGGGGGACGATTTCTCACAAGCCCGTGGACTTCGCGACGGTGCCGCAGTTCCAGGAACGGGACGTTGCTCTGGGCGAATCGCTCAAACTGGCTGTCTGGGACATCGGACTGCTGGTTCTGTTCAATCTGGTTTTCTTCACGGCGGCTTTCGTGTCGTTCATGAAATATGATGTCCGGTAAAAGGAGGCTCAACATGGTCCGGCGGATTACCAGGAAGGCGTTTCTGCTGAATGTGATGACGTTCGAGTTCGTGGTTTTTACGGTGGGGTACGTATTCTCGTCCGTGTGCCTGGGCGTTCCGTCCGGGCAGGCCGCACCGGCGCAGGCGGCGCAGCAGACGAGCGATGGAAATTCGGTCGCTGCCGGCAGCGGCTCTGCTGCCCAGCCGGAAAGTCCTGCACCCACGGAGAAGAAGCCAAACAAGCTCATCGCCTGGTGGAAGTTCGATGAAGCCACCGGCAGTGAGGCAGCGGATTCTTCCGGCCACGGCTGTGTGGGCCGGCTTCTGGGGAATCCGCAGTGGCGCCCCGCCGGTGGGAAGGTCGGCGGAGCTCTTGAGCTTGATGGCGCCGACGACTGTGTGGAGATCAAGAATGAGCCCGCGTTTGATATCTCGGACGCGATCACCGTCGCCGCCTGGATCAAAGTCAATCAGTTCGACAGGCGCTGGCAGACCATTGTAGCCAAGGGAGACTCGGCCTGGCGACTGCAGAGAACCGCCGAGGAGGACACGCTCGCTTTCCACTGTACGGGAATTGAGACGGTTGGGGGGCCATGGCCCATGGGCACCCAGGGAGACCAGCACGTCAATGACGGTCAATGGCATCACGTGGTGGGGGTCTTCGACGGCTCTACGGTATCGTTGTACCTCGACGGAGCACTGGGCGGCTCCAGCAAGGCTTCCGGCACGATTCAAACGAACAACTTCCCTGTCGTCATCGGTGATAACGCGGAAGCAGGCGGCCGCAACTGGAATGGCTTGATTGATGAGGTCTGCATTTTGGGCTGTGCTATGGATGCCAATGAAGTCCGCGCGCTTTGCTCGGGCGCGGACCCGGTGGCGCTCGCACAGAAAATTGGCGACCGTCCGCCTGTAAAGGCGGCGGTCGCTCGGCCCGCGCCTCAGTTGTCGGCGGGCGGTGCCGGCGCCGGCAAAGGTATTGAGGGCGATTGGCAGGTAGTCTCCGAGGCGGCGGGTCAAAACGTTGTCATCAGGATCACGGGAAAACCGGATGGCACCCTCACGGCCGCCGCCGTCGGCGACGATCCCGAGGAGGTCCTTCCTCTCGAGCAAGTCACTTTCGCCAACGGCACGCTGCGTTTTGTCGTGACGGCCCAACAGGGCATCTTTGAGGGTGCGATGAGCGAAGATGGCTTGAAGATCGAGGGTAAATGGCGGCAGGGAGAGCAGGCTAAGCCGCTGGTATTGAAGCGCGCCGGCGCGGGCCGGGCGCAGCCCGCGCGCCCCAGCGGCGGTCAGGTGGTGCCAGCTTCGGAAAAGCTGCTCCAAGATTCCGTCCGCGGTGGCAGCCACAGGGCGACCCTGCTGATCCTGGTTCTGGTGCTGGTCGGTTTCGTGGCGGTGACGGTGCGTTTTGTCGTGCGATCGATCCGGTGACAAAACAAGGAGTGTTCCGATGATCTGGAAAATTGCCCGAAAAGAGTTCCTGTTGAACCTGATGACGTTCAAATTCGCGGCGGCGACGAGCGTTTGCGTGGTCCTGACGGCGGTCTTTACGCCCATTCTGGCGAAGGACTACCAGCAGAGGCTCAATACGTACCGCGAGAACGTGACCCGGAATGAAGCCGAAATGGGAAAAATCAAGGTCTACGAGCATCTCAAGCCGACCATCTTTCGGCCGCCGGCTGCTCTTTCGATCTTCAGTCAAGGACTGGAGAAACAGTTCGGCAACTCCGTGAAGGTCGTCTACAATGAGGTCCCGGAGATCAGCGTGGCGGCGGCCAATCACTACCTGTCCATCTTCCCGGTCTTTGACGCCTCTTTGCTCTTCAAGATCGTCATGAGTATCCTGGCCTTGCTGGTGGCGTATGACGCCGTATCGGGGGAACGGGAGCAGGGGACGCTCCGCCTGATGCTGTCCGGCACGACCGCCCGCTATCAGGTGCTGCTGGGCAAGCTGCTGGCGGGGCTGATGGTTGTCGCGGTTCCCACCGCCGTCACCTTCATCATGGGCCTGCTGATTCTCCTCTCCTTCCCCATGGTGAATCTGGCCGGCTCCGACTGGATTCGGATCGGATTCATGTTCGTTGCTTCGCTGGTATTTGTCGGGACGATGTACAGCCTGGGGTTACTGTTCTCCTGCGTGGTGGGCCGGTCGGCGACCTCCCTGGTGCTCGCCTTATTCTTCTGGATTCTCTTCGTGCTGGTGATCCCGAACGTGAGCATTTATGTGGCTACCCAACTTCGTCACCTCGCGCGGGAGGACCAACTGAACGACCAGATCGCCGCTCTCATGCGCGAGCGCGAGCAGGAGTTCATGGAGCAGTACAAGCTGTTGGGTCGAAGCGTTTCGTCCGGCAGCAGCAGTACGTCCGATGTCACCGACGCCTTCGGGCGCTTCTACATGCGTTCCTGCAACAAAGCCCTTATGGAGCAGAGTCTGATACGGTACGGCATCGGTGCCCCGCTGGAGATCAAGTATGCCGGCAAGCAGTGGGAGGTGAAATACAACGGCTACCTGCGCGGCTTGTTCGAGCAGAGACGTCTCGCCGGCCATCTCGCGCGGATCTCGCCGATCAGCCTGTATGAGAACGTGATGTCGGCGCTGGCGGGAACCGACATGGCCGGCTTTCAGCAGTTCATGGACGGCGTTCGAGCCTACCGCAACGACGTCGTGGAATACCTGCGTGCGAAGACCAACAACTTCTCTCTGCCGTGCTTCTTCACGCCCTGCACCGAGGAGGAGATGGTGACGCGGCCGAAAACTGACGATGCGCCCGCGCTCGAGGTGAGTGACGCGCCGCAGTTCCGCTACACACGCCATACGACGGAAGATCTGCGCCGGGCCCTGCCCGATCTGGGGTTGCTGGCCGCCGCGAACCTGTTTTTGCTCGCCCTTTCCTTTGTGGCGTTCGCACGCTACGACGTGAGATGAGGTATGTCCCGGAAACCTGAATACCACTTGATGATGACGGAGGTCAGCCGATGATTCGCCTGATTACCGGTAAGGACATTCTGGAAAACCTGTTGAGTCTTCGCTTCCTGCTCTCGTTCCTTCTTATCGTGACGCTGTTCACGGTGAGCGGATTTGTGTTTGTCGCCAAATATCGCCAGCAGTCGAGCGATTACTGGGAGCGGATGAATCAGAACGTCTCCAAGTTCCGCGAGCGGTCGCGGCAGCTCTACAAGCTGGCGTTCTACAAGCAGGAGGTCTATCGCCGGCCGCAGCCGCTCACCGTTTGTGCCGATGGCTTCGAAGGCACTCTGCCTGATTGTGTCCGGTTTGACATGTTTTCGAGCGACCTGCCCGAGATCCGGGGCCGCGGCAACTTCATGCTTCCGCACTTCAGCAGCATTGACTGGACCTTTATTATTTCGCTGATCCTCAGCTTTGTGGCCCTGGTGTTTTCCTATGACTGTATCTGCGGCGAGCGCGAGGTCGGCACGCTGCGCCTGATGTTGTCCGGATCGGTTCCGAGGTTTCAGATTCTGGCGGCCAAGTACCTGGGCATCATGATCACCATCGGGGTGCCTCTGCTCATCGGTCTGCTGGTGAATCTGATCATTGTGGTTTCCTCGCAGGAAGTGGCCCTCAGTGCCGGCGCCTGGCTGAAGATTCTCGCGATCGTGGTCCTGTCGTTTCTGTATCTCTCCGTCTTTGTGCTGCTGGGCCTCTCGGTATCCAGCCGGCTGGCGTATTCTGCTCATTCCATGGTCATTCTGCTGCTGGTCTGGGTCGTGCTGGTGGTTCTGGTGCCGAGCTTCGGCCGAATCCTGTCCGAAGTATCCGCCCGCACGCCGACGGCGGTGGAGCTGGAGCGAAAACTCACCGAAGTCTCGGGCAACATGTGGAAAAACTGCGAGCAGTTGTTCGGCAAGGGTGCCGGCAGCATGTCCACGGACCGCAACTGGGCGGGCAATAATCCCCCCGCACGGGCCCGGCTCAAGACGGCCACAACCAACGCCGCGAATGCCCTGCGGGAAGAGCATCACAACCGCATGCTCGCGCAGGCCTTCACCGGCCGCAATCTCACCCGCCTTTCTCCCGTCGTGCTCTATCAGCGTGCCTCCGAGATTATTGCCGGCACGGGCATCAACCATTGCATAAATCTGTGCCGGCAGGTCAGGGAGTACCAGGCGGAGCTGAAGGAATACACTCAGAGCAAGGACCAGGAAGATCCCAACAGCATGCACATGATTTTCCCGGAGGAAGGCTGCGCCGAGTGCTGGGAGACCATCTCCCACAAGCCGGTGGATTTTGACACGGTGCCCAGGTTCCAGGAGCGGGACGTCGCCCTGGGCGAGTCTCTCAAACTGGCTGTCTGGGACATCGGCCTGCTGGCGGTCTTGAACGTGGTTTTCTTCGCGACGGCATTCGTGTCGTTCGTACGGTACGATGCACGGTGATGGAACAAGGCGACGAAAACACGATGATATTGAGGTTTGTGGCGGGGCCATCGTTTGGGGTATGGTCTCTGCTTGAGGATCTCTTACAAAGTTTACGGGGTATGAACCATGATTGAATTGAAGGAACTGACCAAACGGTACGAAGATGGCGTATTGGCGCTGGACCACGTCAGCTACACGATCCAGCCCGGCGAGATTTTCTGCCTGCTCGGCGCCAACGGCGCGGGCAAGACCACCACGGTCAACATCCTGCTGGACTTCATCCAGCCGACCGGCGGTGAGGCGTTCATCAACGGGCACGACTGCAATAAATTCCCGCTCCAGGCCAAGAAGTACGTCTCCTATGTTTCCGAGAACGTGCAGCTTTACGGCATGTTCACGGCCCGGCAGAACCTGCGCTTCTTCGCGGAGCTGGGAGGCAAGAAGGGGCTCAAGAACCAGGAGCTCGACAACGTGATGCGGTCCGTGGGCCTGCCGGAGAAGGCGTTGACGATGCGGCTGAAGAACTTCTCCAAGGGCATGCGCCAAAAGCTCGGCATCGCCATCGCCTTGATCAAGGACCCGCCCGCGATCATCATGGACGAGCCGACCAGCGGCCTGGACCCGACCAGCGCCAATGAGTTTCTCGACCAGTTGCGCAAGCTGCGCGAGCGCGGCAAGGCGATCCTCATGACCACGCACGATATCTTCCGGGCCAAGCAGATTGCCGACCGTGTCGGCATCATGAAGCAGGGCCGGCTGGTCGCCATGCGCAAGCGCGAAGAGTTCAAGCACGCCGACATCGAGCAGATCTACATCCGCGAGATGCAGGCCGCCGAGGCGGTGTGACCGGCGGGAATCAACAGGCGGCGGACTTGCCCAAGGACGATTTACGTCCTGCGGGCGGGCGACGCAGCAGAGGGGCGCCTCCCCTTGCTTATGATTCCGGTCCTTGGAGTATGACCCATGATCTGGAAGATCGCCAGGAGAGAGTTTCTGCTGAACTTGATGACGTTCAAGTTCGCCGTCGGGACCATCGTCTGCGTGGTCCTGACGATCGTTTTCGTGCCCCTGCTCGTCAGCGATTATCAGCAGAGATTGAAGGACTACGATGAGCACGTGGCCGCCAACGAGGCCGAGCTGAGAAAAGTCAAGGTCTACAAGAATATCACGCCGACTGTTTACCGCCGGCCTTCTCCTTTGTCGGTCTTCCGTGAGGGGCTGGAGAAACGTCTCGGCAGCTCCATGCCCATCCAGCCCGAAAGTGTGCCGGAGATGACCATCGCTCTGGCGGAGGACAATCCCTTCCTGTCGATCTTTCCCGCCATGGACGTGTCGCTCCTTTGTGAGATTGTCGTGAGCGTCCTGGCTCTGCTGCTGGCCTATGACGCGATCTCGGGAGAACGGGAGCGCGGGACCTTGAAGCTGATGGTTGCGAGTACCGTGGCGCGCCATACGATTCTATGGGGCAAGCTGGTGGCCGGACTGATCAGCCTGACGCTTCCCGTCACGATGGCATTTCTCATCGCCATTCTCATTCTGGAATTCGCGCCGCTGGTGGAGTTAACGGGACCCGACTGGGCGAAGATCGGACTGATTTACCTTGGTACCCTGGTTTTCACCTCCGTTATGTATACCGTCGGTCTGTTCTTCTCCTGCCTGGCCCGAAAATCAGCCGTCTCCCTCATGTTGGCCCTGCTGTTCTGGGTCCTTTCGATCATCGTGATTCCCGGTGCCAGTGCGCCCTTGGCGGCACGGATTCAGCCGCTTGAGCTTAGAGAAGAGGTGGAAAGCAGGATCCGCTCGGTCCGCGACGATATGAGGAAGAGGGAAGGGCCCGGAATGAGCGAGCAACTGGCACAATTTACCCGAGGCGTGGTCAGTGGGCGGGAGGACGCGTTCCAACGGAGGTATATCTGTCTCATCGCAAAATCTGAGGTAGAGTACCGGAGGAAGCAGCAGGTTCTGCAGGATTCCTTCAATCTCCGGTGTGCCGAGAAGACTTGGGAGATCGAGCACCGATATTTCGCCAGCCTGGTTCGACAGAAATCTCTGGCCGACGGACTTTCCGCGATCTCCCCCATCTCTCTTTACGCGCGGGTCATGTCCTCTCTGTCCGATTCTGACCTGGGTAGTTTCCAGTATTTTACGAATATGGCCCGCGCCTATCGGATGCAGGTACTGGACTATATGCGGGACCAAACGAACAATTTCTCGTCGCTGTCCTATTTCACGCCCTGCAGTGAAGAAGACACGGTGGAGACCGAGCGGAGGTATGAGAACAAGGAATACCGCGCGGCGTGGGGCGAATGGGTGGACGCAAAAGAGGCGGCCCAGCCAGCGCTCGACTTGCAGGATCTGCCCCGGTTCCGCTACGAGCCGCCGGTGTGGAGCAGCCTCCAACGTGCGATCCCGGACCTGGGGCTGTTGACGTTCTTCGGCATTCTGTTTCTGGCATTATCTCTCGTGGCGTTTATGAAGTACGACGTGCGCTCGGATTAAGGCGGGGGATCACGTATGATGCGACACATCGTCCGCAAGGAAATCCTGGAGAACCTGCTGAGCTTGCGCTTTCTGCTGTCGCTGCTGCTGGTCGTGTCCCTTTTTGCCGCCGGCGGCTTCCTGTTTGTCGGCAAATACCGGCAGCAAGAGGACGACTACCGCCGGCAGACCAATCAGAACCTCTCCGCGCTGCGCGAGCAGACCGGGCATCTCTACGGACTGGTATTCCATTATCAGACAATCTGGAGACAACCGAAATCGCTTTCCCTTTGTTCCGCCGGATTCGAAGACACTCTTCCCGACTGGTTCCGGTTCGATCCCTTTACAACCGATCTGCCCGAAGTGAGGAGCCGGGGCAATTTTCTGTTCTCTCATTCCAGCAATGTCGATTGGGTTTTCATCGTGTCGCTGATCCTCAGCTTTGCGGCGCTGCTGTTGACGTATGACAGTATCTGCGGTGAGAAGCAGGCCGGCACGTTGTGTCTGACTCTGGCGGGGTCGGTGCCGAGGTACAAAGTCCTGCTGGGCAAATATGCCGGGGCCATGATGACGATAGGAATACCGCTGCTGGCAGGCTTGATGGTCAACCTCATTGTCGTAACCTCTTGTCGAACCGTCGCCATGGATGCGGGTCAATGGCTGAAGATTGCTGCTCTGGTCCTTGTGTCCTTCCTCTATCTCTCGATTTTTGTTCTATCAGGCATTTTTGTCTCCAGTCGGAGTCACCATCCGGCGAGCAGCATGGCGGTTCTGTTGCTGGTGTGGGTGGGATTGGTGATCCTGATCCCGACGTTCGGGAGGATTGCCGCCGGAACGTTCCGCCGCATCCCGGCCCGCACGGATATGGAACGCCGGGTGGCGGAGGCCGTCGCGGATATCCGGCG
>Ga0315281_10000700_pt1 | contig 47620 bp, 33 predicted proteins | sample YL17G07_0_MG_FD_204540 | JGI IMG/M metagenome (GOLD analysis project Ga0315281, IMG submission 204540) | Sediment microbial communities from Yellowstone Lake, YNP, Wyoming, USA - YL17G07_0 | ecosystem: Environmental > Aquatic > Freshwater > Lake > Sediment | place: USA: Wyoming | collected...
CAAAATTGACAATGAGAAAAGCGTATGGTTTTAGGAACGTAGAAACACTGCAAACGGCCTTATATCATACGCTTGGTAAACTACCCGAACCAAAAATCAACCACAGATTCTGCTGAGGAACCTTAAACTGTATCAGGCCATCCTCCGTCGAGGCGGACCTCCCGAAGCCGAAGGTCCTGCGGCCCTCCCCGGCTGCATGACGGATCGCCTCCCAGAGCAGAAAGGGGCTCGGAGAAAACGCATTGGCGCCTTCCTCTGTTGCTCCATATTCATAGATGACCGTGTCTTTATACTTCAGCAGCAGGATCGTAGACAACAACCGACCCTGATATTCAGCATACAGGATATCGATCATGTTCCCGGGGGCAAGGTGTTCCCAGAGGGCATCAAAGAATTTCCGGGGTTGAGGCAGCAGCCCTTCTTTGCGGCGCATCTGCGCATAGAGCTTATAGAACGGGGGTACCCCCTGCGGGGAGTCGCACCGTCTCAGGACAAGACCGTATCGATTGGCCTTCCTGATCGCCCGCTGGATCGAACTCTTGTGAAGATTGCTGAAAAGATCATTGACAGACCTGTCAATCCGCAATACATGGTTAACGTAGTCGTCATGTGAAACGGCTGTATCGCCCTTCTCAAAAGTAAAGGCCTTCGTTGTTTTCATTTCCCAGTTTTGTATGCCCCTGCGCGACATGAATTCCAGTATGCCCTGTTTGAGGTCATGATAGTGCTGTTCCTCTCCGACAAGCGGGTCGCAGCTTTGCGCGCAAGGAAGGGTTGAAAGCCGCGTGCCGGTCAGACTGCTCCGAACCAGAAAGACCGGCAGCCCGGCGATAATGCTGCCCATCTCATCCATCAGGGCAAAATAGAGCGGCTCATGACCATAGGCCTTTTTTACCACACTCCGCCAGGCGGACGTGTGATACACGCTTCCGGCATCGTGGGCGCCGACGAATGCGTCCCATGATGCCATCTGGCGGTCATCCAAAACTGTCAGGATCCCCCTATTTACCTGCAACATCATGATTAGAGGATAACCTTCTTTGGCTTATGCGTTTTCTTTGCGTCCGCTATTGATGCTTTCGAGAACCGCAACACCGGATGAAAGGCCCATCGCGGCGGCAACAACCGATAGAGCAGATACATGGCGCTTCTAAACGCAAATGCACGCACACGGGACCGTGTCCTGAGCGACCGGTACCGCGCGCTGCCTTCAGGAAGCGGGAGATAGACCTTGTCCGCCTTGAAGCCGAAGGAACTCACGAATTCGACAAGCGAGACATAGGTAAAATAGCGGACATGGGCGTAAAACTCGTACTTGTCGAGTCCTCCATTCATCGGGTTATGAAAAGTCCTGCCATTAAGCAGAAACGGGATCACAAAATGGATGCCGGTATAGTTCGGGGTCGATATGAACAAATGTCCGTCGTCCTTGAGTATCCTTCTGATTTCGTTCATATGCTCGTCGAGATGTAGAATGTGCTCAAGCGTTGCCAAAGAAATGACGGCATCAAAGGTCTTGTCCGGAAAGGGAAAGGCGACAGCCGGATCGTCAAGATCAAAGGAAATGGTCTCAAGCCCCGCTGCTTTCAGGTTCTTGAGCGCGTTCTCGCTGATATCATTGCATACCATCCTGCAGGGATACCCTTCCTGGATCCGTTTTGCCACGATACCCATGCCCGCCGCGATGTCGAGCACCTGTTTGTAGCGTCCCGGCTCAAAGATCCCGGGGAAAATGCGGTGCCGTTCGTAGATCCAGGGGTAGGTCTTCGTGTCCAACCCCTCGAGGCGGCCGTCTTCGAGTTTTACTGCGTCTTTTCTCACGAAAATCTCCTTTTTTGAATTTTATTGAACAGACGTTTTAAGCCTTCTGTGACCAGGTCGTGACCTCGCTTCAGGACCGGCCCCGTGTCCGTAAGCGAAAGAATGGTAAAGGTGTGCGGCTTTATATAGGGCCTGATATAATCTGCTGCTGAAAATCGCTCTTGCCGGTAACTCCGTATCGACTCGGCGATATCCTTGCCGGGATCTATCCAGTAAATGTCCTCGTGGAACTCGTCCCCTGAGCGCGGCACCTCTCCCGCAAGCGCGTAGCGATAAAGAAGGTAGGGAAAGTTTACGCCGGCCTTGACTGAAAGAGGCGTGGAAAGGTTCAGCCGCGCGTTGATCTCCATCAGCCGGTAGATGCCATCCCGCGAATCCCTCTTGAATTCCATGCAGGAAAATCCGTCATACCCGAGCGCCTTGAGAAACGCGTTGGCCGGCGCGGCAAGCTCTGGAAGCCTCTTGCTGACCACGACCCGGGGAAAGCCTATTTTCGGCGGTGAAAGACGGACCTTTTCTGCCGTTACCGAGATCACCGGCTCTCCCCCAACAACGAACGAGTTGTAATTTGCGCCGCTCCTGTCGTCACCGGGGATGAATTCCTGCAGCATTACTTCTACACCCGCCTCTGCAAATTGGTCGAACAGGGTCTCAAGGTCAGCCAGGTTTCGCGCAAAGAACATTTTCTGTTTGAATCGCTCGAAAAAGCTATGGCCAACCGTGGGTTTTATCAGGCAGGGCAGGCCGATCTGCCGGACAAAATCCTTTGCCTCGCCTATTGAAGAAGGAATCTTCGTCCGCGGGCAGAGCACGCCGATCTGGTCAGCAAGGGCGTACGTATGCTTTTTGACAACACACTTTTCAATGACCGGCCACTCATCCGCGGCCACCTTGAAAAGAGAGCCCAGCCTCTTTTTTTGTTTCGATACGGGAATCAGGGTGGCGTCATCCGAGGGAATCAGAACCGACCCGCTCCATTTGTTCCCCAGCTGCATCAGCACGGACAAAAATCCTTCCGGATCCATGTCGGGATGGGGGCTTCGGTGGTGTTCAATCACATATTTAGACGCGTATCCCATGTCCATCTTACTGTAGGAAATACCGACCACGGGCACACCTTTTTCTCCAAGTGCCCTGATAATGCCCAATCCTATCTTGTGGCAACCGAGTATCAGCGCGGGTTGTTGTTTATTCATTGCCTATCCATATGATCAGGGGAAATGCTACCGTACCAAACAAAAAGCTGATGTTTTATTTATGGCAATATGTTTCAATATACCGAGTCCGCCGATAATCATTCTCTCTCGAGTGATCAAGGTGATTACCTCAAGGCTATCAAGTCTGGGACATTAGTTCGGCCGCATTACTTTCCCGCAGCGATCTCGTAGAGGGGTATTTCCTCTCCGATATTGAGCCCGAGGATACTTGCAATGTCGGCATCCTTGAAGGCGCCGGCGGCGCATACACCGAGTCCAAGCGATGTGCCCTGCAGGTAGATGCCCTCACCCATGAGCCCCGCGCGCATACACGCATAACGGTAACCGCGATCGCCATCGGGGAAGAGTATGTCCTGCCATTTCGCGCTCATGATAAAAACCACATCTGCATTGCCGATAAACTCCTGCTTCACGCTTGCTTTTTCGCACTGTTTGGAGAAATCACCTTCTTTCAATAGCTGCAGCGCATGGTAAGCCGGGAGGTATCGATAGACGCCGGGTTTCACACCCTGCACGTCACGGACCACGACAAAGAGCGTCAGGGGTGCAGCGACAAGAAGCAATGGATCGTTAAAGATCAGGTCCTTGGAATTCCCTGCCGCGGCAGCGCAAAGGGCCGAGAGTTCCTGCAGGGGCATTGACGCGGAATTGTATTTGCGTACGGAACGCCGTAGGTTAATGGCCTCTAGAAGGGGTTTCCCCTGCACGGCTCCCGGCAGGATAATATCTTTTGGTCCGGACTCCGGACGCAAAGGATGGCGAGGAAGCTTGCCCATCATCCCGACCAGACTGATTGAGGTACCGATGTGGATCAGGTCGGTAAAGCTCTCGCTGGAGGTTGAAATAGGTGCCCTTTGAAAAACCGGCTCCGGGGAAGAAGTTCTGGCTGAACCGATGGGCATGATCAGGAACCCGGCTTCCGTCGAGGGATTAATATTCAGCATAGTGTTGAGGGCTTGGTCGTCGAAGCGACCGATCATGGGCGCCCGCAGGCCGAAGGAAGCTGCGCTCAATCCAAGATTGTAAGCTGCGTGACCGACCTCCATGGCGACAAAGCGGTAGGAGCGCTCATAATACTTGAAAGCAGTGCGTCCGAAGGTGGTCGTGAAGATCACGGTGGCAGGGGCGTCCGTCAACAACTCGGGACTGCCGGAAAGATTCTGAAGCCGGACGGACAGCAGAGATTCGGATTGTATCAGAAAGAGGGCGGACTTTTCCGAGTTGTAATAATACAGACCCGGCTCCAATCCGCGGACATGGCTGGCCAGAACATATATGTTTACCGGATACAGCGCACCCGCCGAGGGTGCAGTGCGGAAAGCATACGTTAGCCCCCTGTATTGCGCTGTTTTACTCACACCCAGCGTATGGTAGAGCAGCTGAGACAACCGTTCAAGGGTCAGTTCTCCGGCATCGGAATGGGCCCGCCCGGTGACCCAGGAACGATACGCATCCAGGATACTCCCGCCGCCCTCTGACTTCACCGGAGGCAGAGCAACCGCAGGCCTCCCCGGATACTCCTTGTACGGCTCATTGCGCGCGGATACCGTCAGTCCACGAAGAACCACCCGGGGGTACGAACTGATCTTATGGTAATATTCCGCAAGAGTGGTGCGCACCCCACCGGCATCCACGAAAACCGGTGATATGATAGATTTGTTCGAGGGATCCCGGCTAACGTCCCCGCTATCAATGGTGATATGACTGCTGCCATGGCGCACCCCTATATAAAATATCACGGTGCCAATAACTGCGGCGAGGAGGCAGTATCCAGCGAGACGAATTCCAGGGCGGAAGTGTCCATGATCCGATTCCATCAAGGCTTTCGGAGCACTTCGTTTCAAGAGCGCAACCATATTTCGCCAGTGAAGCACCACGTGAATCAACGTCACGGTCAACAGGAGATAACCGGGAAGGTAATGCCATTCAAAGATTGGTAATTCCTGGGTTGCCACCCAGAATATACCGGTACCCACTACCAACAGGAAGTAGACGAGCACAACCAGACTGAAGACGGTGGTGACTGTAAAACGATTGGGGATTGACCTCGTAACGACGTGAACGCCCAACCAAAGAATATAGAGCGCTATCGGTAAAAGGACGAGAACAAAACGGGATGTCAGCATCAGTATAAGACCCCTTAGAGAGGAACGAATTCGCTACAAATTCACAGAGAGATTGCCGCAACGGGATCTTTGATTCCTGCAGCCTGAAATGGTATTTTTTGATGTTCCTCAAGCAGGAGCGCGGCGTAATGCAACTCCAGGGATTGCGCCTGCAGCATGAGATTGAGAAGCTGATAACCGATTTCCCAGTATGCCCTGCCTTCGCTCAGGTTTCTATTCAAGACTATGATAGAGTTGCCGGATTTTTGTTGATGTGCCGGGAGGTAGCCTGCATCGTCACGGAATTCCCCGACTACCTCCAGAGAGTGGGTTGGCCGGTTATTTTTCCAATTGATATACTTCGACACCTTGCCATCCGAGATGACAAATACCTCCGATATGCCTTCATCACCGTGATACGTGGGGATGGTCATGCCCCACGGAGAGGAAAGGTGATAGTGCGGTGTTCTCCCCCGCGCAGCCCATAAAAGCTGTCCAAGGTCATCGAGGGATGGATTCTTACCGGCATCAGTATGAGTTTTCAGCCGGGCAAGCGCCGCAATGAGCGGTTTATTCCCTTGTCTTACCGGATCGGGAAGCGTTCCGCTTTTCCATGGCTTTATTTCCGCCGGCGCAGCAGTACTCCAGTATGCGCCATTATATGACGGCTGCATGGCGCCGAGTTGTATCCGGACGGTTGCGAATTGATCCGCTGAAATGGCTTTTCCTTCCACGCCAAGAGAACTGAATACATAGCCGATGCCAAGGGCGGCACAAACCAGCCCTACCGCCTGATGCTGCATTCCGCTTTCGACCAATGCTCCATCTCTTTGCAGGGCCGACAATCGACTGTCGATCAAGAAGGTCATCGTGTTTGTTTCTGACTTGATCTCGATGGCGCCGTTTGTAAATCGCGGTATTTTTGCCATGGATAGTACTTGTTGAATCTGATCCGGCGTCAGCTTTTTGTTTTTATCAAACATGCCCCAGTGAAAATTGCGCGGATCGTCATCATAATCGCTGGTGCATCTTGAATTCAGCGCTGTTTCAACGGCAATGGACATGCCCTCGTTGGGCAGCATTGCATCTCCACGCTCACGATCCGGCCTATTATTCGGATTCGAACGCAAACGACCGCCTATTTTATGATAAAGCCTGCGGACAAAAGAAGCGTTGAATGATAATAGACTCATTAATCCAATCCCAAGATTGCTGAAACGATACTACCCGGTTTTTTTCTCCGTCTTACCCTGCTTCATCAATAACCCGCAAGGACGTCTTCGCACACGATCTTGATTGAGTATGCCTGCGGATCAGATGACTCTATACACACGGCGCCTATATGATCGGGCTCATGCTCGAATAGCGAAAGCCACCAGGTGTTTGGAGTTTCATCGACACAGGTGAATATGGTTTTTGCTCCTGCGCGTCGATTGCCATCCATTACGGAATATACGCGGAGATTATCATCAATACCCCTTCCTGACGCCTTGATCAGGGCTTCTTTCTGGACCCAGCATTGATAAAAATAATCCCTTTTAGCGTCGGCCGTCATGCCCCGCAATGTCAGGCATTCGTCCCGACTCATAAACTGGCGTGCAACACAATCGATATCGGCAATATCGGCTTTTTTTTCAATATCTATTCCAACATTGCGTTCCGAAGAAATGGCCACCGCAATCATCTCTTTTGTATGTGACAGATTAAAGCATACTGGATTCTCCGGCATTAAATGAGGCTTGCCATGAGCGCCGATTCTGTATACGATCTCCTGAGGCTGCATGCCGGCATACTCGCTCAAAATCAATCGCAATAAAACGTGGGCCTGCACATATCTTTTTCGATCTTCATGAAAATAATAAGCATTGGCCCGCTGAATCTCAGCGGGCGATAAAACCGACATCATTCGATCACCCGGCTCTTTTGACGGCCGATAGGGTTCGATCCAAACCTGTATTTCTTTATCGTCGATCCATGCCATTTCAGTATCTACCGGCATTTTATCATGAACGGGCATATGCCCTTTTTGCCTCACGCATTGACCTGCCAAGTCGAATATAACTGCGATGCATTATTTGAGGAGGTGACGATATCCGTTGTTATATCTCTTTTGTCAAATTCAGTGCATGGTTCAGTCTTTCATTGAGTTTTTTTGCAAGCATCCCGACAAACGGTTCGACAAGGCTGCCGCGAGGATTTATCGGCAGCTCGAGCAGTTCAACACCTTTTGCAGCAATGTGACCCCACCCATACAGAGGGTCTCTAAAACCAGCGAGCCTGTTTCTGGCTCCAAAGAGAACAATCTCGCCTTCATACACTTGTGGTGTATAGAGTATGAGTGCCTCATCGTATGCTTTATCAACCTTTATATGCGGGAAGTTAAGGCTGGAATTCAAGCCAAGTTTTTTCATCAACGCTGCTAGCGATACCTGAAGCGTCACTCTATAGCGACTCAACTCGATCCTCGTTTTTTCCCTGAGAAAATCCATTTTGGCATTGTTACTATCGGTAAAAAGATTACCAAGGTGATACCACAGGTTGAGAACTTTATTTTTCATTGTCAGAGAGAACGGCATCGGCCATTGAATTGTTTTGATGTTATAATTTTCGATCATAAAGAGCAGTCCTATTTCGTCACCGTTGCGCTTGAGTTGCTGAGCCATTTCCAACGCTATCGTGCCACCCAAACAATACCCGCCAAGGAAATAGGGGCCCTTCGGCTGCAGAGCTTTTATTTCCTTGATATAATTACCCGCTACAACTTCAAATCTCGGATCGATCTCAGTCTTGTTGTCCAGACCGATAGACTGCAGACCATAAACCGGCTGGTCTTCTCCAAGATGCCTTGCCAGATCACGATACAGGAGAATATTGCCCTCGGCGCCATGCACTAAATAAAGGGGCGAACGTGTTCCTTTTGCATTGATGGGCACAAGTGATTGCCACGCCTGCTCATATTTTCCGGATTCCAAATATTCCGCCAGGGCTGACAATGTCGGTGCTTCATACAGGATTGCAAGGGGGATCGTTTTTCCCAGTATCATTTCGATCTCCGCAAATAGTTTTGCGGCCATCAATGAATTGCCGCCGACATCAAAGAAATTGTCATTGGCCGTCATCGTCGCGTTCCCTATGACTTTTCTCCAAACAGGCAGCAGCTTTTCTATTGTTTGGCTGACCTGCAATGATTGATGCGCGGAGGTCAAGCACTCTTTCGCCTTCTCATGCAAAGCAATCTCGGCTGGTTGCTTCGTTTCAATGTGCGCTTCGGGCTCCAGCACAAACCGAGTCAGAATCTGCTCATAGATCCGCAAACACTCTTGTATGGCATCGATGGTGAACAGGGCTGTCTTATAGTGGCATTTGAGTTCTATGTCCTTTGCCGATTCAACCACGTTCAGGTAAAGTTCAAATGATTCATAGGCCCTCGGATTGGCAAAATAGCTGGTTTTCGCGCCGACAACGGACAGAGCTTCTGTTTCATATTTTTTTACGCTGGTCAGCCCGGCAGGCATCGGGGCCGAACTGATATGATCAAACGTGATACCACCTTCGTCGAGCAAATCAATATACGTGTACTGTTGATGCTTATACGCGTCAAGCAAGTCCTTTTGCACGGCCTCGATATAATCCGCATAGCTGATGTATTCCTTAATTGCGCAGGAAAACGGCACTAAATTAACGCACTGTCCAACAAGATCATCTTCGCCTATCAGGTGTTGCTCGGCAATCGGCAGGCCAATCACAAAACTATTCTGGCCGGACAACCTGTGCAATAACAACGTGTAGGCGGCCACATACAGAGTAAACATGCTCCACCCTTTTCTTTTACAAATTTCCCGCAAAGAACCGGCAAGACCATCGTGAACATCTCGATCAACGCGTCGTGCGTCATAGACCCCGATCCTGGCGCCGGGTTTGCCCGCGGGAAGACGCAGTACGGGAAACACCGGATTGAATCTGGCGCGCCAGTATTCACGCGACGCCTGGTATTCAGCTGTCTTATTGCGATCAGCGGCACGGCGGCAATAATCAGCATACTTGTTGGATGCCTTTATATTGAGCTCTTTACCGCTATGCAAGGTATTGTAAAACGAACGCAGATCGGAGATCAAAACATCCAGCGACCACCCGTCGCAAACGATATGATGAGAGGTCATGACTACCGCATACTTCCTGCCCGGCAGCAGGATACAACAACAACGGAACAAGGGACCCTGTTCCAAATCGAACGGAGTGGACGCGTCCTCGCGCAAAATTCCATCAAACCGGGCTTGCGCCTGAGATTCTGGTTCTTTCCGGAGATCAATGAGTTGCTGTTTGTACGAAACTCTTTCAGGTATCGTCATGGTTGCGCCGTCTGATGAAAAGGTGGCTCGCAAGGCGCCGTGCTTCTGCACAAGGGCATGTACCGCCTTCTCAAGTGAATCGAAAACCACATCGCCCGTTACCTGAAACGTGATTGATTCATTATATGCGCAGGAAAGCGCTCTGTTCAATTTTGAGGACATGAAAAGCCCTTTTTGCGGAACCGTAACCGGGACGGTAATAGGGCCTGTTTGCTGTTCACCGCTTATGATTGAAAGATCTTTCGCCAAGACGCCTGCAGGTTCGCCCGCTTCTTTATAGTGTGCATTGATGTGATCAGACAAAAGCGGAATGGTGGAAAGATTCTGCATTAACTGGCTGAAAACTATTTTAACGTTAAAATCTTTTTGGATGCCATAGGCAATCTGGGAAAGCAACAGTGAATCCATGCCCATTTCCAGAAACGTTGTTGCAGGATCTATACCCGCAAGAGATATGCCGGATATCTCCTCAACAATTGCAACCAGCTTACGAACCATTGCATCCTGTCCGAGGTCCTCAGGCTTCAGGTTCGTTGAACCGGCATTAGGGTCGCTGAGTTCTGGGGCCTCATCCGAACGTCGGCTGCTTTGCGGAGGGGCGTTTCGAGAAACATAATCGACCCAGTATCTTTTGCGCTCGAATGGATAGGTCGGCAGGGGAATGCGATGTCGTTTCTCATTTTCATAAAACCGTTGCCAATCCGGCGTTACGCCATGGCTCCATAAATATCCCACTGCGGACAAGAGTGATGTCCATTCGGCGTTGCCGCCAAACGATTCGGCCATCGTGGCCGCAGCCGACACTTTGTTTTGTGCGTCGCTGTGCTGACGCGCCAGGGTCGTGCTTGTGGAGCGTGGGCCCACTTCCAGAAATATGCCGGCGTTCTCCTCGAGAAGCCTGCGTATTCCATGTGAAAAACGCACCGGCATCCTGAGATGACGCCCCCAGTAGACTTGATCAGTAGCCTCTTTATCGCTGATCCATTGAGTCGTTACGGTTGATACAAACGGGATTTGGGGCGGTTTCATCTCAGCGCGCGCAACTTCCGCTATAAAGGTGTCCACAACAGGATCCATCATGGCGGAATGAAACGCATGAGACGTAAAAAGCTTTTTGCAGGGTATTTTATCCTTTATTAATCTGGCGCTGAACTGCGCAATAGCCTCCTGCGGACCGGATACAACACAAAGAGAGGGGCTATTGGCTGCTGCTAGCTGAATATTTTCCGGCAAGCGAGCTTCAATCTCTTCAGCGCTGCCCCTGACAGATAACATTGCACCGGCCGGCAAGCGACTGATCAAACGACCTCGTGTTGCGACCAACCGCAGAGCATCTTCCAATGAAAAGACACCGGCCAGACAGGCGCATACAAATTCCCCGACACTGTGTCCGATCATAGCGCCCGGATTGATGCCCCAGTGCTGCAGCAGCCGCGCCAACGAATACTCTATGGAAAACAGCGCCGGTTGTGTATAAAATGTGTTCTGAAGCGAATGGTTTGCCTTTTCATAATCGTGTTCTGCAGGGAACAGAAAATCTCTCAGATCACACTCCAGATAGGGCCGCAGAATGTCACAACATGAATCCAGTGTTTTTCTAAATAGCGGCTCTCGGTCATAGAAGTTTTTCCCCATATTGACGTATTGTGTCCCCTGCCCAGGGAACATGAAGATGACCCGCGGATCGCGCGTATCACAGATGCGTGTTCGTGAACGCATCGGATCGGGCTTGACCAGCATTTCGATGCCGTCGGGGATGTCTGTACAGACAACATAACGCCGGTGAGCATGATATCTTCTTCCGCGATGGAGGGAATAGGCAACGTCCGCAAGCATTTCCGAAGGGTTATGTGCCAGATGCTCTTTCAGATTACTGGTCATTTGTTCCAAGGCAACAGCACTTCTGGCGGATAGCATCAGAAGCTGAACCGGTCGCGACTTGCCGGAAGGCTGGGCCATAGGCGCTTCTTCCATAATGGAATGGACATTGGTGCCGCCAAAACCAAAGGAGCTTACTCCGGCGATGCGAGGACGACTGGACCGTGGCCAGGGTGTCAGCTTGTCCACCACACGAAACGGACTATTGATAAAATCAATTCTGGCGTTGGGCTTTTGAAAGTGAAGCGTGGCGGGTATTTTTTCATGATAAAGGCATAAAGCCGCCTTTATGAAGCCGGCGACACCCGAGGCAATGGTCGGATGCCCGATGTTGCCCTTAATGGAACCAAGCAGGCAAAACTGTTTTTTATCCGTCTGATATCTGAAAACCTTAGTGAGAGCTTCAACTTCTATCGGATCGCCCAGTGGCGTGCCTGTTCCGTGGGCTTCAATATACGAAATGTCTTCCGGCTTTATATTGGCCAGCGCCTGGGCCATGGCAATTACCTTGGCCTGGCCTTCCACGCTGGGCGCCAGAAAGCTGACCTTATTGGCGCCATCGTTGTTTTTAGCGGTGCCTCGGACTATCGCATAAATTCTGTCACCATCGGCCATCGCATCCGCAAGTCTTTTCAGGACGACAACACCGGCGCCATCGCAAAACATGGTGCCTGTTGCACTATCATCAAATGGTTTGCAATGCCCGTCTTTACTGAACACTCCGCCGTCCTGATAGAGAAAACCGCTTTTCTGCGGAACATAGATATCGATGCCGCCGGCCAGGGCCAGATCGCATTCATAATTGACGAGCGCGTTAAATGCATTATCGACAGCCAGCAAGGTGGCTGAACAGCCGGTGATAGCGCTGACCGAGGGGCCTGTCAGATTCAAACAATAGGAGACGCGTGTGGCAATGTAATCCTTTTCATTGCCATACCCGACGATCGCATTTCCCACCATGTTCACCAAGTCGGGATGGGCAAGCACATTATTAGGATAATAATGGTTATCACCTACTCCCGCGTATACACCGATCATTCCGGCAAAGGACTCGGAATCATAGCCGGCATTTTCCATGGCTGTCCAGCAAAGTTCAAGGAATATCCGCTGCTGCGGGTCCATCAAACGGGCCTCCAGTGGCCCTATGCCGAAAAATGCGGCATCGAACAGATCGGCTCCCTCGACAATGCCTCTGGAAGGGACATAATCCGGATTGTCAATTAATGCCGGGTCGATGCCGGGCCCAAGATCTTCTTTGGTAAACCGGGTAATGGATTCAACTCCTTGACAAAGATTATTCCAGAGCTGATCGACATCTGAGGCGCCGGGAAAACGTCCGGCCATTCCGATAACCGCGACGCCGTCCTGCAGAGGATCATTGAGAAAACGTCCTATCCTCTGGCGCGTGGCACGCTCATTTATTTCATCGATGAAATTGTCATCGACCTGCACATTATCAAGGTAGCCGGCTAGCTGTACTATTGATGGAAATTGGAAAAGCTTGACAACCGGCAGTTTAATCGAATATTCGTTCTGCAAACAGGAACACATTTTCAAGCCCATGAGCGAATCGCCACCCAGCGCAAAAAAGTTGTCTTCAATGCCCACGGAATCGAGCTGGAGAATATCACACCATACTCGCACCAATTTTCTTTCTGTTTCCGTGCGTGGTGCAATATATTGCGCGGCAAGTTCCTGTCTTTTGCGCCCGGGCTTTGGCAAAGCCAGGCGATCGGTTTTACCGCTCGGCGAAAGCGGAAACACAGGCATCAGAACAAAAACAGCAGGCATCATATAATCCGGCAACGCTGCTGTTAGTTTTTCTCGCATGGCAGATACGGAAAATTGGCCATCATGTTCCACAACGTACGCCACCAGTCGTTTTTCACCCGGAGAATCTTCACGAGCCAGAACAGCGCAGTCCTTCACCGACGGATCTCTGAGAATAGCCGCTTCTATCTCACCGAGTTCAACACGATTACCGCGGATTTTTACCTGATAATCGATTCGCCCCAGGTACTCGATAGTGCCGTCAGGTAAATATCTGCACAGGTCCCCGGTTTTATAGAGGCGGGCGGATGGATCATCAGAAAACGGGTCATGAATGAATTTTTCCTCGGTCAGCTCGGGACGATTCAAATAGCCCCGCGCCACCTGAACGCCGCCGATGTGCAATTCGCCGCTTGCACCGATCGGCACGGACTGTTCCTGTTCGTCAAGGATGTATAGTTTTGTGTTACTTATTGGCCGGCCGATCGGGACAACGTCAAGGTGCGTTTCCGGGTCGCATTCCCAATAGCTGACATCCACAGCTGCTTCAGTCGGACCATACAGATTATGCAGCGGTGCTTTTAAGATGCTGAAATAACGTTTCTGCAAATCAATCGTGACAGCCTCACCGCTTAACACTACATGTCTGAGGGACGCACAGCGAACCTGGTCGGCGGTATCCAGGAACAACCGCAGCATGGAAGGTACAAAATGAATAACGGTAATTGACTCACTTCGTATAAGATCCAGCAGATAATCAGCGTCCTTATGTCCTTCCGGTTTTGCCACAATAAGACGCGCACCGCACATAAAAGGCCAGAAAAACTCCCATACGGAAACATCAAATGAAAAAGGTGTTTTTTGGACAAGGGTGTCCGATGCGTCAATCGGGAAAGTTTCCTGCATCCAGAACAACCGGTTTACAATGCCCTTATGGGTATTCATTGCCCCTTTGGGGTTGCCCGTGGAGCCTGAGGTATATATGACATATGCCAAGTTATCGGGAGTCGTTTTGATTGGAGGATTTGTTGTTGGATAACGTTCAAGTGCGGAGTCAATGTCTTCGAAATAAATGATCCGGGAGGTCTCGTTCTGAATCAGAGACGAACATGCCTGGTGTGCCAAAATGACCGGGACCTTTGAATCATTGATCATAAAGGAAAGTCGTTTAACAGGATACGTCGAGTCAAAAGGAACATAAGCGCCGCCGGCTTTGATTACTGCCAAGAGAGCTATGACCATTTCCAATGACCGGAACATGCAGACGCCCACAAGGATTTCAGGCCCAACCCCTTGTGACTGTAAAAAATGCGCTAATTGATTTACTCTCTTATTTAAGTCCTTGTAGGTTAGCGTTCTACCCTCAAAAGTTAAAGCCTGAGCATCAGGTGTCTTTATCACCTGTTCTTCGATAAAACTGTGGAGGCACTTATCCAGAGGATAAGCACGACCAGTTTTATTCCACTCAATAATTCTAGAATCGGCAGTCTGCGTCATTAATATCTATCCTGCAATGGAGTCGTTGTTGTTCAGAATATGCTTGATTAATCACCGCGATGGTTTTTGACTCTCTCAGGTGCCCTTTCCATACTGCGTCAGCCAGAACTTCGCCATTTCCTTCGGCAGCACATGCCAGTACTGTCCTTCGTACCGTGATTTAACATACTCAAGGAACTCCCGGTACAGCGTTGCCGGATATTCTTCCAGTCCGCACGTGGCATTAGTGAAATTGATATAGTCTGGATGGATAATCACAAGAGCCATCCCGCCATTTTGCGCGACCCAGTCCAGCTTTCTTTTCCAGATGTCTATCGTCCTCTCTTGCATGATCACGAAGAGCGCATGGTCCTGAGGAAGCGTGTAGGGAAGTTCCACATAGCCGCGCGAACCATCTTTGCCCTGGACCAGGAACGGGAAGATGGTCTCCATGCCGTCTGAATGCGGCTCAAAGGGGTCCGTATCGAACGTGGAGGCGTCGTACTCTATCTTGAGATCATGGAACCAGTCCAGCTTGTGCAGCATGGACGGAGCGCGATAGCCCACGGCCTTCCATTCTCTGAAATAATTGTTGATCTTTTCGGCCCTCTCCCTGAATATTTCCCTCGAACCATAGTATTTCCCGTCATGAAGCAGTCCATGCACGCCAACTTCGAAATTTCGCTCTTGCAGTAAATAACGTAAATCAGGGGACACCATGTATCGCTCTGGCACAAAATTGAAGGAAGAATGGAAACCCAGCGCCTCTTCCAGAAGCATCAGTTCCATGCAGCGATCGTGCCCCTTTATCATTTCAACATCGTGGGTCAGCACCAGCGCGAATTTTTTGCCTTCCGGCCATCCCTTCCAATTCAAGGGTTTTTTCGATGCCCGTTCATCTATCGGCCAGAGATTCGCATATTTAATCCTCATCCTTTTCACGATCAGCCTTCTGATGAGAAGCTGCAGTCGCCGGGGAATAAGCGGTTTAATAATATAATAAGCCTCGGTTATATTTTTCATGGTTTTTTTATTAAGTGACTAAAGTGCGCTAAAGTTAAAAGTTATGGAGAATAAAGAGTTTGCAAAAGCGTTGGGAAAAAGGACGAGGGCCTTTGCTGTTAAAATAATTCGCTTATCAGCCAAGCTGCCGATTTTACCTAGATCGGCAACAAAGTGCACTAAAATGCCTAAAATGGAATTTCTAACTTTAGCTCACTTTAAGTACTTAAGGCACTTTAGTCACTTTGGGCACTTAAAACCTCACTATCCCATATGCCTGTGCAAGATCGACCCTGATATTTTGAGCAGCGGCATTGGCATTATATTGAATAATTTATTATACCGTCCCGGCAGACGATTTCCCCCGGCAACATACGCCTGCTGTTTGAAGTCATATTTGTAATATCGTATTGTCTCTTCTTCCGCCCCCCAGCCCCCCTTAAATTGCCTGAGACCCTCGTTCTCCTGCTCGGTCCGCCCGAAGCAGAACTCAGCATACCCTTTGCCGCAATACCACTTTATTGCCTCCCACATAAGCAGATCATTCGGCCGAATATGCAGGTAACGCTCGTCCGATGCGCCATATTTATACATTGCCTTATCGTTGAAGTGCAGATAAATCGCCGCGGCGACCGCCTTCCCCTGATGCCTGGCAAGCATTATCCGGCCATGACCGGGGATTATAACATTGTCGAATATTTGCTGGAAAAAGCTGAACGGCTGAGGCGGGACGCCATGTTTTTTCCTTGTTCCGCAGTGCATGGCATAAAACATCCTTAATGTTTCCTGCGTATTCTCACTGGCAACAACCACGCCCTCTCTCTCGGCTTTTTTGATGTTCCTCCTCGTGCTGCTTTTTAACCGCGTGTAAATCGAATCAATGTCTCCGGATAGAGCGAGCTGATGGCGGTAATACTGGGATGAGCATGGCGCCGGTCCCATCAGACCGCTTCCGCCGCGCAACTCCAGATAATCCCATTTTTCCCGCCCGCCGAACGTCAGGAGATATGCCATCGCATCCTGCCAGAACTGCTCGTTCGTTACGATAGGTTCGCAATAATCAGTAAAGGGCAAGGACACTCCCCTTTTCCCCGTCAAAAAACTTCTGACCTCCATCACGGGGACCAGCGTCGTCAATTTGCCATCGGGGATTTGAACCAGATATCGGGGTTGATAGTTATAAGTATTCTTAAGGACACGGGCCCAGGAAGAGGTATGGAATACCGAACCTCCGGCTGCAAGGACCATCTTGTCGTAATCAGGATGTGTGAGGGGATCGATGATCTGAAGGTTCATGTAAGTCGCATAGGGCAAAGCGCATAGCGTAGAGCACAGGGGTCAGGGGTCAGGGGTCAGGGGTCAGGGGTCATCAGAAAATTTCTTTGAGCTCGATTGTCAACCCCTCGAGCACACGACTCTCGATGGCCTGATCTTTGTGTAAGGTCCCTGCGAGGGCGTATTCCCTGCCCTCCAGCGCATACTGTTCGATGAGGGATTCCTTTGGCGCGATGATCCAGTACTCCTTGACCCCGAACTTTGCGTAAAGCATCTTTTTCTGAATAGTGTCACGGTACGCGGTGCTTTCAGAGAGAATTTCAATGATAAGGTCCGGGGCGCCCTTGACATTGTCCTCGCCGATGATGCCCAGCCGATCCTTTGATATGTACAGGATGTCAGGTTGGACCGCGTTTTCCTCGTCGAGGTACACATCGAATGGCGCGGTATAAATCATCCCCAGACCGTTTTCTTTCACAAATTTCATAATTCTGAACTGTAATTCACCGGAAAGCCTCTGATGTTCCGTCTTCGGCGATGGTGTCATGACAAATTCTCCCTCAATGAGTTCGCATTTCATGTCCTCCGGAAGCTTTCGGTAATCTTCATAAGTATTTTTTTTCTTGACAAGCGCTGCTTGTGTCATGGCAGCCCTCCTTCTGCGGATGGTTAATCCTCTGTCAAGCTGCAAAAGAAATCCATGGCGCCATTCGCTATGCGCTTTGCTCTTTACGCCATGCCCTCTGCGCTTTGCGCTATGCTTTCTACTCGCTCTGCGCTCCGCGCCCTGCGCTTATTCCTTCCACGACCCGCGCCTGCTGCTCCTCCGTCAACCCAGGGAACATAGGCAAGGAAAGTATTTCCCGAGCGGCCCGCTCTGTCACTTCCAACGTGCCGCTGGTTACCGGCAAGCCGGTGTATGCCTTCTGTAGATGCAGCGGCAGCGGATAATGAAGACCCGTGTCGATGTTCTTTTCCGCAAGATATTTTTTCAGTTCTTCCCGCTTGGCGGTCCGTATCACATAAAGGTGATACACCGCCTTTGACCATTCTCCTTCGTACGGAGGTGTAATACCTGAAATGCCTTTTAATAACTCGTTATACCGGGCCGCAGCTTTCTGGCGCGCCTCGGTCCATGCCGGCAGGCGCTTCAGTTTGGCGGAAAGGATCCCGGCCTGGATCGCGTCAAGCCTTCCATTGTATCCTTCGATATCGTGATAGTACTTGCGGGCCTGGCCATGGTCCCTTATCATTTTGATCGTCTTTGCAATTGCCTCATCGTTCGTTGTGGCAGCTCCCGCTTCGCCGCAGGCTCCAAGGTTCTTTCCGGGATAAAAGCTGAATGCCGCAGCATGTCCGATGGATCCGGCGGTCCTCCAGCGATTTTCCTTTTTGGAGAAATACTTTGCACCATGCGCCTGGCATGCATCCTCTACCACTTTCAGGTCGTGCTCACGCGCCATTTCCATAATGGCGTCCATGTCCGCCATTTGGCCGTACAAATGGACGGGAACTATTGCCGCTACGGTCTTGCCGGTTTTTTTATGCACCGGCCTTCCTTTCGGCCCCCGAGTGCACTGCGTTTCAATGAATTCCTTAAGTTTTCCGGGGTCCATGTTATACGTCCGTTCATCAATATCCACAAAGGCGATCGAAGCGTTTGCCTGGGAAATCGCCTCGGTCGTGGCGATAAATGTATTTGAAACGGTTATGACCATGTCGCCCTGTCCGACGCCAAGAGCTATGAGCGCGAATCGCAGGGCATCCGTACCGCTCCCCAGCCCAACGCAGTACGGTGTGTCACAGTATGCCGCGAACTCACGCTCGAAATTATCCACCATCGGGCCGCCGATAAATCCGGCGGTCTGAATGGCTTTCCGGACTATTGCTATAAGCTCCTCCTCCATCTCGCGATGAGGGGTTATGAGATCGAGGAACGGGATTTTATCGTTTGACAACGTTGTGCCTCCATTTCAAGTTTGTAGTCAGACAACTGCTCGTCATATATGCAATTATTACAATCTATTTCTCATACAATGGCCAGGAAGAGGACCACACTGAACCACAAAGCTCACAAAAAGTTATTCAACGTCAAAAACGGTACGGTCGGTAGCCTCAGGGGCACCCTACAGCCTGTAATACGCCCACGCCCTCATTATTATTGGCGTCCCTCACATCGACTTCCAGCGTGATCAAACTGCTGCCATGCAAGGAAGACACATATTTTATCGTGTATTGGCCGAAAAGCATCTCACTGATGGCCTGGTAAACACCGGAGATTTGATCCGCAGCCGTAATATAATAATATTGTCCTCCGGTTTCGCTTGCCAGACTGTTCATGACGCCGGCATCAACGCTGCCCAGACCTACCGTGTATATTGCCACGTGATTTTCCGTTGCATATGCGATGACCTCGTCCAGCGTTTTGTCAGAAGCGTTCGGAAGGCCCTGGTATGTCTCATCCTTGCCGTCAGAAACCAAAACAATAGCTTTTTGATTCAGTCTCCCGGCGGTTTGTCCGACGGCAAACCAGAGGGCATCATACAGACGTGTTTCGTTCAGCAACCCGAGTTGTGTCGGATCAGTGTCTATCGCCGTTGTCAAAACATTAGTATCCGTCGTAAAGCTGCACATCTCTTGTTGCATCTGCGCAAATTTGACGATTGTAGCCTCATCATCCACGGTCAGCATCCCGACAAAATCTTTAGATGCGGCTTCAATGGTCGGAATCTGGCCCTGGATGCTTGTCGTGTAATCGAGAACCATGGCCACTGATATTGGCACTGGCGTCAAATCATGTATAACGCTGGAGATCGTCTGTGGTACGCCGTTTTCCATTAATTGAAAGTTGCCGGATGTCAGCCCTGCCACGGGATCATTATTCTGATCAGTTAGGCTGACTATAAGCTCAAGTTCTCCCGTTGCCGAACAACTATCTGTATTGACCTCGTTAATGGCGACCCTGAGCGCTTTTCCGCTTCCGGTAACGTCTACGGTCACGGAATTTTCATTGGATGCATTCGATGGAATGTCGAAGCTGTCGGTAAAAGTATCCTGGCTTGTCGGACTGAACCGAACTTTGAAGCTGCATGCCGCTGACGGCTGCACGGCCTGCCCGGAGCAATCATCACTTACGATGCTGAAAGGAGCAGCCAGGGAATTTGCCTGGGCAATCTGGCCGATACTAAGGCTGCCTGATCCGGTATTTTGGATCGCGATCGTCTGGTCTGAAATATTATTCAGGACGACATTGCCGCTTGCGATCTGACGGCTGCTTACATTAATTTGCGCTGAAGATGTTTGCTCTGTAGCTGGTCCTGAAGTGCGGCTGCTGCAGCCGTTGCTTGCCGGCCCTGAAAACATAACGATGAGACTCAATATCCATACGAGCTTCGTGCTGTAATTTCTTTTCATTTGTCCCTCCTTAAGTGTTAACCTGAATTTGATGTATGCAAATGGCATCTACTCATTATTTGACTTAGTGGTTCCTCAAGCGTCAGCATCAGGAATGGGAAGAGATCGTCACCGGCAAACACCTCCCACCTCCGCACGTTCCTGTACCCCTTAAACCAATCGACTACTGTCCACTCTCCTCGCTTAAGGTAGCGTCCTATGGAACGTATCTCGTTCACTTCGCTGGCCCACCGGTAAGGCTTTTCAGAAACACCCACGTTCAAATGCAAACCGAGTAGGTATGCATACCAGATATACGGTATGTTTATCCCACAGGTATCGGAAAGACCGGCTTGACGATCTATTCGGGAAGGCGTTATCTCAATGATCTTATACGCCTTGTCACGTGGGTCAAGCTTGAACTCAATCCCAACATATCCTACGAGCGCAAGTTGTTTGCAGATCCTCCTCGTAATGCGCTCCACTTCCGGCGATGATATTGGCTCTGCAAGTGACGTGTTTCCAAATTCCGGCGGATACTGCCGGATTTTTCGACACAGAAACATCCCGAGTGGCTCTGATTGCCTGTCCAGATAAGTGAATGAGCATACGATGTTCGACTCGGGCCCGGGCACAACATCCTGGACTGTCAGTCCGCTAAACTCCCGCGATACCTGCTCGTACGTTTGTAATAATTCTTCTTGTGACGCACAGGGAATGACCTTAATACTCCGATAACGTCGTATCCACTTTTTTGAACGCCATGACGGTTTTATAATACATGGATACCGGACCAGTCGGCTTATCGTGGAGATGTCCGAGGAACTTCCCGGCACGAATGTGCGCGGAATCGGCAAATTTTCCTTGTCCGCGAATTCATAGAACCGCTCCTTGTTCAGGAGCAGCGCAAGCATATCATCCGGAGGCATCAGGATATGATAGAAATTCTGAAGATACGCGCGGTGCTTGGACACGAGGACCAAGTCGTGATCACTGGCGGGAAACAGCACCCCTTTTGAGTCCAGTGCTTTGCCGATATCGAGCAAACCCTGAATGATGTTTGACTCGTAGTCAGCTTCGTCAAACCAATACTTTTCGGAAACGAACCGGCTGGATCCGACAACTTTCGTATATGCTTGATGATAGTCATGATTCTTTCCAAATAAAGCAACGATCGGCACTCCCTGCCTGCCGAGCGACCGTATGACCGATAGTGCCACGATGTTATTGGCATTCGCGATAACTGCCTTAGTGGTGTGCGCCAAACTCGTTTTCATACTTTATGGACTGGGGGTCCCTCTCCGTGAAATTATGCGCTTTCTGTGTTAATATTACCATATTAAAAACGACATTCTACTTTCGACTCTTGACTTCCGGCTCCTGAATGTCGATTTTCCTCACAATCTTCGCTGGATTACCCGCAACAATAGTGTTCGGCGGGACGTCCTTGGTAACAACGCTTCCCGCCCCTACAATGGCATTCTCGCCAATCGTCACCTTGCTCAATATGGTTGCCCCTGAGCCGACCGTCGCGCCTTTTTTTACCAGCGTCGGTTCCACCCGCCAATCGGCCTCTGTCTGCAGCCCACCCCCGGCAGTTGTCGCGCGGGGAAAAGTATCGTTGATGAACATCACGCCATGGCCGATGAAGACCTCGTCCTCGATGGTCACACCCTCGCAGATGAACGTGTGGCTCTGGATCTTGCAGTTCTTGCCGATGAATGCGTTCTTTTGCACTTCGACAAATGTCCCGATTTTGGTATTGTCATCTATTGCGCACCCGTACAGGTTCACAAAGTTTGCAAGCTTGACGTCTTTCCCGAGCTTTACATCGTCCGCGACAGAAATAAACTTCACTTTAAACCTCCCTGAGGCGCTCTGCGCCATGCGCTATGCTCCCTGCGCTCTTCAGGTTAACTTCACCTGCTGTCCGTTCTTTTTCAGCGATTCACTGCAGGCCTCGAGCATCTTCACTACGCGCAAACCCGCATGTCCATCACTGATCGGGGTCTCGCTCTTCTCGATGCACCGCAGGAAATGTTCTGTCTCCATCTTCAAGGCCTCTACCGGCTCTACCCGGGGCGCATGCATGTCCCCCGATCGGTAATTGACCAGCATCTTATAGGTCGCTTCCTTGTTTTTCACATCCACGCCCTTGTCGTAGATCTTGATCTTTTCGTCAGCCTCAAGGTCGTTCCATACCAGCATTTGTTTCTTTCCACCGATGCGGGTTGTCCTTACCTTGACCGGGGACAACCAGTTCACGTTGAAATGGGCGATCATGTTGTTGTTGAACTGGAGCGTGACATACGCTGTATCCTCCATCGGGCTGATATGCGCCTTGCCGCAGGCCGACACGGCAATGGGCCGTTCCTCGACAAGGTAGTCCATGATGGCGAAGTCATGGGGAGCGAGGTCCCAGATCACGTTCACATCATGCTGAAACAATCCCAGATTCACCCGGACGGAATCATAGTAGTAGAGCTCCCCCAGTGTTTTCAATTCAATATGCTCCTTGATCTTCTTGACAGCCGCGGTGAACAGGAAGGTATGGTCAACCATGATCGTCAATTTCTTCCGTGCCGCCAGTGCGATCAATTCCTCCGCCTGGGCCGCCGTGGCGGTAAAGGGTTTTTCCACAAACACGTGTTTTCCGTTTTCGAGGGCCTTTTTGGCCAGTTCAAAATGGGTCGATACCGGCGTGATGACGGCCACGGCATCGATCTCCGTTGAGTTCAGAATGTCGTTGCTGTCCTGCGTTACGGCGCTGTTCGGGTAGGACTTCCGGGCCCGGTTCAGGGCCTGCTGGCTACCGTCACATATTGAAGCGACCCGTGCCCCCTCAAGTAGACTGAAATTCCGCGCGATGTTCGGTCCCCAGTAACCGTATCCGATGATGCCTATGTTGACCATGTATTCCTCCAAATAGTTCAGGGTTCTGAGTACAGTGCCTAAAATTCATAAAGTGACTAAAATGCCTTAAAATAGAGAGTTATAATTTTAGCGCACTTAAGAGCATTTTAATATAATATACTTTAGGCACTTTTCATTTTACTCACTTCCTACATCCTACTTCCCACTTCCCTTAATACGCACCCTTCCCCGCCACAAGGACCCAGGGCGTCTTAAGCATGATCTTAAGATCCAGCCACAGCGACCAGTTCGTCGCGTACTGAAGATCGAGGCGCACCATCTCGTCGAAAGTGGTTGAACTCCGCCCCATGATCTGCCACAGCCCGGTTATGCCCGGCTTGATCTCCAGGACACGGCGCCGGTGCCAGCTATCATACTTATCGAGTTCATACGGAATAGGCGGCCTCGGCCCCACCAGGGACATCTCTCCCCTCAGCACGTTAAAAAATTGAGGCAACTCGTCCATACTCGTCTTTCGAAGGATTTTCCCTATCGGGGTCACCCTCTTGTCGTTCGTGATTTTGAACACCTTCTGTCCGGGACCGTTCTCTCCCGCGTCGCATGGTGTCTTGTTACAAATTAAGTTTTGAACAAACTCCTTGTGCACGTTCTCATTATTGCCGGAGTACATGCTTCTGAATTTCATGAACATGAAATTCTTCTCATATTGTCCGACTCTTTCCTGACGGAACAAAACCGTACCCCGTGAGGTGAGTTTGATCAATATCGGGACCAGGAGGAAGAAAGGAGAAAATATCAGGATACCCGTAATACTGCCGACAACATCAATCATCCGCTTCGTCTTGAGGGCGTTTTTTCTGGATCGTTCATGTTTTGGATAATCGGGATAGAAGGTGAAGTCCGCCGGGTGGCCCGGCTTATTTGGCTTTCCTTCATCGGGAAATCTATGAAAGGTTATACGAATGACTTTGAGCTGTTCGTCCGTCAGGCTGGCGCGCAGGCTGGTGTATATTTTTTCCTGCAGGGTCTCCGTTTCAAGGCTGTTCATTTCAGTAAAGATCACTCCCAGGACCGCCGAGTCTTTGTACCATCCCTTGATATCGGTATCGCGTGTGAGCGCGAACAGCGTCTTCATTGTCCACATGACGGATTCCCGACTGCCGTCCAAGCCGTGGATACCGGTAAGATCAAGCGTCATTACCAGGAATGGCCTGCCTGAGCGTTCGCTCCGTCTTCGCTCGAATATAAGAAACTCGAGAAAGAACTCTTCTACGTAGCAGACAGAATCGTCATCACAGAGCATTTCGGAACGAAGCGGTGTGATTACAGGCTTTTTTCTTTGCGATGTGTTTTTCATAGAACGTCTCCTGCCGGATAAAAGTTATCGTGGATTGTTTAATTAAAAGTCGCGTCAATTGTATGGTTGGCTGTCGCACTCGGGAACGTGTACGAATCCACGGGGCCTTGCGAAACGCCGTCCACCAGGACATCGACAATGGAGAAATTGTTTTGCGCCGTGATCGTGAACGTCTGATCTGCACCGGAACTCACTGATACCGTACCCGATGGACTGATACTCCCATGCGGGCCCGCAGTCGCGATGATGGCAAAGTTCACGGTCTGTGAAAGGACCGATGAGGTCGATGCAGTAAAGTTCGTGTCTCCGCCGTATTCCGCTGTTATGGAGGAATGCACTCCACCGGCAAGCGCCGAGGTGCTGAATATGGTCACGCCGCCAGACAGTATGCCCGTGCCAAGGACCGTCGTGTCGTCCATGAAAGTCACTGTCCCGGTCGCTGTCGACGGCGAAACCGTAGCCGTGAAGGTCACGGAGCTGCCGTAGATTGACGGGTTGGAGTCGGACAGGACGCTCGTTGTTGTCGGAGCCTGATTTACGGTCTGTGAAAGGACAGTTGATGTTGATCCCGAGTAGTTCGTATCGCCGCTGTAAACCGCCGTTATCGAGTGAGTACCACCGGTGAGGGTGGAGGTACTAAAAGTTGCCTGGACGCCGGAGAGGGTACCGGTGCCAATGGTTGTTCCGAAATCCATGAACGTCACTGTCCCCGTCGCCGTCAACGGGGCGACTGTCGCCGTGAAGGTGACCGAATTTCCGTATATCGACGGGTTGAAATCGGACTGGACGCTCATTGTTGTCGCTACCACGCCTACGCCTAAGGTACCGATAGCCGAGCTTGCCAAGTAGTTCCCCTGTGCTGCATACGTTGCACTTAAGGCATGGTTGCCCGCGCTTGGGCCGGGAATCGTGAAGTCTGTAGACCCGCTGATCAGTGACTGCGTCATCGGTGTTCCGCCGTCCACAGTCAGTGACACGTTTCCCGTAGGTGACCCTGCTGCTGAACTGACCGTCACCGTCACGATGCCGTCTGCGCCGTACGTTACTGCGGGTGCGGTGATCGTTGTCGTCGTCGCTGCCTGATTTACAATCAGGGTGCCGGAAGCCGAACTTGCTCCGAAGATTCCCTGTGCAGCATACTCCGCAATTAAGGTGTGGGTGATGGCGCTTGGGAGAAGAATTATGAATGTTGTGGACCCGTTGATATCCAATGGCAGCGTTGTTGCTGATCCGCCATCAACACTCAATGACACATTTCCGATGGGTGTTCCTGCTGCCGAACTGACCGTCACCGTCACGCTGCCGTTTGCGCCGTATGTTATTGTAGGCGCGCTGAGCGACATTGTTGTCGCTCCCACGCCTACGCCTAAGGTGCCGGAAGCAAAACTTGCCCCGAAATTCCCCTGTGCAGCATACGCTGCGTTTAAGGCATGGCTTCCGAAGCTCGGGCTGGTAATCGTGAATGTTGTGGACCCATTGATCAATCCCTGCGTCGTTGCTGCGCCACCGTCAACGCTCAAGGACACATCTCCCGTGGGTGTCCCTGCTGCTGAACTGACTGTCACCGTCACGCTGCCGTCTGTGCCGTATGGCACCGCAGGTGCGGTGATCGTTGTCGTCGTCGCTGCCGGAATCACAATCAGGGTGCCGGAAGATGCACTTGCTCCGAAGGTGTCCTGCGCAGCATATACTGCGTTTAAGGTATGAGAGCCCGCGCTCGGACTGGGAATAGTGAAGGTTGTGGACCCTGCGATCAGTCCCTGCGTCGTTGCTGATCCGCCATCAACACTCAAGGACACATCTCCTATGGGTGTCCCCGATGCTGAACTGACCGTCACCGTCACGCTGCCGTTTGCGCCGTATGTTATCGTAGGCGCGATAAGCGACATTGCTGTCGCTCCCTGTCCTACGCCCAGTGTGCCGGAGGCCGAGCTTGCCCCGAAGTTCCCCTGTTCAGCATAAGCTGCGTTTAAGGTATGAGTGCCCACGCTCGGGCTGGGAATAGTGAAGGTTGTGGACCCTCCAGCAAGTGTTTGCGTCATCGGTGTTCCGCCGTCGACACTCAATGACACATTTCCAGTGGGTGTCCCTGCTACTGAACTGACCGTCACCGTCACGCTGCCGTCTGTGCCGTATGGCACTGCAGGTGCGCTGAGCGACATAGTCGTTGGTGTCAGTGCTGTTCCCGTGAAGAAGATAAAACCGACAGGAGTTACCATGGCATTACCGGCCACGTCCTTGACGCCGCCGTCGACCGTGATGGTATAGGTCGTTCCCGGGTTCAAGCTTGACGACGGTTTAAAGACAGCGGTCGTGTCCGAATACGTAACCGATCCCGGGACATTGCCGGTTCCCATGGAAAGAGTGATCGTTTGCTCGTTGATGGTCGAGGCATCCATCGCTTCGCTGAACGTTATCGTAATGGAGCTATTTATCGCGACATTCTGCGCGCCATTGATGGGACTGGTTAAGATTACCGCGGGAGGCGTTACGTCGGGCGGCGCCTCGGGGCCTTTGCGGCCGCAGGCAGTAGTTAAGCACAGCAGAAGAATGACAAGGCTCGCTATGGCAGACAGTTTTTTCATGGCGCTCACTTTAAAAAACCTTTTTTACTTCTACAATGATCCGGTTATTGTAGTAATCATTGCTGAAGATATACGGAGAATAGCTGTTCGTGTACCGGTACTCTAACGCCAGCGTGAGCTCTTCCAACAGAAGATATTCATATCTCCCGGCGGAAAGATACGATTCCGTGTACGTTTTATTGATGGGATCCACCAGCTGCCGATACGACAGGTCGAGCGAAACTTTCGATTTTGTCGTGATGTTGTGGGTTATATTGCCGCCCACGCTGTAGACCGTATCCTCAAGGTGCTTCGTTTGCGCGTTCCGGTACTCCACTAAGCCTGCGGATACACTGTATGCAGTCCGTTCAATCTCCCGTTTGATAGTTGCAGTGTATTGGTCTTGCCTTCTCATAACGCGCAGGGGGTCCTCGACATATCTCAAACCGGCCTGGAACGAGAAAGAGAATTTCGGAAATTTGTGATTAAACCCGACGTTCCAGAATGGCTGAGTTTCCTGACCCGCATTTTCGAAATCCATCCAGCTATTGCCGATGGTCCCATAGAGGCTGGACCCTTCTATGTATTCATAGTTCAATCCCGCGGAGGCATCGCTTTGCCTGAAGTCCTGGATCGTGTTTTTGTCCTGAGTGTACCGGAATCCGATCGTCGTGGACAGCTTCGACGTTATCTCATGCACCATCTCGGCATATCCGATTTGGTCTGTTTTATCTATGGCGTTCGAATCCTTGTACCAGGTATTCTGATAGATGTAACCGACGTTGACCGTTGTACGGGCTCCTGAATGCAGTACAAAATACGGATTCACCGACCCTATGTTCCTATCCGTCTGATTTACGAAGAAGCTCTGCGCCGCGAAATCTCGCGTAACATCGAGAGACACTCTGGTATAGTCGTCACGGAGCGCGAGAAAGAAGAAATCATTTACTATCCGGGTAAGGTTGGTAAGCCCCACCGTGTGAGTATCGTTGTGGCTCGGAGAAGTCCGCGCAAAATACCAATAGTCGTAGGCATAGGCGACGTCCCAGTCCCACAGGGGCGCTTTGGAAGAGAAATGCACGGCAGGGCGCACCCTCGTGATGTAATCAAACACCCGGTCCTGCGTCGTCAGAAAGACGTTGTCGTTGTACTCCTCGCTGACCATTATTGACGGCTCGATACGGTATTCAGCAGCATCCGCTTCAGGAACGATGATCGGGAGCAAGATGCTGAATAGGCTGAGCGACGAGGAGAGAAGCGCGCTAGTTAAGAGTCTTCGTTTATTTATCACGGCCGCTTGACGGTCATAGTACGCGTGAGATTGATCTTCTTTTGTCTTTTTGCGATTCTGAACATATTTTATGATAATGGGCCTATGAGAATGCCGCGCTCAATCCGAAAAAGTTTCTCCTCCAAGCAATGCTCCGCCCTCTCAGTTACATACACATACAGCGAACCAAGGGGGATGAATCGGCAATGCTGCCTTGCCGGACATCGATCAGATGGACGAAAAACCCGGCATCATACCAGTTCAACATCCTCGGCGCTGATCTTCAAGCCGACACTCCTGCCGAGAATGTCGATATTGACAAGAAACATCTGGCGGCCTTCCCGCTTTGCCAGGATACCGACCGCGCCGAGCAATGGACCATGCTTCACCCGCACAACAGTTCCTTCCTTAAATGCAGGGTAGACATCGAGCTGCTCCCCGCTCATGAGCATTGCCTTGAGAGCTGCAATCTCCTCCGGCGGCATGGAAGTCGGATGCCCGGGCTCAAGCGAAACGAAACACACGGACCCCCGTGTTTTCAATACATCCAAAAATACTCCTGGGCGAGCAGCAAGGTGAACAAATACATATCCGGGAAAGAGCGGAAAGTCCACGGTTTTTTTTCTGTCTTTCCATTGACGCACTCTTGAAACAGACGGGAGAAAGTTCTCGATGCCCTTCCGCGCAAGCTCTTCGGAGGCAACGAACTCATGACGCGATCTTACCCGGAGCGCATACCAGTTTTCAGTCATCATTGAATTGAGCGATCGCTCCGCGCCCTTCCCCCTGGGCCTTTCTCAACGTTTCTTCTGTTTTTCCCCATGGCGCTCGTCTCGGTAGTAATGCTTATAGTGGTCGTAATACTTTCCGCCAAGACTCGTGGTACTTGCATCATTATACACAATACCAAGCATGGTTGAACCTTTCAGGACCTCAATCATCTGGGTGAGGCCTTTCAGGGAAACGCCGCCCTCTTTTACCACGGCGAGCACCCCGTCAACAAGCACACTGATGGCCTGGGTCTCGGCAAACATAAGGATCGGCGGAGTGTCAATAATGATATACCGGTCCCGGTATCGGTGCTTCAGCTCCAGCAGAAACTCCCTCATCCTCTGAGATGAAAGGAGCTCGCCGGGGTTCTCCACTTTTTTCCCCGCGGACATAAAGGAGAGTTTCGGTATCCCGGTCTTAACGATGGCCCTCCCGGCGTCTATCCTGTCTTCAAGACAGTCGGCAAGGCCGACGTGAGGCGCCATGCCGAGATACTCATTGAGTGACGGCTTCCTCAAGTCGGAATCTATGAGCAACACCGTTTGTCCGTATTCCCTGGCCAGCATGATGGCCAGGTTTGCGCTCGTGAGGCTTTTCCCCTCTCCGCTGACCGAGCTGGTCACCATGACCGTATTCCGGAACTCCTCCCTGGTCATCCGCAGAATCACGGTCTTCAGTTTTCTATACTCTTCGGCAATGGGTGAGTCCGGGCTCCCATTCATGAGAATACAGGGGTTGGTTGGACGCATGGTCATTCCTTTAGCTGCGACAGGTTCGACAAGTACAGGACTTTTCACCATCGCCTTGTCGCCGTTCGTGGCGTCCGTTTTTTTGAGGCCGAGCGCTTTCTCCACCGCTTTTTTAAATTCGTTCATTCGTTTCGGTTATTTCTCCTTTATTGGAGTGGAGAAGCATATTATTGTTTAAGTATCTGACCGAGCAATCCAAGTCGTTCCAGGGCTATGACCGCACCCAGAAGCACTACGTACAATCCGGATAACGTGTAGAGCCAGATGTCTTTTCTCCTCGACTTGATCAATGTATGAGGATCCTGAATATGCGGGATGATGGCAAGCACGGGGACGCCTAAACTCTTGATCGCATCAACGTTCTTAATGGAATCATCAAAGGTATCGAGGAGCACGATAAGACCGGCTGCGCCGGCGATCCCTCCGACGATCCCCAGCAACATAATCATGAGGCGGTTCGGGCTGACCGGGATGATGGGCAGGACAGCGGGGTCAACGATCTTGAATGTTCCCGCCTTGTCCTGCAACTCCGCCTGGGCAGACACCTCGGATTTACCATAGGCCGCTGTCAATTCGTCGAATATCTTTTTGCTGGATTCGCGTTCGCGCTCAAGGACGGCCAGCCGGTCAAGGACATTTGAAGAGTGCGCCAGTCGTTCCCGTGAAATAGTGTATTTCGCTTTGAGCGCCTCAATCTCGGATTGCACTTTGATCACCTCGGGATGGTCCTCCGTGTACTGGACGAGAAGATCATCGCGCCGCTTTTGCAATTCAAGGTATCTGTTATACACAATTATATTCTGGTCTTTCTTCAGCGTCGCGATCTCCACGTCGATATTACCCGCTTTTTCCTTGAGTTGGTTGATCTGGTCCAGGAGAAACCGGTTTGCGCCGAATGAGTCTTCTCTCTTGGCGCCGATGGTAGACTCAATATACTTACTGACCACATTATTCACGTAATCCCTTGCAAACCGAGGGTCCCGATTCCGATATGAAACCGTAAAAAAATCGACGTCGCTCCTGCTCGACTTGCTGAATTCGATCGTGATCTGGGTCTTGTCCTGCGTGCTCTTAATGAGGCCCTCAACCTGCGCTTCGGTCATCCCCTGCATATCAACGCCAAGATCGCCGATCACTTTTAAGATCAGGGTCCTGCTCTTCATGATCGTTGAAAGCGCCGTGGCTTTATCATCGATCGATTGCGTGCCGCCGATATTTTTAAGGACACCGTTTAAAAAGCTTTTTTCGACGGCAACTACGGTCTTGGCCTCATACACCGGCGGTATGAAATGACTTATGATGACCACCGCGGTTATGATGAGGGCGGCCGTGATCGCAAAAAGATACCGCCGTTTCAGAATGAGGCGCAGATAGCGTTTTATGTCCAGTTCCTGGGTTTGTTCCACGTCCGTTCTCCTAAAATATGCCTTCCCTGACAACAACATAATCACCCGGCTGAAGCCGGGCGTTCTGAGAGAGATCGCCGTCATTGATCAGTTTCTTCATCTTGACGGTTATCGTGATCTCACGGGCGCCGCTTTTCCTATGGATAATAGTATCGTTCTGGCTCGCGAATTTCGTGAACCCACCTGCTTCGAGGATCGCTTCCATGACCGTAAGACCATCACGATACTCGACAAACTTCGGCGTATTCACGGCGCCCATCACATAAACGTTCTTATTCACATTTGTCGAAATATATATGATGTCGTTCGATTCTATGGCGATATCTTCCGTCATGTCACCCTGGAGATACAATTTTGTAAAGTCCTCTTTGATCTTTTTCCCCCTCCTGAGTACAGAGGCGTTTTTCAGGTCCGCCTTCCTGACGTCCTCTATCTGGCACAAAAGCTGGAGGAGACTCGTGCGCTGGGTCAGGGCAAATACGCCTAACTTGACGCCGCCGCCGAACAAATAGACCTTATTGTTCGTGATCCCGGTGACCATGACCGTCACAATGGGGTTTTTCACGATCCTCCCGACTTTTCCGGTAAGCGTCGTTTGAAGTTCCTTTACCGTGGTATTAGCGGCCATCACTTCACCCACGGCGGGGACCGAGATCTTTCCATCGGGGCGGACGATCACCGGGAGGGTCAGGTCCTTCTCGCCCCAGACGGAGATCATGAGCGTATCCCCTTCCCCGATCAGATAATCCGCGGCCGATACCGACGAAGCAAACAAGAGCACGAGCGCGATAACGAATATATTTATTTTCATTGTGCTTACCGCCTTCTATTATTGTCGATTTATCACCTGATCTTTTCCAGCAACGCTTTTGCATCCTGGGCCTCGGGGAATTCCCCGAGTGCGAGCGCTTTCTGAAGGTTCTCCATGGCTTTGGACGAGTCTCCGCTTGCCTTATACGCGAGGGCCAGATGATACAAAATACTCGGATTCTTCGGGCTGCTCCCCGACGCTTTTTTGAGCATCATCACTCCCTGGTCTATCCTGCCGTTCTTGATAAGCGCATACCCGAGTGTGTCCCTGACGGCATCGTCCTGGGGCGCAAGCATAAAGGCCCGGGTGGCATACCGAAGGGCCTGGAGAAGACCCCTGTTCTCCTCTAAAGAGAGATAGGCGAGGTTGTTCCATGCCATGGCATGATTGGGGGACACTCGGAGTACCTTCTGATATTCAGCTTCAGCCTCCTTCTTTTTCCCCATGGCATGCAGGATGATCCCCTTCCGGAAAAAAACCTGGTCGGCGCCCGCCTTTGCCTTCTCCGCCTTGCGATATTGTTCCATGGCCAATGCATAATTTTTCTTGATTGAGTACAGGTCCCCGAGCATAAAAGCGAGCGATGCGTCATCTCGCTTCTTTGCGTTCCTCAGCACGTCGATCCCCTTATCGACTTCATTGCTGTTCTGATACGCAAGAGCGAGGGACAGGTATCCGACGGAGGACTCAGGATTTTTCCGGATAATCTCGCGCGCATTTTCCACCGCTTCCGTCTTGTTGCCCATGCGCAGATGGATCCGCGTAAGTTCCGCGCGCAGACCGGGATTCTCGGGATTCTTCTTGATCTCGTCCCGTACCCGCTCCAGCGCTTTGGCGGGTTCTCCCATGGCAATATACATATTCATCGTATATGCGAATCCCACCCGCGGGTCCAGACGTTCAATAGTTTCCATTACCGCCAAAACATCCTTGAACTGCTTGTTCGCGAGAAGGATGCTTCCTTTCCCCTCGTAGAGCCTGATATTCGAGGGGGATCCACTGATCCCTTCATTCAGGACCTTGAGCGCTTGCCCGGCATCGTTTGTTCTCTGCAAATAGCGCGCTGCCGCGATGATGCCGTCCGCTTTTTTGGTATCAGCCGCGCGGAGATAGGTTTTGCGGGCCTCATTTTCGTCGCCATTTGCCTCCGCGAGAGACGCGAGCAGAAGCAGGGCCTGTATATTGTCCGGTGAATGCTCCAGCAGGCTGCGAAGTTCCTCTATCCCTTGTTCCTGCTTATCCTGCATAACGTAAATGGACGCAAGCTTGAGATAGGCGAGGTCATATTTCGGATCGACCTCCTTCGCCTTCATAAAATATGTCATGGCCTCTTTTACATCATTTTGCCGGAGATAGGCTTCCGCTGTAAGATAATACGACACTGCATCTGAAGGCCCGCCCTGCATGCCTTTTTTGAGCGCCTCGATCGCCTTCACCGGTTCATTATGATTCAGGTAGTAAAGCGCAAGAATATGCCTCGTATCCCGGGCTTCAGGCTTGAGACGCGCGGCTGCCGCAAGTTCAGTCTCAGCCTCCTGGCTCTTTCCCCGTTTCATGGCCACGAGCCCTTTCTTGATATGTACGTCCGCCAAAGAAGGGTCAAGCTCGAGGGCCTTATTCAGTTCCGCAAGCCCTTCCGCATAATTGCCTTTCAGCAAATAGGCGCTGCCGACGATGTTGTGCGCCAGGGCGTTCTCATCGTCCTGGGTCAGGACCTTCTTCGCTTCCTGAATGGCTTCGTCCACCCTTTTCTTGTTCAAGAATAGCAAGGCGAGGTGCGCCCGTGCGCGGGTAAAGGCAGGCTGAAGATCAAGGGCTTTTTGGAACTGATTTATCGCTTGTTCAACTTCGTTCCGGTAATAATGCGTGAGGCCGAGGATGTAATAGGTCCCTGCATTCGGTCGCTGGAGGAGCGCTTTCTGGAGAGGCGCAATGGCGTCATTATATTGCTTTTTGAAGAACAGGGCGAAACCCTGAAGACGGTGTCCTTCCGGCCAATCCGGCGATTGCCTGATTATGCCCGTTGAAATGGAAAGGGCATTGTCAAAGTCATTGCTTTCAATATAGAGCAGCCCCTTTCTATATTGCGCCTCAATGTCGCGCGGGTTGGCCTGAATAATGCGGTCCAGCGTTTTCAAGGCGGCCGCCCCGTCCTTCCGGCGTTTTTGGATATCGGCAAGAAGGAAAAGCGCCTTTCTATTGTCCGGTTCTTTTGCCGTGACCAGCGCCAGCTGGATTTCCGCCTCCGGCGCATTCCCCATCGCGGCATAGACAGTAGCGAGCGAAAGGGCCGGTGAGACGCTGTTTGCGCCGCACATTGCAACGGCCTTATTAAGCAGCATGACGGCTGCGGAATAGTCTTCCTTCATGGCCTGCGCCCATCCCGCGAGCTCCAGCGCATCGCAATCAGCCGCATTATCACCGAGATAGGGGGAGAGTTCTTTCAGGGCGTCATCCGGTCGATTGGTATGCGCCATGACCCTGGCGAGCTCGATCCGAACATCCCGGGAGGAGGGGTTCTGTCTCAGTACCTTTTGGAGTTCCTTTTCCGCTACCTCTGAATTCCCGATGGAATTATATGCTTTGGCGAGCTGGAAGCGGGCCTCGAAATAATTTTGGTCTTTTTCCAGGGCATTCTTGAAAAGAATAATCGCGCCGCGCGGGTTATTATCCTGGACCAGTTTGATCCCGTCATTGACGAGCTGTTCTTTCGTCTTATGCTTGTCCGTGCACCCGCCAAGAAGGAGGAGCAATGACATGAGCAGTGCGCTTGCTCTATATACTCTATACATTTGGCTGTCTGACTCTTTCTTAAATAGAATCCGCATAAACAAATTTCTCTTTCAAAAATGTAAAATATCCTGACAAAATACGTATTAACTGCTTATTATTACACTATTTATGATAAAATTGCAATGCTTTAAATGGGGTATATTTGCGGATAAAACGTCGATGAGCAAAAAAGAAAATATAAGTCGTAAGTAGCACTATAAAAGGCGCATTTGAGCATGCCGCACGAACTCCACTAAATCTTTTTCGTCGTCCCGATTCATCGTCAATGTTAATATCTACCTGCCATAGCGGATGTCGAAATGCCTGAATTCTCCTTTATACGATTCCCACGTTATTTCCACCTTGGCCACCTGCGCTCCGGACGGTCCGCGGTGGCACCAGCCGACGAGTTCCTCGACCTTCTTCTTCTCCCCTTCGAACAAGGCCTGCACCGTCCCGTCAGGAAGGTTCATGACCCATCCGCCCACGCCGATGCGGGTCGCCTCATCCTTCGTGCTTCCACGAAACCAGACTCCCTGTACGAAACCGTGAACGATCACCTGTGCGCGAAGATGCTCCATGCAGTCAAGCTCCAATTTGAGAAGAATTTATTCTTTAGTATCTGAACGCGCTCTTCTATCTTCTCGGCCCCCTGCTGCCGGAGCCTTGCCCCGGGCCCCTGGATCCCGGCTTTTGCCCTCGCGCGGGTCCTTTGCTGCCTGTGTAGGTACTCTTGTTTGGCCGGGGCCCGGAACTCGGCCTTCGCGCCCCATCCCGCGGCTGATACCCCGGGCTTTTGCTTCTCGATGCGCTGCTTTTGGCGCCGGGCCATGATCGAGGTGTTGGTTTTCTCCGGGTTTCCGGCCTCCCCGAGACTGCCCCCGGTGCGGGTCTGCCGACTCCTGCTGCTGTCGTTGCAGGGCGGCTCGAGGTCGGACGTGATGTCGGATTGTACGTGCTGTCCCCTCGAGGTCCAAAACCCGCGGCTCCGCCGGGTCCTCTGCCGCCCGTAAAGGCGCCCCTGTTCCGCCGCGGCCCGGAAGCCGGCCTTCGCCCCTCTTCCCGCGTCTCGCACACCGCACCCCTGCTTCTCGATTCGCTGCTTTTGGAGCCGGCCCAGGAGCGCTGGACCGGTATACGTCTGGCCTCCCGATTTCCCGTTGCTGCTGAAGTAGTCAGGCGAACCGCCGTTCCCATAGCCGTGCTGCGATCTCTGTTTTCATGCGGTCGAACAACACTTGGCCGCGTTGTTCGATCGCCGCCCCCCGCTGGTTCGTTATCAAGGCGAGGTTTGATTCTCTGGTTCTTCCTTCGCCCGTCGGTCGTATCCCGCATGACAACGGCTCCCATGGGCCGTGTTCGTGCTTCATACTTCCTCGGCTGTCTCTCGTCGCGGCCCCTGCCCGCCGTCCCCCGACCCCGGTACTCAGACCCCGGACTTCTCCAACCCATGCCCGAGACGCCGGCGGCCGGACCTTCTTTTCTCAAGACAGATGGCTTCCTCGTGCCCGCGGGTTTCAGCGGTTTGACCTCTGTTTTTTGCGATAGGTCCATCAGCCCCTTGACCTCGATCGGCGTCAAATAGCGGAACGTCCCTTCCGGGAGATCGCCCAACACAAGATTGCCGGTTTTGGTCCTCTTCAGCTTGATCACCGACCGTCCGACCCGATCGAACATGCGGCGTACCTGGCGCTTCCTGCCTTCAGTGATGGTGAGCTCGACCCACGAATTCGCTTCTTCCTTGCGGATCTTCCTGAGTTTCGCGGGCGCGGTCTTCCCGTCGTCGAGAAAGAGGCCCGTCTCGATCATTTCTATCTGCTTTTCGTCAAGCACGCCCTTGAGCTTCGCCAGATAGGTCTTGGGCAGTTCATGCTTCGGATGGGTGACTAAGTGGGCAAAATCCCCGTCATTCGTCATGATCAGCATGCCTTCGGTGTTGTAATCCAGCCTGCCCACGGGATAGACGCGGACCTTGACCCCTTTCAGCAAATCCTGCGCCGTTGGCCTCCCTTCGGGGTCGGACATGGTCGTGACAAAGCCCGCGGGTTTATTCAGCATGATATAGGTTTTCGGCTGATGCGGATTGATGAGTTTGCCGTCGACCTTGATATGGTCTTTGTCCGCATCGGCCTTGGCGCCCAGCTCGGTCACCACCTGGCCGTTCACGCGGACCCTGCCTTCGGCAATCAGCTCTTCCGCGGCGCGGCGCGACGTTACTCCCGCGGCGGATATGATTTTTTGGATACGTTCCAGCATGAGATCCTTTCACTAATGCGCCATAATTTTTTTTTATTATATTATACCGGCAATCAGTGGGAAAAGCAATCACGGGGGGGGATTTCTCACGGTCCCGTCAAAGTCGCCGGCTATGACACCAAGACAGTAATGGCGGAATACGTTGCATTTATCATGCATTTATATGATAATGCTTCGTGCCTTTTCCAACAGCGAAGACAGTGGACAAAAAACAGATACTCAGCTGGTGTCTCTTCGATTTCGCGAACTCGAGCTACTCGGCTGTGATCTCCGCGGTCATATTCCCGGTCTATTACGCCGGCGTGATCGTCGGGAACAGTTCCGGTGAGGGCGACCTCTGGTGGGGCCGGGCCATCTCGTTGAGCATGCTCTTCGTAGCCCTTTCCTCTCCGTTCCTCGGCGGCATCGCCGACTTCGCGGGTCTGCGGAAACGGCTTCTTGCGTTCTATACCACGATATGCGTCGTTGCCCTGACCGGGTTGACGCTCCTCACGCCGGGCGCGGTGACCTCCGGATTCATCCTGATCGTGTTCGCAAACATCGGCATGGAAGGCGGCCTGGTCTTCTACAATTCGTTCCTCCCACGGATAGCCCCGGCGGAGTATCACGGCAGGGTGTCGAGCTGGGGCTTCAGCATCGGATACGCAGGCTCCATCGCCTCGCTCCTGATCGCGTTGCCGCTCGTTAAATCCGGGCATTTCGGAATAGTGTGGATTGCCACGGCGGCCTTCTTCGCGCTCTTTTCCCTTCCCGCTTTCCTTTTTTTGCCGCGAGACACGCGGGCTGATGTCACCACACTGCAAGGCGGGGCCCGGGGCGTTGAGCAGGCCTGGAAAACCATCAAGGCGCTCTGGAAACGCAGGGAACCGAGAAAATTTCTGATCGCCTACCTGTTTTATGAAGACGGCGTCAATACGGTCATTGTCTTTTCAAGCATCTTTGCCGCAACAACACTGCATTTCGGGACTGGTGAGCTCGTCGGGCTCTATATCACCGTACAATTCACGGCGCTCATCGGCGCCTTCGTCCTGGCAAAGCCCACCGACACCTGGGGGCCCAAAAAGATCGTCATGCTCTCCCTCGTCCTCTGGACACTCGTCGCCGTGATCGCTTATTTTGTGCGGACCAAACCACAGTTCTGGGCTGTGGCCTGCACCGCCGGACTGGGGCTCGGGACGGTGCAGGCCGGCACACGGGCCTTTTACACCCAGTTCGTGCCAAAGGGCAATGAAGCGGAATATTTCGGCGTTTACTCCCTCGTGGGTAAATCCTCGGCAATCTGCGGCCCTCTCGTCTTCGGCTTTGTATCGTCAACCTTCGGAAGCCAGAGGCCGGCAATCCTCTCCATTGCGCTTTTTTTTATCACCGGCCTGGTCCTGCTCAGCGGAGTTAAGGGCGGAGGACCCAACGTCCGCGGGGATTGACGGGCCGGTCCTGGAAGGGCAATGGCTTGATGAAGGCGCTCCGGGAGGATGGATAGTATGGATGGCTGACATTGAGACCTGCGTTGCGATGCGGTGTTGTGCGGTGAACGTTGCGGCTAAATCCGCACAGAGACCTCGTCGAGAGCAGCTGAAGGCAATATAAGCGGTGGCCCCGGTGTGTGGTCACACCTGCCACATCATGGCTTCGAAGTCGTCGGTCGGCGCTTTGAACCGGATATACCCGCGGTTGGGCCACTTTTCCACTTCGGAACCAGCGCGCTCAACCGTGATAAAGAGATGCACCTCATCGTTCGGCCCCACGCCGAGCAGGTCGAAGGGAACGGCGAGTTCGATAATATCGTTCGCGGCTACGGTGTGGATCGCGACAATCCGGTTCCGGGTTCCGTTCCCGCTCCGGAAGAGTGCGGCGCTGACCCGACGTTCCAGCGGCACGACCCGCACTTCTACATCAAGGCCTTTGGGACTCAGGAAGTGAATGAAGAACGCGAGTTCGGCAACCTTCTCATCCCTGAGACTTCCGCTCGGGTCGAGGCGCACGAACATGTTGGTGAGGTCGAAGCCATAATAGATATGCTTGATGATGGAGGCGCCCCGATGCATGGCCCCCCCGCCCTGGCCCACATCGTAGAAACCAGCTGACAACCACTCAAAGTAATTCGTTACCTGGCCGTCGATGATCGGCTTGATGAAGGCCGTAAGCTCCACGGTGGGCAGCGCCTGACGGTCTTCGCGCAGGATGGGTATCTGGAGTTCGTCGGGGACTTCGAGGTGGATAATGCGATAGACGTTCATTAAATGTGTCCTGAAGAGAAGGTCAAACTCCTCATCGTTCTCGGAAAAATGGTCGTCTCCGTACCACCAGCACCAGTCGCTCCCTTCGGCGATATAGATCTCCTCCCAGGCCTTCTCGAGCTTGTCCGCATCCCCGTCCCGTGACGCATACTCCGTCAGCGCCTGGCGCGTCAGCGACAGGAGGTCCCAGGCCCGGTTGTCCTCCTCGTGTCCGATCCAGACACGATAGTTGGCATTGATCCACGAGCCTGCGTGAAGGTGTTCAATGCTCGTCCGCGCCGGATTCTCCTTGAGGAATTCTCCAACGGTCACGCACTGGAGTCCCTGCTCGCCGCTAAGCCGCTCGTAGAGATACAGGAAGAAGTCCCTGCCGTCATTCTGGTAATACTCCCAGGCGTTTTCACCATCCAGAATGATCGAAACCAGGCGCGGCCCGTCCGAAACTCCGCGTCGCACCCGATGAAGACGTTCGATCAGGTCATGCACCGCGTTTTTGTAGTCCCATTTTGAATACACGAAACCAACAAGGTCGGAAAGGGTGTGGTCCCGGAACACGATTGATATGCGTTTGTCTCCTTTGCCCGCAAGGTAGGGTTTGTACAGCACTTCGGGATTCCGCATGACCCCGGAGAAATCGCGATCGATGCGGATTCCGAGCGAACGGGCAAGCACTCCCTCGTCCGTCCCGATCCATTGTATCCCCGCATCAGCTATCATCGGGATGACCTCCTCGGCCACCGCTCCCTCGGCAGGCCACATGCCCGCGGCCCGAGAACCGAAGAGCTTCTCGTGGTAGTCCATCGCCCTGTCGATCTGGACCCTGGCATCCTCGGGGTGCGCAAAGCGGTTCTCCGGAAGATGAATATCGGGAATTGCAACCTTCGCAAGATCAGTGTCGTACAGGAGCGGCAGGATCGGGTGATAAAACGGCGTGGTCGTGAGCTCGATCCTGCCGAGCTCGGCGAGCCGCTTGTACTCCGGGATGATAAGCGCCATCACCTCGCGCTGTTTCAGGACGAGGAGCGCCTTCTCGTTCTCGGTGAACCCGGATCCCTTCCGGACCAGTCCCTTGAGAAACGGGTCTCTGTTCTTAAAGAGCGGATCGAACCAGGTGAGGTTGAACCAGACCTGGATGTCGAGATAGTCCTGGGTGGTAAAGTAGCGAGTAGCGTTCAAAAGGTCATTCGGCGATACACTGTAGCCCCTGCGATCGAGCAGCTGCCAGTAGGAAGGGTAAGGCTTGATCATGGTGTCCCAGTTCGCCATGAAAGAGTTCTTAAGCAGAAAGAGCTTGTCGTCATGATCAAGGTCCGCTGCCGGCTTGAGCGTCAAGGCAAGGCACTTGTCCGTCGCATTGTTCTGCACGTAATCCTGTATCTGTTTGAGGAGGGACGGGACAAGGTTGAAGGTCTGGTGGATAGCGGGGAAATCGGAAAGGAGGGCAGGCATGTCGTAGTAGTCCTTGATGCCGTGCATTCGAACCCAGGGCAGGATATAGGAGCCGGTGATGTCGTCCTTATAGTAAGGCTGGTGCATGTGCCAGACGAAGGCGATGGAGAGAGGATGATCAGGCATGGGCAGGTGATGATTCGCCATAGGTCAAGAGCGAAATATCAAATACATTCCGATCAGCAAAGGGCAAACGTGTTGACATTGGAATTTGGGGCCTATTTGGATTTTGTTCGTTGAGCTTTATAATTTCGTCGCTCACGGCTGCCCATAATAATACACGATCTCTCCAGGACGCGCAAGCCCCAGTTTATCACGCGCAACCCGCTCCAGGTACGCGGGGTCGTTTTTGAGCGAGTCTACATCTTTCCTGAGTCGAACGTTGTCTTGTTTGAGTTTGGCGATCTCTTCCGTGAGGGCATAATATTGCGCCTTCATCCGGTAGTATTTTACCACCCCCATCTCACCCACAACGCGTGTAACGAGAAAGTAGAGCGCAAGGAGGATTCCCGCCACGATGAGCAGGTTTTTCCAGAAGACGACCCTTGCGCTCCGTTCAATCTTTATGTAATTCCTTTTACGCATAATTACGCTCGTCTCCCGCTTCGGCTCCGGTCCTGGACCGAAGATCGAAAGGGGATGCTCTTGTGCTGATGAAAAAACAAAACCACGAAGACCATCTTCGTGGCGGAGATTAAATCATGGAAACAAACTATTGTCCATAAATGCTTATTTCTTCTTGGTGGTCTTCTTCGCCTTCTTTGCCGGGGCTTTCTTCGTCGCCATGGATTCTTCACCCCCTTTCAAAATAGAATAGAATAGTAATGATGCGCTGATGAGATATGAAGCCGGATGTTCTTATGAAATCATTATCCGGGCAAAATGCGCCGGGGGCATTCATGCCCCCGGCGGTCCCGCTTCAGGGACTTCAATAAAAAGCTACTTCTTCTTGGTTGCTTTCTTCTTGGTTGCTTTCTTCTTAGCTTTCTTCTTGGCTGCCATTAGTTGTCCACCCCCTTTCGGCATACCGCATTTAAGACCCAAGCGGCCTTATCTTGAAACAAGCTGAGGAACATCATTCAGCAGTGACATCTGCGAATACTTTTCCCGAATCCGTCCGTTCACGAGAGCGATAAACTCCTCCGCGTCCTTGATCGCCTGCCCTGCCTCATACCGTGATATGATCCTGTCCGCATCCTCTACAAAGCTCTGGTACTTCCTTCTCATCCGGTCGAACTTATTGATGAGGCTCTTATATTGCGCGCCAAGGATGACACCCGCCGCCGTCACCAGGGTCTTTTGCGCATCCCTTCCCCTGACCCCTTTGGGCCTTAACCCCTCTGAAAAAATGAGCGCCTTGCCTGAACGGGCCATAGCCTGGTAAGCGGTCGCAAAGGCCCACTCTTCATCCTTATCGGACAACACCCTGCTCGTTGCCAAGTCGCGTTCCGCCCTTGTCACCAGTGCAATAACCTCAGCGATATCGGCGGTCCGCTCTTCGACGATCCCCATTTCTTTAAGCTCTTTATAATTCATCTTCCTTACCTACCAGAAAAATCTTTTTGCCTTTCAATAACTCCCGAATGAAGGGGTCCTTCGACTCCTTGCGCTTCTTATATTCCTGCTCATCAAAGACAAGGTAATCGATATCGCGTTTCAACTTTTCCTCAAGACCCATGACCATATCATTCAGTTCCGTGATATTTGCCTGGCCGATGACCATGAGGTTAATGTTGCTGTCCTCTTTTTCCGCGCCTTTGGCATAGGAACCGTAGATAAATGAGGTCTTGACCCCTTTGAGACGGGAGAGCGAAGTCTTCATGGCGCCTTGCACTCCCGTGGTCTTAAAGATCAACCCCTTCATCTCCAGGAAGATCGGAGAGTTTTTGTTTGCGAAGTAGTACTTTTGCACGCCCCGTTTCTCTATGGCAAGGAGCCCGATCTTGACCAGTTTGTCAAGCTCCCGTTTGATCCCGGCCGCATCTTTGCCGATTTGGCGCGCTATCTCTCGCAAATAGAAGCGATCATCAGGATTATTAAAGAACAGGCCTAAAAGCTCCGCTCTGGTCGAAGAGAAGAGTTTTGTCAGCACTTTTTTCACCTCGTAGACAAAATATACTACAATAGCGTCTGTTTTGTCAACAAGAAAATAAAAGAAATTATGTTTCCATATGTTAGACATTTTATCAACAGACGAATCCACACTATTTAAAATGGTACTAAATTTAATGGGTATTATCCGCCTAAGCACATTTTATCTTGTTCTCTCTTCATCGCACGCTCATCCGGAAAATGCATGTTGCACTGGCTGGAAATAATATTTTTCAACATCGCTATTCGATAACATTGAAGATAATTACGGCGTAAACAGCAGTTATTTTTTATCCTGGCTTCGGGGAACGCGGCATGCGGAATTTCACGATGATATGTGAGCAATAAAATCCTCAATCATCATAGTGGATAGTTTATCTGAAACAACATCGTCAATAAGTCCACCCGGACAGGCCGAAGCAACCTCTCCAATAAGTTTTTCCACAATTTTCTTTCTCTCGCGCAGTCACTTATGGTATACTATGCGAAATAATTTGTTGACAAAATGTCCGCTACTGAGATTGGAGCTGTATGTATTTTAGTGAATTGGATGTGCCCTATGATGTGAAACAAGGGATCGAGCACACGGGCTTTACCATATGCACGCCTGTACAGGAAGCTGTCATACCGCGGGCGCTGCGCGGCGAGGACGTTGCCGCGCAGGCGCAAACAGGCACCGGCAAGACAGCGGCCTTCCTTATCTCGCTCTTCACCCGGATGATCAGAAATCCCGCCGTGGACCTCGGGGACTCTCCCCAGGCCCTGATCATCGCGCCTACGCGCGAGCTCGCCGACCAGACTTTTCACGAGGCCGAACGGCTGGGAAAATTCACGGGCTTTCGTCTTCTCGCGGTATACGGCGGCATTGATTACCAGAAACAGATGAACACGCTCCAGAATGGCGTGGACGTTCTTATCGGAACGCCGGGCAGGCTCATCGATTATTTCAAGCAGCATATATACAGTCTCAAGAAAACCCGCTACCTGATCATCGATGAAGCGGACCGCATGTTCGACATGGGGTTCATCGACGACCTGCGGTATCTCATTAAAAAGATGCCACCCTACACCAAGCGCCAGTCCATGCTTTTTTCCGCCACGCTCTCCTACCGGGTCATGGAACTCGCGTACGAACACATGAACCTTGCTGAAAAGATCTCGATCACTCCCGAGCATATCACTGTGGACCAGGTGGAGCAGGTGCTCTACCACGTGGGAAAGCATGAGAAGATACCCCTCCTGCTCGGCATCCTTAAGAAGGAACAGCCCCGCCGTACGCTCATCTTCGTGAACACCCGACGCGCGGCTGAAATGGTTGTTGAGCGTCTGAACCGCAATACCTGGAAGGCGCAGGCGATCACCGGCGAAATCGATCAGAAAAAACGTCTCCGGATCCTGGCGGAATTCAAGGAGGGCAAACTCGCCATTCTCGTGGCCACGGACGTGGCGAGCCGCGGCATCCACGTTGAGGGCGTGACGCACGTGATCAACTATGACCTCCCTCAGGACGCGGAAGACTATGTGCATCGGATCGGCCGTACCGGTCGTGCCGGCGCGTCCGGCAAGGCCGTGAGCCTGGCCGATGAGGAGTACGTATACTCGCTCGAAGAAATCGAGAAGTTCATCGGCCGGAAAATCCCCGTGGATTGGGCCGACGACAGCATGTATGTCCGGGAGATCAGAAGATCCGCGGAGGAAAAAGCTGCCGCGGATATGGCCCGACAGGCCCGTCAGGCGGCGCCTCACCCATCCGGTCAACGCCGCTTCCAGTCGAAAAGCAAACGATAGCCCCGCCGCTCTTTGCCGCGGAATGGCACAGCGGGCACACAAGCTTTAGGAGGACTCATATGGCCATCAATCCATCGTATTCCGATCATCCCTGGGTCAAATTCTATGAGCCGGGAATCCCCCCCGGGCTTACCTATCCCGACTTGACCCTCGGGAACATTTTGTCCCAGACCGCATCAAAATATCCGGGACATACCGCGCTGCTGTTTTTCGGCAGGAAAATAACCTTCGCGGAGCTCGACGGTCTCGTGAACAGATTTTCACACGCACTCTCGGGCCTCGGGGTCAACAAGGGAGACCGGGTCGCGCTCATGCTTCCGAACATTCCGCAGATGGTGATCGCCTATTACGGGACGCTCAGAATAGGCGCCATCGCCGTTGCCACCAATCCCCTCTACCTCGCGCATGAACTCGAAGTCCAGCTCAAGGACAGCGGCGCCGAAATACTCGTGGCCGTGGACATGTTCTATCCCGTTATCTCCCGCGCCCTTCCCAAAACAAGCGTCAAAAAACTCATTCTCTGCGGCATCAAGGACTATCTGCCCTTCCCGCTGAACCTGCTGTACCCCATCAAGGCCAAGATCGAAAAGCAGTGGGTAAGCGTGAAGCGCGTGCCGCCCATCTATGACTTTTTGTCCCTGCTCAGCGAGGCCCAGGCAACTCCGGTCATAACCGCCGTATCTCCCGACGACACGGCCATTTTACAGTATACCGGGGGCACGACCGGCACTCCCAAGGGTGCGGTCCTCACGCATCGAAACCTCGTTGCAAATGCCGTGCATAACAAGGTCTGGCTCATCGGCGGAAAAGAGGGCGAGGAGAGGATTCTGGCCGTTATTCCCTTTTTTCATGTGTACGGCATGACCACCGCTATGAATCTCGGGATGCTCCTGGGCGCTGAACTGATCCTCCTCCCCAAGTTCCACACCAAAGAGGTGCTCGAATTCATCAACAAATATCGGCCCACGATCTTCCCCGGCATTCAGGCCATGTACCTGGCGATCGGCAACTACCCGAATATCCATAAGTACGACCTCACCTCGATCAAGGCCGCGATCAGCGGTGCGGGCCCGCTCATGCGCGAGGTGCAGGAACGATTCGAGCAGTTGACCAGGGCCCGGATCGTGGAGGGGTACGGCCTTTCCGAGGCCTCACCGGTTACCCACTGCAATCCCGTTTTCGGCAGGCGGAAGATGGGAAGCATCGGTTTGCCGTTCCCGGACATGGAAGCAATGATCGTGGACATTGAGACCGGAGAAAAGGAAATGCCCGTTGGCGAAACTGGAGAACTCGTGGTCAAAGGCCCGCAGGTGATGAAAGGCTACTGGAACAAACCCGACGAAACAGCCAAAGCTCTTCGCGGCGGATGGCTCCACACCGGCGACATCGCCAGGATGGACGAGGAAGGCTACTTTTTCATCGTTGACCGCATCAAGGACATGATCAAGACCGTGGGAGAGAACGTCTACCCCCGGGAGGTGGAGGAGGTCCTGTTCACCCACCCCAAGGTGAAGGACGTGGTCGTCGTCGGTCTCCCGGATGGATTCAAGGGCGAGAAGATCAAGGCCTATATAATATTGAAGGAAGGCGTGACCGCCACTGCGAACGAAATAATCCAACACTGCCGCGAGCAGCTCTCGAAGTTCAAGGTGCCGAAAGAGGTTGAGTTCCGCGACCAGCTCCCGAAAACCCTCGTCGGCAAGGTGCTCAGGAGAGTGCTCCGTGATGAGGAAATGAAAAAGGCGCAGGATCAAAATGCGAAATCCTGATTCTGACAGGCCGGCACAAAGGTAACTACTCAGGTCAAAACGATTAGCCGCGAAGGAACGCAAAGATCGCAGAGAGCATTAAAAACCAAAATTCACGATTTCAAGCTTTTTCCTTGAGTTCTTTGCGATCTTTTGCGGCAGCCCTGAGCAGTTACGATAAATCATGAAACTTCATCGTTGACGGTTTCGCAAGTAAGAAGTCGATAATCCCCTCTTCCTTTATTCCGAGCGCAGCGATGAATCTTGGTTTTCAAATATACTGTTACGCGACGTATTCGGTCCCGGAAATATAGTTCTTGAGCGTTTTGATCGCCTCCGCCTGGTCCGAGATGATCGTTTCGACCACATCGCGGTTGCTCACGACCCCGAGGAGCACGTCATTGTCCATGACCGGCAAATGGCGTATATGGTTCTGCGTCATCAGCACCATGCAGTCATGCAGAGACTTGCCTGGATCGACAAAGATCGGCTTGCTGCTCATCAGCTCTCGGACCGTAGTGCTCTTTGATGATCTCCCCTTCAGGATCACCTTCCGCGCGTAATCCCGTTCCGAGAACACTCCCGCCAGTTTCCCGTTCTCCATGACCATCAGTGCGCCTATGTTCTTTTCCGCCATAAGTTCCAGTCCATCGTACGCGGTTGCATCGGGGGCGATCGCGACGAATCCGAACCCCTTTGTCCTCAATACCTGTCCGACCGTAATAGAAGTATACATCCGCATGAGCTCCTTTCTTCTGACCCATTTGCTGCAAAGACACAGGAAATGCATTCACCAAAAATAGAAAATAAGGCCGGGGTTGACCCTCGTGTTCTGATTAATTGATATCACCACGCCCCAACACTGTCAAATTCTATTTCTGCACAGCATATCATCTCAAGTTGTTTTTTTAGACACCTTAAGTTAGTAATGAAGCCATCAAAAAAATCTCTGGCTGATGGAAAATTCATCAATTCACTTATTCTGATACCACCTGTTGTCACCGTGCAGTGCAAAGATCAGATAACTTCAATGAGAACACTATTCATTACCGTGAATAGTTGGTCGTGTGTTGTTTTCCGAATTAATCCGGCCTAATCTTCCTGATTATAATAACCCTTTCACATTCGTCCGGCCTCTTTGAAGCAAAAGAACCGGAGAGCAAGCGCCCCCCGGTTTATTTCAGATGAGCT
>Ga0315281_10000701_pt1 | contig 47612 bp, 44 predicted proteins | sample YL17G07_0_MG_FD_204540 | JGI IMG/M metagenome (GOLD analysis project Ga0315281, IMG submission 204540) | Sediment microbial communities from Yellowstone Lake, YNP, Wyoming, USA - YL17G07_0 | ecosystem: Environmental > Aquatic > Freshwater > Lake > Sediment | place: USA: Wyoming | collected...
TGCCGGGACATCAGTGGACCCTCTCGAGCGGCCAGACGAACGGGGGCGGCGCCAGCATCACCTCGAGCGACAGCAGCCTGGTGGCCACATCTGATGCCAACCGCAACTGGTGGGAGGGGGGGCGGCAGCGATGGGTCGTGCGGCTTCCCCAGGCCACGCAGACCGCGCTGGAGATTCAGCCCAACGCCGCCGATTCCACCATCAGCCTGACGGGTGGGCGGTTCGATCGCCTATTACTACAGCCCAACGCCGGCTCGGTGCACCTGGATCTGCGTGGCGCCCGCGTCGATCTCTTGGACCTGACGCTCAACGCGGGGTCTGCCTCGATCCAGCTTGACTCCGAGGCGGCGATGTCCGGAACGTTGAGCGTCAATGCCGGCTCGATCGAGTTGTGCGTCGAGCCCGGCACGGCCCTTCGGCTGGTGATGGCGGCATCGGTCGCCTTCTCGCACAACCTGGATGGTTCGAACCTTGTGCGCTCAGGCGATACCTGGTCAACCCCTGGATACACCGGGGCCACGGATCAAGTCGAGCTGCGAGTGGCGGGGAACGCCGCGAGCTTCACGCTGAATCCTGAGGGAGGCTGCTCATGAATCGAAGGCTGTACAAGTCCGCCACCGACAAGGTGATCGGCGGCGTCGCCGGCGGCGTCGCCGAATTCTTCGACCTCGACCCCACGATCGTGCGGGTCGTCTGGGCGCTGCTCGCCGTGCTCACCGGGGGCGGGCTGTTCCTGCTCTATATCATCATGTGGATCGTGGTGCCGATGAGCCCCGGGGACGAAGGCATCGATGCCGCCGAGGCAGGTTCAGAACCCGGAGCCGCCATGGGCTCCGGGGCGCCCACCCGTCGGCGGCGACACCAGGGCTCAGCCGCTCCGGGGCTCGTCTTCGGCCTGCTCCTGATCGGGCTGGGAGGCTACTTCCTGGTCCGCGAGTACGTCCGCTGGCTCGACATCGATCGGCTCTGGCCGCTCGGCCTGGTGGCCGTCGGCGTCATCCTGCTGGTGGTCGCCATCCGTCGACCGGCCGCCTGAGGGGAGCATCGCGGCGCGGCGGCGGAGCAGGTCGCGGCCGAAGAGGGCAAACGCGGCGGCGGTGAGAGAGACGACGGTGGCCAAGGCGAGCTTGAGGCTGTCGGCGCTGATCAGCTGCCCGCGCTCACCCTGCGGCGGGCCGGGGAACTGGAAGGCGTAATTCCATGGCGGCAGCGCCCGGGACGCGTTGATGTACCAGTCGGGCATCGCCAGCGCCGAGCCGAGCGGGAAGACGAGGAGGCCGGCGACTGCGACGGCGATCAGGAATGCCACCGCGAGCGAGCGGTGACGCCATGACCGCAGTCCTTCGTCGACCACGTAGGCGACCGCGATCATGGCGAACAGGACCGCGGTCAGGTAGTGGTACTGGAAGGTGGCGCGTTCGATGCGAGTCCACGGCAGGTACTGGAAGGCGAAGGCGGCGACCAGCAGGACCAGGGCGGGCGAACGGCGGCGCCATGCCTGGAGGCCGGCGAAGATGATGGCCGGGATCCCCGCCCAGAACAGGACAGGGTTCCCGCCGTTGTAGATGACCGCAATCGTTCCTCCGTCGAACGAGTGGCCGTAGAACCAGACCGGCTTGAGGTCCAGCGGCCAACTCCACCACGGCGATGCGGCCGGATGCCCGGCCTGCAGGCCGAAGTGGTAACCGAACATCTGCGATTGCAACTCGTCGAGCGACCAGCCGTAGCCAGGCCCCAATCCCTGGGTGGCGATCCCGTGACCCAGCTGCAGATACGGCACGTAGACCAGGAAGTAGACCACCAGCGGGATCACCCCGAGACAGGCGGCCACCCATGGCCAGGAGAAGCCACCCATCTCGCCGGGCAGGTACCAGCGTCGGTCACTCTCCGGCTTTCGTAATGAACTCCAGGCGCGAGCGACCAGCAGGAGCCCGGCGGTGCCGAGCATGATCCAGGCCGGCCACGCGGCCTGCGCACCGCGGGCCAGCAGGGCAAAGACGAGTTCCACCGCGCTGCGAGGTTCCCGTCCCTCGACGGTCGCGTAGGCAAGCGCGAAGGCCAGGCCGATGCCGCCGCCGACCACCGCCATCGGCGCCAGTGCGGCGATGTCCGAAGACACAAGCTGGACCGGGCGTCGCCAGACCAGGAGGATCGCCAGGATCGATGCCGCAATGCAGATCGCCAGGAACGGCCACGGCGCACCGAGACCGGCTACCACGGTCAGGAAGGCAATCGCGGCGACCAGCAGGAAGCGGCCGAAGCCGGAGCGCGCCATGAACAGGATCCATAACCCGGCCAGTGCGTAGAAGCCGACCCACTTGGTCGCCGCTGCCAGGCCGATCAGGACGCCCACCAGCGGCAGCGCCCACCAGGCGCTGCGCGCCCATCGGCCGGACCAGATCTGCCAGTAGACGAGGTAGGCAGCGGTGATGAAGGTGGCCACGAAGATGTCGTTCATGGAGATCCGGCTCATCGCGTAGCTCATCGCGTCGAGCGCCACGAAGAGGGCCGCCAGGACCGCGATCCGTCGCCGCGGGAAGAGGGTGGCGGCCAGCAGGAAGATGAGCCCGACGAGCACCGAGCCGAAGATGATGCCGGCGATCCGCCAGGCGAAGGCGTTGCTGCCCACGTCGATGGCGACCAACGCCGCACTTCCTCCGGAGAGCGTGCTGACGATTAGTCGCTCGTGGTCGTCAGTTGCCGAGTGATCGGAGAGGTCGAAGGCCATGGCCAGCGGCAGGCCGGGGAGGTTGGTGGTGTCGTAGGTGGCGAAGCCGGCATGCTGTGTCCCCCCACCACCCCAGGGCTGCACCGTCCAGACCACCGGCTTGTGGTCCTTCTGCTCGATCCCCGCCACGTAGACCAGGTTCGCGACATGGTTCCAGCCGATCTCGCTGGGGGCGCCGGGGAGCGGGACCGTGTCCTTGAGCTGGACGTCGCTGTCGAAGATCGAGAGGCCGCCGTCGACCGGTCCGTGCTCCTTGTTGGCGGGAAGCGCGCCAACGGGGACCCACACCTCCCGCTCCTTGCCACTGCCGCGCACCAGGATCGGACCCGCTGGTGAGGCTGGCAGCCGGATGAGGCCGTCGGAACGGGTGAGCGCTTCCACCGGCAGCAGCGTGCCGCCGTCCAGCACCAAGAGCCCGGAGCGCGCTGTGTCGGTAGCCACGATCCGCTGCGGCTGGGGTGTGTCGCCGGCGATCGGCGACAGATAGGCGATCCCCGCCACCACGGCGGCGGACCTGGCAATCTCGGCCCCCGTCACCCGCTCGAGGACGACGATCCCGTTCGCCCCGCGAAAGGCGAGCACCGGCTCCGATTCGGAGACGAGGATCTGATCGACGGAGGCCAGGCCGATCTCGATCGGGGCCGCCTCCTCTGGCGGAGCGCGCGGCCCGATCACGCCCAGGAAGACACTGGTGCTGTAGACGGCCACTCGGCCGCTGGCGGCGAGCCCCACCAGCAGCCGGTCCCCATTCTCATCCCACGCCAGGCTGGCCACGGTGCCAGGCGCGGGCCACATCGCCACGAGCTGCCCGGTGATGGCATCGCGTGCCGTCAACTGGTCTCCGCTGGCAGCAAATACGATCGACTCGCGACGCCCGAAGGCAGTTCGCTGGGCAGCGACCGTCACCGCAGAGACTGGTGAGGGGATCGGGGTCGAGCCGATCTCCCGGTTTGGATCTGCCAGCACGATCCCCGCCGCGATCAGGTACTTGGCCAGCGGCGGATGGGTCCATTCGTAGGTATCGCGCTTCCAGCCTTCCTGCCAGTCCGCGAGCCACTCGGTCGCCGACCGGGCGTGGTACTGCTCGTCGAAATGCATCGAGCGCGGCATGTCCAGCCGCCACAGCCGAAACACGAAGGCAAACAGCACCAGGCCGACCAGGAGGAGGGCATCGAGACGATCGAGCCGCCGACCCGGCTCGCGAAGGTATGGATCCGCAGGATCAGGGTGAAGCCAGGCGGCCAGCTTCGCCAGCGGCGACGTGGAGGCGGCTCCGCCGGAAGGCTCGCGGACGGCCGGTGCCTCCGGGCGGACGGACGCCGCTGCTCTCTGCTCGATCGCCGGCGAGGGCGCGCGGGCGGCGGCGCCAAACACCAGGCGCTGCCCCTGGACCAGGACCCAACCAAGGGCCACCACGATCATCGCGGAGAGGAGGTAGATGCCCAGGTCATTGAACAGAAAGGCGGCCAGAAACGGGTCCCGGACCATCGGCAGCCCAGCCAGCCCGGGGTTGATGACCGGGGGCGCAGCGAAGGACCAGTCCGCGGTGTAGACCCAGTAGACATTCGCAAAGAACGACAGGCTGATCACGCCGTAGAGTGCTGCCCAGCGCCACGAGCGTGCCACCATCGGCGCGGCGAGCGCCAGGGCGGGGAACAGGTAGCGCTCGTGGACCCGGGTAGGGAGTGCGGAGAAGGCCACCGCGATGGTCAGCGATCCGACCACCAGGCCCTCTGGATCGTCCCTCCGGGCGATCTGCCAGAGCGCCGCCAGGGCGACCAGCGCGAAGAGGACGGTGCCGACCAGCTGCCAGCTGATCGCGGTCGCACCGATCTGGAAGGCGATCCCGGCGGGGCTCGCGCAGCCCGGCGGGATCGGTGCGTCGCAGCCGCGCCACAGCGTGTCGCCCAGACCGCTGAATGGATTGCGCCACAGGTTGAAGCCGTTGATCGAGAGGCCCGAGTACGTATTGGACGCCTCCAGAAACTTGTCGATCAGGCTGGTGGCGGCTGCGCCCGGCGACCAGATGGCCATCTTGAACGGCAGCAGCAGCACCACCAAAGAGCCAAGCCCGGCTGCCAACGAGGTGAGCACCCGCACAGGGTCGCGCCGGTCCGCATGCTGCGGGTCGCTCGAGCGACCGAACAGGTGCCGCTTGAGGCCAACGACGGCCACCACCGGGATCAGGAAGGCAAACTGGAACTTCACCAGCAGCGCCAGCACGGCCCCTACCGCGGCGGCTTCAGTCCAGCCTCGGGCCAGCAGGAGAATGGTGGCCACGAGCGCCAGCGTGCCGACAGAGTCGACCTGGCCCCACACGGCGGAGTCGAAGATGGTGCCGGGGTTGAAGAGGAAGAGGACGGCCGCCACCAGCCCGATGCGTTCGCCACCCCAGCCGCCGAGCCACCGGCTTCCATAGCGACGGCAGAAGGCGAACAGGTACCAGGCGACGGCCCCGTCGGCCAGGATGGCGGGGATCTTGACGAGGCCCCGGGTGATGTCGACACCGAGGGTGTACGAACTCAGCCAGTTGCCGATCTCCCCGAGCCCCCAGAGGACGTACATGTAGCCCGGCGGATAGTCGGTGAGGCCACCCTGGCTGTAGAAGCGCGCCGGCCCGTCGCTCGCGAGGCGGTGTGCCCAGATGGTGAAGTCGCCGACATCGGTACTGAACCCGCTGAGCGGGAGATAGAGACCGGCCACGAGCGCGCGCAGCAGGATCCCGGCGGCGATGAGGATGATCACCAGCGTGGCCGGATCGACGCCCGCCAGCCGCTCCCGAAACGCGCTGTCGCGGGCCTGGCTCTCGTGGTCCCTCATCGTCGGCGGCACCTCGTCATCGGGGGCACGGAGGGATCGGAGCCAAGGTGGGCGAGAGTATACATCGGCCCCATGACGACCCCGGCGAGGCGAAGGTTGCGCTACGGTAGCTCGCAGCTGAACCTCGAGGAGACCCCGTGACCGATCCCCCCGCCCCGTCCGGCAGGCCGCGTCTCACCTTCTTCTTCCCCGCCTATAACGAGGAGGAGAATATCGAGCGCACCGTCGAGCGCGCGCTCGCGGAGATCGGCCCGCTGGTCCCCTCGATCGAGGTGCTGGCGATCGATGATGGATCGACCGACCGCACCCCTGAACTGGCCGATGCCCTCGCCGCCGACCCGCGAGTCAGGGTCTACCACCAGCCCAACCGCGGATATGGCGGCGCCCTGCAGGCGGGATTCGCCAATGCGCGCGGCGAGTTGATCTGCTTCTCTGATGGCGACCTGCAGTTCGATCTGCGAGAGATGAGCCGCCTCATTGACCGCCTGGCCGACACCGCCAAGCCGGTTGATGGGGTGATCGGCTACCGGATTCGGCGGCGGGACCCCTTCCATCGGATCTTCATCGCCAAGACCTACAACGCCATCGTGTCGGTCGCATTCGGTTTGCGGGTGCGGGATATCGACTGCGCCATGAAACTCTTCCGTCGCGAGCTCTTCGATGGGTTGCGGCTCGATGCAGATGGGCCGTTTCTGTCGGCTGAGCTGCTGATCAAGCTGCGGGCGAGGGGGGTGCGGCTGGCACAGGTCGGGGTGCACCACTATCCGCGAGCCGCGGGGCAGAACACCGGAGCCAGCTTCAGCAAGATCCTGCGCACCTTCGGCGATCTGGCAAAGCTTCGGTGGACCCTGTGGACCAACCGTCAGGCGGCTCTGCAGCGCCCCGGCGACACTACCGGCTAGCCGCGCGGTTCCTCGCTGGGAGGCCCCTTCTCGCCGCCCCCCAGGTCAACGTCGAGCGAGTTGACGAACTCACGAAAGACGGCCAGCTTTTCGTCCGGGTCGTCGCCGGCTTCGGCCCGATCCGGTTCGACGCCAGCCTCATCGAGGACCCGTTCATCGACGTAGATGGTGGATCCGGTACGCACCGCCACCGCGATCGCATCGCTGGTCCGCGAGTCGATCTCCGCTTCGCTCCCGTCGGCCGCCTCCAGGTAGACACGAGCGTGGAAAGTCCCGTCGGTGACGTGGCTGACCACTACCCGGCTGATGCTCGAATTCAGGGCACCCACGATGCTGACCACCAGGTCGTGCGTGAGCGGCCGTTCGGCGCTCAGTCCCTGCAAGCGCATGGCGATGGCATTCGCCTCCGACGGGCCGATCCAGATCGGCAGGTACCGTTCCCGTTCGGACTCCTTCAGGATGACGACGTGCTGGCTGGAGAGCATGTGCACGCGCACGCTCTCGACCACCATCTCGATGAGCTTCACGGCTCGATTCTAGTGGAGCCTATTCGAGGACGATGCGGACGATCCTCTCCGGCGTCAGCAGATAGGCGGCTGGCGGGCCGTCCGAGACTGAGGCAACGCTCATGGCCAGGACTCGACCGAGCAGGTCAGCGTCAGGTCCCGAGCGCGGGGCCAGCCACTGATGCACGAATGCGCCGTCCGCGCGCTGATACGCGATGATCCGGGCGTTTGCGGCATCGTAGACGTAGAACAGGTCACGCTCGCCAACAGTGGCACCCTCCAACAGCTGGTAATCAAGCCTCGGCCGCACCTCCGTGTCGGGCGGCGGATCGAGGGAAAAGTCGGTCTGCGGAAGTGGCAGGCCGAAGTTCACCCGCGTCACGGTGCGTGCGTGGAGCAGCCAGAGGTTGGCATCCACCAGGAGATCGGTCGCCAAGCCGGCGGGCACGTCCGGGGTGCCCGTCAGGAACGGCTGCGGAGCATTCGGATACACGACCGGCAACACATTGCCGGGCGACCATTTGTCCACCTGCCCGCTCGCCGCGTCGACCAGGTACAGGTTGAAGATCTCGAGCGGTGGACGATGCTGAAGGGCGGCCAGCAGATGGCTCCCGGACGACACGTCGTCGAGCCCGGGCAGCACCAGCGATCGCGGTTCGGGTCGCGCCAGGTCGAACCTCCACGCCTGCCTCTGCCGATCGATCAGAACGACATCGGTGGCCGCGGTGGCCAGCAGCCACGGGGCGCCAGCGGTCTGGCCGTCGACCACCTGCCCCGACCGAAGCACGACCGCCGTCTCGCCGGTGGATGGGTCGATCCGGATCAGCCGCCCGCGACCGAGGTCCGTTACCCAGAATGAGCCGTCGGTCGCCACGACCATGTCGAGCGGTTCGAACGAGGAAAAGCTGGCGGCCAGGTCGGCCACGGTGATCGCTTCGCGAATGCGCCCCACCGCATAGACCCTGTCCAGCCCTCGGTCGACCTGGTCTTGGAGGAAGCTGAGCGCCGCGGGCGGCACCCCGGCACCGGTGGCGTCGGAGATGGCCGCGAGCGCCGAGTTGAGCCGGGTTGTAGCACGCTCTGGGGCACGATCGATAAGATCGCGGCCATCGATTCGCTCGCTTACCTGGGCGAGCAGATGCTGGGCGTCGATGATCGCCGCGCGGGCAATCGCAGCTCTCGGAATCGCATCGGTGGGCCGCGCGTTGGGCAGGCTCGCCACCGTGGCGCCGACCGCCAGGAGGGCCGCCACCACGGCCATCCCCAGCAGGCCACGACGTCGACGACGCCCATCCTGCTGCACCTCGGTCTGCAGGATGGTGCTTGGATAGCGAGGCCGGCGCCGCGGGACAAAGGCCAGCAGCAGGTTGAGCCCGTACAGGATCCAGCGGCCAAACGCCGCCTGCAGCGCGTCGATACCGTCGGCGGAACGGTGCGCGGCGCGGCCGATGGCATCTGCCAGCGGTACCGGGCTCTGGTCGGGCAGTCCCGCCAGGGGCTCGGCAGGCCGCACCGGCTCGAGGGCACGGAGCGTCTCGGTCGCGCCCAGTGCGGCCATCTCCACCACCAGCACGCCGTTTGAGCCGATCCCGCCGCGGATCCGGAACACCTGCTGGAGGTGCTCCACGGCGGCTGCCGGACGGAGGCCAGTGAGGGCCTGCTGGAGGTCATCGGTCCCGGTGAGTTGGGCGAGGTTGCGCGAAACGAGCGCGATCCGGTCGTCAGCCGCGAGCTCGCCCTGCCAGGTGTGCGGCTCGACCTCGAGCGCCTCCCCGAGCGTCGCCGCCACACGACGCTCGGGGAGGCGCGGGTCCTCCTCGCGCTCGGCAGGTGGGGGAGGCAATTCGAACATCCGCCCGCCGCGGCAGATCACCGCGGAAGCGGGGCCGAGCTTGGCGACGTGCCCCTCGCTGCCGCGCACCACCAGGCCGATGATGCTCACCCCGCCGTGCCTCGGGATGCCGAGCCTGCGGCGCTGGTGATAGATGCGGCGGTTTGCCCCCGCCAGCGCCTTGCTCAGCGCGCCCAGGGCGCCGCTGGACAGGTCGTAGTAGTAGTCGCGCTCCAGCGCCTCAAGCGCCTCGCGGGCCGCACGGCCGAGCGCAGCGTCGTCCCCGGTCACCTGCGCCAGCAGAAAGAGGCTTCCCTTGGTGCGCACCTCTGACCCCGCCGTCGGCTCGCGAAAGCGGACGACGTCATGCTCGTCGCGTGCCGACTCCTCCGGTGCTGGCAGACCGATCCGGGTGCTGAGGCGGTGGCTCATCGGGGTCCGGGGGCACTCAGGTGCGAGGAGGAACGGGATCGATTATAGGGTCGTGCCGCCTCGAGATCGGCCTACCGAAACCGCCAGTCGCTCGATGACCATGGTCGCCCCGGGGCGCCCGCTCATCCTGGCGTTGACGACATGCACGAAGGCGTCTGCGCGCAATGTCAACTCCTGCGCCAAGATCGCCTCGGAAGCCTCCACGTGAGCCGTCCCGTTGGCCACCCGGACGAGCCGCGAGGTCATGCCGCCACGGTCGAAACCTGCCGCTGCGACCGCCTCCTGCCAGGCCAGCCGGGCCTGGGCCAGGGCAATCTGCTCGGCGGCGCCCGGCCCAACGCAGTCAAGCAGCGCCCGTTGCACCGCGGCCGCAGCCTGTTCGCTGGAGCTCATGCGACCCGTGGCGACTGGGTCAGGCGCCCCTCACCAACCTGCCAGACCGCGAAGCTGCGCCTGGCGGCCGGGATGGCTGCCAGATCTGCGGTGGTGATCAGCACCTGCCCGCGCTCGAGGAGCAGCGCCAGGGTGCGGGCAGACCGATCGGCATCGAGCTCGCTGAAGACATCGTCGAGCAGGACGATCGGTGCCGGCGAATCTCCGGCCGCGAGCAGGTCGGTTTCGGCCAGCTTCATGGCCACGATGATCGTCCGCTGCTGCCCCCGGCTGGCATGGGTCGCCACCTCGCGTCCGCCGAGCTCGACCCGAAGGTCGTCGCGCTGGGGCCCGACCAGGGTGACCCCGTTCCATAGCTCCTTCTGGCGCAGATCGGCGATCCTGCGACGGAAGGCTTCGACCAGGAGTGCCAGGTCGGGATCTGACGGCGCGTCGTCACGCGGGTCGGGACGCTCGGGCCAGGCCTCCTTGAGATTGTCGACGTACCCGAGTCGGACCCGGTCACCCACCTCTTCCGGGGGAGCCACTGCGTCGTGCAGCGCTGGAATGCGCCGATCGAGCTCGGCGACCAGCAGCAGCCGGGCCAGCATCACTCGGGCGCCAACCTCGGCCAACTGACTGTCCCAGAAGGCGAGGCCCTCGGTGGTGGCCTCTTCGCGGCGAACGGCGCGCAGCAACGCGTTCCGCTGCGCCAGGATGCGGCCAAGCTCGGCCTGGTCCCACGCAGCTCGCCGGTTGCCCTGGGCGAGGATCGTGTCCAGGAAGCGGCGGCGTTCTCCCGGCCCACCCACCAGGAGGAGCATCTCCTCGGGACGAAAGAGGACCGCCCGGGCGGTCTCCGACACGCTGCTGGACCTCCGGGCGAGGCCGTTCACGGCCACCCGTTTGCGCAGCTCGGGCGGTGCATCCTGCCCGGGGAGCACCACCTCGATGCGCGCCGCCTCGTCCGAGGTCGGGTGAACCAGGTCGAGGCGGATCCTGGCAAACGGGCGCCCGTGGCGAACCAGATCGGCGTCGTTGGCAGCCCGATGCGATCGTCCGGCGACCGCCACGAAGACCGCCTCCAGCAGGTTCGTCTTGCCTGCACCGTTGGGGCCGCTGACCACCGTCAGGCCGGGCTCGGGGTGCAGTTCCGCCGAAGCGTAACTGCGGAAGTCCTCCAACAGCAGCCGGGTCAAGCGCATCGGAGCACCACCGACCAGGCTCGTGAGCTCGGCCGCGCCGACATGGCGGGCTGCGTGCCTAGGACGCCGTCCGGACCGGCATGATGACGTGAACGTAGTCGTCCTTGCCAACCCCTTTGATGACGCCTGGGGCGAGCGGGCCGGACAACTCAAGGGCGGCCTCGTCGGCGCCGAGGTTCGAGAGGACGTCGATCAGGTACCGCGCGTTGAAGGCGATGCTCGTGGCCTGCCCTTCGAGCGTCGCCTCGAGGGCGTCGGCGGCATCGCCCACGTCGGCCGCATGGGCGGTGATCGAGATCCCTTCGCCGGCCTCACCGCCGAGCTCGACCTTCACGATGTTGGCGCTATCTCGCGCAAAGATGCTGGCGCGGCGCGCGCCGGCCAGGAACGCCTCTCGGTCGATCACCGCCCTGCTCGTGTGCTCGGTGGGGATGATCGGCTCGTAGTTGGGGAATTGACCCTCGATCAGACGGCTGACCAGGTCGATCCCTTCGACATGGAAGAGCACCTGGCTCTTGTTGGGGGTGACCGTGATCTCGATCGACGTCTCAGCGTCCGGCAGGATGCGCATCAGCTCCGCGTAGGAGCGGGCCGGCACGACAATGGTCATCTCCGGGTTCACCGGCGTCGCCAGCGTCAGGCTGCGGACCGCGATTCGGTAGTTGTCGGCCGCGGCCAGGGTCATCGCGTCCCCTGCCAGCCGGGTCAGCACGCCGGTGAGGATCGGTCGGCTCTCGTCGCTGGCGGCGGCGAAGACGACCTCGCCGAGCGCGTCGCGCAAGGCGCGGGAGTCTGCGCTGGTCGTAGGGGTGTCGCCGATGGCTGCCACGACCGGGAACTCGTCGGCCTCGATCCCCTTGATCGAGCTCTTGCTCCCGCCGCAGTTCACCTTGAGGGTGCGGTCCTTTGCCGAGTAGAGAAGGTCGATGCGCTGGTTGGGCAGCGACGAGACGAGGTCCGCCAGGAGTTTGGCCGGGACCGTGATCTCCCCCTCATCGGTGACCTTCCCGGGGACCCAGCAATTGATGCCGATCTCCAGGTTCGTCGCAGTCAGTTTCAGCCCGGCGTTTTCCGTCTTCAGGAGGACGTTCGCCAGAACCGGCAGGGTCGCTCGCGCACTCACAGCACGTCCAACGACGCCAAGGCCCCGTGCCAGGTTCTCTTGCATCACCGAAACGTTCATTCAGCCCTCGCTTGGCTCCGCGTTGCGACCCCTGTGTCAACCACGGAGTAACTCCTGAAGAATACTTGTTACGTAGCCGTCTCTAGTAGTGGTGTGGACGGTGTGGAGACTCGTGCTTGACGGTGCGCAGGTGCCCCGCGGAAAAGGTCCCCTCCGGCGTGGGTAATCAGGCGGCTCCTGTTCATGTCCGGCGCTGCCGGGCTGCTGGACGGTGGATTTCCTCACCGAGCCGGCCGCGCCGCCCCGGCGAGTTGTCCACAAACGACCCCGGATATCCACCGGATCTGCCAGCTTTTCCACGAACGGGTGTCACTCGGAGTAGATCGTCTCTCGGACCGCGCTGACCTCGCGGCGCATCTCATCGTTCTCCTGGAGCTCTCGAGCAATCTTGTCGTAGGCGTGCAGCACGGTCGAGTGGTCCCTTCCACCGAGCTCGGCGCCGATGCGCAGCAGCGATAGGTCGGTCTCCTCGCGAATGAGGTACATCGCGATCTGGCGCGGCACCACGATCGCCCTGTCGCGCTTGCTCGAGCGCAGCTGGTCGAGGTTGACCCCGTAGTACTCAGCCACCGCCCGCACGATCCGTTGCGGGGTGATCGAGCGCTTCTTGGGGTTGTACATCACGTTGCTGAGGACGGCGCTCGCCAACTCGTTGTTGATCGGCATCCCGGACATGCTGGCGTACGCAACGACTCGGTTGAGGGCACCCTCCAACTCGCGAACGTTGCTCACCACCTTGCGCGCGATGAACTCGATCACCTCGGCGGGGATCAGGTTCAGCTGATCCTCGGCCTTGCTGCGCAGGATCGCGATGCGCGTTTCAAGGTCGGGCGGCGTCAGGTCGGCGATGAGGCCCCACTCGAAGCGGGAACGGAGGCGCTCCTCAAGGGTGGTGATCGCCTTCGGGGGCCGATCTGACGACAGCACCACCTGCTTCCCCGCCTCGTGGATCGCGTTGAAGGTGTGGAAGAACTCCTCCTGGGTGCGCTCTCGCTCGGCGATGAACTGGATGTCGTCGATCAGCAGCACGTCGATCCGCCGATAGCGGTTGCGGAAGTCCTCCATGCGCTGCTCACGGATCGCGTTGATGAAGTCGTTGGTGAACTTCTCGCTGGTGGCATACAGGACCCGCTTGCGCGGGAACTTGGCGGAGACGGCATTGCCGATGGCATGCATCAGGTGCGTCTTGCCGAGCCCCACCCCACCGTACAGGAAGAGCGGGTTATACGCGTGTCCGGGGCGCTCGGCGACCGACAGGGCCGCGGCGTGGGCCAGCCGGTTGGCGCTCCCCACGATGAAGTTGTTGAAGGTGTACCGGGTGTTCAGGTTGACGGTATTGCCGCCGGCGGAGGCGGGCGGGAGAGTCAGCGACTCCTCGTCGGCCTGGGCTGGGACCGGACCGGGGGCATCGGCGACCACGAATTCAACCTGGACCGATCCGCCGACCACCCGGGCTAGGGTCTGGCTGACCAGGGTCCGGTATCGGTTGTCGAGCCAATCGCGCGCGAAGCCGTTCGGCGCGGCGATGCGATAGCGGTTCTCGTCGATCTCGACGAGCGACGTGTCCTTGAGCCAGGTCTCGAAGTTGGCAGGCGAGAGGCTCACCTGCAGCTCACCGAGGACGGCACGCCAGACCTGCTTCGCATCCATCAATAGCCGTCTCCCAACCGATCTAGTGCCAGAGTTCGGGACGCACGAGACCCGGCTGTTGTAGGCCGTTCCTCGGGGGTCGCGGTAGTGTAGCAGCACCCTTTCCGGCCCGGCAATGGCCAACTCGCGAACGATATCGGATGGGCTACGGGAATGAGCGGCGCGCATGTTTGACACCCCCATCGGCGCGTCGGTAGAATCCGCGGGCAGAGCGAGACGGGCCGCGCAAGTTCGGCTATCGCGTGAGGCTGGCGAAGATCGCCAGCCGTTCGTGTGTTTACGGACCCGCTTCGCCGCCCCTGAACGAGGACAGGCACGCACCGATGAAGAGGACCTACCAGCCCAAGAAGCGCGCCCGGAAGCGGGAACATGGCTTCCGCGCCCGCATGTCTTCGAAGGGCGGTCGTCGAGTGCTTGCCCGCCGCCGTGCGAAAGGGCGCGAGAAACTCAGCGTCTGACGGAACGAGCCGCAATGGTGCCGCCAATCCCCATGATTCGGCACAAGGCAGACTTCGACGCCTTGGCCGGTCTGGGCCGGGCGCGGTCAGACAGGCTCCTCGTCCTGCGGTCATTGCGGACGGATAGGTCCGAGACGCGGATCGGGCTGAGCACCCCCCGGGCGCTGGGAGGCTCGGTCCAGCGGAACCGGGTACGGCGTCGGCTGCGCGCATTGGTCCGCGAGCGGCTCGAGGCGATAGGATCGGGTTGGGACCTGCTGCTGATCGCGCGATCAGGCGCGGCGACGGCGAATTACGAAGAGCTTCGTGAAGCATTGCGATCGCTCCTTGAGCGATCGGGGATCGGTGGATGAGAACAATCGGGCTCGGAATGATCACTGCCTACCAGCGACTCACCGGGTGGATGCCGCCAACCTGCCGCTACACCCCGAGCTGCTCGCAGTACACCTATGCGGCAATCGAGCGCTATGGACTGCGGAGGGGCTCCTGGATGGGATTCCGCCGCATCGCTCGGTGTCATCCCCTTCACCCGGGCGGCTACGACCCGGTCCGCTAGAGCATCGCATCTTGACCCCCCTCATTGGCGTCGGCTTCCTCGGGATCGAGCACTTCACACCACCCTGGGACGTCTTCTTCCTGCCGCTCTTCAACCTTCTGGTCGGTCTCTACCAGCTCATATTCAGCGACTTCGCCCTGGCGATCATCGTGTTCACGGTCGTCATCCGGACGTTGCTGGCGCCGCTCTTCATTCGCCAGATCAAATCCCAGAAAGAGATGCAGCGGATGGCCCCGCTGATCCGCGAGGTGAACCGCAAGCACAAGGGCAACCGGCAGAAGATCGCGGAAGAGACCCAGGCGCTCTACCGGGAACATGGCGTCAACCCCGCGGCCGGCTGCCTCCCCGTGGTGCTGCAGCTGCCGCTTCTGCTTGCCCTCTACCAGGCGCTCATCCGCGCCTCCAACTCAGTGACCCTGACCGCGCAGGTTGCCGCCAGCAAGGAATTCAGCGCGCTGAAGGCCGCGCTGCCGGGCATCACCGACCTCGGCGGCAACCACTTCACCGCACCGATCTCTGGGCCCTGCAACCTCCCGCAGTTCAATGGCGGCGACTTCACTCACTTCCTGCCGCTCAACTGCCAGCTCATCGATCCGGTGCAGCTGGCGCACCCCATCGCCACCAAGGTCCCGTGGCTGCTCAACCTCGACCTGGCCAACATCGACCACGTCTTCTCGGTGATCATTCCCGGCACGGGGTTCGCCCTCTCCGCGCTGGCCGTGGTCGCGGCGCTGCTGCAGTTCGTGCAGGTCCGCATGACGAGCCCGAAGCCGAACCCCGACGACCCGACCTCCTCCACCACCAACACCATGACCTATCTCTTCCCGCTCCTGACGATCTGGTGGGGAGGCCTCTTCCCGAGCGGCCTGATCCTCTACTGGGTCGTCTATACCGCGTACCTGATCGCGCAGCAGTTCAGGATCATGGGCTGGGGAAACCTCTTTCCGCTCTTCGGCTGGCAGCCTCGCTTTGCCCCCGCGCCAAACGCCGAGTTGGGTGCCGTGGCACGACGCGGCGATGCCAGCGTCGCCTCATCCTCGGCGGCAAAGAAGGGCGGACAGCCTTCCACCCCACCTCCCGCGGGCTCTCCCGGCGCTGCGCGCCAGGGGCGGCGCCCCGAGAACAAGAAGCGACGAGGCCGAAAGCGATGACGTTTCAAGAGTTCACCGGCAAGAACGTGGAAGAGGCGATCCGCTCCGCCATGAAGGAGTTCGGCGCGGATCTGTCCGACCTGGATATCGAGATCCTCTCCCAGGGGAGCCGAGGCATCCTTGGCGTTGGCGGAGAAGAGGCGCGCATCCTGGCGGCTTCGAAGTCAGCGGTGGCAGCCGCCGATACGGTTCGGGCACCGATGCCCGTCGAAATGCCTGTTGCGCCTCCCGCGGCGCCGATGTCATCGATCGAGGATGACGACGCGGCCGACCAGATGGTCGAGTTGGCCCAGGCGGCGGAGAGCGCCGGCACCGACCGCGCTGCACGCAGCCGTGGCGGCCGCGGTCGATCCGACCGCTCCGACCGCGGCGGACGCGGCAGCGGCGATCGTCCCCCCCGCGAGTCACGGGGCGATCGTCCCCCCCGCGAGCCCGCCCCGTTCATCCCCGGCAAGCCACTCGACGAGCTCACCGACAAGGAGCGCGCGACGCTTAGCGAGGCCCAGGCCGTCCTCGAAGAGCTGCTGCGACTGATGGATCTCCCCGGCACCGTCGAGATCCTGACCGGCGGCGAATCGGTCCGACTGAACGTCAAGGGCTCTGACATGGGGCTCCTGATCGGTCGCCGCGGCGAGAAGCTGGCCAGTCTCCAGCACTTGGTCAACCTGATTGTCGCCAAGCGTGAGGGTGAGTACACCCGCATCGCGGTCGATGTGGAGAACTACCGCGGTCGTCGAGAAGAGCAGCTGCGTGATGTCGCCGACCGGGCGGCAAAGCGGGTCATTCAGACCGGCAAGATCATCCAGCTCGAGCCGATGCCGGCGGTCGAGCGGCGGATTGTGCACATGGCCCTGGTCGAGAACCCGAAGGTCCGCACCCAGAGCGTCGGGGTTGATCCAAACCGCCGCATCGTCGTGCTTCCGGCGACCAAGGTCGACGCCTAGCCTGTCTGCGATGGTTGAACCCGGGAGGTTCGTCTCCGTCGGCCGGCTGACCGCGAACGGCGCGTGGGTTGGACTGCGCCGCATGGCTGATCGCTGGGACGTCGTCTTCGGAGACGCGGACGGGTCGCCGCCGACGGACCTGCCCCACGGTGTGCCAGACCGGCCTGGGCTGGTTGCAGCAGCGATCGCCTACTTCTCGGAGGCACTGGACGACCCCCCGGCCGCCTACGAGGCGACCCAGGCCGACCTGGCCGATTTGATCGGCTGGCTCGCCGAGACCGAGCCCAAGGTGGGGGCCGCGGCCCGATTGCGAGAGGCGCTGGAAGCGGTCGACGACGGGCTCCCCGGCGACGCCGTGGCCAACCGGCTCACCGCGGTCAACGAGGACGAGCAGATCGATCCGATCGACCTGCTCGTCCAGACGTACCGGGCGCGTCAGGCGCCCCGTTGAGAGTCTCGGGCGGAGCCTAGCCCTGGTGCTCCTCGCCGGAGCCGGCCGGGTCCGTCATCGGGTCATGCATCGGCTCGGACATGGTGGGAGCCATTGGCTCAGCCATGGGCGGTGCCATCGTTGCGGGCGGCGGAGCAGCAGCGGGAGGTGCGGGCGGGGACGAGGTGGGGCCCGGTCTGCTCGCCATGCCGAGCTGGAGCTTGCCGCCTTCGGCCTGGAACTCCTTCCAGCCGGCCCAGCCCATCAGCAATCCTCCGACGATCCCGAGCACAGCACCGAGGTACCAGTAACCGCCGTACAGCGCACCGAGCGCGCCAAACGCAGCCAGTAGGGCAAGCAGGGCGAACAGTGCACCGATCCCCGAGAAGCCACCCACAATCATCATTAGTGATCCCTTTGACCCGGGCAGTTTCGTGCTGGGGGAGAGTTGGGGCAGGAAGATGATCACCAGCATTGCGATTCCGGTCAGCAAGCCGAACGAAGCGCCGCCTCCGAAACTGAGGAATGCCCCCACGATCGCCGCGACGGCGCCATACACCGCCAATTTATCGTTCGAGCTGAGCTTGGAGAAGTCCATGAAGTCCTTGCCTCCCAATCACCGCGGCGACGATGCGTGGAGCGCCCTGGGCGTGCCGCTTGGCTGCGACCTTAGCACAGGGAGAGTGCCCTTCATAGGTGCCAGATGGCATGGGAAGAGGCGGCTGGGCTCGACGGTCAACGCTCTCGGAAACGAGGAATGGCGGCCCGCTGAAGTGGTACCGCCATTCGGGGTGAGTGCTGGTGGAGATGGGGGAGAATCGAACTCCCCGTCCAGAACCGAGTCGCCGGGAACGTGCTACAGGTGTTTCCGGCCTACTTCGAGCTTCGCCTGCGGATCCCCGACCGGCGGGGTGCTCCGTTCGCTATCCGGCTGACCTCTCGGCCCTTTGGCGCCGCTCACCGGAGTCGGCCACGCCGCATCTCGCCAAATGACGCCTTCACGGTCCGGCAAGAGGAGACCGTGTCGGCGCTCGTCGCTACTTAGGCGGCGAGGGCGTAACTATTGGTGCCAGTTACTGGCTTTACCCGCGGTTTAACGAGGCCTGCGGGCGACCTCGACCTGCAGTTCCCGGTCCCTGAGCCCTGTCGAAACCTGACATCCCCACGGACCGAATGACCGATTGATGATAGCACGACCGATTTGGGGCCTAGAGTTTGATCCGTTCCTTGACCGTGCGCTCGAGTTCGCGCCGGACATCTCGTTCGGCGATCGTGCGCCGCTTGTCGTGCGCTTTCTTGCCGCGCGCGACGCCGAGCTCGAGCTTGGCCATCCCGTCGCGGATGTAGAGCTTTAGCGGAACCAGGGTGAGCCCCTTGGCCTGGGACTTTCCGGCCAGCTCGGCGATCTGGTCGCGATGCAGAAGGAGCTTGCGGACGCGGGTTGGTTCGTGGTTGTTGCGGTTCCCCTGCTCGTACGGCGCGATGTGCGCCCCGATGAGCCACGCTTCACCGCGCTCGACCCGCGCGTAGGCCTCGGCCAGGTTCGCCCGACCGGCGCGAATCGACTTGATCTCGGTTCCGGTCAGCACGATGCCCGCCTCGAGGGTCTCCTCGATGGCGTATTCGTAGCGGGCGCGCCGATTGACGGCGACGGTCTTGTCAGGCATCGGTCTACGGTTGGATCCATCCTAGACAACGTTGGGGAGTGGGAAAGGAAAGAGCCGGCCGCTTCGGCCGGCTCTTTCGTCGCTACCACGCGAAGAGGTGTTAGTTCACCGCCTCGGTGGTGGCGTGACAGGGACTATCCACTGCACACCACCTCCTTTCGTTGCGCGGGATGCTAGCAGCCGCCAGTCCGGCGCGCAACGCGCAGATTGGATCAGGCTGCCTGCATGCGGGCCGGAATGAAGGCCGTTGGTTTACTCAGCTCGGCCACGGCGCGCTCCAGGTAGAGATCCCGCTCAGGAGGCGTCCCGTCAGGCACTTCCACAACGATCTGCGGCTGTACCCCGTCAGGTGCCACTGAATGGTGATCGGGTGTGAACCAGCGCGAAACGGTGACGCGCACACCGCCCTTGTTCTGCAGCTCGGTCCAGACCTGCACCGTGTTCTTCCCGAAGGTGGCCTGGCCGATGATGGTCGCGCGGTGGCGATCCAGGAGCGCGCCGCTCACGATCTCGGAGGCCGACGCGCTCCCCTTGTTGACGAGCACCACCAGTTTCAGCTTCGGATCGGTGGCCAGTCCTCCGGAGGCCGCCTCCCAACGCTTGACCTCCCCGCCGGACGACTCCTGCGTGAAGATCAGGCCCGAGCCGATAAATTCCGATGCGATCCTGTTGGCCGCGTCGATGTAGCCCCCGCCATCGTCGCGAAGGTCGAAGATGATGGATGTCGCGCCGCGGTCAAGCAGTTGCTTCAGCCCGTCGTGGAACTGGTCGGCGCTCGCGGGGCTGAAGGCACGCAGCGCGATGTAGCCGATCTTGCCGTCCAGCATTCGGGTGGTCACTTCCTTCTGGGTGATCTCGGAGCGGGTGATCTTCAGCTCGAAGGTCCGCGGGCCACGACGGATGGTGAGCGTCACGTCGGTGCCCGCCGCGCCGCGCACCTTGCCCACCTCGTCCTGCATGGTGGCGCCGTTGACCGACACCCCATCGATCGCCACGATGACGTCTCCCGCGAGCAGGCCAGCCTGGTCGGCGGGTGAGTCGGCCAGTGGTGCGACCACCACCAGGACACACGTGTCCGAGAGCTCGGTGCATGCGGCAAGATCGGTGGGGTTGGCAATGTTCTTCACCGACATCTCCGCGCCGATGCCGCTGAACTTGCCCGACAGACTGCCCAGCGCTTGCTGGTACTGGTCGGGTGTCATGTAGCCGCTGAACGGATCCTTGACCCCATATTCGAAGAGTCCCTTGATCGCCCCGTCGACGAGCTGCGTGTCGTCGAGCTTGTCAACGTACTCGTGCTTCACCTTTTCGTACGCCTCGCACAGCGCGGCGAATTCGGGCACGGGGGCAGCGCAGCCGCCTGCCGCCTCGGACCCGCCGCCGGCGAGGTAGCCGGCCACAAAGAGCACGGTCCCCAGCATGGCCGCCAACACCCCGGAGACGACCCAGGTCAGCGGTGACCGCCGGGCGGGAGCTGGGCGTTGCGGCGGGTCGGTCGGCAACAGCGATGCCCGCATGGGGCTGTCTGGCGGCGTCGGCTCGGTCATGGGCGGGCGGAGTGTAGCACCGGCCGCGATCGGGTCCGGTTGCGCGCCGATTAGGTTTCCCTTATCGAGGGCGAGCCGGACCTAGGTGGCCGATGACAGGTTGGAACGGACGCTGATCCAGCTCCCGAGCGCCCCGACCGACAGTCCAACGCCCAATAGCACCGCCGAGAGGACCGCCAGGAACCGGGAGCTGACCGCCGTTGGCATCTCGAAGACGCTGACCATGATCGGCTGAATCGGGTCCCAGATAACCGCCACCAACACGATGGTGATCACCGAGCCGATCAGTCCACAAAGGATTCCCTCGAGGATGAACGGCCACCGGATGAACGAGTCGCTGGCGCCGACCAGCCGCATGATCTCGATCTCCCCGGAACGGCTGTAGACCGCGATGCGAATCATGTTCACGATCATGAACAGCACGGTCAGCCCGACCAGCACAAGCGCGGCAATGCCAACCGTTCGGATCACCCCGATGATGCCGAGCAACTTGTCGTAGTCAACCTGCTTTGTGGTGATCTGTGACACCTCGTACCGTTCGGCCAGCGCATTGCTGACCGAAGTGCCCATCTTTGGATCGGTGAGGGCGACCTCGATGCTCGCTTGGAGCGTGATTGAGGCACCGCCCAGGTTCAGCTCCTGGCCCTGCTCTCGGTACACCTCGCGCAGGCGCTCCATCGCCATCTCGGGGCTGACATAGTCCACCGACCGCACCCCGGGCAGCGTCTCCACGTATGCGATGAGCGGCTGGCGCTCGGCGTCGGTCAGGCCGTCCCGGAGCCGGGCGGTCACGCCCACCTTGCCCTCGATGAAGGTCAGGCCGCTGTCGAGTCCCCCGATCACGATGAAGAGGCCGGACAGCAGAACGAGCATCAGCACGACGGTGGCGGTGGCTGCGAGGCTCATCATCGCGTTGCGCCAGAAGCCCTGCCAGGCGCGCACCATGGCGAACGCTACGAATCGAACGAATCGCATCGGTCTAGTACTCCCGCTCGTAGGCAGCGCCCGACTCGTCACGCACCAGCGTGCCCTGTTCCAGGGCCAGAACGCGGCGCCGCATGGCGTTCACAATCTCCTGGTTGTGCGTCGCCATGAGCACCGTGGTGCCCATGGCATTGATCTGGATCAGGAGCTGGATGATCTCCCAGCTGGTCACCGGGTCGAGGTTGCCGGTCGGCTCATCCGCGATCAGAATCGACGGATCGTGCACCAGCGCCCGGGCGATCGCAGCGCGCTGTTGTTCGCCTCCCGACAGCTGGGTCGGCAGGTGGTCATCGTGCTCGTGCAGGCCAACCAGACTGAGCAGTTGCGGCACCCGGCGCCGGATCTCGGTGCGCGAGGTACCGGTCACCTCCAGCGCGAACGCGACGTTCTCGAAGACCGTCTTGGCCGGCAGCAGGCGGAAGTCCTGGAAGACGATCCCGATCCGACGGCGCAGGGCAGGCACCTCGCTGCGGCGCATGCGGGCAAGGTCGCGACCGGCCACGATCACGCGCCCGGTGGTCGCCAGCTGCTCGCGGATGAGAAGCCGGATGAAGGTGCTCTTGCCGGCGCCTGATGGACCCACCAGGAAGACGAAGTCGCCTGAAGGAATGCTGACGTTCAGGTCGATCAACGCCATCTTGCCGTTCGGATATGTCATCCCGACGTCGACCATGCTGATCACCGGTCCTTCGCCCTCGGTGCGCGTCTGCCCGGGCCGCTCCAGGATGCCGATCATGTCTCGGCCACCTGTCCGATGCGCGAGCGCAGGTAGCCATCGATGAACGGGTCCAGGTCGCCGTCCAGCACGCCGAAAGGATCCGAGGTCTCCACGCCCGTGCGCAGGTCCTTTACCATCGTGTACGGCTGGAGCACGTAGCTGCGAATCTGGTTCCCCCAGCCAGCCTCGACGTGCTGGCCACGCAGGCGGGCCAGCTCCGCTTCCCGCTTCTCCTCGGCCAGCTCCACCAGCTTGGCGCGCAGGACGGCCATCGCCCGCTCGCGATTCTGCGTCTGGCTTCGCTCGTTCTGGCAGGTGACCACGATGCCCGTCGGCAGATGTGTGATGCGAACAGCCGAGTCGGTCTTGTTGACGTGCTGCCCGCCCGCGCCGCTGGACCGGTAGGTGTCGACGCGCAGGTCGCGCTCGTCGATCTCGACTGCAGCGTCCTCGGGCACCTCCGGCATCACTTCGACCAGCGCAAAACTGGTGTGGCGTCGCTTCTGGGAGTCGAACGGACTGATCCGCACCAGCCGATGCACACCACGCTCACTCTTCAGTCGGCCGTAGGCGTAGCGGCCATCGATGGCCACGGTGACGCTCTTCAATCCGGCCTCCTCTCCCTCGGTCTGATCGAGGATCTCGGTTCGGAAGCGATTCCGCTCGGCCCACCGAAGGTACATGCGCAACAACATCTCCGCCCAATCCTGGCTCTCCGTGCCGCCTGCCCCGGCGTGGACCGAGACGATCGCCGGCCGCGAGTCGTATGGATCGGACAGCATGAGTCGTGTCTCCATCGCCGTCCAATCGGCCTGCAGCGCCGCGAGGTCGCGGTGCAGGTCGGCGGCCATGTCAGCGCCACCGTCCGGCTCCGCCGCGGCGAGCTCGGCCACCTCCGCAAGGTCCTGCGCGCGCGACTCGAACGATCGCCAGGCGGCGGCCTCCTCGCGAAGCTCGTCGGCACGGCGCAGCAACTTCTGCGCGGCGCCAGGATCGTCCCAGAGACTCGGGTCAGAGGATCGAGCGGTCAGCTCAGCGAGTTCAACTTCCTTGGCAGGCAAGTCAAAGGCGCACCGCCGTGTCGGCCACGAGGCGCGCCAGTCGCAGCGCCTCGTCCTTAATTCCGTCCAAGGGATGCCACCATCGGGAGTTCCGGCTCGCCAATGCGCACGCTCTTGCTGCGGAGCTTGGCTGGATTCACGCAAGGGCAGTAGGTCTGCCGCGGGCAGGATCCGCAATTGCCGTCGCAGTCGAGGGTCATGGCGTAGCTGCAGCGCATGCAGTCGCGCTCGCAGACGATGAGGTCTTCATAGGGGAGGGTCGGGTCCCGGAAGCGGGTGACCATGGGGAGGGAGGTGGTCGAAGGGGGGGCCGTGGCGAGGGGGTCGGAACCCCGGCTCGGAGCGGTCAGCTGCTTCACGTAGCCCTCCACTTGCAGGTTGAACCGCGAGGTCACCGCGCCCCGCGCACCTGAGCGCCTATGGTAGCCGGTCGATCGCGATTCGCCAATAGGTCGAGCAGGAATTCAGGCGCCGTGACAGCGCTTGTACTTCTTCCCCGACCCGCACCAGCACGGATCGTTGCGCCCGATCTTCGGACCAGCTTTGACCGGCTGGCCTTGCCCGCCGCCAACCGATGCCACTGCGGTTGCGGAGGCAACCCCGCCTGCGACTCCGGCGGCCACCTCGGGGCGGCTCTCGAGCATCCTGCGTGGCCGCGCGGTGACCGGTTCGCGGGCGATTGTCACGCGGAAGATGGTATGCGTCACGTCGTGGCGAATCGTCGCCTTGAGCTCATCGAACATGCCGTAGGCCTCCCGCTTGAACTCGTCGAGCGGGTCGCGCTGGCTGTACGCTCGGAGCCCGATGCCGCGGCGCATGTCGTCGATCGCGGTGAGATGCTCAACCCACAGCGAGTCGATAACGCGCAGCAGGACCAGCCGCTCCAGGACTTTGGCCCCATCCGCCCCCATCTCGGAGCGCTTCGTCTCGTAGGCGTCATGCACCAACGCGGTCAGCTCCTCGGCGATCTGCCCGGCATCGGTCAGTTTGTCGATTCGGTCCAGCTCGTTGATGGGCAGGGTCGGAACCATCGCCAGCAGGCGGGTCCTGAGCCCGTCTCGATTCCACTCCGTCGCGAACTCGCCCGCGGTCTGCTCGGCCACCAGGGCGCGGATCCCCTCCTCCAGCAGAACCAGGATCGTCGGCGACAGGTCGTCCGAGCGCAGGATCCGTTCTCGTTCGTGATAGATCGTCTCGCGTTGGCGGTTGATCACGTCGTCGTACTGCACGACATGCTTGCGAGTGTCGAAGTTGAAGCCTTCGACGCGCGTCTGCGCGCCCTCGATGGTGCGGCTCACCATCTTGGACTCGAGGGCCGTGTCGTCCTTGAAGCCCAGCGTGCGCATGATCGACTGGACCCGGTCGCTGGCGAACCGGCGCATCAGGTCGTCCTCGAGCGACAGGTAGAAGCGGGTGCTTCCCGGGTCTCCCTGTCGGCCCGCGCGCCCGCGCAACTGGTTGTCGATGCGTCTGGCCTCGTGCCGTTCCGTGCCGACGATGTGCAGGCCTCCGGCCGCAATCACCAGATCGCGATCCTCGGTGCAGACCCGCTCCGCCTCGGCCAGCGCCGCTGCGGACTGCTCGAGCGTCGCTTCGAGCACGCTGAGTCCCTGCTTATGGAGCAGATCGGCGGCCAGCATCTCGGGGTTGCCGCCCAGCAGGATGTCCGTGCCGCGGCCTGCCATGTTGGTGGCGATCGTGACCGCCCCGCTGCGCCCGGCCTGGGCGACGATCTCCGCCTCGCGTTCGTGGAGTTTGGCGTTGAGCACGTTGTGCTTGATCCCCCGGCGTTTTAGCATCTCGCCGAGCATCTCGCTCACTTCGACGCTGATGGTGCCGACCAGGATCGGCCGGGCACGCTCATGCTCTTCGATGATCTCGTCCACCACGGCGTCCCACTTGCCCTTCTGCGCGGCGAAGATGAGGTCCGCGAAGTCGTCGCGCACCATCGGCTTGTTGGTCGGGACGACCACCACCTCGAGCTCGTAGATCTTGCTGAACTCCTCCGCCTCGGTCTCGGCGGTTCCGGTCATGCCGGCCAGTTTGTCGTACATGCGGAAGTAGTTCTGGAATGTGATGGTGGCGAGAGTGCGCGACTCGTTCTGGACCTTCACGCCTTCCTTGGCCTCGACGGCCTGGTGCAGCCCCTCGCTCCAGCGACGACCCGGCATCAGGCGACCGGTGAACTCGTCGACGATGACCACTTCATCGTCTTTGATCACGTAGTCCCGGTCGCGCTTGTACAGCGCTTCAGCCTTGAGGCCCTGCTCCAGGTGGCGCGCCATGCTGAAGTCATCGTCGAACAGGTTCTCGACGCCGAGCCAGCGCTCCATCTTCGCGGTGCCTGCCTCGGTGATCGCCACCTGGCGGAACTTCTCGTCGACGACGTAGTCCTCCTCGGCCTTCAGCCGCGGCACGAGCCGCGCGAACTGGAGGTACTTGTCGGCCGACTCCTCCGCCGCCCCGGAGATGATCAGCGGCGTGCGCGCCTCGTCGATCAGGATGTTGTCGACCTCGTCGACGATCGCGAAGAAGTGGCCGCGCTGGACGCGCTGTGCCAGATCGACGACCAGGTTGTCGCGCAGGTAGTCAAATCCGAACTCGTTGTTGGTGCCGTAGGTGATATCGGCGGCATAGGCCTCACCTCGCGCCACCGGTCGAAGGTTGCGCAGGTGCTCGTCGGTCTGCGGATAGTCGGGGTCAACCAGGTAGGCGGCCTCGTGCTGGATCGAACCGACGCTCATCCCAAGCCGCCAGAAGACCTGTCCGATCCATTGCGCGTCTCGCTTGGCCAGGTAGTCATTGACCGTCACCACGTGCACGCCCCGGCCGGTAAGGCCATTGAGGTAGGCGGCCAACGGCGCAACGAAGGTCTTGCCCTCGCCGGTCTTCATCTCGGCGATCGCGCCCGAGTGCAGGACCATGCCTCCCAGCAACTGGACGTCGTAGTGACGCTTGCCCAGAGCGCGGCGCATCGCCTCGCGCACGGCGGCAAAGGCCTCGGGCAGGATCTCGGCGAGGGCGGCGTCGATCTCGGTCCGTTCGCGCTTTCGGCGCGCCTTGCGCTCTTCCTGGACCCGGGTCGGATCGGGGACCACCAGCTCCGAGTCCTCATCCTCATCGACAGGCCGCGGACGCAGCTCGATCGGCAGCAGGAGGTCGCCCAGGCGTTCGCGCAGGCGTTCCCGGAACCCCTCGGTCTTGGCGCGCAGCTCTGCGTCGGAGAGGCCGGTGTACTCCGGTTCGAGCTCGCCAACGCGAGCGACCGTCGGTTCGAAGCGGCGGACTTCACGCTCGTTGCTGTCCGCCATCCTGGAGAAGAACTTCATCATCGAGGGGTCGAGTATAGCCCGAGGGGCCCTCTCCTCCAGCCGATGGGCCTGGCCATTCGCCCGCCTATCGTTCGACCGGGTCCGGCGCCAGCTCCTCCTCTTCCCCCCGGCTGCCCCAGAAGGTCATCTCCTCGACGAGCTGCACTTCAGAGGAGAAGAGGGCTCCGACACTCTCGCCGCGATGGATCCGTTTGATCGCCTCCCCGAACAGGGGCGCAATCGACAGCACCGTGATCCGATCGCGGTTGGCGCTGGATAGCAGCGGAATCGTGTCAGTGACGATCACCTCGGTGATCGGGCTGGCCTCGATCCTTTCGAGCGCTGCGCCCGAAAAGACGCCATGTGTAGCGCACGAGTAGATGGCAACGGCGCCCTCGGCCACCAGGGCCGAGACGGCCTCCATCAGCGAACCGGCCGTGTCGATCTCGTCGTCGATGATCACCGCCGTCCTGCCCGCCACTTCGCCGATGATGTTCAGCAGTTCCGTCCGGTCCTGGTTCCCGACCCGGCGCTTTTCGACGATCGCCAACGGTGCCTGCAGGATCTCGGCGAAGTTCCGGGCCTTCTTGGCGAAACCGAGCTCGCTGACGACGACGATATCGGGCAAGTTCTTCTCGCGGATGTAGCGCGACAAGATGTTGATGGCCGTCAGTTCGTCGACGGGGATGCTGAAAAAGCCCTGGATCTGCCCCTGGTGGAGGTCCATGGTCAGGACTCGATCCGCCCCGGCCACGGTCAGCATGTCGGCGATCAGGCGCGCCGTGATCGGCACCCGCGGCTGATCCTTCTTGTCGGACCGCCCGTAGGCGTAGTACGGCATGACCGCGGTGATCCGGCCCGCGCTGGCGCGCTTGAAGGCGTCGATCATGATCAGCAGCTCCATGATCGAGTCGTTCACCGGTCGCGAGGTCGGCTGCACCAGGAAGACGTCCTGCTCGCGCACGTTCTCCATCACGCGCACGAAGGTGTTGTCATTCGCGAACTTGAAGACCGCGGCCTCGCCGAGCTGCGTGCGCAGGTACCGGCAGATCTGAAGTGCCAACGGGCGATTGGCATTGCCGGCGTAGATACTGAACTCGTCGGCGTACACGTCGATCTCCTGCGGCAGATCTCGCTCCCCCGATTCTACCGGCTGGCGCCGCATGCTGGCCCGGCTCCTCATCGATACCGCCGACGGGGGTCGCTGGTCGCGGTGTTCACTCGGCAGCCTCAGATGGGTCTTCGGGCGGGCGGTCGTCGACGAAGACGGCGATCGAGACGATCCGATCCTCGGCGCCGGGCTTCATGACGGTCACGCCGCGCGATGCGCGCCGGTAGCGATTCACGCTGCTCACCTCGGTCCGGAGGATCGTGCCCTCCTCGGTGATGAGCATCATCTCCTCGTCCTCGTTGCCGACCACGCGAACCGCGGCCACGTCCCCGGTCTCGCTATTGAGCGAATTCGCAATTACACCACCGGTGGCTCGATGCTTGACGGGAAAATCTTCGAGCTTGGTTCGCTTCCCGTAGCCCTGCTCAGTCACCACCAGCAGTTCCGCCGCAGGCCGCACCACCTCCATCCCGATCACCTCGTCTCCGCGACGCAGGCGGATTCCGGTCACGCCGCGCGTATCGCGGCCCATCGGGCGAACCTCGTCCTCGTGGAATCGCGCGGCCTGGCCCTTGCGCGTGGCCAGGATGATGTCGTCCTGCCCGTCGGTGACGCCGACCCAGCGCAACTCGTCGCCCTCGACCAGGCTGATCGCGATCAGCCCGTTGTTGCGGATCTTGGCGTACTCCGCGAGAGAGGTCTTCTTGATCTTGCCCCCACGGGTGGCCATGGCCATGTAGTGATCGGGCTCGAACTGCGGCAACGTGATGATGGCGCTCACGTACTCGCCGGGGTCAACCTGAACTCCCGGCAGGTTGATGATCGGGATCCCCTTCGCCTGACGGCTCGCCTCGGGCAGGGTGTGGACCTTGGTGATGAAGACACGGCCGCGGTTGGTGAAGAAGAGGATGTTGTCGTGGGTGTTGGCCACCAGCAGGTGGCGCACCGCATCCTCCTCGCGCGTGATCATGGCCAGCCTGCCCTTGCCGCCGCGGCGCTGCGAACGGAAGGTCCCGATCTGCTGGCGCTTGATGTAGCTCCGCTGGGACAGCGTCACCACCACGTCCTCGGACGCGACCAGATCCTCTGCCGTCAGCTCGCGGTTGGCATCGGCCTCGATGCGGGTCTTGCGCTCATCCCCGTATTTGCGCTTCAACTCCGCCAGTTCATCGGTGATCGCCTGCAGGATCTTGCGGGGGTTGGCCAGCAGGTCCTCGAGTTCCGCGATAAGCCGGATGACTTGCTCGTACTCGTCCTCGATCTTCTTCCGCTCGAGCGCGGCGAGGCGGCGCAGCTGCATCTCAAGGATGGCGTTGGCCTGCACTTCGGTGAGGCCGAAGCGCGCCACCAATGCGCCGCGGGCGGCATCGGCGTCGGCCGAAGCCCGGATCGTGGCGATCACTTCATCCAGGTTGTCCAGGGCGACCTTGAGCCCCTCGAGGATGTGGGCGCGCTCCTGCGCCCGCGCGAGGTCGAACTCAGTGCGTCGCCGGATCACCCCTCGCCGATAGGTGATGTAGTGCTCCAGCATTCGCTTGAGGCCAAGGGTCTGTGGCTGCTGGTCGACCAGTGCCAGCATGTTGGCGCTGAAGGTTGTCTGGAGCGCTGTGTGCTTGAAGAGCTGCTGGACCACCGTGTGTGGCGACCCGTCGCGCTTGATCTCCACCACGATCCGCATCCCAGTCCTGTCGCTTTCGTCGCGAATGTCGCTAACGGCAGTGATCTTCTTTGAGCCCACCAGTTCCGCCATCTTCTCGATGAGGGTCGTCTTGTTGACCTGGTAGGGCAGCTCGGTGATGACCACCGAGATGCGCCCACGGTCGTTCTCCTCGAAGGAGACCTGCCCCCGGATGACGACCCGGCCACGCCCGGTGGCGTACATGTGGCGGATGACGTCGATCCGTTCCTTCTCGCCGGTGATCGTATTGCGCTGATCTTCGAAGCGGAAGATGGTGCCGCCGGTCGGAAAATCGGGCCCGTGCACGATCTCGCACAGCGCGTCCACGCTCAACTGCGGATCCGCGATGAGCGCGATCGCGGCATCGCAGATCTCCGAAAGGTTGTGAGGCGGGATATTGGTCGCCATCCCCACGGCGATCCCGGAGCTTCCGTTGATGAGCAGGTTCGGTAGTCGCGCCGGCAGAACAGTGGGCTCGCGCAAACGCCCGTCGAAGTTTTCGACGAAGTCAACGGTCTCCTTTTCGATATCGACCAGCATCTCGTCGCTGATGCCAGCGAGCCGCGCCTCTGTGTAGCGGTATGCAGCAGCAGGATCGCCGTCGATCGAGCCGAAGTTGCCCTGGCCGTCGACCAGGGGGTAGCGCAGGCTGAAGTTCTGCGCGAGTCGCACCAGGGCGTCGTACAGCGCCACGTCGCCGTGAGGGTGGTACTTGGCGAGCGCGTCGCCGACCACGCCGGCGCTCTTGCGATACGCCGAGGTGGAGCGCAGGCCCATCTCGTGCATCGTGTACAGGATCCGTCGGTGCACAGGCTTGAGGCCGTCGCGCACATCCGGAAGCGCGCGGGCGACGATCACGCTCATGGCGTAGTCGATGTACGCCGAGCGCATCTCGTCTTCGATCGGCACCCGCCGGACGGCCCCCCGTCGTTCGATCTCCATCGGTCCTCGCGCCTACCTTGCCGCTGTCGTGCTTGTCGTGTTCATCTCTTCTACCTGCGCCCCAACGGACGCCACGGCCACGGGGATGCCGTAGCGCGCCTTGAGGTCTGCCTTTTCAGTCGGGCTCGCGCCCAGAAAGCGACCCTCGGCCTCGGCTACCAGGCGTCCGTCCTCGCCCCTGACCTCGCCACTCACCTCGTAGATGCGCCGTCGCCGCGAGGTGACCCAGCCACGTGCGTGCAGCGTCTCTTCCGGATTGGCCGGCGACCGGTAACGGATGCGCATCTCGGCGGTCACCGCCCACGAGTCGTGGCTTGACGGCGCCCAGGCCATCACCTCGTCCAGGAGCGTGGCCAGGATCCCGCCGTGCACCTTTTCCTCCCACCCGACGAAATCACGCCCGGCGGCCCAAGTCGTGCTGGCCGCTCCCTCCGATAACTCGATGGCCAGGTGCATGCCGATCGGGTTCGTCCCGCCGCAGGCGAAGCAATGGTGATCGGCGAAGGCATACCGGCGGCTCTCCGGTCCAATGATCGAGCGACTCCCCTTGGAAGCGCTCACCAGCGATCATCCCCTTCCCACGAACCGGTTGGGTCAGCGTCATCGGAACGTCCTCGCCTCAGGCAGTGATCGGCGATCGCAAGGGCGAATGCGTGGCTGACCGCGTAGCCGTCGCGCAGGAAATTGACCGCATCGCGGCGGTCACCCACCCCGTTCGCCTCGAGCAGGGCGCACCATTCTTCGACCTTGCGCCCGGTCTTTCCTTCGACCTGGCGAATATCAGCAATATGTCGACTGGGCATCGGTCTCTCGCACGCTCGTTTGCTAGAAGTCCAGGTTGCGGACTTTGCGGGCTTCCGCACGAATGAAGTCCCGGCGCGGCTCGACGCGCTCGCCCATCAGCGTACTGAAGACCTCATCGGCACCCGCGGCATCCTCGACGTGGATCTGCAGTAGGGTCCGGGTTTCAGGGTTCATGGTGGTCTCCCACAGTTGGTCAGGGTTCATCTCCCCGAGTCCCTTGAACCGCTGGACGCCGACATTCTTCGTCTTTCCCTCACGCGACAGCTCCTTGATCGCTTGATCCCTGCCCTTTTCGTCCTGGGCGTAGCGCGTCACCTTGCCGGTGCTGATGCGATAGAGCGGCGGCTGGCTCAGGTACAGGTAGCCGTGCTCGATCACTTCGGGCATGTGCCGGAAGAAGAAGGTCAGCAGCAGGGTGCTGATGTGGGCCCCATCGACATCGGCGTCGGAGAGGAGGCAGATGCGGTGGTAGCGGAGCTTGGAGATGTCGAACTGGTCGCCGATGCCGGCGCCGAGGGCAATGATCAGCGGGCGGATGTTCTCGCTCGACAGGACGCGGTCGAGGCGTGCCTTCTCGACATTGAGCAATTTGCCGCGCAGTGGGAGGACCGCCTGGAAGCGCCTGTCACGCCCCTGCTTGGCGGAGCCACCGGCCGAGTCGCCTTCGACGATATACAGCTCGCTGCGCGACGGGTCGCGCTCCTGACAGTCGGCCAGCTTGCCGGGAAGGGCCATGCCATCGAGCGCTCCCTTGCGGATCACGAGGTCGCGCGCCTTGCGGGCCGCCTCGCGAGCACGAGCGGCGGTCAGGCTCTTCTCGACGATCCGCCGCCCGTCGGCAGGATTCTCCTCGAGGTGCTGGATGATCCCCTCGCTGACGACCTTCTGGACGGCGCCCTTGACGTCGGCGTTCCCGAGTTTTGCCTTGGTCTGGCCCTCGAACTGAGGATCGGTGAGCTTCACGCTGATGACGGCGGTGAGCCCTTCGCGAACATCCTCCCCGCTCAGCGTGTCCTTCTCGGACAGGACCGCCGCCTTGCGGGCCCAGTCGTTGAGTGAGCTGGTCAGCGCGGCCCGGAATCCGGTGACGTGGGTGCCCCCGTCGACGGTATGAATATTGTTGGCAAAAGCCAGCACCGTCTCGCTGAAGCTGTCGTTGTACTGCAACGCGACCTCGACGCTGGTGGTGTCGATCACACGCTCCACGTGGATCGGCCGTGCGTTGAGCACCTCGCGTCGCCGGTTAAGGTGGCGAACGAAGCTGATGACGCCGCCTTCGAAATAGAAGTTCTTCTCGCGATCGGTTCGCTGGTCGCGTAGCAGGATCCACAGGCCCTTGTTCAGGTAGGCCGACTCCCTGAGCCGCGTGGTGATCGTCTCCCATGAGTAGTCGAGCGTCTCAAACATCTCGGCGTCGGCCTGGAAGAAAGTACGCGTCCCATGGCGCCGATCCCAACCGGCCGTGAGGCCGTGATTTGCCTCGGCGGCGCCTCCTTGCTGGCGCACCACGGAGGTGGGCAGGCCGCGGCTGTACTCCTGCGTCCAGCGCTTGCCGTCGCGCAGGACCTCGACCCGCATCTTCGATGACAGCGCGTTGACCACGCTGACGCCGACCCCGTGCAGCCCGCCGGAGACCTTGTAGCCGCCGCCTCCGAACTTGCCGCCGGCATGCAGCACGGTATGCACGACCTCCAGCGCGTCCTTTCCCGAGGAATGCTTGCCGACCGGGATCCCACGTCCGTCGTCGACCACCTCGATCCGGCCGTCCGAATGGATGGTGACCTCGATCCGGGTGGCGACGTTCGCCATCGCTTCGTCGATGCTGTTATCGACGACCTCCCACACCAGCTGATGGAGTCCGCGCGCATCGGTCGAGCCGATATACATGCTCGGTCGCTTGCGGACTGCGGTCAGTCCCTCGAGCACCTGGATGTTGGCAGCGGTGTAGTCCGATACCGCCTTGCTCCGCCTGCGCCGAGCCGGCTCAGCGCTCATGCACCCTCCTGCTGCGCGCGGTCGCTCGCGCCTCGAGTGATGATGCCGTGCAGGCGGTCCAGCTCCTCATCGGAGTAGAACTCGATCACGAGTCGGCCGCCGCGTCGTGTGCGCACGATCCCGACCTTGGTGCCGAGCACGCCTCGGAGCTCCGACTCCAGGTCGGCGAGGTCCGTCGAAATCGCACGCTGGCGCAGACCGCCGCGCGCCGAGCGACGTCGCCGCACCAGCTCTTCCGCCTGGCGCACCGACAGGTGACGCTCGAGTACGATCTGCAGGGCCGCGCGCTGAAGCTCCGGCACGGTCAGGGCAGCCAGCGCCCGCCCATGACCCTCGCTGATGCGCCCGTCCGCAAGGGCCTCTCGGGTGGCCGGTTCGAGCTGGAGCAGACGCAATCCGTTGGAGATCGCGACCCGGCTCTTCCCAATTCGCTGTGCCAGCGCCTCGTGCGAGAGCCCAAAGTGATCGATCAGCTCGCGATAGCCGGCGGCCTGATCGAGGGCGTTCAGATCGGAACGTTGCAGGTTCTCCACCAGCGCCAGCTCGAGCATCTCACCGCCGACCGATTGGCGGATCACCGCCGGAATATGCGTCAGTCCTGCCAGGCGCGCGGCGCGCAATCGGCGCTCACCGGCGATCAGCTCGTAGCCCGCGTTGGCCGTGCCGCGTACGACGATCGGCTGCAGCACGCCGTGCGTCTCTATCGAGGCGGCGAGCTCGGCCAGCTCGGTGCCGTCGAAACGGGTCCTGGGTTGGTGCGGGTTGCTCCTGATTCGATCAACAGCGATGTCGCGGGTGCCGCCCTCCTCGACGGCTCGTGGGATGAGTGCATCCAGTCCACGACCGAGCCCGAATTGCTTAACCACGAGCAACGACCTCGGTTGCCAACGCGCCGTAGGCTTTCGCACCACGGGAGGCAGGGTCGTAGAGAGCAATCGGCAACCCGTGGCTGGGCGCCTCGGAGAGGCGAACACTGCGCGGCACAACAGTGTCATAGACCGCCCCGTTCATGTGGCGTCGCACCTCGGCGGCCACCTGCGCCGAGAGGTTGGTTCGGCCGTCGACCATGGTCAGCAGCACGCCCTCGATCTCGAGGCGCGGATTGAGGCTTTCACGAACGAGCCGGATGGTATTCACCAGTTGGCTCAAGCCCTCCAGGGCGTAGTACTCGGTCTGTATCGGAATCAGCACGCCATCGGCTGCGGTCAGAGCGTTGATTGTCAGCAGGCCCAGCGATGGCGGACAGTCGATCAGTACGCGGTCATAGCGCCCCTCGAGTCCAGCAAGGCTGGCAGCCAGCCGATGTTCGCGAGCGGGCACGTCCACCAACTCGATCTCGGCCCCTGCCAGCGCGGCCGACGATGGCACCAGGTCGAGTCCCTCCACGGGTGTTGCCACCGTCAGCTCCCCCATTGAAACACCGGCGATCAATGCGTTGTAGACGGACCGTCCGACCGCCCGGCGATCCACACCGAGGCCGCTCGTGGCATTTCCTTGCGGGTCAAGATCGATCACGAGCGTGGACGTTCCCGCGAGGGCCAGGTACGCCGCCAGGTTGACGACCGTCGTCGTCTTGCCAACGCCGCCCTTCTGGTTGGTGCAGGCCGTGACCCTGAGCACGAGCACTCCGCGGCGAGTTCAGATTGGCCTGTACATTCTACCAGTCCGAGCCCTTACTGGCCGGTTAGGCGTGCGTTATCGGTCGCTGCGGACGGGCTGGATGTTTCACGTGAAACCGTCCATGAAGCGACCTTGGCGGCGGCCGGCACGGGTATACTTCCCGGACCCTCAGGACTTGTCCGCCAGCCTCGTCGAGTCGCCCCAGGGGAAGCAGATTAGCTACGTAAGCGTCCTCCTCGCGGTCCTCAGCGGGGTGGTCCACGCCGGCCTCGCCCCAGTCCTGCAGGTTTCAGGAGTTCGGCCGAACATCTTGCTTGTGGTTGTGGTGCTGGTAACTGCCACGCGGGGCCTTGGGACGGGCATCAGCTGGGCCTTCTTGTCGGGACTGGTGGCGAATCTGATGACCAGGGCGCCCCTCGGAAGTATTCCGCTGGCGATGCTGGCTGCGGCTCTGGTGGTCGCCCTCACCGAGCAGCTCCTCGGCAGGCTGTGGATCCTGGTTCCGATCGTAGCGGCGATGGTTGGCTCGGTCATCGCGGACGGCGTCGAGCTGGGGGTCCTGCGTCTGCTCGACCAGGCGCCCTCCGGAGGTCTTCCGCTTTCGCTCGTGGCGGCGGCTGCCGCTCTGAACGGAGCGCTGGCGGCCATCCTCCTCCTGCCCGCCCGGCGCCTTCTGCACCCGATGGAGCGCGAAGAAGGCCGAGCCAGGTGAGGTCGAAATGGCCGATCTGAACGATGGGGACGGCGAATTCCCGCGGTCGCACGCACGCTTTGCAGCGCTGTCCGTGATCGCTGTCCTCATCTTTGGCGCGCTCGCTGGGCGACTCTTCCAGCTTCAGGTGCTCGACGGCGCCCGCTACGCAGCCCGTGCCGTTGCGGTCAGAACTCTCGAAGTGTCGGTGAGGTCGCCGAGAGGATTGGTCTTCGACCGCGAAGGCAGGCTCCTGGCGGCGAACACTCCTGCCTGGACGTTGGAAGCGACGCTGGCGGACCTCCCCGCGGACCCGTCGGCACGCGCTTGGGTGCTCTTTCGGGCCTCGCGCGTGGTGGGGGTGGATATGTCGGTGCTCACGGAGCGGTTGCAGGCCTTCAAGGGGTCGCCTTACGAGTTGGTGCCGCTGTTGCACGGGCTGAGCAGGGAGGCCGCGCTGACGATCGGCGAAATGGGCGAGCAGCTGCCCGGAGTCACGGTGGCGGTCGAGGCGGTCCGCGAGTATTTCGACGAAGACGGCGCCGTGGACGGCACTCTCCTCTCCCACCTGGTTGGTTACACCGGTCGCGTGGACGCCACCGAATTTGCCGAGCTGGCGGCCCGGGGGTACCTGCCGGATGACGTGATCGGTCGCGACGGCGTGGAATCAAGCATGGAGTCGGTCCTGCGCGGCACCTACGGCCGGCAGTTGCTCGAGCGTGACGCCTCGGGTCGGACCGTCAAGGTGGTCAAGACGCTGGCCGAACCGATCGCGGGCAAGAACCTGATGCTCACTATCGACGCCCGAATGCAGCGGGTCGCCAGCGACTCCCTGCTGTGGGGCATGCAGGCCTCGGGTGTGAAGCAGGGCGTGACGGTGGTCATGAACCCGCAGACCGGCGAGATCCTGGCCATGGTCTCGCTGCCCGCCTATGACAACAACAAGTTCGCCGTGGGGATCTCGCAGGACGAATTTGCGGCGTATCTGGCCGATCCCGGGCGGCCCTTGCGGAACCACGCCATCTCCGACATCTATCCGCCCGGCTCGACCTTCAAGGTGGTGACCGCGTTGGGAGCCCTGGAGGAGGGCGTTACCACGACGACCCAACGCTGGCCCACATATGGCTGCTACCAGATCCCGGACGCGCCCGAGGGACAGTGCCTGTCCGACTGGAACAATCAGGGATTCGGACCCCTCAACCTGGTCGAAGCGTTCGCTCGCAGCTCGGACACCTTCTTCTACCAGATGGCCATCAAGCTCGGGCTCGACCGCTTTGGCAGTTGGGCGCAGCAGCTCGGATTCGGGGAGCGAACGGGGATCAACCTGCCGGGCGAGGCAAAGGGGATCGTCATCAGTCGAGAGTGGGCCCAGGCACAGGGCAGGCCGGATGTGTTCACGGGCGAGCTCGCGCAGGCGGGGATCGGTCAGAACGTGATCGCAGTTACGCCGCTGCAGCTGCTGAACGCGTACGCGGCACTGGCCAACGGGGGAACGCTACTGCGACCAACGGTCGTGCGCGGAGAAGCCGATGACAGCGGCGCCCTGGTGCGGCCGTACACCGCAGAGCCGATTCGCACCCTTTCCGCCAGTGCGGCCGATCTGCAGGCGATTCGCATCGGTGCCCGCGACGTGATCACCACCGGGCATGCTTACAACATCCGCGACCTTCGTCTGCCCGGTGCCCTCTCCGGCAAGACCGGTACCGCCGAGTTCGGAAGCGCCCCGAGCGGGGATGCCCTTCCCTTCCATTCATGGTTCGTCGCGTGGCTGCCGTCGGTGCCCGGTGCCACCGACGCGCAGCTCGAGGTGCTCACCTTCACGTACTCCGCCGTGGCGCGCGGGAACGTGTCGCTCGAGGTGGTCAAGTATTTCCTGCAGCAGTGGTACGGACTTGACCAGGACCTGCGCCTTGACCCCACGGACCTCTCCCGCGTCGCGGCAAACTGACCGATGGGCACCGTAACTGCAACCTTTGTTGAGACTGTTCGCGGCCGCATCTGGCGCTCGTTCGATCGGCAGCTGTTCCTTTACGTCGCGCTGCTGATTTCGTTTGGCCTGGTGCTGGGCTATTCGGCGAATTACGGGGTGAGTGGCACTCCCGGAACCCTGTCCCAAACAGTCAAGACCGTGATCTGGGCGGCGATCGGACTGACTGGCTTCTTCGTGGCGGCCAGCATCGACTACCACTGGCTCTCGACCTTTACGGGGCCGATCTATCTTGCCGTGCTCGGCCTCCTCGTGCTCACGATGCTGATCGGCACGCATCTCTTTGGCGCACAGATGTCGATCAGCGTGGCCGGCCTCGATTTCCAGTCGAGCGAGATTGCCAAGGTTCTCATGATCGTGGTGCTGGCGAGCTACCTCCATCGGCGCCGGGAACGGATCGGCCGCCTGTCGACGATCGTCGGTGCGGGTCTGGTGATGGTGATTCCGACCTTTCTTGTCTATCGGCAGCCTGACCTGGGCACGGCCCTGGTCTTCGTGGCGGTCCTGGTCGGGATGCTCTTCCTGAGTGGCGCAAGCATCGGCTGGATGGCACTGCTGGGCGGAGCGGCGATTGCGCTCGCCCCGCTGGCAATCGGCGCCATGCATGCATACCAGCGACAGCGGCTCTTCTGCTTTCTCGACCCGAATGCGGACCCCCAGGGTGCCTGCTACCAGCTTCTCCAGGCGCTGAATGCAGTTGGATCGGGTGGACTGCTCGGGCAAGGATTGACGGCCGGCCGCCAGAACCAGCTGGGCTACCTCCCCGTGCAGTCGACCGACTTCATCTTCACCGTGGCGGGCGAGGAGCTTGGCTTTGTCGGCTGCGCGATCCTTCTCGGACTCTTCGCCCTCCTGACCTGGCGGATCGTCTCCATTGCCTGGCACGCTCGTGACTCGTTCGGGATGCTGATCGCCGTTGGCCTCGCCAGCATGATCCTGTTCCAGGTGCTGGTGAACGTGGGCATGGTCACGGGGATCATGCCGGTTACCGGAATCCCGCTTCCATTCGTCACCTACGGCGGATCGTCGCTGGTCTCGCTCCTGTTCGGGATGGGAATCCTGGAGTCGGTTCGGATGCATACCGAGAAACCGACCTTCTGATCGACCCGGCTCCTGCCACCGGGGTACCATCCTTTGCACATGTCCACCCCTTCGACCGATCAGCCACGCCAGCGCTGGCAGCTCCTCTTCTCACGGCGCCAGCCGGCGCTGCGAATCCGCCAGGCGGAGCTCCTGGCCGAGTTTGAACGCGTCTTCCTCGAGGCCGGCCTGCCGCTATCGCGCACCAACGCGCTGCGCCCGCGCCCGCGACTGAAGTTCGCCGCCAACCTGCCTGTCGGCATCGAGTTGCGAGGCGAGGTGCTTGAGGCCTGGTTCGACGAGCTGGTGCCGATCGGCCGGATCCAGGCCGCCGCCGCTCTGCTCCCCGCCGGGATCGAGGTCATCGACGCCCGCGAGGTCTGGCATGGCTTTCCGTCGGCCGCTTCACAGTTGCGCGCTGCGGAATACGAGATTGAGCTGCGCGGCGATGTCGGACTGACCAGCGACGCCCTCCGCGGTGCGGTCGTGCGCCTTCTCGCCTCGTCACAACTGCCCGGCAAGCGCCGCAGAGGCGAGAGCGAGCGACGCGCCGATGCAGGGCAGCGAGACCTTCGCCCGCTGGTGGAGGACGTGGAGGTGCTCGAGGTCGACGAAGAGCAGCATCGCGCCAGGCTGCGCCTCGTACTGCGGCTGGATGCAAGTGGCGCGGGCCGGCCCGAGGACGTTGTGGGCGCCCTGGACCTGCGCATGCGGGCCGGCCCGGCGGTGCGGATCCGGCTGCTGTTCGTTGACACCCCTCCGATCGCCCGGTAGACTTCCCGTCCCGCGGGTTCGTCGTCGGCCCGCTCCGCTGTGCGTCAGAGCCGTCGCGGCCAGCCTGCGCACCCCAATCAACCCATTCCGCTGGAGAGCATGATGTACGCCGTGGTCGTGACCGGCGGAAAACAGTACCGGGTCGAGGCCGGCACCACGCTCGATGTCGAGCGTCTGACCGGTGATCCGGGCGCGTCGGTGACGTTCGATCGGGTCCTGATGATCGGAGACGGCGACCAGGTGACAGTCGGCACGCCGGATGTGGCCGGCGCGTCGGTCAGCGGTACCGTGATCAGCCAGGCTCTTGGGCCAAAGATCATCATCTTCAAGTTCAAACAGAAGGTGAAGTACCGCCGCCGCACCGGCCACCGGCAGCACCTCACCCGAGTTCGAATCGATACCATCAACCCGTCGGTATTGGCGCCGCGCCCGGAGCCGCCAAAGGCAGTCAAGCCGCGAATCAGTCGAGTCAGGGCATCGGGTGCCGAGGCGCGGGAGACCCCTGCCGAGCCAGCGGTCCCAAAGCCACGAGTTCGCCGCAAAGCACCGGCCAAGGAGTAGGAACAGATGGCGCACAAGAAGGCCGGCAGCTCGAGCAAGAACGGCCGCGACTCGGTCGGCCAGCGACTCGGCGTCAAGCGTGGCGACGGGCAGTTGGTGCACGCAGGCACGATCATCGTTCGCCAGCGCGGAAGCACGTTCAACCCCGGCCAGAACGTCGGGATGGGGCGCGATTACACCCTCTTCGCCACCGCCAACGGCACGGTCAAGTTCAGTCATCAGACGCGCGACAAGAAACGGGTCAGCGTCGTCGCCATCCCAGGAGCACCCGAGTGAAGTCCGACATCCATCCGCAGTACCATCAGGCGCAGGTGCACTGTGTCTGTGGAACCACCTTCACTGTTGGTTCGACCGTCGAGTCGATCCGCGTCGAGGTCTGCGCGAATTGCCATCCTTTCTACACCGGAACCCAGAACATCGTCGACACGGCTGGACAGGTCGAGCGATTCCAGCGCCGGATGGACCGCGCGCTTCGCTAGCCGTGCCATGCGCGCGCGCCTGACTCGCTGGCCGGCGCGCCTTGCGCCGCACCTCCTCTTCCTGATCCCCGAGCTGCTGATGGCGGCCGGGCCGTTCGTCATCACTGCCACCGCCACAACGGGCGCACGGCCGCGGTTTCGAATGCCCGACTTCTTCTATGGCGGTCAGGCCTTGATCGAAGGCGTGATGATGCGCGGCCGCACCACCGTGGCCATGAGCGTGCGTCCTCCCTCGGGCGAGATCCGCACCTACTCTGAAGCGCTTCCCGCCGCCCTGGCGCGTGGCCGCTGGCTGAAGATTCCCTTCGTCCGAGGCGTGCTCGTTCTGTACGAGGCCCTGGTGATCGGCACCCGGATGTTGATGCGCTCCGCCGCCATTGCCGCGGAGGGGGAGGACGTCCAGATCGGCAAGGGGACGCTGGCGGTCACCATGATCGTGTCGCTCGGGCTGGCAGTGGGCCTGTTCTTTGTCCTGCCGCTCTTCCTGTCGACCTTCGCGCAGCGCGCGACCGACAGTGATCTGCTGGCCAACCTGGCCGAAGGTGCCATCAGGCTGACGATCTTCGTGGCCTACATCAGCCTGGTGGGACTGACCGCCGAGATTCGTCGCGTCTTCGCCTATCACGGTGCCGAGCACAAGGCCATCAGCGCTCACGAAGCGCAGCGACCGTTGACTCCGGAGGAGGTCGATCGTTTCAGCACGGCTCATACCCGATGCGGCACTACCTTCCTCCTGATCGTGGTGGTCATCAGCATCTTCTTCTTCGGCTTCGTCCCGCGGTCGGGGGTGCCGCTTCCTCTCCTCTTCCTGTCCCGGATCGTGCTGGTGCCGGTGATCGCCGGGGTCGCCTATGAATTGGTGCGATTCGGCGCGAGGCACTACGGCAGTCGCTTTGTGCGAGCCGTCTACGCACCCGGCCTCTGGCTGCAGGCGCTGACGACTCGTCCGCCGGACCGCAGCATGCTCGAGGTGAGCATCGCCTCCTTGGAGTCCTGTCTCGCGTCCGACCGCGAGGATTCGGCCCACGTCTCCCTGATCCGATGATCGACCGCCTCACGGAGATCGAGGCACGCTACGAAGACCTCGTCCGGCAGATGGCCGCCCCGGAACTGGCGAGCGACCCGGGAGCGCTTCAGTCGCTCGGTCGGGAGATGGCTCGACTGGAACCGATGGTGGTCACGCTGCGTGCCTGGCGTCAGGTTCGCGACGAGCTGGAAGCGACCCGCGCCATGGACAGCGACCCCGACGAAGAGGTGCGCGCGCTGGCCCGCGATGAGGCTGAGCTGCTCCAGTTGAAGGACCATGCCCTCGAGGCCCAACTGCGGAGCCAGTTGGTAGCGCGCGACCCCAACGATGAGCGCGACATCATCCTCGAGGTGCGAGCGGGTGCCGGCGGGGACGAGGCCGCCCTGTTCGCCGCCGATCTGTTCCGGATGTACGCGCGCTATGCCGAGCGGCGGCGCTGGCGCGTCGAACTCCTGTCCACCAGCGAAAGCGCGGGCGGCGGCATCAAGGAGATCATCGCCGAAGTGACCGGCGTCGGGGCCTACTCCCGTCTCAAATACGAGAGCGGCGTCCATCGCGTCCAGAGGGTGCCGACCACCGAGGCTTCGGGACGCATCCACACCTCGACCGCGACCGTCAGCGTCCTGCCGAAGGCCGACGATGTGGAGTTGGAGATCCCCGAGAAGGACCTTCGGATCGACGTGTACCGCTCTTCGGGACCAGGCGGCCAGAGCGTCAATACGACTGACAGCGCCGTGCGCGTCACGCACTTGCCGACCGGCATGGTGGTGGCCATCCAGGACGAGAAGAGCCAGCACAAGAACAAGGCCAAGGCAATGGCCATCCTGCGCGCGCGGTTGCTCGAACTGGAGCAGGCGCGGCTCGCCGAGGAGCGTGGTGACCAACGTCGCTCCCAGATCGGCTCCGGTGATCGGGCCGAAAAGATCCGGACGTATAACTTCCCGGATGACCGAGTTACCGACCACCGCGTCGGGCTCACTGTGCACAACCTCCCCGGGCTGTTGGAGGGTGACCTGGACAGGATCGTTGAACCGCTGGCGGAGGCCGCCCAGGCGGTGCAGTTGGCCGGGCTGGGCGCCGATGCGCACCTCTGAGCCGGCCCCAACCCTGCTTGAAGGGGTTCCGGCCCGGCACTTGGTTATCGGAGCCGCGACGCGCTTACGGGTGAGCGATTCCCCGTCGGCACGGCTCGACGCCGAGCTGCTGGTGGCGCACGCGTTTGGACGCGACCGCACCTGGTTGATTGCCCATCCCGAGGCAACCCTCGAGACGAGCGCCGCGGAGCGTCTCGCCGAGTTGGTCGAGCGGCGCGCGGCCGGAGAGCCGATCGCCTACCTCCGGGGTTTCAAGGAGTGGCTGTCACTGCGCCTGGCGACCGATCAGCGGGCGCTCATTCCGCGCCCCGAGACGGAACTGTTGGCGGACGCGGCCATCGCCGAGATCGCTGCCCGTCTCGCCAGCGAGGATGCGCCACTCGTGGCCTGGGAGGTGGCGACCGGTGCTGGCGCCATTGCCGTCGCCGTGGCACAGCGCTTCAGGACGGCCCTTTCGCTCGGGAGACTCCGCTTGACCGCCAGCGACCTTTCGCCCGATGCGCTGGAGCTTGCCGCCGAGAACCTCTCGAGTCACGGCGTCGCTCATCTCGTGTCGCTGGCCTGCGGCGACCTGCTCGACCCCGCGCCCCGGGGGACGCAGCTCGACCTGCTGGTGGCGAACCTGCCCTATCTCGAAAGCGCTGAGGTGGACGCTGGTCGAGGGTCGCTTGGCTGGGAACCTCGCCTGGCGCTCGACGGCGGGCTCGATGGCCTCGACCTGACGCGCCGCCTCGTCGCTGACCTGCCGGAGCGGCTGGCTCCACGCGGGGTGGCCATGCTGGAGATCGGCGCTGGCCAGGCGGACCGCGTTCGGGCGCTCGTTGCCGAGCTTGATATGGCTGGCGGGGTCTCAGCCATGGGTGACCTGGCAGGGATCGAGCGCGTGTTGCGCGTGGAACGCCGCCCCACCTGATGTCCGACCGACTGCGGGCCGATTCCGCCGGGATCGCCCGAGCCGCGGCCCTGCTGCGTGCCGGCGAGCTGATTGCCTTCCCGACTGATACGGTCTACGGTCTGGGCTGCCTGGCCGGGGATGCGGCCGCGCTGCTGCGCCTCTTTGCCGCCAAGCGGCGGCCAACCGACCGGGCCATCCCGATCCTGATCGGCTCGCTGGAAGAGGCGACGGCTCGCGGGTTCACGGTGGATGAGCGCGCGATTGCCCTGGCGGCCCGCTTCTGGCCGGGCGCGCTGACCCTGGTGTTGCCCGGCATTCGCGGCGTGCCGCCGCAGGCATTCCGGATCCCCGACCATCCGGTGGCGCTCGCGCTGCTGGCAGTGGCCGGGCCGCTCTCGGCGACAAGCGCCAACCGATCCGGCGAGCCGGAGACGCTCGACGCGGACGACGTCGCGATCGCCTTCGCCGATGCAGACGAGCCGATCGCCACGCTCGATGGCGGTCGGGTGCCGGGCGGCATCGCCTCGTCCGTCCTCGATCTCGCCGGCGAGCGGCCGCGCCTGCTGCGCGACGGCCCGGTGTCCCAAGCGGAGATCGAGTCGACGATCGGCCCGATAGACTAGCCTCGCATGCGCGTCGCGATCGGATCTGACCACGCGGGCTTCGTCCTCAAGGGCGAGTTGTGCACGTTGCTGGACGAGCTGCGAGTCGAATACCGCGACTTCGGCACGTACTCCACCGAGCCGGTGGACTATCCCGATCTCATCGCCCCGGTGGCCCGGGCGGTTGCGCGCGGGGACTACGACTTCGGCATCGTGCTGGGCGGCAGCGGAACGGGGGAGGCAATCGTCGCCAACAAGGTCCGTGGAATCCGCTGCGTGCAGGCCACCAACCCGGTTGTCGCGCGGCTGGCGCGCGAGCATAACGACGCCAACGTGATCGCCTTCGGCGGGCGAATCGTGGGCACCGAGGTGGCCAGGGCCTGCCTGCGCGAGTTCCTCTCAGCCGAGTTCCAGGGCGGCCGGCACGTGGCTCGCCTGCAGAAGCTGGCGCGGATCGAAGCCGAGGAGGCCGGACACTGAGCCTCACCCTTGAGGAGCGCGAGCGCGCGCTCCTGGCAGGGGAGTCCGGGACCGGCGCGGCGCTCGCGATGCGCCTGGTGCTGCGAGCCGCCGACGCCCTGGGCGCCGAGCGGCTGATCGCCATCACATCGGCCCACGTGGACTCATGCCTCTACCACGGGGAGGCGACCATCGATTTCGTCGAGCGGCTGGTCGAGGGTGGGGCGCAGGTTGCCGTGCCAACCACGCTGAACGTGGGGGCGCTTGACCTCCTGCACCCGGAGCTCTGGCGCGGGGACGCGCGTACCGCGGAGCGCGGCAGGCTGCTGATGGAGCACTACCGGAGCCTCGGATGTCGGCCGACCTACACCTGCGCTCCGTACCAGCTCGCCTTTGCGCGCCCCGGCCTCGGCGAGCAGGTTGCGTGGGCGGAGTCGAACGCGATCGTCTTCTGCAACAGCGTGCTGGGAGCGCGCACCGAGCGGTACGGTGACTTCACCGATATCGCCTGCGCCATCGTCGGGCGCGTCCCCGACGCCGGCCTGCACCGGACCAAAGGTCGCCGAGCCACCCTGGTCCTTCGCCTGGGCGCTGACGTCCCGGCCCCGCTGCTCGATGACGATGCCCTCTACCCGGCTCTTGGCATCGTGCTCGGACGGCGCGCGGGTGGCCGGATCGCCGTCATCGACGGGCTGCCGGAACGACTTTCCGAAGATCGCCTCAAGGCCATCGGCGCGGCCGCCGCGTCATCGGGGGCGGTGGCGATGTTTCACGCGGTCGGCTCCACCCCCGAAGCTCCGACCCTGCAGGCCGCGCTCCAGGGGCGGCCGCCCGACGCCGAGCTGGAGATCAGCCTCGCGGAACTGCGTGCCGCGCGCGATGGGCTCACCACGGTGGCTGCCGGAGGGGCACCGGGGACCCCGATCGGCACGGTCTCGCTCGGAACACCGCATGCCTCGCTGGCCGAGTTGCGGGCCGTTGAGCTGGAGCTGGCCGGCTCCCGTCCGGCTCCGGGCATCGAGCTCATGGTTTCCACCGGGCGCCACATCCTGGCCGACGCGGAAGAGGAGGGCCTCGCGCGGCGGCTCCGCGCCCAGGGGGTCGTGCTGCTGGTCGACACCTGCAGCTACATCGCCCCCGTGCTGCGGCCGAGCGGGCTGCCGGCCATGACCGACTCGGGCAAGTGGGCCTTCTACGCCCCGGGGAACCTGGGCGTAGAGGTTGTCTTCGGCAGCCTCCGGGAGTGCGTCCGCTCGGCCGTTCGTGGATCAGTCTGGCGAGACACGGACGTATGGGGCGAAGCATGAGGGGCCGGCCGCTGTCACCGGGCATTGCCCTTGCTCGCGCACTCGTGCTGCGCGAGCCGCTCTCGCTTTGGGGCGGCATGGATCCGGCGACCGGCGAGGTGATCGACGCGCGACATCCCCAGCGAGGCGCAATCCTGGCCGGCAGGGTGGTGGTGATGCCTGCGGCGCGCGGGTCATCCTCCTCGTCGTCGGTACTCGCCGAGTCGGTCCGGGCCGGCTGTGCCCCGGCCGGGATCCTGCTGGGCGAGCCGGACCTGATCCTGGCGGTCGGCGCCGCCGTGGCCGAGGAGCTCTACGGGATCCAGGTGCCGATCGTGGTCGTGCCGCCTGCCGAGCTCGCCAAAGTGGCGGACGGACAGCAGGTGGCCATCGGGGAGGGCGGCTTGATCACCCTAATCTGAGACCGCGTATTCTCGACCCCATGACCCCCGCCCTCCTCATCGTTTCCATGGGTCCTGAGCACCTCAACGCGGCAGCCGGCCTGCTTGCCGCCCGTCAGCGTCGGCTCCGGCTCGCGCGCCCGGAGCTCCCCGCCGACTTCGAGCAGGGCGAGACCCATCGCGCCGCGCTGCAGGCATTGATGGAGCGCGCGGGGGCGTACGGGGCCGTCGCGGAGCGGGGCAACAAGACGATCGGCTTCCTGTTGGGCTATCCACGTGCCGAGCCGATCTGGGGCCGCGCCTGCTGGAGCCCGATCGAGGGGAGTGCCCTCGCCGACGGCGCCGACCCGGAGCTGATGCGCGACCTGTACGCCGCGTGGTCTTCGCACTTCGTCGGCCGTGGTTACTTCCTCCAGTACGTGCACTCGGCCGCCGACGATCCCGACCTGGCGGCCGCATGGTTTCGCACCGGCTTCGGAGCCATGCAGGCCCACGCCATGCGCGATGTGGATACGCCGCAGCCTCGACTCCCGCGCGGCGTGCATCTTCGACGCGCGGGTCCGGCGGACATCGACGGGATCGATGACCTATTGCCGCTCATTCCCGACGCGCTGGCGGCTCCGCCGGCGTACGCGATCCGACTCCCCGAGCAGGTTGCCACTCACCAGGCACTTTGGGCCGCCGAACTCGGGGAGCCGAGCGCGCACCACTGGCTGGCGGAGGAGGAGGGCCGCGCGCTGGCGCTGGCAACCTTCTACCCTGCCGACCCTGGCCCGATGGTTCCCGATGGGGCTTGGGAACTGTCCGTGGCCATGACTCGTCCGGAGATGCGCGGCCGAGGTCTGATGCGAGGACTCGTGGCGGCTGGCTTTCGCGAGGCGCGCGAGGCGGGAGCCAGCCACTGCATCACCGACTGGCGAACCGCCTCCCTGCCGACGCACCGCAGCTGGACGGCGCTCGGCTTTCGGCCGACCCACCACCGGTTGCACCGCCACCTGGACGAGCGGATCGCGTGGGCGGACGGACGGCGAGTCTGAGGCGGAGGCCATCGGTCTAGACTGCGAAGGCCAACTCAGCACGCGAGACGAGGTCAACCGATGGACTTCTGGGCACCGCTCGAGATCGAGGATCCGGAGATCTTCGCGGTCATTCGTGACGAGGAGGAGCGAACCCGCTCCCATCTCGAGCTGATCGCATCCGAGAGTTACCCTTCGCTGGCCGTGCTGCAGGCGGTCGGCTCGGTGCTGACCGGCAAGTACGCCGAGGGGTACCCGGGGCGTCGCTACTACGGTGGCTGCGAGTTCGTCGATGTTGCCGAAAACCTGGCCCGCGACCGGGCAAAGGAGCTCTTCGGCGCGGAGCACGCGAACGTCCAGCCACATGCCGGGGCGCAGGCCAACATGGCCGTCTATCACGCGCTCCTCGAGCGGGGAGACACGGTGATGGGGCTGGCCCTTGACCAGGGTGGGCACCTGACACACGGTTCCCCGGTCAACTTCTCGGGCCAGTACTACAACTTCATCCCCTATCACGTTGACCGCGAAACCCACCTGATCGACATGGACGAGGTGGCTGCCCTGGCTCGCGAGCATCGACCAAAGATGATCGTCACCGGGGCCACTGCCTACCCGCGGCTTTGGGACTTCGCCGCGTTCCGGCAGATCGCCGAC